>Ga0182743_1004546_pt1 | contig 10438 bp, 8 predicted proteins | sample eDN3rd30CKraftOP_FD_128522 | JGI IMG/M metagenome (GOLD analysis project Ga0182743, IMG submission 128522) | Enriched Organic Plus compost microbial communities from Emeryville, California, USA - eDNA 3rd pass 30_C Kraft OP (version 2) (version 2) ... | reverse complement strand
CGCTGCCGCCCGCAATGCCTTTCCCTCATGGAGCGAGACCAGCAAGAGCGAGCGCAGGCAACTGCTCGAGCGCATCGGTTCCATCTACGAGGCGCGCATGGACGAGATGGGCGCGCTCATCACGATGGAGATGGGCGCGCCGAAGCGGATTGCCCGCAACCTGCAGGCGGGGCTCTGCATGATGCATCTCAATGCCTTCCTGCGTGCGCTCGACCACATCGAGTTCGAGGAACCGTTATGGCCAGACGTGACCTCGGAACACATCATTCGCGAACCGATCGGCGTCGCGGCTCTGATCACGCCGTGGAACTGGCCCATGAACCAGATCTCCCTGAAGGTGCTGGCCGCGCTCGCCGCCGGGTGCACGGCGGTGCTGAAGCCCTCGGAGATCGCGCCGCTTTCGGCCATTCTTTTTGCCGAGATCCTGCATGAAGCAGGCGTTCCGCGCGGCGTTTTCAACCTCGTCAACGGGGACGGACCGACCGTGGGAGCTGCGCTTTCGAGCCATCCCGACGTGGACATGGTGTCGTTTACCGGCTCGCTCCGGGCAGGTGTTGCGATCAGCCAGGCCGCCGCGCCGACCGTGAAGCGGGTTTCGCTGGAGCTGGGCGGCAAGTCGCCGAACATCATCTTCGACGACGTCGATCTCGAGAAGACGGTGGGGCAGGGCGCAATGGGGTGCTTCGCCAATACCGGCCAGTCCTGCAACGCCCCAACCCGCATGCTGGTGCAGCGCAGCATCTACGACGCGGCGGTGGAGATCGCCGCGCGCGTTGCCGACAGGACGGTCGTCGGGGATCCGACCAAGGAAGAAACGGAACTCGGCCCTCTGGCATCGGCGGCGCAACTGGAGAAGGTGAGGGGGCTCATTGCCAAGGGCGTGGAGGAAGGGGCGCGGCTCGTTGCCGGCGGCCCTGATCCACTACCGGGGCTGGAGGCGGGCTATTATGTCCGTCCGACCGTCTTCGCCGATGTCACGAACGACATGACGATCGCTCGCGAGGAAATCTTCGGTCCCGTGCTCGCCATCATCCCCTTCGATACCGAGGAGGAGGCGATACGGATCGCCAACGACACCGAATACGGCCTGTCCTCCAATGTCTGTACGGCCGATCCCGAGCGGGCGCGCCGGGTCGCCAGGCGTATCCGCTCAGGGATGGTGCGCATCAACGGCGCTGTCCGGGCCCCCGGAAGCCCCTTCGGCGGCTACAAGCAGTCTGGCAATGGTCGCGAGGGCGGCCGCTGGGGCATCGAAGATTTCCTGGAGACCAAGGCCGTGAGCGGCTGGCCAGTCTGACATCATACATCCGCGGCCAGTTGCGGCGCGATCGCAATATCCCTTTCGACCAGGGACGGAACGCGCCGCCGGCGACGCCCGACGCCGGTCCCCGCGGTGCGGCATGTGTTTCCCGACATCGTTGGTGCAGGGGGAAATAGGTCCGAAAGCGGTTCCCACCGGCAGGGTCCGAAGCCCTGCGGAAGTGATTCGAAAGCAGTGGTCACAAACCATCCGCCGCGATGGGGTCAGGGGGAAATTGCTTCCCCGGCCATGTTTGCGCCTGGAGCGCGGGGATCGCAGCCCTGCCCCGGCAAACCTCGAGCAGACGCAAGCCATGCGCGCTTGCGCTCGGTGCGCTGCATTCTTCGGCCTTCCTGTCGCGCCGGGTACATATGTCACAGCAAAGCGCCCGACAGTGGCTTGACTATTGCCGCATCACGGCTAAAAGGCAGCCCAACGTCTACCGCGGCTGTACGCAGCCCCGCTTGATGCGTTGGGGAATAGGTTAACGGTAGACCAGCGGACTCTGACTCCGTTAGTCCTGGTTCGAATCCAGGTTCCCCAGCCAAACCGCTTCCAGAATTCCTGTAGCTGACGAAGACGCCGACAAACCCATATCCGCAACCGATGGGAGAGGGCGCAGGGGCGGTTGCGCGTTTTCTCGACCACATCTTGTTCTCCTCCACATCTTTCGGAGTGCCGTGAAGTGTATGGCGTGGCCCGTTCCGTCGAGGTCTCGCAGGTTATGTGCGGCTGTCCGTAGGCGCTTCGCGCACCGTACCGAAATGGGGCGCAGCCTCCGGCCTAAAGCTCTTTGGTGGCAGACGTCGCGAAGCCAGCAGGAGGATATCCGTAGAGAAGGAAGCAGACGGGACGCCGCGCCTCAGGGCCTTTCGGCACCCTCTGCCTTCGCCGATCTCGGCAACCCTATCCTTTCCCGGAACATCTTCGCTCCTTGGGACTTCGCGATCGGCGAAAGGTCGTTCGATGGATGGCGCTGCCGAGAAGGCGATGGACGAAAAGATTTAGCTCGGACAAGAGATGCCCGGTCAAAAGCCGGGGTCAAACGTCTCCAAAGCGCACCTTTATTCATATCAGGGATTCTGATATAGAACAGGTCGCCTTGCGCCCCGGGAGCTCATGTCAAACCAGATCGTCGTGATTGATCCGCTGGAACGGATCGACCTGCTCAAGAGCCTCGCGAGCGAGGTGCGCGTGCGCATCCTGAAGCTGCTCAACAAGAGCGGTCCGCGCAACGTCAATCAGGTGGCGGAAGAGCTTGGGCTTCCGCAATCCACCGTCTCGGCCAACATCCAGGTGCTGGTCGATGCCGGGCTCGTGCAGACCAAGTCGCAGAAGGCGCGGAAGGGCAGCCAGAAGCTCTGCCATGCGACCTTCACGGAGCTGCTGATCGCCTTCAAGGAGCCGGAAGCCGCGCTCGACCGCGAGGCGATCGAGGTCGCCATGCCGCTCGGCCTCTACACGCGCTGCGAAGTTTCTGCGCCGTGCGGCCTCTGTTCCAAGGACGGCGTCATCGGGTTGCTCGACGTGCCCGACACCTTCCTCGATCCGGACCGGATGCGGGCCGGCCTGCTCTGGTTCACGCGCGGCTTCGTCGAGTACCAGTTCCCCAACAACGCGAACCTCGCCAAGTTCCCGGTCGGCGCGCTCGAGCTCGTCCTCGAACTGTCTTCCGAAGTGCCCGGCACGTCGAAGAACTGGCCCTCCGACATCACCATCGCCGTCAATGGGCGGGAGATCGACACCTGGACCGCGCCGGCCGATTACGGCGACACCCAGGGAAAGTTCACGCCGGACTGGTGGAAGCTCAAGGGGTCCCAGTACGGGGACCTCAAGCAATGGCGCGTCACGGCCGATGGCACCTATCGCGACGGGCGCAAGATTTCGAACTGCACCCTGGCGGACCTGCAGCTGGAGGCACATCGCTCGATCCGCCTCAGGATCGGCGTGAAGGACGACGCCCGGCATCCAGGGGGCGTCAACATTTTCGGCAACGGTTTCGGCAATCACAGTCGCGACATCACCCTGCGCCTCGTCAAGGCCTGATCGGCGATTTTTGCGACCATCGGGCCGCGCGCCCTTGACGGGCATCGCATAGCCGCGCCAAATCAATCTGCAAATCCGATATGAACCGGATCGGCGGATGTTGACTCCGCCCGTGGGAGGACACATGAAAGCTCGGGTCACCGCCAGCGCGGCCTACACCATTGGCGACATAGACAAGCGGCTCTACGGGTCCTTCCTCGAGCATCTGGGCCGCGCCATCTACACGGGCATCTACGAACCCGGCCATCCGGAGGCCGACGAGCAGGGCATGCGCAGGGACGTGATCGATCTGGTACGCGCCCTCGACACGCCGATCTGCCGCTATCCCGGCGGCAACTTCGTGTCCGCCTACAACTGGGAGGATGGCATCGGGCCCCAGGAAAGCCGGCCGAAGCGCCTCGATCTGGCCTGGCGAACCACGGAATCGAATCAGGTCGGCATCCACGAATTCGCGGACTGGGCGGAGAAGGCCGGTACCGAGATGATGCTGGCCGTCAATCTGGGTTCGCGTGGGCTCGACGCTGCCCGCGCATTCGTCGAGTACGTCAACCACCCCGGCGGCACCTACTGGTCGGACCTGCGCATCAGGAACGGTCGCAGGACGCCATGGAACTGCCGGCTTTGGTGTCTCGGCAACGAGATGGATGGCCCCTGGCAGATCGGCCACAAGTCCGCGGAAGAATACGGCCACCTGGCCAACGAGACGGCGAAGGCGCTGCGCGGGCTCGATCCGACGCTCGAGCTTGTGGTGTGCGGCTCCTCGCACTCCAACATGCCGACTTATCCGCAATGGGAGGCGACGGTGCTGGAGGCCACCTACGACCAGGTCGACTACATCTCGTTGCACATGTACTTCGAGAACTACGAGAAGAACACGCAGGAGTATCTCGCGCTGCCGGCGAAGCTCGACCGCTACATCGGCACGGTCGCAGGCGTCATCGACTATGTGAAAGCCAAGCGCAGGTCGAAGCGCCAGGTCAGGATCTCGTTCGACGAGTGGAATGTCTGGTACCACAATCGCCAGCAGGACGCGGAGCGGGTGCGAACCTGGGACTGGCCGGAGGCGCCGCGGCTCCTGGAGGACGTCTACAATTTCGAGGACGTCCTGCAGGTCGGTTGCATCCTCAACACCTTCATCCGCCGCTCCGACGTCGTGCGGATCGCCTGCATCGCGCAACTCGTCAACGTGATCGCGCCGATCATGACCGAGCCCGGCGGGCCGGCGTGGCGGCAGACGATCTACTGGCCGTTCATGCTGGCGTCGAAACACGGGCGAGGGACCGCGCTTCAGCTCGCCGTGGACGTGCCGAGCTACGATGCCGCGGTAGCGGACAGAGTACCATGGCTCGACATAGCCGGCACCCACGATGCCGACCGGGGCACGCTGACCCTTTTCGCGATCAATCGCCACGCCTCCGAGGCGATCGAGGCAGAGGTCGCACTGGAGGGTTTCGCGGCAAGAGCGGTCGATCACACGATCATCCGGCATGACGACCTGGAAGCGACAAACACGATGGAAGCGCCGGACGCGGTGTCGCCGCGCAAGGGGAACGGCGCCCGGCTGGGCGGCCGCGGCCTAGAACTGACGCTTCCTCCGCACTCCTACTCGATGATCGAGGTGACGCTCTGATTTGAATATCTGGTGTGCGGATATATACCGCTAACTCGGTTGCGCTGGGGCACTTTTGGTGTAGCATGACCATTGCGATAGCGGATGGAGGCCGCCGCAACTCGGGAGGAACTACAGATGAACTTTCGAAAGTTGATGGCAACCGTCGTGGTCGCCACGGGAGGCTTTTGGGCAGGTAGCGCGCATTCCGAAGAAACCATCGTCTGGTGGGACTTCCTGTCGGGCGGTGACGGCGTGCGCATGAAGCAGCTCATCTCGGACTTCAACGAGGCGCATGCCGGAAAGATCAAGATCGACGCGACCACGCTCGACTGGGGCACGCCCTTCTACGCCAAGGTGCAGACCACGGCCGCGGTGGGCGAAGCGCCGGACCTCATGACCTATCATGCAAGCCGCATCCCCCTGGCTCTCACCCAAGGGGTGCTGGACGAGATCACACCGGACGACTGGTCGAAGATGGGCCTTTCCCAGGGTGATTTTGCGGCCGCAACCTGGGATGCCGTCACGAGCGACGGCAAGCAATATGCGGTGCCGCTCGATACGCACCCGATCGTGCTCTACTACAACCGCGACCTGCTCAAGAAGGCCGGCGTGCTGGGGGATGACGGCCGGCCGAAAGGCATGGAGAGCAAGGAGGCCTTCACGGCCACACTGCAGGCGCTCAAGGACGCGGGCGTGCAGTTTCCGCTCGGCAGCGTGACGGCGGACGGCAACTTCATGTTCCGCACCATCTATTCGCTGATGTGCCAGCAGGGCGGCGAGCTGATGACCGGCGAGGAGTTCCTGGCGGGCGACAATGCCGGCAAGCTGCAGAACGCGCTCGCCGTGCTCAGCGACTGGACGAAGGCCGGCCTTCAGTCGACCTATACGGATTACCCCGCGACCGTCGCCCTGTTCACCTCGGGCGAGGCGGCCATGATGATCAATGGCGTCTGGGAGGTTCCCACGATGACCGACCTCGCCAAGCAGGGCAAGCTGTTCGACTGGGGTGCGGTGGAGCTGCCGGTCATCTTCGACAAGCCGTGCACCTATGCCGACAGCCATACCTTCGCGATCCCGAAGAACAAGGGCAAGGAGATGTCGCCGGAGAAGCGAGCGGCGGTGCTCGAGACCATCTCCTGGATCATCAAGAACTCGCTGTTCTGGGCGACCGCGGGTCACATTCCGGCCTACAAGCCGGTGACCGAGTCGGCCGAGTACAAGGCGATGGAACCGAACGCCACCTATTCCAGCCTGACGGCGAACATGATCTTTGATCCCAAGACGCCGCTGGCAGGCATCGCAGGGCCGATCTTCGACGTGATGTCGAACTATTTCGTACCGACCCTGAACGGCGAGATGGAGCCGGCCGAGGCGGTCCAATCCATCCAGGAGGAACTCAACGCCCTCTGATCTTCACGGCTGACGGCAGCCGCCTTCGGGCGGCTTCGTTCCTGCTGAGGAGAGGTGATGCTGCAGGACCGGCGCAAGGATCTCCTGATCGCGTTGGCGCTGATCGCCCCGTTCGTGGCGATCTACGCCCTCGTCTTTGCCTATCCGACCATCCAGATGTTCCGTATCTCGTTCACGGACGCGCCTCTGATCGGAACGGGAAAGTGGGTCGGCATCGCCAACTACACCAGGCTCGACAACGATCCGCTGTTCCGGCGTGCCGTATGGAACACGCTCTATTTCGTCGCGCTCACGGTCATTCCCGGGACGCTGATCGCGCTGCTGATCGCGCTTGGCGTTTCGCGCCTCGCCGGAAGGCTGCAGGCCCTGGTGCTGGCCCTGTTCTTCCTGCCCTACATCCTGCCGGTGTCGGTGGTCTACCTGATCTGGGATTGGACGTTGAATTTCCAGTTCGGCATCGCGATGCACGTGCTCGACTGGCTCGGCATTCCGCGCGTTCCCGTTACCAAGTCGCGAACCTGGTTCATGCCGGCCGTGGCCTGGGTCACGATCTGGTGGACGGCAGGGTTCTCCATCCTGCTCTTCCTGGCAGGGATGCGGGCCATCCCCGCCGAGATCTATGAAGCGGCCGAACTCGACAACGCGTCGCGCTGGACGACCTTCCGGCGCATCACCTGGCCGCTGCTCAGGCCGGTCACGGCTCTCGTGCTCACCATCCAGCTGATCCTGCAGTTCAAGATCTTCGACCAGGTCTACCTGTTCTCGATCGGCGGTCGGCCGAACGACAACATGGTGCTGGTCTACTACATCTTCAACAAGGCATTTCAGCAGAACCAGGGCGGCCGTGCCGCCGCCGTCGCGGTGACGCTCTTCGTGATCATCGTCGTCATCGCCGTTCTCCAGTTCCAGCTCCTGCGGCTGGCCGGCAGGCAGCGGCAATGACGGCGTCGCGTGCCCAGCGCTGGAACCTTTGGGCCGGCATGATAACGGCCGTCACCATCGTCTTCGCGGTGATATGGGCCTTTCCGCTCTACTGGGCCGTCGTCTCGTCGCTCAAGCCGGAGGACGAGGTCGTCCGGCCGTATATCGAGCTCTGGCCGGAAACGCTGACCTTCCAGCACTATATCCACGCCGTGACCGCGACCCAGATCGGAACCTGGTACCTAAACTCCATTGTCGTGGCGGTCGGGGTGACGGTGATCTGCGTGTTCACCTCGATGCTGTGCGGCTATGCCCTGTCGCAAATGCGCTTTCCCGGGCGGACGGCATTGTGGTGGATCATCCTGGCCTCGTTCATGGTCCCGACCCAGGCGCTCATCATCAATCACTTCGAGCTGATTGCCGATCTCGGCCTGGTCAACACCTGGGCCGGCATCATCCTTCCGCAGCTGATCCATCCCGTCATAATCATCGTCTACAAGCAGTTCTTCGACCAGGTTCCGCGCGACTTCCGTGAAGCCGCGCTGATGGACAACGCCTCCGAATTCGGGATCCTCTTCAAGGTCTATCTGCCGATGAACTGGGGCGTGACGACGGCGCTGTCGATCGTCTGCTTCATCTGGACCTGGAACGCGTTCCTCTGGCCGTTTCTTTCGGTCACACGCACCGAGATGATGACGGTCACGGTCGGCATCACGCAGGTGAACGATGCCTTCGGCGTCTACTATGCGCGCGAACTGGCGGCCGCCGTGCTTGCCGGGCTGCCGGTGGCGCTCGCCTACCTGTTTTTCCAGCGGCGGGTGACCGAGGCGATCACCCTGTCGGCGGGCATCAAGGGGTAGGGGGCACGGGCCGCAGTCGCGTTGCGGCCGGGCCTCAATGCGCGTGCCAGGCCGAACCGTCTCGGGCGAAAAGGTGCAGCGCCGAACTGTCAAAGCGCAGCTTGACCTCGTCGCCCGGCTCGACCGCGGAGAGGCCGACGTCCTGCGCAATCACCTGCGTCCCGTCGGCAAGTCGCACATGCACCAGCGTGCGTTCTCCGAGCCGCTCCACCACGGCGGCGCGTCCGCGCGTGTCGCCGCCCTCGCGGACGACGACCAGCGCTTCCGGCCGCACGCCGAGCTCGTTCCAATCCCCCGCGGGCGCCTGCGGCAGGGCCAGGCTCGAACCGTCGGGCAGTCGCGCCTGCATGGACCCGTCATTCGTCGTCAGTGAGACGGGCAGAATGTTCATGGCGGGCGAGCCGACGAAGGTGGCGACAAATCGCGAGGCCGGCCTGGAGTAGACTTGCATGGGCGTTCCGACCTGCTCGATGCGGCGATCGTTGAGGACCACGATGCGGTCGGCGAGCGTCATCGCCTCGACCTGGTCATGCGTCACATAGATCATCGTGGACCGAAGCCGCTGGTGGAGCTCCGCCAGTTCGACGCGGGTGCGGGAACGAAGCGCAGCGTCCAGGTTTGACAGGGGCTCGTCGAACAGGAAGGCCTTGGGTTGCTTGACGATGGCGCGCCCGATCGCCACCCGCTGGCGCTGGCCGCCCGAAAGCTGCGAGGGACGGCGATCCAGCAAAGCTTCCATTTCCAGCATGCGGGCCGCCTCGGCGATCCGGGCGCGGATCTCCATCGACGGCACGCCGACGTTCCGAAGCCCGAACGCCATGTTCTCGGCCACCGTCATGTGCGGATAGAGCGCGTAGTTCTGGAAGACCATGGCCACGCCGCGCTTGCCCGGCGCCAAGGCTTCGCAGCGAACGCCGCCGATGGTCAGCGTTCCCTGGTCGATACGCTCCAGCCCGGCGATCATCCGCAGCAGCGTCGTCTTGCCCGATCCCGACGGGCCGAGGAAGACGACCAGCTCGCCCGAAGCGATGTCCAGGCTGACGTCGCGGATCACTTCCACGTTTCCGTAGCGCTTCGAAACCCGCGAGAGCGATATCTCCGCCATTCATGTCCTCCCGTCTCGCATCGATCATTTCGGATATATATCCGATGTCAAGATTTTCTCGGAGGACCTCTCACTACGTCATCGCCGTACTGGTTGCGCGTGACGCGCCGGGAAGGATGACCGCACTGCTGGAGACGCACGGCGTCGCCGTCAAGGACGGGACCACCGTCGCGTAGCGTCGCCACGCGCTGCTCAGGCGGAGAGACGACTTTGACCGGCCGGCACGCGGCCCGGGAAGTCGCGGATCAGGGCCGCAATCTCATTGGCATGCATCTCCAGCGCGATATTTACCGCGTTCAAGAGTACACCTCGGCCTGCGGCAGGTCGCGCTTGTCTGCGGGTTCGCTTGAGGTCGATTTCGTCTCGATGGGCGTTCAGATGGTCGAAACTGGCATGGATGCACCGGAGCGGCGAGGCGGATCCCCAGGCGCGTCATAGAGGCCCGTGTACCATGTAACGGGCGCATCGGTGGGCGGCCCAGCTATCGGCCGAAAGCCGCGCGGTAGCGTTGGCTGCTGGCGCGCATTGCAGACGCCACAAGGCTGAAGATGGCGGCCAACGCTACCTACCAGCGGGGCATCGGTAGCCGATGCCCCAGTTAGCGATCAGTTTCCAGTGCTCATCATGCCGTCGCCCTGCTGCATTTCGTCCGACGGTGCCTGCATGGCGTGGCCGTCTTGCGACATCGCTCCGTCCACCGCAGGCCTTTTCACAGTATCGCCCGACATCCCGTCACCCGAGTGCATGCCGTCCTGTGTCCCCGTCTGGTCGTGGGATTGCAGCTGGTCCTGCGAGGTCATCGCGTCCTGGGCGTATACGGGCAACGCAGCACCGAGGCTGGCTACGGATAGAACAATCAACATCTTGCGCATGGATAGCTCCGTCGGGACTATGCGTCCGTTTGAGTGCCGCCGTAGCAGGATCGCCGGGCGTCTTCGGACACGTCCTGCTCCTGGTTCAGGAGACAGGCGAGCTCGGCGCGCCGCGTCCTGCCTGACATTCGCAGGTCCCTTGGCTTTCGTTACAGTCGACCGATGACACCCCCCATTGTGCCGATTGAACCCCTGCAGCCGCTGGCAGCCGGGGGGACCCGGTCCGTCGGGAGGATCATTCTGACCTCCACGTAGCGGTGGCCGCGAAGGTTCGAAGGATCCTGGACGTAGCCGGGCCAGTCTGCAAGAAAT
>Ga0182743_1004545_pt1 | contig 10439 bp, 2 predicted proteins | sample eDN3rd30CKraftOP_FD_128522 | JGI IMG/M metagenome (GOLD analysis project Ga0182743, IMG submission 128522) | Enriched Organic Plus compost microbial communities from Emeryville, California, USA - eDNA 3rd pass 30_C Kraft OP (version 2) (version 2) ... | reverse complement strand
GTACTGATGGCGCGAAACTGGCGACGATCGACGCCCGCTGGCGCCGCAAGGGGCTTAGCCGTATCGACGCCGCGCAATGGCAACGGGATATCGCCGTCGAGAACGCCAGGAAGGCTAATCTGGCGCTTGCTGGCGTGACCGGCAATACGGCCGTTGATGTCGTCCAGGATGTTGGAAACAACGTCGCCGGCAGCACCGGAACCGCTTCGTCGGCGACGAAGGGCACGACACTCTCGACAGCTTGGCCTGCCGCGGTGGAAATTTGGCGGCAGGTCGGTGAGCGCGCGACATGTGATCTCTGGATGCCTGCCATGCGCGCTGCATTGGTGGCGTTGGGTTTCCCGGGAGAGCGGCCCCTGGATAGCGTAGGCTACCAGGTCATGGGCGCGCTGGGAGACTTGTTCGGCCGTTACGCGGCATTGGCGCCTGCGGCTGGACAGTTGAATGGCCGCGCCGCCGTGCGTTTGCTGGAGCGTGCAGCGGCAGCATCGTCGTTCCAACCGCAGCGTGATCCATCGGCGCGGCTGGATGTGTTGGGGCTACTCGAGGCCGAAGGCGGACATTGGGATGGTGTATGGATACTCGGTCTGACCGATGATGTTCTGCCCGCCACGCCGCAGCCCAATCCGCTGTTGCCTCTCGTGGTGTTGCGGCAGGCGGGTGCACCGCGCGCGACGCCGGAACGCGAGCGTCAATGGGCGGAATCCATGTATGCCGCGCTGTGCCGTTGTGCGCCCGAGGTGGTGGTGAGTCATTCGCACCTGGATGGCGAGCGCGAGCTGCGGCCGTCTCCCTTGATTGCGCAGGTCCCGTTAATGGATTGGCAGATGCCTGTTGCCGCGGCGCCTGCGTTGTTGCCTCAACAGGTGCTGGATGATGACCGAGGACCTGCATTGGCGCAGCGGGACGACCCGGTATCCTCCCTGATCCAACGATCATCGGATAATGGCAGCGCTTCGACGATGAGTTCGGGCGCATCAGCGGGTGAGTACGACGCGGCAGTGCCGCTGACGTTGGGCGATGAGCAGCCTTCTGCCTTGACATCAGCCCGCCTAGCTGGCGCGACGGGCGGACTCGATGTATTGGACACCCAGGCTCGTAATCCCTTATGGGCCTTTGTCCGGCATCGTCTGGGTGCCCGTGCCCTGTCTGATTATGCCGATATGGCGAATCAGAATGTGCGCGGGCAGTTTCTGCATCGCGCACTAGAGTTGGTGTGGCGCATGTTCTCCAGTCAGGAGGATTTGCATGCAGCGATGGAAGAGGGACGTTTGTCCTCTTTGATTGATCAGGCTATTGACGAGGCCGCCAGTACTGAGTTGAAAACCTATCCGCCAGCATTGCGTGAATTGGAGTGCGAGCGCGGACGGACGGTCTTGGCAGGGTGGTTTGATGTTGAAGCGCAGCGTATGCCGTTCGAGGTGGCTCAGGTCGAGGAAACACATCATTGGTCACGCGGGCCGTTGGCGTTGACAGTGCGCCTGGACCGGTTGGATCGCCTGCCTGATGGCAGAGCAGTGATCGTCGACTACAAGACCGGCATGTCTCCGGGGAACCCAGAGTCCGATTGGGCGCGCGTGCGTCCGGTGAATTTGCAGTTGCCGTTCTATGCCTCAGTGCTGTCGGGCGATACCCCCGATGCGGATGTGGCGGCATTGGTGTTGGCGCAAGTACATGCACGTCAAGTCGTAGCGAGCGGATTGACGGACACGGATCTAGGAATGCCAGGCGTAACGGCAATTGACAAGAGCAAGGCTTTCGAGGGCCAGGCCTGGGGCGATATTCTGCATCGCTGGCGCGGGGCAGTAGAGGGATTGGCCGATGAGTATGCGGCAGGATACGCCGCAAACTTGGTCTATCGCCGGGACGATCTGAAATACTGTGACGCCATGCCATTCCTGAGGCTGCACTTGGAAGACGAGGATGACGCAGAATGAGTAGCGCTGTTCGTCAACCCTCTGATCATCTCGCACGCGCTCGTGCGTTGGACCCCGCTGCATCGTATCTGGTGCAAGCCCCTGCCGGCTCCGGCAAAACCGAGTTGTTGACCGATCGCATCCTGGCGTTGCTGGCGACAGTCAATCGGCCCGAGGAAATCGTCGCCATTACATTCACGCGCAAGGCCGCATCGGAAATGCATGCCCGCGTGCTGAGTAAATTGCGAGACGGCAATGGCCCCATGCCCGAGACCGAACACGGTCAGCGCAGTTGGCAACTCGCGCGCGAGGCGCTGGCGCGTGATGAGGCCCTAGGTTGGAAACTGCTGCAGCATCCGGCGCGATTGTCGATTCGTACCATCGACTCGTTTTGCGCGGGGCTGGTGCGCGGGATGCCGTGGTTGTCAGAGTTGGGCGGTATGCCGGATATCGCTGACAATGCCCAGGCCCATTACGAGGCGGCTGCACGTGCGACATTGGCGCTGGTCGATGATTTCGACGCTGTGCGTACCTTGCTAAAGCACTTGGATGTCGATACGCAGGCTGCTGTAGAAGCGATTGCGGCGATGCTTGGGCAGCGTGATCAATGGCTTCCCTTATTAGCGCACGGCAGTGATCGCATGGCTCTGCAGGATGCATTGGCCGAGGCCATTGGCGAGGACCTGGACGCTTTGGCGCAGGCCATGCCGTTGGGCTGGGAGGATGCGTTGTGCTGGCCTGCACGGATGGCCGCTGCGGCGTTGGACGAAGAGAGCGCCGCGCATCCCTTGGCGCCACTGCGCGATTGGAATGAGCCTCTGATGCCGGACGCCGAGTGCCTGGATCAGTGGAAAGCCGTACGTCATCTGCTATTGACTTCGACCGGCGGGCTGCGCAGTGCGCGTGGGGTAAACAAAAAACTGGGCTTTCCTCCTAAGTGCGAGCACAAAGAGGTATTCGCGCAATGGCTGGATGCGGCTGATCCCGACGCTGCCTGGATTTGGATGCTGGACGCAGTGAATTCGGTGCCGCCGGCTGAGTTCAGCGAGGAGCAATGGCGCGTTTTGAGTGCGCAGTTGATGACGTTGAAGCTGGCCGTCGCCCAACTGCATTTGCGTTTTGCAGAAACGCGCGAAGTGGATTTCATTGAAATCGCGCAGCGTGCCTCGCATGCCCTGGGGTCTGCGGACGATCCCGGTGAGTTGCTGTTGAAGCTGGATGCATCGATTCGTCATCTGTTGATCGATGAGTTTCAAGACACGAGTTTGACGCAGATTCATCTGTTGGCGACCTTGACGTCCGGCTGGCAGCCTGGTGACGGGCGAACCCTGTTTCTAGTCGGCGATCCCATGCAGTCCATCTACCGTTTCCGCAAGGCAGAGGTCGGCTTGTTCCTGCAAGCGGCTGAGAGCGGTATTGGCGAGATTGCGCCGGAATTCCTGCAGCTCACCGATAACTTCCGATCCCAGGCCGGTGTCGTCGAGTGGGTCAACGCGACATTCCGTGGCTTGCTGCCCGCACGCAATGATGCAGCTGCGGGGGCCATCGCCTATACCGATTCAGCCGCGTTCAATCCGCAAATGCCGGGCGAGCCGGTGCGTTTCCATGGCGCTTTCAGCACGTCAGGTGCGAGCGAGGCCGACGAGGCGGCCGAGACACTGACGGTGCAACTGGTCAAGCAGGCACTGCAAGACCGTGATCCGGCGAGCCGGCATCCGGTGGCTATTTTGGTGCGAGCGCGAGGTCATTTAGGGCAATTGGTGCGTCGATTGACCCAGGCCGGTATCGCCTGCCGTGCAGTCGATCTCGTACCGTTAGGGCAGCGTCAGGTAGTGTCGGACTTGGTGCAATTGTTGCGTGCCTTGTCCCATCCCGCGGATCGGTTGGCGTGGTTGTCGGTCTTGCGCGCGCCGTGGTGCGGGCTGACCTTGAATACGCTGCACGCGTTATTTGGCCAAGATTTGACGACACCTGTCCCGACTTTGCTGGCTGATGCATTACGTACGACGAAGCCTGCGGCAGTGCCGTTGCCTCGCGGGCAAAGCCTGTCGCTATGGGATGAGCCACAGCCACAATTACCGCTGGAGCCCGAGCATGGGCAACTGCAGGAGCCGACGGCATCACAAATTGGACAGGAGTCGAGGACGGCGTCGAGTATGGCACAGCAGCTTTTGCCTGCAGACGAATATGCCCGCCTGGCCCATGTTGGCCCAATCTTGCTGGACGCGACAAACGCCAGCGGTGCGATGCCGTTGGCGGCGTGGCTGGAATCCCTGTGGCACCGATTGGGTGGCACTGCCTTGTATCCCAGCGCCAGCGCAGCCGAAGACGCGGAGAGCCTGTTTGTCCTGATCGAGCGCCTGGCGCCTCATGGTGGACTCGATCCGGCACAGTTGGATACCGCACTGGCCAGACTTTACGCCGCGCCAGACGGTGGTGGCGACGACGGCGGCGTGGTCGAAATCATGACGATGCACAAGTCCAAGGGCTTGCAGTTCGACACCGTGATCTTGTACGGCTTGCACAAATCGCCACGGGCAGAACGCGCGCCATTGGTGAGCTTTGAGCAGCGTGGCGAGCGCGTGCTGTTCGGCCCTGTCAAGCCTAGGGCAGACAGAGAAGCCGATCCCGTGTCTCGTTATCTGGGCTTGCGGGAAAAGCGCCGCGCGGCCTACGAAACGGATCGCCTGTTGTACGTGGCGGCTACGCGAGCGCGCCACCGTCTGCATCTCGTGGGAAATGTCGCAGTAGACCCCGCGACAGGCCAACCCAAGCCTCCGCCCGCCAACAGCTTGCTGGGACGGTTGTGGGAATGGTTGCCTGCCGATCAAAAGGCTCCTCCGCAGGATTGGCAAGACACTGCCTCGCAGGATGACAATGCGGCCGCTCCCTATACCGGCGAGCCATTACGACGTATTGCCAATGAGGCGATCGATCTGCTGCGCGCTCAGCACTCGCCGATCAGCGGCCCAGGTTCTAGCCTAAGTACACTGAATGCCGTCCTGGGGCAGGGCGCAGAACATCCCGCCTGGCAGCTGGAAACCGTTCACGATGCCGCAATCGGCACCTTGGCCCATGCCTGGTTGGCCCGTATCGGACAAGACGGCCTGAATGCCTGGCCCGCCGACACCTTGCGCGCCTATTTGCCTGTCATGCAAAAGCAGCTGACCCGCGCCGGTTTGCCGGCCTCTCTAGCCCCCGATGCTGCGCAGTCGGTCCTGGACACGTTGTTGGCCACGCTGGATCACGATCGCGGCCGCTGGCTGCTCTCGCAATCCTCCGCACGCCGCGAATGGCCTCTCATCGACGCCACCGGCCGCGTTTCCGTCATCGACCTGGCCCTCAGTACCGAAGACGGCTGGCTCATCGTCGACTACAAAACCGCCCGCCCACGCAGCGGCGAATCCACAGAACATTTCGCCACCCGCATGCGCCAACGCCATGCGGACCAACTTCTGCGCTACTGCACTCAAGTCACAGCGCTGGACTCCCGTCCCGCCAGATCAGTCCTATATTTTCCCAGGGCAGCACTGTGGATAGATTTGTAGCTTGATTTGTAAGCTATCTTGAAATTTTAAGGACGCACGGGGTGAGCGTATCGTCGCAGTTCTCTTGACGTGCGCTTTGCACAGCGCCGCCGCGCCTGCTCTGGTGCTGCCAGACGACTCATAGTCCTCCATCTCATCGCGTTCCCGCACTGAGCACGCACCGGCGTCGCGTCCTGGTGGCAGTCTGCCGATGCGAAGTCCGGTTCGACGCCGCGTCTTCACGATTTTGCTTGGCGACCGCCGGATTCGGCAGTCCCGGGCGAACGCCACGTAAGTCGTGAACCGATGCCCAGACTTGTGCCCACAAGCAAGCTGCGGAGGGCAGTATGCGCCGCTGCGGTCCGATGCTGTGAATCCCGTTCTTGTCCAGTCGTCCATGTCGTTTCCTGTGTAAGGATCTACCTATGCTCAATGAGCTCTGTTTCCCTCCGAGTCGATCTCCCTTCATCGAGAGTCGTTTTCACGCAAATCCGGATACCCAAAATATTCGCAAGGTATTACTAGAGGCCTTAGAGAAAGACGATTGGTCAGTATTCGAGGCCGCAGCATTTAACGACGCTGAGACACTCATCGAAAAAATGCGCTTTGATAGCGGCAAAAATTGTCTTCATGTTGCCGTCAAGACTGGCAGCCAATCGGTCGCTTTGAATCTCATAAAACTCGCTCACGAGAGACATCTCGATCTTGTTAATAGTAAAGATCTGACCGGCTACACCCCCCTCATGTACGCGGCAGATTCAGCAACCGACAACCTCGAATTGGTCGATGCGTTGTTCAACGCCGGTGCACGCGAGGGGCTGGCGCAGGCGCTGAAATCTGCCGCGCAACGAGGTCATGTGGCAATCGCGACGCGGTTGGTCGGTACCGACGTTGACGCACCCAGAGTCCTGGCAGAGATTATCGCGGACGATGCGGCGCATCTGCCTCGCGTGAGAGCCAACGCCGCTCGATTGCTGATAGCGCTAGGAGTTAGCGCGACAAATGCGCTTGCTTACGCGGTTGAACATTGTCCAGAAGAGGCAGCAAGTTTTTTATTCTTGCTTGGCGCCAACGGAGTCGATGCGCTTGCCTCGGCCGCCAATGCTCGTGATCAAAGCAGACTGGCGCGCTTGGTGTCGGCGGGCGCGGATGTCGAGACTGCGCTGATCAGTCTGGCGAAACATCCCGATAGGCTGGTTCATTACAGGGATGTGTCCTTTTTGAACAGAGTCAACTATAGCGAGCGTTGGCGTCGTTGGCATGAGACTTCAAGAATCGATACGGCAGCGCTGTTGAGGCTGCTAAAAAGCGGAGATACCGCGACCATGCTGACTCTGGCTCGGGCGATAGCTCCCGAGCATCGAGGATGGGACGAGTTGGCCAAAAGCGGAAATGTCGAGGCCCTAACCGCGCTGCGGACTATTTCCGGAAAAGACGAATCAGAAACATGTCTGCGGTTCTTTGTTGTCAATGGCCATTGGAGCTCCGTGAAAACCTTGCTCGATGCTGGCGTGCCGGCATCAAGAACGCTGGAAAGTCTACTCCGCGACCTGCGCGCCAGCCGTCCAGGCAGTCTGGAGTATCGGAACTTCCGTGAGTCGCTGAAATTCCTGTTTATCGCCGGTGCAGACGGGTTGCCATTTCCCGCGGAGCTGAGAGACGAGATCAATGAGAGAAAAAAGGAGATGTCGTCTTTCCCTCCCAGCGAGGTAAATGCGGCGTTCTTATCCGCAATAACAGACAAGTACACCGCGGATGCCGCGCTGCTACTTGACAAAGGGGTCGACCTGATTGCTGCACTGCAGTATTTAAGCCAGCCCGAAGAGATAGACGACGCGTCGCTATCAAGCGAAATACACCTATTACGCTATAGGGAAAGAGTAGGTAGATTAGGCATACCTAATTTGATTGATACCGGCCGGGTCACGTCTGAGGCTCTTATATCTCGCGAAATGCGCATTGCACGTGACATGGAGGCAGGACGCAGATCCCTAGGAATACGCAACTTGATTGACGCAGGTGCGGTCACCGCCCAGACTCTTATCGATCGCGTTAAGGCCGGTGATATGCAAGTCTCCAGAGCGATTGCCAAGCACCGGAACATCGCCACCGATGCGCTCGTTGAGCTCATTGTTCAAGGGGACCAGGAAACCGCACGCGTACTCGTTCCTACCTTGACCGATGGGCAGCTTGCTCTGACACAGGCCGTTCGATGTCATGATTTGAACCTGGCTCGAGCTCTGATTGAGATCGGCGCAGACGGGCCGGGGGCCTTGCTGTCATTGTTGCGAGAAAAACATCGGGAAGCCGCGGGCAGATTGATTGCCTTGGGCGTGGACATTCATACGGCGCTGATGCGCGCCGTACGTGAGGGGCATGATTCAGATAAAACCGCTATAGGTGATTTGATCATGATCGGGGCCCAGTTTTCCATCGCATTGCTACGAGCCGTGGCACTCGGAGAGACCGAGACGGTAAAGAAAATACTGAATCTTGGGGGCACGTCAGCGGCGACGGAGGCTTTAGTAACTCTGAGCCAGGATGCCACGCTCGCCTATAACCTCAAGGCTAGCCGGCTCAAGCAGCTGATTCAGGCGGGACTGAATACTGACAGAGTATTAGAGCAACTCATCGAGGACGGCAAGACCGCCCAACTGAAGACGCTGATAGCGCTTGGCGCGCCCACCGTCAAATTACTGATGGAGCTTAGCAAACAACGCAACCGGATCGGTGCTCGAAATTTAATTATCGCCGGAGCGGATTTCATCACAGCAATGCGGACCCTGCAGATTGATGGTGAGCAAGTGGCGCTAACTGTGTTGGTGCTGGCCTTGGCGGGCGCCAGGGAACATATGGTGCCGGCGGTGAGCCTTTGAGCCCAGTGGACTTTTAGCAAGCCATTGAGCGGTGTATTTTATCGCTGTTGGCTCGTGTGGCCCCGGCAGGCTCCCTCGAGGAGCAGGTTGGGCCTTGGCAGACTAGGTGACAGAATGGTGTATGGAACGAAATTTTAAATTTCGTTCCTTACGCTGTGCAGCCTCCTGTTGCTCATGTGTAACGTAAGAATTGTGAACCGATTGGTAGTCGGGTGGCTGACTCATTTGACGTTTTATCGCGTTTTTTTTGAGAGAGTCATCCTATGTCCTATGGAATTGAACCCTTTTTGGGGCCTCCCTCTCCGGCTCAGATAGAACCAGAGCCGGCGAACAATGAGGGTATGGCAGAAGTACAAAACGCGCTACAGCAGGCTTTGCTAGATGACGACTGGGCAACGTTCGACGCCTTGGTTTTCAGCGACGAATCCTTCAATATCGAAACAGGGCAAAACGCGCACGGCCAAAATTTTCTTCATGTCGCCATTCAAATGGGCAGCCGTTCAATTGCATTGAACCTCGCAAAGCGAGCTGGCGAACAAGGTCTCGATATCATTAATACCGAAGATCTATTCGGATTCACCCCACTCGCGTATGCGGTCGAATCTCAAACGGATGACCGGGAATTAGTCGACGAGCTGCTCCTGGCGGGCGCGAATGTCAAGTTATCGGAGGCCTTGCAGGCTGCTGCCGAGGGCGGTCATGCGGAAATGGCGACGGCGTTGATGGCCGCAGGAGTTAACGGTCCGGAGGTGCTGGTGGATATCCTTCGGCATAACAGCGATGCGGACAAGGTGAAAGCCGCGAAACTGCTGATATCGCTAGGAATGGATGCCACCGTAGCATTGGAGTATGCGGTTGAAAAGGAGCAGTGGGACGCAATAAGTCCATTGATTTTACTCGGCGCTAAAGGGTCCGAAGCGCTTGCTTCGCTCTCCAACTCGGATGATCGTAAGGCAATGGCGCGATTGATCTCAGCGGGTGCCGATGTGGCCATGGCGCTGAAGATCTTGGCAACAAAAGCCAATAGCCCAGAGAATAGCAGTGCCATGAGATCATTGATTGGATCGGAACTAGGGCGTGACGATGACAGCGCGGACGAGCATGCCTTTAGTTCCCGACATCGCCAGGACATAAACTGGACCAGCAAGTTAGTACTGCTGCAGTTGGCAAAAAGCGGGGACATACGTGCCGTACAAACATTAAGTACGGTTATGCTGCCGATCGACGAGCACACTTGCAGAGAGCTGGCAATGGGTGGTCATGTCGAAACTATAAAAACATTGATTGCCGCTGGTCTCGTGAATTCGGGAGAGTTTCTCAAAAGCTTTGCTCTTGCGGGAAATTTGGCGGCAGCAAGAGCTCTGATCAACGCCGGCACGCCAACATCAGAAATTTTGACCCGACTGTGCGAGACGCCTGAGGACCATCCACAGTATCAAGCAAACCTTGACGCGATAAAGCTGTTGATTTTTGCGGGTGCAGCGCCTTCACACCCGTCGAGTGAAGTCGTATCCGACGATATCAACAGAAAAGAAGCAGAAATATCGACTCTCGATTCCGGTGCGATGGTTGAGAAATTCGTCAACGCCGCAAAATGCGGCGACGTCGTTGATATGGCGATGCTGCTTGGCTGCGGTGTTGATACCGTCGCCGCTCTGAAGCTGCTGGGGGAGATGCCTCCGTGGCTCGGACTGCTGAAAGCAAAGGATGCGTGCCTGAACGCGGGTATGACTTTATCCGAAATTCTCGTCGGCCAAGTGAAGGCCGGCAACATGAAGGCTGCTAAGAACCTCATCGGACTAACGGATACGACAGCCGATACGCTCACTGAGCTCATTATTAACGGGGATACCGATACAGCACGTACATTTGTGCCTGCCTTGATCAGTGGACAGCGCGCGTTGTTACAGGCAGCTCAAAGCAATGACGGAGATCTGATGCGAGCCCTGATCGAGATAGGTGCAGATGCGCCAGCGGCAGTGCTGTCGTTGTTAGAGGCGAACGCTCGAGAGGCCGCGGGCAGATTAATGGCCTGGGGAACGGACGTTCATGCGATATTGACACGCGCCATAAGCGCAGAACACGAGCCAGGCCAGAATGTCGTACAGGGCCTGACCATG
>Ga0182743_1004543_pt1 | contig 10443 bp, 9 predicted proteins | sample eDN3rd30CKraftOP_FD_128522 | JGI IMG/M metagenome (GOLD analysis project Ga0182743, IMG submission 128522) | Enriched Organic Plus compost microbial communities from Emeryville, California, USA - eDNA 3rd pass 30_C Kraft OP (version 2) (version 2) ... | reverse complement strand
GCAGCTCAGGTGGCTCATGACAGAGATCAGTAGGACAACCAGCGAACATTGAGCTCCTGATCTACGTGATGTGCCCGATTGGGACCAAGCCCCAACGATTCGCACCGACAGTTGCTTGGGCGAAGCATCACAGGTAGCGACGGCGTCTTCGGGGACCAGCGATCGCAATGACGGACGACACTTCGGCTGCGATTCGCAAGCAGATTGAGGACCATTATCAGCGCGAGTCGCGGCGGGTGTTTGCTTCGCTGGTGCGGGCGCTTGAAGATTTCGATTTGGCCGACGACGCCTTGCATGAGGCGTACGCAGCCGCCGTTGCCCAGTGGCCGCAGCAGGGCCTGCCGGACAATCCGAGCGCGTGGCTCGTCTCGACGGGGCGGTTCAAGGCGATTGAAGCGTTGCGGCGGCAGGGGCGGCTGCGAGAGCTGCAACCGGAGATTGCCGCTCGGCTGGAAAGGCTTGCGGACGAAAACGCCGCGCGGGCAACCGCCGAGATCGAGGACGATCGGTTGCGGCTGATCTTCACCTGCTGCCATCCGGCGATCGATCCTCGGCTGCAGGCGCCGCTGACGCTTCGGGAAGTTTGCGGGCTGACGACCGAGCAGATCGCGAGCGCCTTTCTGACGACCAAGGCCACGATGGCCCAGCGGATCGTGCGGGCGAAAGCCAGGATTCGCGAAGCGGGCATTCCGTTCGTGGTGCCGTCGGAGCGAGAGTTGCCCGAGCGGCTCGAAGCGGTTCTCAAAACGATCTATCTGGTGTTCAACGAAGGCTACTGGGCCTCCGACGGGGACGCCGTGCTGCGGGTCGATCTGACCGCCGAAGCGATTCGTCTGGCTCGGCTGCTGCTGGGCTTGCTTCCCGAGCCGGACGTTCAAGGGCTGCTGGCGCTGATGCTGCTGCACGAATCGCGGCGAGATGCCCGCGTTTCGACGACCGGCGAAATCGTCCTGCTCGAAGACCAGGATCGCTCAAAGTGGAATCGTGAGCTGATCGCCGAGGGGCAAGCGCTCGTCGAGCAAGCGCTCCGATCGCGGCGTTTCGGTGCGTACACGCTGCAAGCCGCCATCGCAGCCGTTCACGCCGACGCAGCCAGTTCGGAGCAGACCGATTGGAACCAGATCGTGCTCCTCTACTCGGCGCTCCTGCGCATCGACTCGTCCCCCGTCGTCGAGCTGAACCGGGCGGTTGCCGTGGCGATGCGCGACGGGCCGGAGGCGGGGCTGGAGATTATTGAGCGGATTGCGTCGCGAGGCGAACTCGACGCCTATCCGCCGCTCCACACGTCTCGCGGGGAGCTGCTGCGTCGAGCAGGCCGGCGGAGCGAAGCCCGCGACGCGTTTCAGCAGGCGCTCGAGCTGACGCGGCAGGAGCCGGAGAAACGACTGCTGCGGAGGCGAATCGCGGAGTTGGCATCGTAACCCGTCGTTGAGTGGGTTGGTTGCGGTTTCAGCGAGGGGGCCGCCGGCGTTGATCGGCTCGCTGCGGGTTTTGTTCCGCGCTGTTGTTTAACGTGGAAGGGGTCGGGAGTCCTCGCGGACTGATCTGGATTCGCCTTGCCGGGGGGTTGGGGCCGCGACGACGCCCGCCCCCCGCCGGAAAATTTTTGCGAGAAGTTTTCCGGGGAGCTGTCGATTTGGGGCCGGCCCGTTCGACTACCTCGGAAACCCCACCCCGCGGCGTGTAGGGTGGAGCCAATTCGCTACGACACAGCTCGCAGGAGAAACCGCATGAAATACATCTGCATGGGATTTGCCGATCCGGAGAAGCTCGCTCAGACGCCCCCGGAAGAAATGCAGCGGATGATCGATGAATGCCTGGCTTACGATGCCGAGTTGCGACGCAGCGGGCATTACGTCGGCGGGCACGCGCTCGATGTCGCAAAGAACGCCGTCACGCTGCGGTTGAAGAACGGCCAGATTGACATCACCGATGGCCCATTCATCGAGACCAAGGAATCGCTTGGGGGCATTCTGGTGCTGGAAGCCCGCGACCTGAACCATGCGATTTCGCTGATGTCCAAGCATCCGGGAGTGAAGATGGGTCCGTTTGAGATCCGACCGGTCAATGAAGAGTTCACCCGGATGATCTTGGAGCGGATTGAGGCGATTGCCGCCCAGGGTTGATTCTTGGGGCGGCCGGTTGGGGCACAGGGTGGCACAGGCGGGACGCCCGTGCCACGGTTGGGGCCGAGTTACGGGACAGCGGGCTGGCCGGCCGCAACAATTGACAAATTGATAAAAACTTCATAACATTTCCACATCACCCCTCGTCGCCTTTGGGGAGGCGTGGGGCGTTTGATGCTGCGCTAGTGACGGCGCGGTTCGGCGGGCGGGCTGGCACAAGGGGCGTGTTCCGCTGGACGCGGCTCGTGGTGGGGTGGGGTGTTCTTTGGCAATTCGGTTGGGGTTGTGGAACGCGTTTTGGCGCTCGCGCAAGTGTTGTGAACAGACCTGTTCAGAGCCCGCAAAAAGGGGTTGTAAAAATTTTGGGCCAATTTGGCGTAAGACGTTGTCGTACTTTGGCTTGTCTGTTTTTGAGCGATGTGCGCAAGTGTTGTAGAAACCACCCCCTGGGGTGGTGTTCACCCGAGACGCTTTTTGGGCTAGTGGAGGGCCTGTTCGGTGCGGGCGTGGGCGGGAAATCGCGGGGTTGGATTGCGTGATTCGGGCCCTGTTCGGCTATGGAGTATGGAAAGACCGGGTAGGCTTAGGCATTGTGAAAAAATGCACGGGGGCCGTATAATTCCGGCTTCGCTTGTGCGCATTGTGCGGGTGATTCTGGGCAATTTGGTGAGGAGCGTGCTGTGGCATCGGGAAAGTTTTTGTTCACCAGTGAATCGGTCAGCAGTGGACATCCGGACAAGCTGGCTGACCAGATTTCGGACGGCGTCCTCGATGCGCTGCTAGCTCAAGACCCGATGAGCCGCGTGGCTTGCGAAACGCTCGTTACGACCGACTTCTGCTGCCTCGCAGGTGAAATTACGACCCAAGCCAAGGTGGATTACGAGCAGATCGCCCGTCAGGTGATCCGAGAAGTCGGCTACACGCACGACGACATCGGCTTCAACGCCGACACCTGCAAGGTGGAAGTTCGCCTCCACTCGCAGAGCCCGGACATTGCGATGGGCGTGAACGACGACGCCTCGAAGGGGAAGGACGTCGGCGCCGGCGACCAGGGTTTGATGTTCGGCTTTGCTTGCGACGACACGCCGGAATTGATGCCGCTGCCAGTGGCCCTGTCGCACCGCATCCTGAATCGGCTGACCAAGATTCGTCAGTCGGGCGAAGTGTCGTGGCTCCGCCCCGACGCCAAGAGCCAGGTCACGATCGAGTACGACGGCGACAAGCCGGTGCGGATCGACACGGTCGTCGTTTCGACCCAGCACTCGCCCGACGTCACGCAAGAAGAGATCAAGCAGTACGTCATCAACAACGTGATCCTGCCGGAGTTGCCGAAGGAACTGATCAACGGCGACATCAAGTACTTCATCAACCCGACGGGCAAGTTCGTCGTCGGCGGCCCGCACGGCGACTGCGGTTTGACTGGCCGCAAGATCATCGTCGACACCTACGGCGGTTGGGGCCGACACGGTGGTGGCGCGTTCAGCGGCAAGGATCCGACCAAGGTCGATCGCTCGGCAGCTTACATGGCCCGCCACGTGGCGAAGAACATTGTGGCTGCCGGTCTGGCCGACCGCTGCGAAGTGCAACTGGCCTACGCCATCGGCGTGAGCGAACCGGTGAGCGTGCACGTCGACACCTTCGGCACGGGCCGCGTGAGCGACGAGCGGATTTGCGAGCTGGTGCGCGAGGTGTTCCCGCTCACTCCGAGCGGCATCATCAAGTACCTCGACCTGCGTCGGCCGATCTTCCGCAAGACGGCAGCCGGTGGTCACTTCGGCCGCAACGAGCCGGAGTTTACCTGGGAAAAGACCGACGCGGCCGCGAAACTGACCGAGCTGGCCGGCTTGGAAGCAGCCGGGGCGCGGTAAGCGCTTGGCTGACGGTCGCCTGACGAAAACTCTCACGCCGCTGGCGGTGCATTGCTCATCGCCAGCGGTTTTTTATGGACCGGCGGAACCTGCTTTTCGTCGAAACTTATGAGCGACTTCCTGAGTAACAGACGGCGTGAGTTCGACGCGAGTTGCGACGCGCCAGCTTCGACAGCCATGCGCGCTGCGGGGCTGGTCGTTGGGCTTTCGCTGGCGGCCGTTGCCGTTTGGCTTGCGGTTCGGCGGCCGCGCGGCGGGGACGCGATTGGGTGGCGCGGTAGCGCGGGCGAAGCAGGCTTCGATCGCGACCTGCCGGCGAACCCGGCCGCTACTTCGGCTGTCACGTCGGAGGTTCACGCTTCCTGCGCGGGTGCGTCAGCCGAGGAGCAGTGGGCGGAAGTCGAAGAAGATGCGGAGGAATTTGGCGAGACGTTGCCGGCCGACGTGGTGCAAGTGACGACGCGGCGACGCCTGCCGGACGGCAAAGAATCGATCGAGCAGTTCGTGCGCTGCACGTTTGCCGAAGGCGATCCGCTGGGCGTGCTGCACGTCGCGTTTTGCCCGCCGCTAAGCGTCAAGCCGACGCTGGAAGTCGATCAGCTCGATGGGCCGGAGGCGACGATCAAAACGACGCTCGCCGAACCGTTCGGAGTGCGACTCGAAGTGCGGCTGGCGGAACCGGCGGAGCAGGGGACTGAGGTCGTGCTACGCATTCACGCAGCCGGCTGACGGCTGCGGGCGTTTATCGCGGTCTTTGACACTCGAGTGAGGCCTACCTGGCGTCGGATGGGGCCGGCTGACCTTGCGTGATCTTGCCAATGGCCACGGCGGCGAGCTTGCGGACCGTTTCGTCCGGGTCCTGCTTTCGCTTTTCGAGCGATGGAAGAGCATCCTTGGCAGGCGGGCCGATGCGTGACAAGCAGGCGACGGCCAATTGCCGGGCGGCGGTCGACTCGGCATCGACAGCGTCGATGAGTGCGGGAACGGCGTCGGCGCCAAGGCGGACGAGAGCCTCGGCAGCAGCCGAGCGGACTCGTTCATCCGAGTCGGACAGGGCCTTGGCAAGCGCCGCCGCCGCGGGGGCGGCCGGCTTGCCGAGCTGTCGCAATCGGGCCGCGGCAACGAGTCGCACTGCAGGATCGCTGTCGGCCAGCGCCTTTTGGGCCGTCGCGACAACTTCGTCGGCTGGCGCGACGTTGGACAGAGCAACCAGCGCCGCGCCGCGAACTTTGGCGTCCGGATCGTTCGCAACCGCATTGCTCAAAGCGGGAGCCGATTCGGCGGCTTTGGATTTCAGCCGCTGCAGGACGCGAGCGATCGCGGCCCTCCGGTTTGGATCGGCTGTGAGCGACGGATCGAGCGACTGTGTCAACAAGGCTTGCGACGCGGCGAGATCGGGCTCGCGCATTTGCTGTGCAGCCTCGAGGGCGATGCCGCGGACGAGCGAATCGGGGTCTTGGAGAAGCGCCAGGAACGCTTCGACTTGCTCAGGACGGTTGGGGTTGAACTGGCCTAGCAAATAGAACGCTGCGCCGCGTCGGGTTTCGGCCGACTTGTCACCCAGTAGCGCCCACAGCTCGTCGGTGGCGGTTGGGCCGAGCTTTTCGAGTTCCAGGGCGGCCGATTCGCTGATACGCCAACCACCAAGCGAATCGGACTCGATCAGGCGAGCGGCCAGATCGCGCAGCGTCGCGGGGCCTTCATTGGCGGACGGCGTGGTGGCCGCCGATGGTTCGTTAATATCGCGGGCATCGGGCTTCTCGTCGCTTGGCGCTGGCTCCGGCGCAGTGGTCGAATCGGCGGCTGGAGGCGGTTGATCGCTCGGCTGCGGCGCAGCAACTTCGGGCTGCGAGCGATTGCAGCCCGCCAAGGCGAAAGCGAACGAGATAGCGAGAAGGAGCGAACGGTTTCGAGTCATCGATGCGTCCCTGCAGCTTGTATTGACAACGCCATCCAGCGTAGCAGAACTCAGGTGAGCAGGTCGATGGCGCCCACGACGAGCAAGCCGATGCTGATGACGGCGTTGATGTTGAAAAAGGCGATATTGACCCGCGTCAGATCGGTCGGCCGGACGAGCAAATGCTCGTAGGCGAGCAGGCATGCCACCACGGCGATGCCGATGCCGTAGATCCAACCAAGCGGAACCTGCGGGCAAACCCACGGCAACGCGGCGAGTAGCACAATAGTCGCAAGATGGCACAGAGCGGCCAGGCGAAGAGCGCCGGCGACGCCAAATTTGGCGGGAATGCTGCGCAGCTTCGCCTGGCGGTCGAAATCGGCGTCCTGACAGGCGTAGATCATGTCGAAACCGGCCACCCAGGCGAGGACGGCGAGGCCGAGCATCACGGCTGGCAGAATGTCGGCCGGATGGGCCATGAGCACCTGACCGCGGATGGCGATCCACGCGGAAACGGGGGCCAGCATCAGCGCCACGCCCAACCAAAAGTGGGCCAGCGAGGTGAACCGCTTCGCCAGGCTGTAGCCGAGCAGCAGTAGCAGTACCGGCACGGACAGAACGAGCGGCAAAACGTTCGGCAGAAAGAGCAATGTCCCCGCCACGAAGATGACCGAACTGACGATCGTGAAAAGCACGACGCTCGAAGTCGACAGCAAACCGGCAGGTAGGTGGCGCGATTTGGTCCGCGGGTTCTCAGCGTCAATCCGCCGGTCGGCCAACCGATTGAATGCCATCGCGGCGCTGCGGGCTGCCACCATGCAGATCAAGATGCCGAGCAGGTGCTGCCAGCGGAACGGGGCCGGCGGGCCGGCGGGGGTCGGCGTGGTCCATGCCATCAGAGCCGCGAGCAGCGCAAACGGCAGCGCAAACACCGTATGGCTGAAGCGGATCATTTCTAGGATGTGACGAATCGTTTGCATAGCAACCTAATAGTTCAACCGCGAGAGACGCGGCTCGTTCACACGCTGCAGCCGCGGGCGTCTTTCACTCGCTCTGGGCAGCCAAAGCGAGCGCCCCGTGCACGACCACCGATTCGCCAAGCTGGGCTGGAACGATGCGATAAGAATCGGCCAGCGGCGGGAAAACATACTTCGCCACTTCGGCCCGCAAGGGAGAAAAGAAGAACTGCTCGCCGATGAGCGACACGCCGCCACCGACCACAATCACTTCCGGGGCCACGAGCGTAATGACTTGAGCAATCGCCCAGCCGAGCACCTGGCACGCGTGGCCTAGCACTTCGCGAGCGACTTCGTTTCCTTCGGCAGCCGCCTGTGCGACCATTTTGGCGGTGAGTTGTTCGGTGTCGCGGCCGCATCGCTGAAGCAGATCGGCGATGTATTCTTCCTCGGTCTGCTGCACGTGGTTCAGTCGTTCGAGCACGCTCTCTTTCGGGCGATCGCCGTGCGGTCGAACCGAATCGAGCGGCCGCGAAACCTGACCGGTCATTCGGGCGACGGCTGCGGCGGCAATGCCCCAGCCGCTGGCGTGCGATTCGACGGTCATGTCGGGGCGATCGGCATTCAGGCCGGGGCGCAGGTGGCCGATTTCGGCAACGGCGGGCCGGCCTGCGCCGTGCAATCGTCCGCCAATCACGAGCCCGCCACCGACGCCCGTGCCGACGGTCACGTAGAACATGCTCCCCGACCCACGGGCTGCGCCGTATTTGGCTTCGGCGAGGGCGGCCACGTCGCAGTCGTTGCCGATGCGCGTCGGCCGGCCGAGCGTTTCTTCGCACCAGCGAACAAGCGGTACGTTGTCCCAACCGCTGATCTGATGACTCTTGGTCACGACGCCGGTGAGCGAATTCACCGGCCCGCCGAAACCGATGCCGATCCGCTCGATCGGATGTTTTTGCAACAGGCCGATGCCCGCCGTTTCGATCTGCTCCAGAATACCGGCTGCTCCTCGGCGCGGATCGATGTCGAGCCGGACCATCGCAGCCAGCTCCGGCGAGTCGCCGGAACCGACGCCCAGTTGCAGCTTCGTACCGCCGATTTCAATTCCGAGAAACATACGGGCTGGCCCATCCGTGCGGAGCGTTAGCGACTTGCCGAGTACATCTCGGCATACTCCAGCGTCCATGCGTCAACCAGGCTGAGAAACTTTTGGATGTCGACCTGGTGCAGCTCTTCGAAGTAGTTCCGCGAGAAGACCTCGCGATTGTGGATGGTTCCCTTGCCGGTTAGTTCGAGGACGTGCAGCGACGAGTAGGGGCGTACGGTGATCTCGCACCGGCTGTAGTCGGTGCTGCGGCCGCCGCGGTCGCGGGGCAGGCGAATGTCGTCGCGGCTGCAGGCTGCACCCCAACCACGTTCGCCGTAAACCGTCTCGAACTGAAAGCCGGGAAAGTAGTTCGGCAGGCGCTTCAAGCAGTTTTCGATGTATTCGGAGACTTGCAGCCGATACTGCGAATGCAGCCGGCGATACTCGTCCTCGGTCATCTGCCGCTGCCGGGCTTCGCTTGCTGCCGCATCGCCGCGACGCTGCCCGCGCTCGATGGCCTGTCGCAGACGGTCCTCAAAATCCATGCTCATCGTTCGAAATCGGCTGAAATTGCCAGCACTCGCATTTTCCAATCGGGCTGAACTCTGGCAGATCCAACCGACCGTAGGCGGGGCGACGCCCGCTTGGGAACGCCGCCCCGCCCACGGACTATTCTACACCTTTTCCGGCACCACGAAGGGGGCGCGGTAGGGGCGGGTGAGGAGCTTGTTGGCGTCGTCATCGCCGACGAACTGCTCCTTGGCCGGGTCGAACTCAAGCGTCCGGCCCAAAGTGTAGGCGTCGCCTTCGAGCGCGATGCCGACCGCCTTGCAATTGGCGTTGATCCGTTCGAGCGATTCCTTGACGAGCTTCTGTTGCTCGGATTCCGCCTGTTTGGCGGCAGCGGATTCCGCTTGCGAGAAACCAGCCGGTTTGCCCAGCCGGTACGAGATGTTGGCCAGGTGGCAGAGAGTCGCCGAGTAGTGGGCCACCTCGGCGTCGCAATTGTTATCCTCCGGCTTGCGGCTGCGCATTGCCGCCAGGAAGCTGCCGAACGGACCGCCGGGAGCAACGCGCGGAGCATCGTCGACCTGCAGCGGCTCCCCCTCTCCGCTCCCATTCCGATGGAACTTTCCGCCGCGGATGACGCCCTCGGTCGTGTAGTACTCGTTGGTCACCTGCGACTTATAGTCCGGGTGCTTGCCGACGAGTCCTCGGGTTTCGAACACGAGCAACACATCGCCGAACTCCATCACAGCCAGTTGCATGTTCGGCGTCTGACCTTGGTCCTTTCCTTCAGGCACGAAGCGTCCACCGACGCTCCACACCTTTGTTGGCAGCGTGGCGCCCTTGATGGCCCAGCGAGCGATGTCCATTTCGTGCACGCCCTGATTGCCGATGTCGCCGTTGCCCGTGTCCCAGAACCAGTGCCAGTTGTAGTGCACCAGGTTGCCGTGAAAGTCCTGCTGCGGCGCGGGACCAAGCCATAGGTTGAAGTCGAGCCCCGACGGCGGCGTGGTGATCTCCTTGTTGCCGATGCTCCACCGCGGCTTGCAGCAATAGCCCTTGCTCACGAGCAGCTTGCCGTACTTACCTGACTGAACCGCAGCGATCTCCTTCGCCTTGCCGCCGCTGCTTCGGTTCTGCGTGCCGTGCTGGACCACGCGGCCGTACTTCTGCGCCGCTTCGACGCACTTCCGGCCTTCGAACACGTTGTGGCTGATCGGCTTTTCGACGTACACGTCTTTGCCGGCCTGGCAGGCCCAAACCGTAATAAGCGAATGCCAGTGGTTGGTCGTGGCAATCGAAATCGCGTCGAGTTCCTTGTCGTCGAGCGCCTCGCGAATATCCTGCACGCACTTGGGCGCCTGGCCGTACTTTTGCGCGACCATATTGCTCCGCGCTTCGAACAGCCGACTGTCGGGATCGATCAAGTAGGTGACTTGAGCGCCCCCGTCCTTCGCAAATCCGTCGATGTGCGCCGTCCCGCGGCCATTGATGCCGGCCACGCCAATACGAATCTTGTCATTTGCTCCGAGCACCTTGCCCGAAGCTTTGGTGCCGGCGACGGTAAACAGCGGAAACACGGTGCTGGCCGCGGCGGCCTGCAGGACCCGACGGCGGGAGAGGCGAGGCATGATCAAAGCTCCTGCTCGAACGAAGACAAACGGGCGGGAAGGCTCGTATTACAGCACGCCCACTTGCGGCTGTCCAGTTTTTGCGAGGTTCAGCCCATACGTGGCACAGGCGTCCCACCTGTGCAGCATCGAGCCGGACCAGCGCACAGGCGGGACGCCTGCGCCACGAGTAGACGGTCGACAACGCCGACCGAAATCCGCTCACCCGACCAACAATTCCCGAATCGGCTTCCCTTCGGCAATCTTGATCGGCCTGCCAAGTTCCGAAACGTTTTGCGTTTCTGGATCGATCCCCAACGCTGTCGCCAGCGTGGCGAGCACGTCTCCAATTTCGACTTTGTTTTCTTCGACCGTGGTTCCATCCTCACTAG
>Ga0182743_1004540_pt1 | contig 10445 bp, 11 predicted proteins | sample eDN3rd30CKraftOP_FD_128522 | JGI IMG/M metagenome (GOLD analysis project Ga0182743, IMG submission 128522) | Enriched Organic Plus compost microbial communities from Emeryville, California, USA - eDNA 3rd pass 30_C Kraft OP (version 2) (version 2) ... | reverse complement strand
GGCGCCTCAAAGTCGAGCGAGCAGCCACCGTAGGGAGGCCCGTAGGGGCCGGACGAGGTGAGCGACGCGGTGTCCGGCGCCCGCGCGCCGGACCGACTTTGCGAAGCCCGGCCGGGCCGATTGCCTCGGCTCGACGACCATTAGAACCCCACCACCCCGCAAAACCGCTCTCACCCCTCAGCCGCCCCCTTCCCCAGTCCGAGATAACTCTCAATCACCCGCGGATTCCCCGCCAATTCCCGCGCCGGCCCGTGCAAGATCACTTCACCTGTTTCCAGCACATACCCATAATCAGCCACCTGCAACGCAGCCCGCGCATTCTGCTCGACCAGCAAAATCGCCACACCTGTTTCACGCAGACGCGCAATGATGTGAAAAATCTCGCGAACGATGCGGGGCGCCAGTCCCAGACTGGGCTCGTCCAACATCAGCAAACGGGGCTTGGCCATCAATGCCCGCCCTACAGCCAGCATCTGGCGCTCTCCACCCGAGAGCGTACCTGCCTCTTGGCGACGGCGCTCTTTCAAGCGCGGGAACAAGGTAAAGACCTCTTCCAGCGTATCTCGCCAACCGCTTTCGCGCGCACGATAACGGCGAAAGCCTCCTAGCAGGAGGTTGTCCTCAACCGACATGCTGCCGAACAACTCGCGCCGCTCGGGGACCAAGGACATCCCCGCTCCAACACGGCGCTCTACCCCCCACCCGGACACGTCAGCCCCGGCATAATGCACCACACCCGAGGCATGCCCTGTTGTCGGCAAGGCGCCCATCATCGCGTTCAATAATGTGGATTTGCCTGCGCCATTCGCGCCAATCACCGTCACGATACTGCCCGGCGCCACCGTCAATGAGGCGTCGTTCAACGCGCCGACCTTGCCATAGCGAGCACTGAGCCCGCGCACGTCGAGGATTACGTTTTGATCTTGAGCCTGCGTCATTGCACATTCCCCGTCACCGGTACGCCTTGGTCGGCTTCGGGCAGATCATCATCGATGCCTCCCAGATAGGCCTCCAGCACGGCGGGATTTTGTTGAACTTCTGCCGGCACGCCTTCGGCCAACTTGGTGCCGAAGTCCATGACGACCAGATGATTGGTCAAACGCATCACGAAATCCATATCGTGCTCGACCAGCAAAATACTCATGCCCTCGGCACGCAATTGCTCGAGCACTTGTGCCAATTCCTGCTTTTCCTTGTAGCGCAAGCCGGCTGCAGGTTCGTCCAACAACAGCAAGATCGGATCGCTCGCCAACGCGCGCGCAATTTCCAGGATGCGTTGTTGACCCAAAGCCAGGTTACCCGCCTGCTCGTACAGATAATCGCCCAAGCCTACGCGCTTGAGCTGCGTCGCGGCTTCGTGCAACAAACGGGCTTCTTTGGCCCGGTCGCTATGCAGCGCCCCCGCCACGACCCCGACATCCGTGCGCATGTGCGCACCCAGCGCGACGTTTTCGAGAACGGACATCCCCGGCAACAGCTGCACGTGTTGAAAGGTGCGCCCGACGCCACGGCGTGCGATGTCACGCGCACTGCGGCCGTTGATGGATTCGCCCAGGAAACGAACCTGGCCGCGCGTCGCCGGCAATACGCCGCTGATCAAATTGAAGGTCGTGCTTTTGCCCGCGCCATTCGGACCGATCAGGCCTACGATCTCGCCAGCACGCACTTTGAACGAAATATCGTTGACCGCCACCAGACCGCCAAATTCCTTGCGTATGCCTTCTACATCCAGCACCAGCTCTCCGCGCTGTGGACGATCGCGTTGCGGCAAGGCCTCTGCCTGCGGAGGCGGTGCCCGATGGCGACGCGATCCCTCATTGCCCGTCAAGCGCGCCCAACCCGCAGACAAGATCGGCCACAAGCCATTCGCTGCATACTGCAATACCAAAATAAGCAGCACGCCAAAGACGATGAGCTCAAAATTGGCGTCCGTGTCCAACAGCTTGGGCAGCAAATTCTGCAATTGGTCTTTCAGGCCAAGAATCACGGCAGAGCCTACCAATGCGCCCCATACGTGACCCGCGCCACCGACGACAGCCATGAACAGGTATTCGATACCGTAGTTCAAGCCGAACGGGCTGGGACTGACGGCGCGCTGCATGTGCGCATAGATCCAGCCCGACAAGCATGCCAGCAAGGCCGCCCAGACAAAAATGATGATTTTGTATGAGCCGGTGTTCACCCCCATGGACTCGGCCATGCCTGCGCCGCTTTTCAGCGCACGGATGGCGCGGCCCGGACGGGAGCTGAGCAAGTTGCTGGTCGCCCATAACGACAACAGCAGGAACACCCAGATCAGGTAGTAGATATGACGGCCATTGGCCAATGAAAAACCGAATAGGCTGATCGGTTCCAGGCCCGCGATCCCGTCATGCTTGCCTAACCAATCCAGATTGCCGAACAAGAAATAGAGCGACAGGCCCCAGGCAATGGTGCCCAATGGCAAATAATGGCCGGACAGACGCAAGGTGATCAGGCCCAGCAAATAGGCGATGACCGCGGTCAACAATAGCCCAGCCAGCAGGGCCAGCCATGGCGAGGTGTCGTAATGACTGGTCAACACGGCCGTGGTGTACGCCCCCAGCCCGACAAAGGCCGCCTGGCCAAACGAGGTCAAGCCGCCCACGCCCGTCAACAACACCAGCCCCAGCGCCACCATCGCGGCCAGCCCGATGTAATTGAGCTGCGTGATCCAGAACTCGGGCGTCGCAGGCACCATGGGCAATATTGCCACCAAGGCAATGAATGCGATTAACAGAATACGGTTGCTCATGGCGATCACTCCTCGTCATCCGTATGGTGGCTGCTGAACGATCGCCACACGAGCACCGGAATGATCAGCGTGAACACAATGACTTCCTTGTAGGCGCTGGCCCAAAATGAAGAAAACGCCTCGAGCACACCCACCAGCACCGCGCCTGCGGCCGCAAGGGGATAGCTGGCCAACCCGCCTATGATGGCGCCCACAAAGCCTTTCAGGCCAATCAGAAAGCCCGTGTCGTAGTACACCGTCGTGATCGGTGCGATCAGCATGCCGGACATGGCGCCGATCGCCACCGCCAATGTAAAGGTCAAGCTGCCCGACATCGTTGTGCTGATGCCGACCAGTCTCGCGCCGCGGCGATTCACCGCCGTCGCGCGCAACGCACGGCCGTACAGGGTTTTGCCAAAGAACAGCCACAGAGCAAGAATCAACAGCGCGCACGTGCCGACGACAAAGAGGCTCTGCGCGGACCACGTGGCAGGCCCCAGATTCACCTGCCCGCTGACAAAGGCCGGCGTACGCCATCCCTCTGCGCCAAAAAACACCAGGGCCAGTCCCGTCAGCGCAAAGTGCACGGCCACGGAAACAATCAATAGAACCAACACCGACGCCTCGGCCAACGGCTGATACACAATGCGATAGATCATCGAACCCATCGGAATGATCAGCACCAAGGCGAGCAACATATTCAGCCACAGTGAGTTATCCGGCGCGGCATAGACCGAGGCCAACCATAACAACGCTAACGGCAGGATCACACACGTCAATACGACTTTGGGCAACGCGGCCCAACTGCCTGTACGCACAGCGCGCAACAGTTCCAGCACCAACACCACAGCGCCTAACAACGGCAACAGATAGGCGGTGCCCGGCACGCGGCCATTGACCAACATGGCCAAGGTCAACGCGCCAAACGCGACGAACTCGCCCTGAGGAATAAAGATGACGCGCGTCACGGTGAACACCAAGACCAGCGCCATACCCAGCAATGCATAGATGGCACCGTTCACGATACCGTCCTGCAACAGGATGAGGGCAATTGAAAAATCCATGAAACTGCCTTATGGGATTCTGACAAGACTGCCTGATGACACGGATACGTCATCAGGATTGACGTGGATTATCGCGGATATGACACACCGGCCCTCAGGCCGGTGTATTGAAAAACCAGCAGACGTCAGCGCCACGTCGGCGATGGCTGCCTCACAGGTCAGGCTGGTACACCCACTTGCCTTTTTCGACTTTGACCATGACGCGCGAGCGCTCGTCAAAACCGGCATGATCGGTGGGGCTCATGTTGAACACACCCTGCGAGGCGGGCAGATTCTTGATGCCTTCCAGCGCATCGCGCAACGCCGCACGAAATTCCGGGGTGCCGGGTTTCGCGCCGCTCTTTAGTGCCTGGGGCAAGGCCGCCACAATCAACTGACCGGCGTCCCACATATGGCCGCCAAAGGTATTGGTGGTGCCGGCGCCATATTTGCCTTCGTAGGCCGTGGTGTAGGCCAGGGCCGATTTTTTCACCGGATTGCTGTCAGGCAATTGCGCCGCGACGAGCAATGGACCTGCAGGCAGCAGCATGCCGTCGCAATCTGCGCCGCAAACGCGCAACACGTCATTGTTGGCCGCACCGTGCGTTTGATAAATCGTGCCTTGGTAATTGCGCGCGCGCAGTTCTTTTTGCGGCAGCGCCGAAGGCGTGCCGGCGCCTGCGATGAGAATCGCATCGGGCTTGGCGCTGACCAATTTCAGCACCTGGCCCGTAACGCTCGTGTCCGTGCGGCCGTATTTTTCGATCGCCGTGATCTCGATGCCCTTGCCCTTGACGGCCTCGCGCATCACTGCCAGCCAACCATCACCGTAGGCATCGGCAAAACCGATGAAGCCCAAGGTTTTCACCTTGGACTTGGCCAAGGCATCGGCCAAGGCGCTGGCCATCAATGCATCGTTTTGCGGCGTCTTGAACACCCAGCGGCGTTTGTCATCAACCGGCTCGACGATCTTGGCGCTGGCAGCGACACTGATCATCGGGACTTTGGCTTCGGCGGCAACGTCCACCATGGCCAAGGAGCCGGGCGTGACGGAAGTCCCCACCAACACGTCGACCTTGTCGTCGGACACGAGTTTGCGCGAGTTTTTCACGGCCTGAGTCGTGTCGGTCGCATCGTCCAGCACGATCCATTCGATTTTTTGACCGGCGACTTCGGTGGGCAGCAACGCTACCGTGTTGCGCTCAGGGATCCCCAGCGATGCAGCCGGGCCTGTGCTGGCAATGGTGACCCCCACCTTGACTTGGGCACTGGCCAGTAGCGGCAGGCTCAGCGCCACAGCCGCGGCGGCCGCGGACAAGCCGAAATACTTGCGCGTCATGTTGTTGTCTCCTGTGTGGGCTCTTGTTATGGCCCCGAAAGCGGGAAAACGAGCCCGGTTGATGTTATACAGAAATTCAAATATTTGAGCCAGAAGTGTATCAAATAGCCTTCAAATAAAACCCCGTGACTTCCCTAGTCCGCCTTCGGATGCGTGCAAACATGACGGCGAAAAAGTGATTCCGCATGAAGCCTGCCGCCGCTCGTGGGACCGACGGGTCAGCCGCGCTTGGCGAAGACTGTTCCTGTCCGTTCACACGGCCAGCCGGGCAAGCCAAAAATCAAATGCATTCAACAATAGCGAATGTTGCCTCTGACGGAGAACGGCGTCATTAAGGGGATTCCCGCAGAATCGGCCACACGCGTTCGACGCGCCATGCCACCCATGAGGCAACGGCGACTTTGACCAGATCGCCGGGGATGAAGACCAACATCGCCATCATCGCTTTGCCCAAGCCCATCTGCGTCACTGAGGCGAGCCACGGCACGCCGATCAGATACACCGCGCCAATACCGCCGGCGATGCACGCCAGGCCATAAGCCAAAACGGTCCTGACGCTCTCGCCCGGGGCACGGACCCAGCTACGCGCCAGCCAACCTGTCACAAAGGCGCCCAGCGCCATGCCGAACAGAAAGCCGCCAGTCGGCCCGAAAAACACGCCCAGCCCGCCACGTCCGCCGGGCAGGACGGGCAGTCCGATCGCAGCCAGCAACAAGTACAGCGAGCAAGCCAGCCCGCCGCGCACCGGCCCCAACATGGCGCCCGTCAGCATGACGCCCAGGCTCTGCAAGGTCACCGGCACCGGAATAGCCGGCAGGGGGATAGGCGGCACCAGACTCAGCACCACAATCAATGCCGCAAACAGCGCAATCAATACGGTATCTTGGGTTTTCACTATTCACCACGCGCATCAATGGCCTGAGCGACTTGCTGGGCCCGTTTCAATGTCCGCACAACCAACGGCACCATCAATGCCAGAGGATGTCGGGCCAAACCGCGTGCCGCCTGGGCCTCGCGGATTTCCTGATAATGCCGCCAGATTTCCGGCACGAAACGCAAGGTCAACGCCAAGGCAAGCGCCACCTTGCCCGCGTCCACCCATCCTAACCGGTCCAGCGGGGACAAAGCGCGTTCGCAGATGGCGATCAGGTCCGAACTCCTGGTCGACAGCGTCACCGCCAAAGCCAGGCCGACCAAGGCTGCGATGCGCAGCAATACGATAGCCGCAGACAGCCAGCCCTGGAACACCACCGCGAACACACCAATCGCGGCCAACACCCAAACCAGGCCGCGCACCTGACGCCAGCAAGCCGCCGCGCCGACGCCGGTAGACCACACCAACACGCAAGACAGCGCAAACGCAGCCGCCAGCGCCCAGACATTCTGCACCAAAAACAAGCCGATGCCCGCGATCACCAGCGCCGCCAATTTATAGCCGGCAGGCAGCCGATGCAGCCAGCGATCACCCTTTATATACAGGGGCTCGATCATCACGCGCAGTGCTCCCGATACCAGCGCAATGCAGGGCCGGGACTGTCGTCCGCAGCGATCTGGCCGTCAACGACTACCAGGACACGATCGAAGTCCTGCAGCAATTCCAGATCATGGCTGACGACGACGGCTTGCTGCTCCAGCCCGGCAATCGCGCGGGCGACCCGATTACGATTGCGCAAATCCAGTTGCGTCGTGGGCTCGTCAAATACCACCAGGGCTGGCCGCATTACCAGGACCGATGCCAACGCCACCAATTGGCATTCACCGCCAGATAAGGTGTGGCTCGCCCGGTCCGCCAGATGCCCTACCCCCAAGCCGTCCAGACTGGCTTGAATGCGCTGCGCCGATTCTTCCGCGGGCAGACGCTGCGCTTTCAGGCCAAAAGCCATGTCCTCGCGCACAATGGGGTATACGATTTGGTTCTCGGGGTTCTGGAATACGAATCCCACCTGACGGCGAATCGCCTTGATATCGTGCCGGGTATCCAGGCCGTCGAGCGTCACGCGGCCAGCCGTGGGCAGCACCAGGCCATTGAGCAGCTTGGCAAAGGTGCTCTTGCCGGCGCCATTGGGGCCGACCACGCCCACCCGTTGCTGATCGAGGGTCAAATTCACCCCCCGCAGTGCCTGGGAATGCGGCGTGGAGACAACGGCGTGATCAAACTCGATTAACATGGGGCGGAATTATGCCCGAACCCCATGCTTGAACCATTTCAATCATCCGGGCTCCAAGAGGTGACATGGAAAAAGTACGTAAAACCGACGAGGAATGGCGCGCCCAACTGACGCCGCAAGAATACGCGGTAGCGCGTCAAAAGGGCACCGAGCGTGCCTTTACGGGCCGTTATTGGGACACCACACAGCTGGGCATTTACCGTTGCATCGGCTGTGGCACCCCACTCTTTGCCTCGGACACCAAATTCGACGCCGGCTGCGGCTGGCCCAGCTATTTCGAGCCTATCGATCCGGCGCGGGTGCGCGAGGAACGCGATACCTCTCACGGTATGGTGCGCACCGAAGTCCTGTGCAATATCTGCGACTCCCATCTGGGCCATGTATTCCCCGACGGGCCGGAGCCCACCGGGCTGCGTTATTGCATCAACTCGGTATCGCTCAAATTCGAACCCCTCGAGAACGAATGAAGAAATTCCTGTTTGACCTGTTTCCGCTGATTCTTTTCTTCATCGCGTACCGATTTGCCGATATCTATACCGCGACAGCGGTAGCGATCGCCGCCTCGGTTGCCCAGTTTGTCTGGTTACGGGCAACAGGCAAACGTATCGAAATGACACATTGGATCAATCTGTCGGTCATCGTGATTTTTGGCGGCGCGACCTTGTGGCTGCACAGCGATGTGTTCATCAAATGGAAGCCCACCGTCCTGTATTGGTTGTTTGGCGGCGCCCTGCTCGGTTCTCGTTTCCTGTTCGGCCGCAATCTGATGCGCCGGCTGCTCGGTACTCAAATTGAACTTTCCGATACAGCCTGGGACAAACTCAACCTGAGCTGGGCCTTGTTTTTCCTGGCCGCTGGCGCCATTAATCTGTACGTGGCGTTTTCCGGCCATTTCACGGAATCGCAATGGGTGAATTTCAAGGTCTTCGGGCTGATGGGGTTGCTGCTGGTATTTGTGATTGGCCAGTCGCTGTGGCTCAGCAAGCACATGCAGCATCCCAGCCAACCAGAGGCTAACGATCCCCGACGCGAAATAGGCAAAGACTGACGCTCAAGCGAGGACTCATCGTCCGATTTTCGTCAGTTTGAGTCGTCTGCTTGTATTCTGTATTTAAGGTTTGATCGTTTTACCCATCGTTCATTGTTTTACTCATGCCCGACAACACCACTGACCGCATCGCGCTGATACGCACCCGCCTGGCTGCCCTGGAGCCGACCGCACTGGACATCCGCGACGACTCGCACCTGCACGCCGGGCATGCTGGTGCACAGGGTGGCGCAGGCCATTACCATGTACGTATCGTGGCCTCGCGCTTTGCCGGTTTGACGCCTGTTGCCCGGCATCGTCTGGTGTATGATCTTTTGCAAGACCTGATCCCTCATCCTATCCATGCGCTTGCGCTTGATGCCCAAGCCCCTCTGACAAATTCCTAAAGGAAATCCATGAAACGCATCGTGATGCTGGCCGCTGCTTGCGCGGTCGCGGTACCCGCATTTGCGCAGAACGTCGCCACCGTCAATGGCAAGGCGATCTCTCAGCAAAGCCTGGATCAATTCGTCAAACTGCTGGTCAGCCAGGGCGCCACCGATTCGCCGCAACTGCGCGAACAGGTCAAGCAGGAAATGATCAACCGCCAGATCTTCGTCCAGGCGGCCGAAAAAGACGGCATTGCCAAACAAGCCGACGTCCAGACCGAAATCTCGCTGGCCCGCGAAGGCATCCTCGTTCGCGCGCTGATGGCCGACTACCTGAAAAAGCATCCCATCACCGACAAGCAGATTCAGGACGAATACAACAAGGCCAAGCAGCAACAAGCCGGCCAACAGGAATACAAGGTCCGCCACATCCTGGTCGAAGACGAGAAAACCGCCAACGACCTGCTGACGCAGATCAAGAAAGACAAGAGCAAGTTTGCCGATCTGGCCAAGAAAAACTCCAAGGACCCTGGCAGTGGCGCCAATGGCGGCGACCTGGGTTGGGCCGCTCCCACGAACTACGTCAAGCCGTTTGCTGACACCGTCAGCAGCCTGAAGAAAGGCCAACTGGCCGACAAACCGGTGCAGACGCAGTTCGGTTGGCACATCATCGAGGTCGAGGACACCCGTCCGGTGGAATTCCCCCCGCTGGACCAGGTCCGTCCGCAACTCGAAGAAATGCTGCGTCAGCAGGCTCTGGGTGAATACCAGAAGGAATTGCGCGAAAAAGCTACGATCAAGTAATGTTGACGATGTGCCTGGCTGCGGTTTAGTACTGTGGTCAGGTTGGGCTGGAGGCGTTTCCTTTAACGGACTCTTGCTGGCTATTCGTTGCATGATGATTGTGTACGTGAAAAAGCCCCGGTTTTGAACCGGGGCTTTTTTTATCTTTGGGCTGCCCCGAGAAAAAAACGCCCCGTGGCGGGTAGCAAGCTGCAGCTTTTTTTATGGCTGTTGGTATTTGCTGCTCGTGATTGTCTCTATGAAGGCGTCCCTGTCGCGTGCCTGGGCGAGGCGCCGGGCCTATCGCACGGACTCGGCCCATGACCAGGGGCCTCGGTCCGCTGCGCGGACTAAATCCGCGCTCTACGGCCCGGCGCCTCGCCCAGGCACGCGACAGGGACTCATGATGAGGGAATGCAACGAGTGTTGATTGCCATCAGCGCTTTTTGAAGCTGCCCTTGCTAATGCAATAGGCTGGGTTGGTGGAGGTCAAACCGGACGCAAACTAACGGATGCAGTCGGTTCAGCGAGGAGCTGAGTACGAACATCCGTCAATGAGAGATATTGCGAGCAGGAGGTCGGCGTGTAAAAGCCCCGCCGGGCCGTTGAGCCGCGATTTAGCCCGCGAAGCGGGCCGAGGCCCCTGCTGACGGGCCGAGTCGCGGCGATAGGCCCGGCGGGGCTTTTACACGCCGACCTCCTGCGCCACAAGAACTCCACCCGACGCATGCCACAGACTGCAGCCGCGCCCCCCAAAAGGCCCTCACGCTGCGCCTTCAGCTTGCGGGTACCTCAGAAGAGCATTTTTTGCCTTGGAACGACGGGATCAGAACAAGATCAAACGCCCAACAGAGCCTTCAACCCATCCTCATCCAACACCGTCACGCCTAATTCCTGCGCCTTGGTGAGTTTGCTGCCAGCCTCTTCCCCCGCCACCACATAAG
>Ga0182743_1004539_pt1 | contig 10445 bp, 8 predicted proteins | sample eDN3rd30CKraftOP_FD_128522 | JGI IMG/M metagenome (GOLD analysis project Ga0182743, IMG submission 128522) | Enriched Organic Plus compost microbial communities from Emeryville, California, USA - eDNA 3rd pass 30_C Kraft OP (version 2) (version 2) ... | reverse complement strand
GCGATAGCCGGACGTTCCGGCGCGATTCGCGGATGAGATCCGCTCCTACGCCGCCCCACCCGCGCCATTCCCCTGTAGGAGCGCGCCCTGCGCGCGAATCGCGGGCAGGGCCCGCTCCTACAACTCACCATGAGGCATGGCGTCCCCCGTAGGAGCGGACCTTGTCCGCGATAACCGGACGTCCCGGCGCGATTCGCGGATGAGATCCGCTCCTACGCCGCCCCACCCGCGCCATTCCCCTGTAGGAGCGCGCCCTGCGCGCGAATCGCGGGCAGGGCCCGCTACAGTAAAAGAAAAGCCCGGCATCGCCGGGCTTTTTCATCTCCGCTGGAAGGCTCAGGCGTTGCCCGCCACCTTCAGCCTCGCCGCCTGGGTGAACTCCAGCATGCGCTTGAGCGGGCGGATGGCCCGCGGGATCAGCGCCGGGTCGACGAAGATCTCGCCGCTGCCTTCCTTCAGGCAGGCCAGGGTGCGCTCCAGGGTGTTCATGGCCATCCACGGGCAGTGCGCGCAGCTGCGGCAGGCCGCGCCGTTGCCGGCGGTGGGGGCCTCGATGAACTCCTTGTCCGGGCACAGCTGCTGCATCTTGTAGAAGATGCCGCGGTCGGTGGCGACGATGAAGCGCTTGTTCGGCAGGGTCTGCGCGGCCTTGATCAACTGGCTGGTGGAACCCACCGCGTCAGCCAGCTCTACCACCGCCTCAGGCGATTCCGGGTGGACCAGGATGGCCGCGTCCGGGTACAGCGCCTTAAGGTCTTCCAGCTGCTTGGCCTTGAACTCCTCGTGGACGATGCAGGCGCCGTCCCAGAGCAGCATGTCGGCGCCGGTCTCGCGCTGGATGTAGCGGCCCAGGTGCTGGTCGGGGGCCCAGAGGATCGGCTCGCCGTTGTCCATCAGGTGCTCGACGATCTCCACCGCGCAGCTGGAGGTCACCACCCAGTCGGCGCGCGCCTTCACTGCCGCCGAGGTGTTCGCGTACACCACCACGGTGCGTTCCGGGTGCTGGTCGCAGAAGGCCGAGAACTCCTCCACCGGGCAGCCCAGGTCCAGCGAGCAGGTGGCCTCGAGGGTCGGCATCAGCACGCGCTTCTCGGGGTTGAGGATCTTCGCCGTCTCGCCCATGAAGCGCACTCCGGCCACCACCACGGTCTGCGCCGGGTGCTGGTTGCCGAAGCGGGCCATCTCCAGGGAGTCGGAGACGCAACCGCCGGTCTCCTCGGCCAGGGCCTGGATCACCGGGTCGCAATAGTAGTGCGCCACCAGCACGGCGTTCTGCGCCTTCAGCTCGGCGGCGATGGCCGCGCGGTACTCGGCCTCTTCCTGCGCGCTCAGCACACGGGGCTGCTTGGCGGCGAGGTGGGCCTGGACCAGGAGGCGTTCGGATATCTGCGTCATGTCTTCACTGCACCTGCGGGGGTACGACCAGCTGTGGGGGCGATTTTACATCGCCGCGAAAGCGAGCGCGCGATCTTGCGGGGAAAGCCGCCGGGAGGCAAGCGCCAGGCGGCCGCGGGCTGGCGCGGGCCTGGGTATGGAACTCGGCAACGGCGATGGTTTCGGGGCACCTGGCGACGCCCTGTCGCGAAGGCTCTGGAACGGGCTTCGGCGCCCAGCCCTGCGGGCATATTTTTCATGCCGCAAAGGCATGAAGGCTTCCAGCGGATCGGCCAAGCCCTAGTGCCACGCCGCCTGCAGCGATCCGCACGAATCACTTATTCCTTAAGGAAATTTAAATAAGGCAAACAATTACTTTAATAGCTAAGGCGTTCCCTCAATCATCCAGCCCGTACCCGGTGCCTCCACGGTGCCGCGCTTTCGCTAGAAACCCGAGGAGATCGTCCATGGCCAACCCCCAGCCCGCCGTCGCGCAGGACCCGCTCCTGCGCCACGCGCCCGGTGGCGATATGGTCGAGCTGGGCCGGCCGCTGCGCCCGCCCCTGCAGCTGGTGCGCCACGTGCCGGCGAAACACAGTGTGCTGGGCCGCCGCGAAGCGCTGCTGCTCGGCCTGCTGGTCCTGACCCTGCATGGCTCCGTGGCCTACTGGCTGAGCCAGCAGCCCACGCCCAGGCTGCCCGAGGTGCCGCCGCAGGTACCGCCCATGACCATCGAATTCAGCGCTCCCACCCCGCCGGTGGTGGAACCGCCGCCACCCGAGCCGACGCCGCCGGTGGTGGAGGAACCGCCGCCGCCCGTGGTGGACGAGAACGCGGTGAAACCGCCGCCGCCCAAGCCGATCCCCAAGCCCAAGCCGAAACCGGTGGCCAAGCCCAAACCCAAGCCGGTGGAACAGCCGCCCGCGCCGCCCAAGGCGGAAACCCCGCCGGCACCGCCCGCGCCCCCGGCTCCACCGGCGCCGGCCCCGGTCACGCCGCCCTCGGCCCACGCCGGCTACCTGCACAACCCGGCGCCGGAATACCCGGCCCTGGCGCAGCGCCGCGGCTGGGAAGGCACGGTGCTGCTGCGCGTCCACGTGCTGGCCAGCGGCGGCCCGAGCGAAATCCAGGTGCAGACCTCCAGCGGCCGCGAGGCCCTCGACCAGGCGGCGATCAAGGCCGTGCAGCGCTGGAAGTTCGTACCCGCCAAACGCGGCGACGTGGCCCAGGACGGCTGGGTCAGCGTGCCCATCGACTTCAAACTGAATTGATCTGCGACCCGTTCGCACAGGAGAGAACCCCCATGAGTCTGCCCCTCAACCCCGTGGAATCCGTCGAAGGCGCGGTGATCTGGCTGCTGGCCGGCTTCTCCGTCCTCACCTGGAGCCTGGCCCTGGTCAAGGGCATCCAGTTCGGCCGGCAGAAGTCCCAGGACCGCCGCTTCCAGAAGCAGTTCTGGGGCGCCACCAGCCTCGAATCGGCCGGCGAGCAGTCCGCCGGCCAGCCCGGCGCCGGCGCCCGCGTGGCCCAGGCCGGCTTCGCCGCCATCCAGGTGCCGGACGGCAACCAGCATGACCTGGCCCAGTCGATCAACCACCAGGACCGCCTGGAACGCGCCCTGCGCCAGCAGATCCAGCGCGAGCGCCGCTCCCTGGAATCGGGCTTGGCGGTGCTCGCCTCGATCGGCTCCACCTCGCCCTTCATCGGCCTGTTCGGCACCGTGTGGGGCATCATGGAAGCGCTCAAGGGCATCAGCGCCGCGGGCTCGGCGAGCCTGGAAACCGTGGCCGGCCCGATCGGCTCGGCACTGATCGCCACCGGCGTGGGCATCGCCGTCGCCGTGCCCGCGGTGCTGGTCTACAACTACTTCCTGCGCCGCCTGAAGCTCACCGCGGCCGACCTCGACGACTTCGCCCACGACTTCTACAGCCTCGCCCAGAAGAGCGCCTTCCGCGTCATCGTGCACCCCGCCACGGCCCGCAAGCCGGTGGCCGGCAAGAACGTGAAGGAGGCGAGCTGACATGGCCTTCTCGACCCAGGACAGCGACGAGGTTCTTTCCGAGATCAACGTCACCCCGCTGGTGGACGTGATGCTGGTGCTGCTGGTGGTGTTCATCGTCACCGCGCCGCTGCTGACCAACGCCATCCCGATCAACCTGCCCAAGGCCGAATCGGTGGCCCCGCCGGAACAGAAGGATCCGCTGGTGGTGAGCATCGACGGCGCCGGCAAGTGGTTCATCAACAAGGACGAAATCCAGCCCGAGCTGCTGCAGGGCAGCCTGGAGGCCGCCAAGGCCAAGGAACCTGAACTGCGCGTGCAGCTGCAGGCCGACGAGGGCGTGAACTACGGCCAGGTGGCCAAGGCCATGGCCTCGATCGAAAAGGCCGGGATCACCAAGCTGTCGGTGATGACGGCGCGCTGAGAGGTTCCGCGCGGATCTTCATGTAATACCCCATCGAAACATCCGTTCTTCCAGGTCGCTTTCTTCAACTCAGGCAGGGGAAAGCGGCCTTTTTTTATCTTCGCGAAAGAGCCTTGGGTATGCCGCGTTTCCCCGTAGCGGACCTTGTCCGCGATAGCCGGGCATCCCGGCGCGATTCGCGGATAAGATCCGCTCCTACGCCCCCCGGCAAACACAAGACCCGTAGGATGGCGTTGAGCGAAGCGATACCCATCACCACGACCGCATGGGTTTCGCCAAGGCTCAACCCATCCTACGAAGAGCACCTCGGCGCGGCCTGCAAGACACGATCGTGCTTCCTTGGTAAGGGCTTCCTGCAAAAAACAAAAAGCCCCGGGCATCACTGCCCGGGGCTTTTTCGTCGCTCAGCGCATCACTTCACCAGGAACGGCGAAGCCCCCTCCACCACGCCGGTCTCATTGACGTACTGCTTCCAGTGCTCGATCAACTCCGCCAGCTTGCCCGGCTGGGCCTCGGCCAGGTCGTGGATCTCGCCCGGGTCCTTGCCCAGGTCGTACAGCTGCCAACTGGCCGGCCCCACCGGCGCGGGGATGTACACCGCCTTCCAGTCGCCCTGGCGGATGGCGCGCATGCCGAACAGCTCCCAGCCGGTCACGGTCTTCTCGTCGTGGGCGCGTTCGGTCTCGCCGGAGAGCCAGCCCAGCCAGGACTTGCCACGCGGCTCGGCGACCTCGCGGCCGCGCCAGCGCTTGCCCGGGTGGCGCACGCCGGCCAGGTCGAGAAGGGTCGGGGTGATGTCCATGACGGTGGCGAACTGCTCGCTGATCACGCCCTGGCGCGCCAGCTGCGGATAGCGCACGAAAGCCGGCACGCGGATGCCGCCCTCGGTGGTGAAGGCCTTGAACAGCCGCGACGGCGCGGTGGCCGCCTGGGCCCAGCGCGGGCCGTACCAGACGTAGGAGTTGGCGCGGCCGATGTTCTCCAGGCTGTTGTCGTAGTGCTGGTCGAGGAAGCCCAGCAGGTCCGGGCCGAACTTCGGGAAGGCTTCCAGCAGCGCGCCCTCGGCGCCGTTGTCGGACATGAACAGGACGAAGGTATTGTCCAACTCGCCCTGCCGGCGCAGGTAGTCGACCACCCGGCCGATGTTCCAGTCCATGCGCTCGACCATGGCCGCGTAGACTTCCATGGCCCGCGCCGACTTGGCCCGCTCCTCGTCGCTCAGGGCCTCCCACTCGCGGCTGATGGCGAGCACCGGGTGCGCCTCGACGTCCTGCGCCACCAGGCCCAGTTCCTTGAGCCGGGCCAGGCGCTCCTGGCGCAGCGCCTCGGGGCCGGCGTCGTAGCGGCCGCGGTACTTGTCCACCACCTCCTTGGGCGCCTGCAACGGCCAGTGCGGCGCGGAGAATGGCAGGTAGGCGAAGAACGGCCGCGCCTGGTCGCGTTCCTTGAGGTACTGCAGCAGCTTGTCGCCGAAGGCGTCGGAGGAATAGAAGCCCTCGGGCAACTGCTCGACGAACTGGTCATCCTCGATGTAGAGCGCCGGCGTGCCCTTGAGGATGCGCGGCGTGCTTTCGTCGTAGGGCGGCTCGTAGCCGTAGTGGTTGGCGGCGCCGGGCAGCAGCGAGAAGGAACGCTCGAAGCCGCGCGCGTGGGGCGCCTGCTCGGCCTTCAGGCCCAGGTGCCACTTGCCGGCCATCAGCGTCTGGTAGCCGGCCTCGCGCAGCAGTTCGGGCAGCGCCACCACGCGGTCGTTGAGGTAGCCCTCGTAGCCGGGCTTGCCTTCCAGCTCCGGCGTCAGCGCCTCGGCCATGGTGCCGATGCCGGCGATGTGGTGGTCGGTGCCGGTGAGCAGCATCGAGCGCGTCGGCGAGCAGGTCGGCGCGGTGTGGAAGTCGGTCAGGCGCAGGCCGGCGTGGGCCAGGGCATCGAGGTTGGGCGTGGCGATCTCGCCGCCGAAGGCGCCGATGTCGGAGAAGCCGAGGTCGTCGGCGACTATCACCAGGAAGTTGGGGCGTTTGCTCATGTCGAAGCTCGGTCGGTGTTTGGGGTAGGCCTTGTAGGAGCGAGCTTGCTCCTACAAAAAAAGAAGAGGCGCCTCAGCAGGCGATGAACTCGAACGGCAGGTTCTCCACCCGCCTGGGCTGCGGCGCGAGGTAGTCGCCATCGCCGGTCAGCTCGTGCAGCAGCTCCTCGCGCAGGCGCAGGAAGTCGAAGCCGCCGCGCTCGCGCGGGTGCGCCAGGGGCACCTCGACGATACGCTTGATGCGCCCCGGGCGCGGCGCCATCACCACCACGCGGTCGGCCAGGAACAGCGCCTCCTCCACGTCGTGGGTCACCAGCAGGGTGGTGATGCGCTCGCGCTCGCGGATGCGCAGCAGTTCTTCCTGCAACTGCTGGCGGGTCAGCGCGTCGAGGGCGCCGAAGGGTTCGTCCAGCAGCAGGATGCGCGGGCTGGCCACCAGGCCGCGGGCGATGGCCACACGCTGGGCCATGCCGCCGGAGAGCTGGTGCGGGTAGGTGCGGTTGAACGCGGACAAACCGACCAACTCGAGGTACTCGGCGACCTTGCGCACCCTGCCCTCCTCGCTCAGCGGCTCGTTGACCAGGCCCAGGGCGACGTTCTGCTCCACCGTCAGCCAGGGGAACAGGCGGTGCTCCTGGAACACGATGCCGCGCTCGCCGCCGATGCCGTCGATGGCCTTGTCGCCGATACGGATCTCGCCGCGGTACTCGCGGTCCAGGCCCACCAGCAGGCGCAGCAGGGTGGACTTGCCGCAGCCGCTGGCGCCGACGATGGCGATGAACTCGCCCGTGGCGATGTCCAGGTCGAAGCGCTGGATGGCCTCCAGTTGCCGGCCGTCCACCGGGAAGCTCTTGCCGACCTGGCGGAAGCTCACCAGCGGCGCGGAAGTGAAAGCGTTCATGCGTGTCTCCAGCGCGTGGCGCGCGCTTCGATGCGTTGTCCGAGGGCGCCGAGCAGGGCGCCGGTGAGGCCGACCAGGAGCATCCCGGCGCTGACCAGGTCCATGCGGAACAGCTGCTGGGCGCCGATCATCAGGCTGCCGATGCCGCCGTCCGAGGGCATGAAGTACTCGGCGCCGATGGTGCCCAGCCAGGCGTAGATCAGGCCCAGGCGCAGGCCGGCGAAGATCGACGGCGCCGCGCCCGGCAGGACCAGGCGGCGCAGGCGCTGCCAGGGCGACAGGCGCAGCACGCGGGCGGCCTCGCCCAGTTGCGCCGGCAGGCTGGCGATGCCGCGCTGGGTGGCCAGCAGCAGCGGGAAGAAACTGGCCAGGGCGACGAACACCACCTTGGCCGCCTCGCCCAGGCCGAACCAGGCGGTGAGCAGCGGCACCCAGGCGAAGATCGCCACCTGGCGCAGGGCCGAGAACGACGGGCCGAGCAGGCGCTCCGCCGGGCGCCACAGCCCCAGGGCCAGGCCCAGCAGGAAGCCGGCGCCGCCGCCCAGCAGCAGGCCCAGCAGGGAACGCTGCAGGCTGGCCAGCAAGGCCGTCGGCAGGCTGCCATCGAGCAGGCCGTGCCAGGTGGCCTCGACCACCACAGCGGGGCTGGCGAGGATCGCCGGATCGACCCACTGGCCGACGCTCGCCGCCTGCCACAGGCCGACCAGCGCCAGCGGCAGCAGCCACGGCTGCAGGCGCTGCCAGCCCTGGCCGCGGACACTACGGCGGAACTCGCCGGCGGCCTGCTGCGGCCAGTGCACCAGGCGCCGCTCCAGGGCCTGGATGCCCTGGTCCATGGCCGCGCCCACCAGGCCGATGACGAGGATGCAGACGAACACCACGTCGAGCATGAACAGTTGGCGGCTCTGCACCATCAGGTAGCCGATGCCTTCGCTGGAGGCCAGCAGCTCCACCGCCAGCAGCGAGGTCCAGCCCTGGGCCAGGGCCAGGCGCAAGCCGGTGAGGAAGGCCGGCAGCGCCGCCGGCAACAGCAACCGGCGCACCAGCAGCGGCGGCGGCAGGCGCAGCACGGCGGCGGCCTCGCGCAGCCTGGGCTGGGCATCGCGCACACCGACCAGGGTATGCAGCGCCACCGGGACTATCACCGCCTTGACCAGCACCACCAGCTTGAGCAGTTCGCCGATGCCGAAGAACAGCATGAACAGCGGGATCCAGGCCAGCGTGGGGACCTGCGCCAGGGCCAGGAAGGTCGGCAGCACGAAGCGCTCGGCGCGGCGGCTGAAGCCCAGCCAGGCGCCCAGCGCCGCGCCGCTGGCGATGCCGGCGAGCAGGCCCCAGAACAGCCGCTGCAGGCTGATCCACAGCTGCTGCCAGAGCTCGCCGGCGAACAGCTCGCGGGCGCTCTGCCAGACCAGCGCCGGCGCCGGCAGTATCTGCGCGGACATCCAGTGCTGGGCGGCGGCCAGCCACCAGAGAACGAACAGGGCCACCGGCAACAGCCAGGGCAGCAAGCGCGGGGCGATCAGCGCCAGCCGCTGCGAGGCGGCGGCGCTTGCGGTGGGGTACACAGGCAAGGCGAGTGCCTTAGAAATATTCTTCATTGGAATATGAAAAAATCTATAAATGCATTTATGAGCTAAGAGTCTCCATTTAAGGGAAGCCTCCCCAGCGCGGCCAATGCATTCGACGAATATTTTTTATGCCTTGCATGCATTCGCCCGGCAGCACGGATGCGGACTGACTTATCTCCATAAATTATTAAAAAATAAATTTTTATTATTTTATTAATCATCCATGACCTGCCTTAGTGCCTTTCCCATTCCCCCGCAGGAGGCAGGCGCCATGAAGGCCCTCACCCACCCGTTGCTGTCGCTCTTCGCCGCCCCGGTGCTCGCCGGGCTGCTCGGCGCTTACGCCCCGTTCACCAGCGCCGCCGAAGCGCCGAAGGAAATCCGCATCGCCGTGCCCGACGTGGGCGCCGGGCAGAACCATTCCGGCGGCGGCCTCGTCGACGTGCTCTACACCCGCAAGCTGCTGGAGAAGGAGTTCGCCAACGACGGCATCCAGATCAAGTGGACCTACTTCAAGGGCGCCGGCCCGGTGATCAACGAGGCCTTCGCCAACGGCCAGGTGGACTTCGCCTACCTCGGCGACCTGGCGGCCATCATCGGCAAGGCCAGCGGCCTGGACACCCGCCTGCTGGCCGCCACCGGGCGCGGCGTCAACCACTACCTGGGTGTGCAGCCGGGCTCGGGGATCAAGACCCTGGCCGACCTCAAGGGCAAGCGCGTGGGCATCTTCCGCGGCACCGCCAGCCAACTGTCGTTCGACAACGCCCTGGCCAGCGTGGGCCTGAACGAGAAGGACCTGAAAGTCATCAGCCTGGACTTCAACGCCGCCCTGGCGGCGCTGGCGGCCAAGCAGATCGACGCCACCTGGGGCCTGGCCGGCCTCTTCGCCCTGCGCGAGAAGGGCCTGGCGGAAATCCCCCTGAGCACCCGCGACCTCGGCGGCGCCGGCACCCTGCAAGCCGTGCTGGTAGGCAACGGCGCCTTCGTCGACGCCCACCCGGAAATCACCCAGCGCCTGCTCAAGGTGGAACTGCAGGCCCTGGCCTGGGCCGGCGCCGAAGCCAACCACGCGGCCTTCATCGACCTGGTGTCGAACCAGGCCGGCTACCCGCCGATCATCCTGCAGACCGAATACAAGGACCGCCCGCTGGCCGAGGCCCTGTCGCCGCAACTGGACGCCGGCTTCCTCGGCCAGCTCGACGCCTCGATCCAGGCGGCCAGGCAGTACGGCCTGATCCGCCGCGACTTCAAGGCCGCCGACTGGGCCAAGCCGGACTACCTGGCGGCCGCCGCCAAGCTGGCTGCGGCGCAGCCGGTGGCGCAGGTGCAGTGATTGAGCCCGTAGCAGCCTGCGAGCTCAATCGCGGATAACGCCCAGGTCAACCCCGGCGCCGCCTGGAACCAAGGCCAAACGGCGGATAACGCGGAGCGTCATTCGCCCTACGCCAAGCCCACCGTAGGGCGTATAACCGTTCGCGGTTATCCGCCGCCCCCCTCCCCGCAAACCTTCACGCCACCGCACTCCGCTCCTCCTCGTCCAACTCCACCAACATCTCGATCAACGCCCGCGCCGCCGCCGAAAGGCGATAGCCGGTACGGCTGACGATCCCACAGCGCGCCTGCAGGCTGTCGATGTTGTGCGGCAGATTGCGCAGATGCAGGCGCGCCACCTCGCCATTGGCCAGCGCATGCCGTAAACCATCCTCGCTGCCCACGCCAATGGCGTCGGTCTGGCTGACGATGCGCACCAGCGAGCCCAGGTGCTCGCACTGGATGTTCGCCTGCAGGTCACTCTTGCCGCTCAGGTTGGCCAGCAACTTGCGGATGCCCGGCGGCATCCGCGCCGAGGCCAGCGGGTAGGCGAACAGGTCGTTGGTGGACAGGCTCTCCTTGGCCAGCAGCGGGTGCCCGGTGCGGCAGAAGAAGAAGCCCCGGCGCGGGCTCAGCGGCCGTGTCTGGAAGCCGGGGTCGGCCTCGAAGTGGCGGATATCGGCGATGAAGAACTCGATCTCGTCGCGCAGCAGGCTGCGCGACAGGCGCTCCCAGTTGTCCACCTGGAAATCGATCTGCAGCCGCGGGTGCCGCCGGATCAGCCGCGCCACCGCGTCGGGCACCAGTTTCTGCGCCGGCGCCGGCCCGCAGCCGAAGTGCAG
>Ga0182743_1004538_pt1 | contig 10447 bp, 8 predicted proteins | sample eDN3rd30CKraftOP_FD_128522 | JGI IMG/M metagenome (GOLD analysis project Ga0182743, IMG submission 128522) | Enriched Organic Plus compost microbial communities from Emeryville, California, USA - eDNA 3rd pass 30_C Kraft OP (version 2) (version 2) ... | reverse complement strand
TTGACATGGCGCGCATACCAGAGTTCGGCTTGGCGGTTGGCGGCCAGCACGTGATCGTTCGCGTCGACCACCAGGAGGGGCGTGACGAAGGCTTCCAGCGCGGCCATGCCCGCCAACGCCTGGCCTTCGAGCCGCCGCAGCCGCGTGCGCAGTTCGATGGCGCGCTGCAGGTGCGGCACCAGCCGTTTAAGGATGCTTTCATGCTCGACGTCGAATGCGCCGCGGCCGAGATCGCGCTGGAACGAGACCAGGTGTTCGATGCCGTTCTCGCGCATCGTGTAGGCGATCATCAGCGAACCGACACCGTAGCGGCGCAGGAAGTCGTTGTAGAACGGAGTGGTGCGCAGGGCTTGCTCGCTGTCGCGCGTGTCGAGGAAGCAGGCGCCCGTGGGAATGCGGTGCGAGACCGCATTGATGATGTCCTGCTCGTGGTAGTAGGCCTCGTATTCTTCGACCATGGCGGGCTCGTTGCCCACCACGTCGCTGACCAGGATGCGATCGGAGCGCTGCTGGCGCACGAGTACGGCGCAGCGTTGCGTGTCGACCGCGCGGGCGGTCAGTTCAAGGGCTTCCTGCCAGCGGCCAGCATCCGTGACGCCGTGATACAGCGCGCTGGCGATCCGTAATTCGTCTTCGGAATCCATGGGGGCGATGGAAAAGGGCGAGCCTCGTGAGCTCGCCACGGTGAGACTGTTATATCACCCCGAGATCGATCGCGACATGACGGATAACCCGGTGCTGCGCACCGGCCGCCAGTCAGCGGTGGCTGCGGTATGGCTCGTCTTCGGCCACGAAGGTGGCTTCGGCGCGGGCGTCGCGCATCCAATCCTGCATGGCGGGCAGCGACAGCACCGCGTCCATGTACTCGCGCACCGGGCCGGCGGCGGCCACACCATAGGTGACGAAGCGCGACACCACCGGCGCATAGAACGCATCGGTGATGCTGAAGCGGCCGAAGAGGAAGGGGCCGCCGCGGCCGAATTCGGCGCGCGTGTCGTGCCAGACGGCTTGTACGCGCGAGATGTCCTGTTGTGCCGCGCTGATGTCGATGCCCGGCAGATGCGCCTCGATGTTCATGGGCAACACGTTGCGCAGTTGCGCGAAGCCGCTGTGCATCTGCGCAGCCAGAGAACGGGCGCGGGCCCGCGCACGCGGCTCGGCGGGCCACAGCTGGGCGTCGGGATGGCGTTCGGCGGCGTACTCGCAGATGGCGAGCGAGTCCCATACCGCGAAATCGCCGTCCAGCAGCACCGGCACCAGGCCGGCCGGTGTGAGGTGCTCGAGCTGGCGCGCGAAATCGTCGGTGAACAGGCCCAGCTTCTTTTCGCGGAACGGTATGCCCGCGGCGCGCAGGGCGAGCCAGGGGCGCAAGGACCAGGAAGAGTAGTTCTTGTTGCCGATGATCAGGGTGTACATGGCGGATTCCCGTGAGCGACGCGCGGTTCAGTTTAGCCTGTTTCGCTGCGGTGCAACACGCGCGCCAGGTAGCGGCCCGTATGGCTGTCGGGCTGTTCCGCGACGTCTTCCGGCGTGCCCTGGGCGACGACCCGGCCGCCGCCGTCGCCGCCTTCGGGCCCCATATCCACCAGCCAGTCGGCCGTCTTGATGACGTCCAGGTTGTGCTCGATGATCAGCACCGTGTTGCCGCTGTCGACCAGCTGGTTCAGCACCTGCAGCAGCAGTTCGATGTCGCGGAAATGCAGGCCCGTGGTGGGCTCGTCCAGGATGTACAGCGTGCGCCCGGTGCTGCGGCGCGACAGTTCCTGCGAGAGCTTCACGCGCTGGGCCTCGCCGCCGGACAGCGTGGTGGCGCTCTGGCCCAGGCGGATATAGGACAGGCCCACGTCCACCAGCGTGTGCAGCTTGCGCGCGATGGCGGGCACGGATTCGAAGTACTCCAGCGCCTGCTCCACCGTCAGGTCCAGCACCTCGCTGATGTTGCGGCCGCGGTAGCGGATCTCCAGCGTCTCGCGGTTGTAGCGCTTGCCGTGGCACACGTCGCACGGCACGTACATGTCGGGCAGGAAGTGCATCTCGACCTTCACCACGCCGTCGCCCTGGCAGGCCTCGCAGCGTCCCCCCTTGACGTTGAAGCTGAAACGGCCCGGATCGTAGCCGCGCGCGCGTGCCTCGGGTACGCCGGCGAACAGTTCGCGGATCGGCGTGAACAGGCCCGTGTAGGTGGCGGGGTTGCTGCGCGGCGTGCGGCCGATGGGGCTCTGGTCGACGCTGATGATCTTGTCGAAGTGCTCCAGCCCGGACAGCGCGGCATAGGGGGCGGGCTCGCCCTGCGCATGGTTCAGCTGGCGCGCGGCGGCCACCGCCAGCGTGTCGTTGATGACCGTGGACTTGCCCGAGCCCGACACGCCGGTTACGCACACCAGCCGTCCGGCCGGCAGCCGCAGCGTGACATTCTTCAGGTTGTTGCCCGAGGCGCCGGACAGCGTCACCCAGGGCAGCGAGTCGTCCACCGGACGGCGCTGCGGGATCTCGATGGCGCGCCGGCCGCTGAGGTATTGGCCGGTGAGCGAGTCGTCGTCTTCCTGGATGGCCTGCGGCGTGCCCTGGGCGACGACCATGCCGCCGTGCTCGCCCGCGCCCGGGCCCATGTCCACCACCCAGTCGGCGCACCGGATCATGTCCTCGTCGTGCTCGACCACGATGACGCTGTTGCCGAGATCGCGCAGGTGCTGCAGCGTGCCGATCAGGCGGTCGTTGTCGCGCTGGTGCAGGCCGATGGAGGGCTCGTCCAGCACGTACATCACGCCGGTCAGGCCCGAGCCGATCTGGCTGGCCAGCCGGATGCGCTGCGCCTCGCCGCCCGAGATGGTGTCGGCGCTGCGGTCCAGCGACAGGTAGTTCAGGCCGACGTTGTTCAGGAAGCTAAGCCGCGCCTCGATCTCGCGCACGATGCGCTGGGCGATCTCCTGCTTGGCGCCCGACAGCTTCAGGGCGCGGAACCAGTCCAGGCAGGCCGACAGCGGCATGGCCTCGACCTCGAAGATGGCCTGGCCGTGGCGTTCGCCGCCGCGCGGGTCGTCGCCGATGAGCACGTGGCGCGCCTCGGCCCGCAGGCGCGAGCCGCCGCAGTCGGGGCAGGTCTTGATGTTGCGGTACTTGCCCAGCTCTTCGCGCACGTTGGCCGAGTCGGTCTCGCGCCAGCGACGTTCCAGGTTGGGGATCACGCCCTCGAACGGATGGCGCTTGACGGTGCTGCGGCCCTTTTCGTTCAGGTAGAAGAACTGGATCTCTTCCTCGCCCGAGCCGTTGAGCACGATGTCGCGGAGGTTATCGGGCAGGTTCTCGAACGGCGTGTCGATGTCGAAGCCGTAGTGCGCCGCCAGGTTGGTCAGCAGCGTGTGCGTGAACGAGTTGCGGCGGTCCCAGCCGCGGATGGCGCCGGCCGCCAGGCTCAGTTCGGGAAAGGCCACCACCCGCTTGGGATCGAAGAAGCCCACCTGGCCGATGCCGTCGCAGGTGGGGCAGGCGCCCATGGGATTGTTGAAGCTGAACAGGCGCGGCTCCAGCTCGGGCAGGCTGTGGCTGCACACGGGGCAGGCATAGCGGCTGGAGTAGATCTGCTCGCGTCCGCTGTCCATGTCCAGCGCGATGGCGCGGCCGTCGGCCAGCTGCAACGCGGTCTCGAAGCTCTCGGCCAGGCGCTGCTTGCTTTCCGGGCGGATGCGCAGGCGGTCGATGACCACGTCGATGTCGTGCTTCTCGTTCTTCTTCAGGGGCGGCAGCGCGTCGATCTCGACCATCTGGCCGTCCACGCGCAGCCGCACGTAGCCCTGCGCCTGCAGGCTGGCGCATTCGTCCTCGAAGCTGCCCTTGCGCGCCCGCGCGATGGGCGCCAGCACGGCCAGTCGGGTCTCGGCCGGCCAGGCCAGCACCGCATCGACCATCTGGCTGACGTTCTGCGCCTGCAGGGGCAGGCCGTGGTCGGGGCAATAGGGCGTGCCGACCCGGGCGTACAGCAGGCGCAGGTAGTCGTGGATCTCGGTGATGGTGCCGACGGTGGAGCGCGGATTGTGGCTGGCCGCCTTCTGTTCGATGGAGATGGCCGGCGACAGGCCCTCGATGAGGTCCACGTCGGGCTTGTCCATCAGCTGCAGGAACTGGCGCGCGTAGGCCGACAGGCTCTCGACGTAGCGGCGCTGGCCCTCGGCGTAGAGCGTGTCGAACGCCAGCGACGACTTGCCCGAGCCCGACAGCCCCGTCACGACGACCAGCCGGTGGCGTGGCAGGTCGAGCGAGACGTTCTTCAGGTTATGGGTGCGGGCGCCTCGAATGCGGATTGCGTCCATTGACTTCCATTCAGGTAACTTCCATTCACGTCGAGCCGCTTGCACGCGGGTCGCAACACGGGTTGCAACACGGGTCGCAACACGGGTCGCAACACGGGTCGCAACACGGGTCGCAACACCGACAGGGCGTCGACCACGGCTTCAACCACGTGTAAGCAGTTCCAAAGGCCAACTTGTTACTATAGCGCGCCGAGCCCGGTGGCGTTCAAGCGCCGCCACGTCCCACCCGCATTGGCGGGCGCGGCTTCCGGCCCGCGCCCCAGGGGCGCCTCCTCCTTGCCATTACAACGAGAGCAACAGCGTTTGCGCATGCCGGCAGATTCGAAGCTGAAATTGACCCCCTCCGAGCGTCGCGCCAGTGTGGCCCTGGCCGGACTGTTCGCCTGCCGCATGCTGGGGCTGTTCCTGCTGCTGCCGGTGTTCGCCGTGGCCGCGCGCGGCCTGCCCGGCGGCGACGATCCCGTGCGCGTGGGCCTGGCGCTGGGCATGTACGGCCTGACGCAGGCATTCATGCAGATTCCGTTCGGTCTTGCCTCCGACCGCTGGGGGCGCCGGCCGGTGGTCGTCGCGGGGCTGCTGCTGTTCGTCATCGGCAGCGTCGTCTGTGCCCAGGCCGACGACGTGTTCTGGATCACCGTGGGCCGCGCCATCCAGGGCGCCGGCGCCATCTCGGCGGCCGTCACGGCTTGGCTGGCCGACGCCACGCGTGATGAAGTGCGCACCCGCGCCATGGCCATGGTGGGCGGCTCCATCGGGCTGTCCTTCGCCGTGTCGCTGGTGGCCGCGCCGCTGCTGGTGGGCGCCTGGGGCCTGCCGGGCCTGTTCTGGACCATCGCCTGCCTGGGCCTGGCCAGCCTGGCGGTGGCCCGCTGGGTCGTGCCGGTGGTGCCGCGCGGCGACGCGCGCAGCATGCAGGGGGCCCGCATGGGCGAGGTGCTGCGCCATCCCGACCTGCTGCGGCTGAATTTCGGCGTGTTCGTGCTGCATTTCGTGCAGGTGTCGCTGTTCGTGGTGGCGCCGGCGCTGCTGGCGCACACCGGCGGCCTGGGCGCGCAGGCCCTGTGGAAGGTGTACCTGCCCATCATCCTGGTGTCGTTCGTCTTGATGGTGCCGGTGGTGTTCCTGGCCGAAACGCGCCGCGCCCATCGCGGCGCGCTGCTGGCCTCGGTGGCCGGCCTGGCGCTGGTGTGCGGGCTGCTGCCGCTGGCGGTCGACGGGTTCTATGCCCTGGTCGTGGGGCTGACCGGCTTTTTCGTGGCCTTCAACGTGCTGGAGGCGCTGCAGCCCTCGCTGGTCTCGCGCGTGGCGCCGCAGGCCTACAAGGGGCTGGCGCTGGGGTTCTACAACACCGCCCAGGCGGCCGGGCTGTTCGCCGGCGGGGCCGTGGGCGGCACGCTGGCCGCGCATGCGGGCGCGCCGGGGGTGTTTCTGGCCGCGGCCGGGCTGGCGGTCGTGTGGCTGGCGGTGGGCTGGGGCATGCGGCCGCTGAAGTAGCGGCGTATCCAGGTGTTTCGGCGGGTGCGGGGTCGGCGCAGGGTAGGCTGATTCGAGCCTACCCGCCGTTTTACGCCGCCCCGTGTTGCGGCGATAATGATGGCTGATCCACCACGGCTTTTCCGTGCGCCGGCGCCGCAGCCTTCCGCGGCAGGCGGCGCGTCCGGCAGAAAGCCGCTTTTCTGAACATAGTTGTTGTGCTGGCCTGGCCCGTTCGCGGCCCGGCGGCCGTACAGGGGCATCCACATGGCATCCGTCAATAAAGTCATTCTCGTCGGCAATCTGGGACGCGATCCGGAAGTTCGCTACAGTCCGGATGGGGCTGCCATCTGCAACGTCTCCATCGCCACCACGTCGCAATGGAAGGACAAGGCATCCGGCGAGCGCCGCGAGGAAACCGAATGGCATCGCGTCGTCATGTACAACCGCCTGGCCGAGATCGCCGGCGAATACCTGCGCAAGGGCCGCTCGGTGTACATCGAGGGCCGCCTGAAGACCCGCAAGTGGCAAGACAAGGACACCGGCGCCGACCGCTACAGCACCGAAATCGTGGCCGACCAGATGCAGATGCTGGGCGGCCGTGAAGGTGGCGGCGGCGAGGGGGGCGGTTACGGCGGCGGTGGGTTTGACGAAGGCGCGCCGCGCCAGCAACGCTCGGCGCCCGCCCCGCGCCCGGCCGCGCAGCAGCAGCGCCCGGCGCCCGCTCCGGCGGCGGCGGGTGGCGCCAATCTGGCGGACATGGACGACGATATTCCGTTCTGATTCGTCGCCGCCGGCGAGCCGGCGGCCTCGACACAAGAATCAGCCCTGCCTCGGCAGGGCTTTTCTTTTGGATTCGCGCGAGTTCTCCACCCCGCGCTGCCGGTGGGCGCCGGCGGTGCGGCAGATCACATGACAGGCATGCCAATTGCGGCGCCCAGCGCGCCGGCCGCCGTTCGCCACGCCGGCGCATTTTTCAGGAGGCCCTGTCATGAAAATGTCCCCCGAAAGCCAACTCTGCATCGACGAATGCCTGAACTGCTACAAGCTGTGCATGGGCATGGCGATGCAGCATTGCCTGGAGCAGGGCGGCGAGCACGTCGCACCCGCGCATTTCCGGATGATGATGGCGTGTGCCGAAATGTGCCGGACCGCCGCGCATTTCATGCTGCTGGCGGTGCCGCACCACCGGCACACCTGCGCGGACTGCGCGTCGATCTGCCGGCAATGCGCGGATGACTGCGATCGCCTGGAGGGCATGGACGAATGCGCGGCCGCGTGCCGGCGCTGCGCCGACGCCTGCGAGCGCATGGCGCCGTAGCGGCTGCCCGCGGGCGCCCGGGTGCGGGCGTGGAACGGTCACGGCCGCTGCGGCGCCGGCCGCCCATAGACGCCCGGCAAGTGGTCGCCGCGCCAGTGCGGCGGGGTCGCGGTCAGGCCACGCAGCGTTGCGGCGCCGTGGCGGACATGGCCCCCGGTGCGACGCCCGCGGCCGCCGGGTCCAGCAGCACGCCCGCGTCGATTTCGTCGATGCTGCGCCGGCCGCAGAAGGCCATGGTCAGGTCCAGTTCTTTCCGGATGATTTCCAGCGCGCGGTAGACGCCGGCCTCGCCCATGGCGCCCAGGCCGTACAGCATGGCGCGGCCGATGTAGACGCCGCGCGCGCCCAGGGCCAGCGCCTTGAGCACGTCCTGGCCACTGCGCACGCCGCCATCCATGTGGACCTCGATGCGGTCGCCGACCTCGGCCACGATGCCCGGCAGGGCGCGGATGGACGAGGGGGCGCCGTCGAGCTGGCGGCCGCCGTGATTGGAGACGATGAGGGCATCGGCGCCGGTGTCCAGCGCCAGGCGGGCGTCTTCCGGATCCTGGATGCCCTTCAGGATGAGCTTGCCGGGCCATTGGTCGCGTATCCAGCGCACGTCTTCCCAGCTGAGGGCGGGGTCGAACTGGTCGGCGGTCCATTGGGCCAGCGAGTCGACTTCAGCCACGCCCTCGACGTGTCCGAAGACGTTGCCCAGCGTGCGGCGCGGCGTGCGGGCGATGCTGAGCAGCCAGCGCGGCTTGGTGGCCATGTCGGCGAGGTTGGCCAGCGTCAGCCGCGGCGGCACGCCCAGGCCGTTCTTCAGGTCTTTGTGGCGCTGGCCGCTGATCTGCAGGTCCAGCGTGAGGACCAGCGTCGGGCAGCCGGCCGCCTTGGCGCGGCGGATCAGGCGCTTGACGAATTCGCGGTCGCGCATCACGTAGAGCTGGAACCAGAATGGATGGCCGTCGGTGGCGCGCGCCACGTCTTCGATGGCGCAGATGCTCATCGTGGATAGCGTGAACGGGATGCCGAAGCGCTTGGCGGCACGGGCGGCCAGCATCTCGCCGTCGCCGCGCTGCATGCCCGTCAGGCCCGTGGGGGCGATGGCCACGGGCATGGCGACGTCCTGGCCCGCCATGCGGCTGCGGGTGCTGCGCTGCGACAGGTTCACGGCCACGCGCTGGCGCAGCAGCAGGCGCTGGAAGTCGGACTCGTTGGCGCGGTAGGTCGACTCCGTCCACGAGCCGGTGTCGGCATAGTCATAGAACATGCGCGGCACGCGCTTGCGCGCCAGGACGCGCAGGTCTTCGATGCAGGTGATCATGGGTTGCTTCAGTAGAACCACTGGGCGGGCACGGTGATGAGGCCCGGGAACAGGACGAACAGGAACAGCAGCGCGGTCAGCGTCAGCAGGAACGGCCAAACGCCGCGGATGACGCTGTCCAGGCTGTGCCGCGAGACGCCGGCCACCACGTTGAGCACCGACCCCACCGGCGGCGTCAGCAGGCCGATGGCGTTGTTCATGATGAACATGACGCCGAAGTAGATCGGGTCGATGCCGGCCTGCACCACCACCGGCATCAGGATGGGCGTCATGATCATCACGGTGGGGATGAGATCCAGCGCGGTGCCCACCAGGATGACCAGCACCATGATGACGAGCATCAGCAGCGTGCGGTCGTGCTGGAAGGGCTGCAGCAGCTCGGCCACCTGGGCGGGGATGTCGGCGATGGTGATAAGCCACGCCGACACCAGCGCGCAGGCCACCAGGAACAGCACGGTGGCCGAGGTCTTGGCTGCGGCGACCATCACGCGGGGCAGGTCGCGCAGCTTCAGTTCGCGGTAGACCACCAGGCCGGCCAGCATGGCATAGACGACGGCCACCACCGCGGCCTCCGTCGGGGTGAACACGCCGAACTTCATGCCGCCGACGATAACGACGGGCAGGAACAGCGCCCAGACGCCGTCGGCCAGCGCGTGCATCAGCTCGCGGGCATCGAAGCGGCTGGTCGCGGCGCCGGTTTCCTTGCGGGCGCACACCCACCAGGTGGCGACCAGCGCCAGCGCCATCATCAGGCCGGGTGCGATGCCGGCCATGAAGAGCTTGGTGATGGACACCTGCGCGGTGACGCCGAAGATGACGATGGCGATCGAGGGCGGGATGATGGGGGCGATGATGCCGCCGGACGCAATGAGGCCGGCCGAGCGCGGGACGTCGTAGCCGGCCTTGCGCATCATGGGGATGAGCAGTGCCGCCACCGCCGCCGAGTCGGCCACGGCCGAGCCGGAGATGCTGGCGACGATGGTGGCGGCCAGGATGGCCACATAGCCCAGGCCGCCGCGCACGTGGCCGACCAGGGCGCCGGCCACGCGCACGATGCGCACGGACATGCCGCCGGCGTTCATCAGTTCGCCGGCAAGCATGAAGAAGGGCACGGCCATCAACGGATAGTTGTTGACGCCTTCGAGCAGGTTCTGCGCCAGGATCTGGGTGTCGAAGTTGTCGAGCTGGAACATCAGCGCGACCCCGCACACCAGCAGGGCGAATGCGATCGGCATGCCGATCACCATGGCGCCGAGCAGCGAGACGACGAATACGGTAAGGGTCATGGCGCCTCCGTCATTCGCCGGCCGTGCTGTCGGCGGGCAGCAGCTCGGCGTCGGCCATGCGGCCGGTAAGCTGCCGCCACAGCGAGGCCAGCAGCAGCAGCGCCATGCCCACCGCGCAGACCAGCAGCGACGCATAGACGATGGCCATCGAGATGCCCGTGACGGGTGCGCGCTCGTCGGCCACGATGGCGGTCAGCTTCCAGGTGCCGTCGGCCAGCAGCAGGCAGCACGCCAGCGCGGCCGCGTCGGCCAGGAAGCGGCAGGCGCGGCGCCCGCGCGGGCCCAGGCGGGCCACCAGCATGGACATGCCCAGGTGGCCGCGATCGTGCATGACCAGCAGTGCGCCCAGCAGCGTGAGCCACATGAAAAGAAAGCGCGAGGCCTCTTCGGAGAACACCAGGCCGGAGTTGAACAGGTAGCGCAGGACGACGTTGCCGAAGACCAGAACGATCATCATGCCCAGCATGGCGACCAGCAGGATCTCGGTGCAGCGGATGATGAGGCGGTTCATGGATGCTCCGATACGGGGCGCCCAGGGCGCGTGTCGATGCGGTAGACGCGCAGTGCGTTGTCGTGCCAGATGCCCGCCTGCGCCTCGGGGGGAAGATGCGCGATGGCTTGGCACACGGTGTCGACCAGGGTGGGCATGTCGACGCGCAGGCTGGCCACGGGGAAATTGCTGGCGAAGACGCAGCGCTGCCAGCCGAAGATGTCGATCGTGTCGCGGATGATGCGGACGACCTCGGCGGGG
>Ga0182743_1004536_pt1 | contig 10448 bp, 9 predicted proteins | sample eDN3rd30CKraftOP_FD_128522 | JGI IMG/M metagenome (GOLD analysis project Ga0182743, IMG submission 128522) | Enriched Organic Plus compost microbial communities from Emeryville, California, USA - eDNA 3rd pass 30_C Kraft OP (version 2) (version 2) ... | reverse complement strand
CCCCACCACCTTACTTCCCCGGACTTGATCCGGGGCCTATTGCACCGCTCCACTCGAGTGGAGGGATCCGTGGGCCCCGGCTCTTCGGCCGGGGAAGTGCGGGGGTGGGGTGAGGGAAGTGGGGAAGTGGGGAAGCAGGAAATGGGAAATGGGAAATGGGAAATGGGAAATGGGAAATGGGAAATGGTGAAGGCGGAACGACGATCAGGCAAAGGTCGCGAAGCGAGCCGGATTGCGTGATCTCTCCGGCAGGTCTCCCTCCCCCCTTGCGGGGAGGGGATAGGGGTGGGGGTATCTCGAACACGAAGTTTGAGGCTCAGCCCCCCTCAATCCCCTACAACGAGAGGAAGCCGTGAAGTCGCCAGAACGATCACGCGGTAAAATGGGCAACTCCGCGCCGCTTGCTCACCCCCACCCCTGTCCCCTCCCCGCAAGGGGGAGGGAGACCTGCCGGCTCGATCTAGCAGCACGCGGCTGGATTTGTGGCGGGTTACGCGGCGCCCCTATCGCCCCGCATGTTCCTTCAAGAATTCCTCGGCGCCCAGGACGATCTCGTCGTCAACCTTGCCGATCTGCTTGTCGTCCTTGCCCTGGAAGTCGAAGCCGCGGAGGACCTGGCGGATGACGCTGAGGCGGGCGCGGCGTTTGTCGTTGGCGCGGATGATGGTCCAGGGGGCGTAGTCGGTGTCGGTTTCCTCGAGCATGCGGTCGCGGGCCTTGGAATAGGCGTCCCAGCGCGGCAGGGCTTCCATGTCGATGGGCGAGAGCTTCCAGACTTTCAGCGGGTCGTGGCGGCGATCGTGGAACCGCTTGAGCTGCATTTCGCGGCCGATATCGAGCCAGAACTTGTGGAGATGGATGCCGTCGGCGACCAGCATGCGCTCGAAGCGCGGCGCCTCGATAAGGAACTGAGCGGTCTGCTCGGGCGTGCAGAAGCCCATGACCGGCTCGACGCCGGCGCGGTTGTACCAGGAGCGATCGAAAAGCACGGTCTCGCCGGCAGCCGGGAGCCAATCGACATAGCGCTGGAAATACCATTGCGTGGCTTCGCGGTCGCTGGGCTTGGGCAGCGCGGCGATGATGTTGTAGCGGGGATTGAGATTGGCAAGGTAGGTCTTGATCGTACCGCCCTTGCCCGCCGCATCGCGCCCCTCGAAGACCAGCATGATGCGGTCGCCGCCCTTGGCCAGGTGACTTTGCAGCAAGACGAGTTGCTTCTGGAGCGCGAGCAGTTCGTCCTCGTAGACGTCATCGTCGAGCTTGTCGGCATAGGGGTAACCGCCCGCGGTCATGGCGGCTTTCTTGATCGCCTTGGGGAGATCGGGATTCTCGATATCGAAACTGTCGTAAGGGTCTGACACTCTGGGCACTCCTTTGCTCGCGCCACCGTGCTATGAAGCCGGCTGGCGCGCAAGACGGCCCCTCCCCGACGACCAGGAATTCGGAATGACCCAGGATACATCCGGCAAATCCACAGACCCGATCCCCGGGTGGAAGGAGATGCTTTCGCGCCGCCGCGCGTTGCTGCTGGTGGTGGCCATTGTCCTGCTGGTCATAGCGCTGGCGGGCGGGGCGACCTATTGGGCCATGGCGATCGCCTTCCTTGCCATTGCCGCGGCCGCCGCCTTCATTCCTTCGGCGCCGGCAATCGGGGGCGCAGAGCCGGTGGGCGTGGCGGATACGCAGCGGGACGCGCATATCATTGCCTTTGCCGATGCGCTGGGCGACCCCTGCCTGCTGCTCAACCGGCGCGGCATCATCGTGCATCGCAACCCGGCTTCCGCACGTGAATTCCCCGGTGCGCGGCTGGGCGACCCGGTGGCATTTTCCTTCCGTACGCCGGCCGTGCTCACGGCGATCGACGCGGCCATGCAGACCGACGTGCCCCAGACGGTCGAGCTGCACCTCACCGTGCCAAACGAGATCTGGTACAAGGTCGTCATCTCGCCGCTGCGCACCAACGGACCGGGCTCGGACCCGAGCCTCATGATCGTGACGCTGCAGAACCTGACCGAGCAGAAGCGTGTGGAAGCCATGCGCTCGGACTTCATCGCCAATGCCAGCCACGAGCTACGCACGCCCCTCACCTCGCTTATCGGCTTCATCGACACGCTGCTGGGGCCGGCCTCCAAGGATCAGGCGGCGCGCGAGCGGTTCCTGGGCATCATGCGGGCTCAGGCGCAGCGCATGTCCAAGCTCATCGACGACTTGCTCTCGCTCTCGCGCATCGAGATGCGCCAGCATGTGCTGCCGCGTGGGACCGTGGACTTGGGGCTGCTGCTCCAGGAGGTCAGCGAGGGACTGGAAAGCCTGTCGCAGGATGCGGGGGTGGAGGTGAACGTCGCGGTGCCCGAGGAAAAGGCAACGGTGACGGGAGAGCGCGACGAGCTCTACGAGGTGTTCGAGAATCTCCTTGAAAACGCCATCAGCTATGGCGGCGACGGCGGCAAGGTGGATATCGCGCTCGCACCCGCCGCGGGCCGGCCGGGCTATGACTATCTCGTGACAGTGACCGATTACGGCCAGGGCGTGGAGGCCCAGCACGTGCCGCGCCTGACCGAGCGGTTTTACCGTGCGGATTCAGAGGCAAAGAAGAAAAAGGGCACCGGGCTCGGTTTGGCGATCGTCAAGCACATCGTGCAGCGGCATCGCGGAATCCTCACCATCAGGAGCCAGAAGGGCGAAGGCACGCGGGTGGAAGTTCTGCTGCCGCGATAGGCCCCTGGCCCCGTTCGAGATCGTGGAATTGGCGGGCCCCAGGCGAGGTCGATAGGGGAATCCCTTTGGCCGGACAAATGGCGGCTTTGTCATTTTCCACCGGATTTCGGAATTGCCGCCAGAAATTATCTCGTTATTTCAGTCGCTTAAATTGTCACAGAACTGCAATTAAACTGACATAAAACCATAGCGACGGGCTCATAGGTTGCCCCCGTCAAACACGGGACCCCGGTCTGAAAGAGCAGGTAACCGGCTCACCGCCCGGGTTTGGGGACCCAATGTTTCCTGAAAGGAAAAACCTCATGAAGACCGCTCTTTATGCCGGCGTTGCTCTCGTGGCCCTGTCGGCCTTCGGCGCCACTTCCGCTTTCGCGCGCGACCAGATCCAGGTTGCCGGCTCGTCGACCGTTCTGCCCTATGCCAAGATCGTTGCCGAGACCTTCGGCGAGACCTATCCCGACTTCAAGACCCCGGTCGTGGAATCGGGTGGTTCGGGCGCCGGCATCAAGCAGTTCTGCGAAGGCGTGGGCGAAGACAAGATCGACATCGCGAACGCTTCGCGCGCGATGAAGAAGGAAGAGCTCGAGACCTGCAAGACCAACGGCGTCGCCGACGTCGAGGAAGTCCAGATCGGTTACGACGGCATCGTGTTCGCCTCGGACATCAACGGCCCGGATTTCGCGATCCAGCCCGTCGACATCTACAAGGCCCTGGCCGCCAAGGTCGTGGTTGACGGCAAGCTCGTCGACAATCCCTTCACCAAGTGGAACGAAGTGAACCCGGCTTTCCCGGCATGGGATATCGCCGCCTACATCCCGGGCGAAAAGCACGGCACCCGTGAAGTCTTCGAAGAGAAGCTGATGACCGGTGGCTGCGACAAGGCTACCCTGACCGCCGCCGGCGTTGCCGACGCCGATGTCGCCAAGACCTGCATCGCCATCCGCAAGGACGGCAAGGCTGTCGATATCGATGGCGACTACACCGAGACCCTGGCCCGCATCGACTCCAACAAGACCGGCATCGGTGTCTTCGGCCTCGCCTTCTACGAAAACAACGCCGACAAGCTCAAGGTTGCTACCGTCGGTGGCGTGACCCCGTCGGTCGAGACCATCGCTTCGGGTGAGTACCCGGTTTCCCGCCCGCTGTTCTTCTACGTCAAGAAGGCTCACCTGGGCGTCATCCCGGGCCTGAAGGAATATGTCGAGTTCTTCCTGTCGGACGAAATGATCGGGCCGGATAGCCCGCTCGCCCAGTACGGCCTGGTTGCTGCCCCGGACGCAGAGCGTCAGGCCCAGCGCGACAAGTTCGCCGCCGGCACCACCATGTAATTTCCGGCAAGGCGCGGCGAAAGCCGCGCCTTCCTCCTCCAACCACAAGCGCCCGCAAGGCGCGCACAACAGGGAACAAAGATGTCGGCAACCCTGGTTCTTGCCATCATCGTCGCGATCGGCGTGGTCGCATTCGTGATCGGACGCCAACGGGCCGTGGCCCAGCGCGATGGAGCGGCCAAGTCGCATTCGCTTCCCAGCTATCACGGATGGTGGGCTTTCCTCCTGGCCACCGTTCCGGCCATCCTTTTCCTCCTGGTCTGGGCCCTCGGCTCGAACCTTTATGCCGACAACCTCATCGGCTCGCAGCTCCCGGCCAATATCAGCACCGGTGAGCGCAGCCTTGCCCTGGGCATGATCGACCGCACGGCACAGGCGCTTGGCGCCCTCGAAATCCACAATGCCGATGCGCTGCCCAAGACCTATGCCGAGCTGATCCCCCAGGCCTCCCAGGTAGGCGTACTTCTCGCCAGCCAGGGTCAGGACTATATGCTGCCGATCGCGCTGAGCGTGAACGAGACGGCCCTGTTCCTAGGGCGCCTTGGCGGCGGCATCGCCATCATCCTCGCATTGGCCGGCGCCGCAATCGGGCTCTCCATGGTCCAGCCGCGCGCCCGGGCCCGCAACAATGTGGAGCGCATCATGCTCTGGGCGCTCTTCGGGGCCTCAGGCATCGCCATCGCCACCACGATCGGCATCGTGCTCTCGATGCTTTCGGAAACCATGACCTTCTTCTCGGAGGTCAATCCGATGAACTTCTTCTTCGGCACCGTCTGGGACCCGCGCTTCGCCGCGGCCGGTTCGGGCGGCAGCGAAGGTCAGTTCGGCCTCATCCCGCTGCTGGCCGGTACGCTCTATATCGCGCTCGTCTCGATGCTGGTCGCCGTGCCGGTTGGCCTGATGTCGGCCATCTACATGGGCGAATACGCCTCCCCGCAGGTGCGCTCGATCGTCAAGCCCGTGCTCGAACTCCTCGCCGGCATCCCGACCATCGTCTACGGCATCTTTGCCGCCGTGACGCTGGGGCCGTTCCTGCGTGACCTTTCGGCGGCTCTCGCTGGCGGCACCGGCTTCATCCAGGCGCAGAGCGTCTTCACCGCCGGTTTCGTGATGGGCGTGATGCTCATCCCGTTGGTGTCCTCGCTTTCGGACGACGTCATCACCGCCGTGCCCCGCGCCATGCGCGACGGCTCGCTGGGCCTGGGCGCCACGCGGTCGGAAACCATCAAGCGCGTGATCCTGCCGGCAGCGCTGCCGGGCATCGTTGGCGCCCTGCTGCTCACCGCCTCGCGCGCCATCGGCGAGACCATGATCGTGGTACTGGCCGCCGGCGTGGCCGCGCGCCTCACGCTCAATCCCTTCGAGGCGATGACCACCATCACGGTCAAGATCGTCAACCAGCTCACGGGCGACCTCGAGTTCAACTCGCCCCAGACGCTGGTGGCCTTCGCCCTCGGCCTCACCCTCTTCGTCATCACGCTGGGCATGAACGTCTTTGCCCTCTGGATCGTCCGCCGCTATCGGGAGCAGTACGAATGAGCCAAGCTGTCATGGACTCGCAGGCTTCCGCCACGGCCGCTCCGGCCCGCCGCGATATCGGTCTCAAGCGCCGCTATGCCGCCGAACAGCGCTTCCGCGCCATGGGCATAGCCGCAATCGCCTTCGGCGTCATCTTCCTCGTGATCCTGCTCGGCTCGATCATCTCGAAGGGCTATACGGCGTTCGTGCAGACCTCGATCACCATCCCGGTGACGTTCGCGGCCGATATCATCGACAAGGACAACAAGCGCGACACCGACCCCAAGGTGCTGGTGACCGCCAATTACCCGGTCGTCGCCCGCAACTCGCTGGCAGCCGCGCTCGGCGTCGATACGTCCGATGCCAAGGCGATGAAGCAGGTTTCCGGCATGGTTTCGGACTCGGTGCGTGGCCAGCTACGCGCCATGGTCACGGCCGACCCCTCGATCGTGGGCACCACGCAGAACGTGGCGCTTCTCGCCGCCGCCGACATCGACAGCGCCAACAAAGGCCAGATTGACCTCAACGTGCCCGAGGCCAAGCGCAAGGTTTCCGACCAGCAGGTCGCCTGGCTCGAAGAGCTGCGCCAGCATGGCCAGATCTCGACGCCGTTCAACTGGGGTCTGTTCACCTACGGTGCCTCCAGCCGTCCGGAAGCTTCGGGTCTGGGCGTGGCCATGGTCGGCTCCGCCTACATGATGCTGATCGTGCTCATCGTCGCGCTGCCCATCGGCGTGGCCGCTTCGATCTATCTTGAAGAATTCGCCCCCAAGAACCGGGTGACGGATATCATCGAGATCAACATCAACAATCTCGCCGCCGTGCCCTCGATCGTCTTCGGCCTGCTTGGCCTCGCCGTCTTCATCAACTTCGCGGGCCTGCCGCGCTCGGCTCCGATCGTGGGTGGCCTCGTGCTCTCGCTGATGACGCTGCCGACGATCATCATCGCGACCCGCGCCGCCTTGCGCTCGGTGCCGCCCTCGATCCGCTCGGCCGCCCTTGGTCTGGGCGCATCGCGCATGCAGATGGTTTTCCACCACGTGCTGCCGCTGGCGATGCCGGGCGTGCTCACGGGCACGATCATCGGCCTGGCGCGCGCTCTGGGCGAAACGGCTCCGCTCCTTCTCATCGGCATGGTGGCGTTCGTGGCCGACTATCCGGCTACTCCGCTGCAGCCGGCGACGGCCCTGCCCGTGCAAATCTACATGTGGTCCAACGAAGCCGAACGCGCCTTCGTGGAACGCACCTCCGGCGGTATCATCGTGCTGCTGGTCTTCCTTGCGGTGATGAACCTCACCGCCATCATCCTTCGCAAACGCTTCGAGCGCCGCTGGTAGGACCGACAAATGAGTGAAGCAATGACCCTCGAAACCGCCCCGGCGCCCGTAAGCACCGTGCCCGTCAAGATCCGCGGCGACAAAGTCTCGGTGTTCTACGGCGAAAAGCAGGCCCTGTTCGACGTCGATCTCGACATCGAGCGCAACCGGGTGACCTCGCTGATCGGCCCGTCGGGCTGCGGCAAGTCCACGTTCCTGCGCTGCCTCAACCGCATGAACGACACGATCGACTCCTGCCGCGTGACCGGCAAGATTATGCTCGACAACGACGACATCTACGACCGCAATATCGACGTGGTCGAGCTGCGTGCCCGCGTCGGCATGGTGTTCCAGAAGCCCAATCCGTTCCCGAAGTCGATCTACGAGAACGTGGCCTACGGTCCGCGCATCCACGGCCTGGCTCATTCCAAGACCGAGATGGATGAGATCGTGGTCTCCTCGCTCCGCCGCGCCGGCCTCTTCGAAGAGGTCAAGGATCGCCTCGATGCGCCCGGCACCGGGCTTTCGGGCGGTCAGCAGCAGCGCCTGTGCATTGCGCGCGCCATCGCGACCAAGCCGGAAGTGCTGCTGATGGACGAGCCCTGCTCGGCCCTCGATCCGATCGCTACCGCCATCATCGAAGAGCTGATCGATGAGCTGCGCGAAAACTTCACCATCGTCATCGTGACCCACTCGATGCAGCAGGCTGCCCGCGTGTCGCAGAAGACCGCATTCTTCCACCTGGGCAAGCTCATCGAGGAAGGCGTGACCGAAGAAATCTTCACCAACCCTGTCAACAAGAAGACCCAGGACTACATTACTGGCCGTATCGGCTAAGGAGCCCTAGATGCCTACCCTCCAGAGCGAACACATCGTCTCCTCCTACGAGGATGAGCTGACGCAGCTGGCCCGGTCGATTTCCGAAATGGGCGGCGAAGTGGAAGCGGCGGTCCAGAATGCGACCACCGCCCTGCTCAAGCTCGACCACAACCTCGCCCGCCAGACCGTGGCTGCCGACAAGCGCATCGACGAAATGCAGCGCAAGATCGACGAAACCGCGGTTTCGATGATCGCCCGCCGCCAGCCGATGGCGACGGACCTGCGCGCCATCATCACCTCGATCCACGTCGCCAACGACCTCGAACGCGTCGGCGACATGGCCAAGCAGGTGTCGCGCCGCGCCCTCCAGATCGAAGGCCTGGCCCTTGCGCCCAAGTTCTACAACGGGCTCAAGCACATGACCGACCTGATCCTGGCCCAGCTCCAGGCGGCACTCGACGCCTATTCGACGCGCAATGGCGCGGCGGCGATCGCGGTGTGCAACCGCGACGACGAGATCGACGCGCTCTACACCTCGATCTTCCGCGAGCTGCTGACCTACATGATGGAAGACCCGCGCAACATCACGCAGTGCACCCATCTGCTCTTCTGCGCCAAGAACCTCGAGCGCGTGGGCGACCACGCCACCAATATCGCGGAAGCCGCCTTCTACCTCGATACCGGCCGCTATCTTTCGAGCGATGTCGAGGACCTGCACCGGACCCAGGTCCGCGAGTAATTTCGCGGACCGCCAGCCTTTCCCCGAACCGGAACCGCTGCAATGCCTGCAACGATCATGATCGTCGAAGACGAGGCCGATCTGGCGCTGATGATGCGCTACAACCTCGAGGCCGAAGGTTTTACCGTGCTCTCCTCGGCGAGCGGCGACGAAGCCGCCGACCAGATGCGCGAGAAGATCCCCGACCTGATCCTCCTCGACTGGATGCTGCCCGGCCTTTCGGGCATTGAACTCTGCCGCCGCTGGCGCGCACGGGAAGAAACGGCGCGCGTGCCGATCATCATGATCACCGCGCGCGGCGAGGAAGAAGAACGCGTGCGCGGCCTTGCGACGGGCGCGGATGATTACGTGGTCAAGCCGTTCTCGATCCCTGAGCTCCTGGCCCGCATCAACGCCCTGCTGCGCCGCTCGAACCCGCAACTGGTGACGACGGTGCTCAAGGCCGGCGACCTCGAACTCGACCGTACCAGCCACCGCGTCCGCCGCTCCGGCCGCGAGGTGCATCTGGGGCCGACGGAATACCGTCTGCTCGAATACCTCATGCGCCATCCGGGCCGGGTCTATTCGCGCGAACAATTGCTCGATGGCGTCTGGGGCAATGACGTGTACGTGGACGAACGCACGGTAGACGTGCATGTCGGCCGCCTACGCAAGGCCATCAACCGCGGCAAGAGCGCCGATCCGATCCGCACGGTTCGCGGGGCGGGGTACTCATTCGACGAGCAGTTTGCCGCGGCGACGAACTGAGGGTGGTTTGTCCGAGGGGCGCGTAGCGCCCCTCCACCCCTTCCCCCAACCTAACCCCAGCCACAGAACTTCCCCGGGCGAAGACCCGGGGCCTATTGCACCGCTCCACTCAAGTGGAGAAATCCGTGGGCCCCGGCTCTGCGGCCGGGGAAGTGCGGTGGGTGGGGTGAGAGCTGGGCAATAAAACTTGGGGCGAGATCGTGTCGTAACGTCCTTCTCCCCTTGAGGGAGAAGGTGGCGCATAGCGACGGATGAGGGGTCCGCGATGCTGGCCAAAACCCCTCACCCGACCTTCGGGCACCCTTTCCCTCAAGGGGAGAGGGGAAGCCGGTGTATTGAGCACGCGATGAGCTGAACCCTTACCCGCGCTCCACCGACCCCATGCGCTTCTCCGCCGTTATCCACGCCAGTTCCGTGCACCGCGCGATGAGCGCCTCCGTCAGCGCAAAGACCGCCGTGTTCGCATCCCAGGTCCGGTCGACCGCAATACGGCATGGCAGGACCACCTTCGCATAACGCGAGACAGGCGAAATCCATTCGTCGGTTATCAGCACGATGGAGACGCGGCGGGCCGAGAGGGTAGCCGCCAGGGCGAGGAGATCGGCGTCGTAGCGGCGGATGTCGAAGATGACCATGGTGTCGTCCGGGCGGATGTCGAGCAACTGGTCGGTGCGGGCGGCGGGGCGGCCGTCGAGGCGGCGGATGCCGGGACGGACGAGGCGCAGGTGGGCTTCCATGTAGCCGGCCATGGCATCGGTGAAGCGGCCGCCGGCGATGTGGCAATTGCGCTTGATATCGGCGAGGCGGGCGCTCGCGGCCTCGAATTCGGAGGTCGGGATGCGCGAGACGGTGGCCTGCATGTTGGTGGCGAGCTGGGCGAAGTAATCCCCGAGGAAATTGCCGATGGCCGTTTCGTGCCGGACGGCGGCAAGACTGCGCTGGAGCGGGGACTTGGCGCGCTGCTCAAGTTCCTCGCGCAGGCAACGCTGGAAATCGGGGTAGGATTTGAAGCCGAGTTGAGCGATGAAGCGCAGGATGGTGGCCGCGCTCGCGCCGCTCTGCTGGGCGAATTCGGCGACGGGAGCGAGGCCGATCGTGGGGTAGTTGGCGAGAAGCCCGCGCGCGGCGCGCTTTTCCGCTGCGGTCAGCCGGTAATTGATCTCGTGAATGCGGGCTTCGACGCTGGGACTATCCATTTCCCCTCCCCCAACACTGAAACGAGAATTTCATTATTGACAGATATCGGCAAGATGGAACAACTGT
>Ga0182743_1004532_pt1 | contig 10454 bp, 12 predicted proteins | sample eDN3rd30CKraftOP_FD_128522 | JGI IMG/M metagenome (GOLD analysis project Ga0182743, IMG submission 128522) | Enriched Organic Plus compost microbial communities from Emeryville, California, USA - eDNA 3rd pass 30_C Kraft OP (version 2) (version 2) ... | reverse complement strand
GTGGGCCCCGGCTCTGCGGCCGGGGAAGTACGGTGGTTGGGTACTGGCCCCAAACGAACCTAGCGCGCGTGCTGTGCCTTGATCCAACGAACAGTCTGGCTCCAGGAGCGCATCACGATGGTCGATGTCACCACCTCATCCTTCCGGAACTTCACGCCCTCAAGCAGGCTCCCATCGGTCACCCCAGTAGCGGCGAACAGCACATCGCCCGAGGCCAGGTCAGTCACGCCATACTTGCGGTTAGGGTCGGTGATGCCCATGCGCAGTGCCCGCTCGCGCTTCTCGGCCGTGTCGAGAATCAGCCGACCCTGCATCTGCCCGCCGATGCAGCGCAACGCCGCGGCCGCCAGCACGCCTTCAGGCGCGCCGCCCGAGCCGAGGTAGATGTCGATACCGGTGTCTTCGGTGTTGGTCGCATGGATCACGCCGGCGATGTCGCCATCGCTGATGAGCTTGACCGCCACGCCGGTCGAGCGCAGCTCTTCGATCAGCGCCGCGTGCCGCGGGCGATCGAGCACACAGGCGGTGATCTCGGAAACCGGCACGCCCTTGGCCGCGGCCAGTGCCCGCACATTCTCGGCAGGCGACTTGTCGAGGTCGACCGTTCCGGCGGGATAGCCGGCGCCGATAGCGATCTTGTGCATGTAGACGTCGGGCGCATTGAGCAGGCCGCCGCGCTCGGCCATGGCCAGCACGCAGATCGAATCCGGCTGGTTCTTGGCGCACAGCGTCGTGCCTTCGAGCGGATCGACCGCGATGTCGACGCCGGGGCCTTCGCCACCGCCGACCTCTTCGCCGATGAACAGCATCGGCGCTTCGTCGCGCTCGCCCTCGCCGATCACGATCCGTCCGGCAATGGCGATCTTCTGGAGTTCGGCGCGCATCGCCTCGACGGCTGCGGCGTCCGCGGCTTTCTCGTCACCCTTGCCGCGCCAGCCGGCAGCAGCGATGGCCGCGCTTTCGGTCACGCGGACCAGTTCGAGGGTGAGATTGCGGGCGATGACCGCCCCGTTGCCGCTGCCGTCTGTCGAGTTCAACTTCATGCGCTTGTCCCCTTGGCCCCGACCAAGGGGCAAGATCAGATTTTCTCGATGCGGATGAGCTGCGGCTCACCCACGATGAAACCATCGCTGGCGATCTGGGCAATAGTACCGCGGACCGTCGCTTCCATGGTTTCGTGGGTGAGCAGCACGACCGTGCGGGTCGCAATGCCGTCCGCGGCAGGGTCGCTAACACGCAAGTCTGGCCGCTGGATGACACTCTCGATCGAGATGCCCCGCTCGCCCATGCGCGAAGCAATAGCAGCAAGCGCGCCGGGAACATCCTTGGCATTTAGTCGGATGTAGTAGCCGCCCTCATGCGCCCGCATCGGCGCCTGGCGATAGGGCGTGAGTTCGTGGCTCGGCACGCCGAGCGGCGGCACGCGCGTGCCGCGGGCGATATCGAGAATGTCGGAGAGCACGGAGGAAGCCGTCGGCGGGCCACCCGCGCCCGGGCCTGCCAGCAGCAGTTCGTGCACGTAGTCCGTCTCAAGCGCAATCGCGTTCAGTACGCCATCGACGCCCGCCACCGCACTACTCTTGGGCACGAGCGTGGGATGCACCCGCTGCTCGATTCCCTCCGGGGAACGCTGGGCAATGCCCAGCAGCTTGATCTTGTAGCCGAGGTCGGAGGCGACCTTGATATCCGCCTGCGAGATGCCGGTGATACCCTCTACGAAAATCTCGTTCGGCGCGATCTCACACCCGAAGCAGAGGCTGGCAAGGATGGCGAGTTTATGAGCGGTATCGAAGCCTTCGACGTCGAAAGTCGGGTCAGCCTCGGCATAGCCGAGCGCCTGCGCGTCGCGGAGACACTCCTGGAAGGAGATGCCCTCGTTGCCCATCCGCGTCAGGATATAGTTGCAGGTGCCGTTCATGATGCCGTAGACGCGCCCGATGCGCGCCGAGCCCAGGCCTTCGCGCAGCGTCTTGATCACCGGAATGCCGCCGGCAACCGCCGCTTCGAAGCCAAGCTGTGCGCCGGAATCCTCGGCGATCCGCGCCAGGGCCACGCCGTGCTTGGCCAGCAGCGCCTTGTTGGCGGTCACCACCGGGCGCCCCGCCTCGAGCGCAGCGCGCACGGCGGCAAGCGCGGGCCCGTCCTCGCCGCCGATCAGCTCGACGAAAAGATCGATCGAATCGGATTTGGCCAGGGCCACCGGATCGTCGAACCATTCGAGGCCAGAAATATCGATGCCCCGATCGCGCGAGCGCGAGCGCGCGGCAACTGCCGTGACGACGACTTGGCGCCCGAGCTTCTTGTTGAGCTCGACGCCATCGTTCTGAAGAATCTTGACGAGCGTCGCCCCGACATTGCCCAGGCCCGCTACGCCGATGCGCAGCGGCGCGAGCGCGGAAGCATCGCCCTGCTCCTGCATCGCCTTGAGGATACGCGCACGCGTATCAGAGCGCGGCTCACGCCCCTCACGCAGGTCGAAGACGAACAGCGGATCGCCGGCAATCGCTCGGCCGAACCGGGTCGGAGTCCAGCCGCGCTGCGCAATGAAGGCTTCAACGGCTTGGCGGAAAGAAACTATGTCGCTCATGGCGCGACACATGAATAGGAAACTGCCTGCACGTCAATAGGAGAAAATCGATAACAGAAAGTGCGCAATTTCTGTTATCGTCTACGTTCACCAAGGAGGTGGATCATGAACGTATCAATCGGCGAACGCTGGGAAGAATTCGTAGCCGAAGCCGTCCGCAGCGGCCGCTACGGGTCGGTGAGCGAAGTCGTCCGCGAGGGTTTGCGGCTGGTGGAGGAGCGCGAAACCAAGCTCAAGGCACTTCGCGAAACCATCCAGGCAGCGCTGGATGAAGGCGGCGCAGTGACTGACGAAGAGGTCGAGGCGGCGATACTGGAGCAGCACGCTCGGATCACGGCGGGAAGGCGCTAATGCGTAAGGCGCGCTATCTCAAGTCCGCCGAACGCAATCTGCTCGAAATCTACCAATACATCGCCGCAGAAAGCGGCGACTTCGATCTGGCGGTGAACACCGCAATGGACCTGCGCGGCCAATGCCGGCACGTTGGGCCGCCCAAGCTCCGAACTGGCACCGGAACTCCGCGGCTTCCCATATCGGAGCTACATGATCTTCTTCCGCTACCTGCCTGACGCTGTCGAGATTGTAGCGGTCCTGCACGGCCACCGCGACGTCATCGCCTATTTCGACGATGACGCCGGGCTTTGAAGATCAGACCTTCGTGCTAGCCTGCATGGGCACCACGTTGCCGTGGCTCGGCACGCCGCCGAGGAACTTCTTGATGGCGCGAGCGGCCTGGCGGATGCGCTGCTCGTTCTCGACGAGGGCGAGGCGGATGTACTGGTCGCCGTATTCGCCGAAGCCCACGCCCGGCGCCACGGCCACGCCGGTCTCCTGGATGAGCAGCTTGGCGAACTCAAGCGAGCCGAGATGGGCGAACTGGTCGGGGATCGGCGCCCAGGCAAACATTGTCGCGCCCGGGGACGGGATGTTCCAGCCGGCACGGCCGAAGCTTTCCACCATCACGTCGCGGCGCAGCTGGTAGATCTTGCGTACGTCTTCGATCACTTCGTCCGAGCCGTTGAGCGCAGTCGCCGCGGCCACCTGGATGGGGGTGAAGGCACCATAGTCGAGATACGACTTCACGCGCGCCAGCGCGGCGATCAGCCGTTCGTTGCCCACGGCGAAGCCGACGCGCCAGCCGGGCATCGAATAGGTCTTGGACATCGAGGTGAATTCCACCGTGATGTCGATGGCGCCCGGCACCTGCAGGACGGACGGCGGCTGCACGCCGTCGAAATAGATCTCGGCATAGGCCAGATCCGACAGGATGAAGATGTCGTGCGCCTTACAATACTTGACGACCTCGGCGTAGAAATCGAGATCGGCCACATAGGCCGTCGGGTTGGCCGGGTAGTTGAGAATCAGCGCGATCGGCTTGGGAATCGAGTGGCGCACGGCGCGGTCGAGCGTACGCAGGAAGTCCTCATTTGGGTCCGCCGGCATCGAGCGCACCACGCCGCCGGCCATGATGAAGCCGAACGAGTGGATCGGATAGGTCGGGTTGGGCACGAGCACCACGTCGCCCGGCGCGGTGATCGCCGCCGCCATGTTCGCAAAACCCTCCTTGGAGCCGAGGGTCGCCACCACCTGCGTATCGGGGTTGAGCTTCACGCCGAAACGACGGCCGTAATAGGAGGCCTGGGCCTTGCGCAGGCCCGGAATGCCCTTGGAGGTCGAGTAGCGGTGCGTACGCGGATCGAGCGCGGTTTCCTGCAGTTTCTCGACGATATGGTTCGGCGTGGGCAGGTCCGGATTGCCCATGCCCAGGTCGATGATGTCCACGCCATTAGCTCGTGCCTTGGCCTTGATCGGATTGATGTGATCGAACACGTAAGGCGGAAGGCGGCGGATGCGATGGAAATCTTCGCTCATTTAGTCCTCTGTGGGCCGTTGGCTCGCTTGGCCCGGTTGACCGGCATGGCAGAATGTCTGCGCATGGTGCGGCGGTAAGTAGAGTGTCCGCGATTATCGCGGAATTATGGTGTGGATTTGCTTAAGCCCGAAATGGGCGCACGGCCGGGCATTTCGCCGCGGCTTCAGATCGATTTCGCTCCTCCCAGCCGCCCGGCGGCCTGTGGGAAGAGCTAGCGAGCGTTTGCCGCTGCCCTTGAAACGCCTTCGGCGACCGCCAACATCGGGGCGAGGGCTGCCGCAGCCGGACGCGCGTCATCAACCCGGAGATTTCCGGGGATAGCGGTCGAAGCGATGGCAACCATAAGCGGCATCTCTTGCCCTAATATTGCGATTTTTGTAATGAAACCAGCATGTGCTGAGCCTTTTCTACTTGTCCGTCGTCGCCTTGTAAATGGCTGCTGACGGGGGCTTGGCGCAGATAGGGACAATGAGGTTTGCATGGTAAAGCGCATTGCCATTGCCACGATCGGCACGCAGGGCGATGTCCAGCCATATCTGGCCTTAGCCGTTTCATTGAAGGAACGCGGCTATTCCGTCGTTCTCGGTGCAACCGCCGAGTTCGAGCCGATGGCGAGGAATTACGACATCGAGTTTGCGAGCCTCGGCTCGAGCATCCAGTCGTTCCTGCAGACGTCGCGCTTCGACAAGGCGATGTCGCAGAATATGTTGCTGAACGCCCCTGCCCTGTTGCGACAGGGCCAGCGGATCGTGGACACCGCCGCCCGTCTCGCCTGGAACATGGCGCAGGGCGCCGATGCCATCATCCTCAACATGAACACCAGCTTCGGCGTCGACATCGCCGAGGCGCTGCGCATTCCGGCGATCATGGTGGCGCTGCAGCCGCTGAACTCCACCAGCGAGTTCCCGCTCTGCATCTATTACAGCCCCACCTTCGGGCCGACCTTCAACAAGCTCAGCTACACGGCCATGACCGTGCAGCAGATCTACTACAACCTGCCCCGCAACAAGCTGCGGCGCGAGCTGATGGGCCTCGAATCGCGCAAGAAAGGCGGCTTCTTCCGCAATACGGACGGCACTCCGCTCACGACGCTCTATGCCTATTCGAGCCTGGTTTCGCCGCGCCCGCGCGATTGGCCCAAGAACGCCATCGTCACCGGCTATTGGCAGCTAAGGGATCGCTCGGATTGGCAGCCCTCTCCCGAGTTCAAGAAGTTCCTCGCGGCCGGTGAGGCTCCCGTCTATATCGGCTTCGGCTCGATGCCGTTCGGCGCTGAACGCAACACGCAGATTCTCAAGGACGCTGTGAAGGCATGGGGCGGTCGCGCCGTCGTGGCTCGCGGCTGGGGCGGCATCAATCCGGCCGACCTGCCCGAAAACATCTTCGCCTTCGAGAAGGCCCCGCACGACAAGCTCTTCCAGTATGTGAGCGCCGTGGTTCACCATGGCGGCGCGGGCACGACCTCCGCCGGCCTCACGCTGGGCAAGCCGACCTTCGTCGTGCCGCAGACGGTGGACCAGCCCTATTGGGGCCGCCGCGTCTACGAACTCGGCTGCGGCCCCAAGCCGGTGCGGCTGCGCAAGCTGACACCGGAGACCCTGGCGACCGCATTGCAAGACCTAACGACCAACGCGTCCTATCGCAGCCATGCCCAGGCATTGGGCGAGAAGCTCCAGGCCGAGAAGGGCACCGATAACGCCATCAAGGTCATCGAGCGCGTCATGGCCCATTACGTGCCGCGCGAGGAGAGCCGCAAGCGGGCCTAGGCTCGCCTGCTCAACTGGTAGGAATAGATCCCGCCCACGATCAGCGGGATCAGCACTGCCAACAGGAACCCGGCGAACAGCACGAGCGGGTGTATCGGCAGCAGCGCAAGGATTGCGAGCAGGAAGCCGCCGGCCATCATCAGCATGCCAACCAGCCGATGCGTCGCGCGCCAGTTGGCGTGGTCTGCCAGGGTCCAGGGCAGCCTGATACCGGCGAAGCGATTGGGCTGCGACTTGGGCAGGACGTTACCCGTCACGATCAGCAACAGCGCCATGCCCAGCATGATGAGTTGCACCATGGCCACCGGCATTCCGAGGCCGGTGAGCAGCAAGCCACTCTGGATCGTCAGGAACAGTACCAGCAGCGCCGAGATGATCACCCCCAGTCCGTACTTGCCGCCCTCCACCTGTTCGCGCGGCATGTAACGCACGATGGCGGCGAAGAGGCCGCACATGGCCAGCACGATCACCGGCATCATCAGGAATGCCTCGGTTCGGCCCGCGAAACGATCGGCCTGCCCGTCCGGCCCCCAATGCACCGGCAGGATCGCGTCGGCAGGTACAGCGACGAAGGCATAGGCCGTCACGGCTGCCAGCAAGGCGAGCAAAAGCAGATTTATCCTCGTCAGGACGACATCGCGTATCATTCGTCGCGTTCCTTGAAAGCGAGGAAGCCGGTGAGCGCTTCCTCCAGAATGGAGAGGTTGAGGTGATAGATGAGGCTGGTGCCCTGCCGCTCGACGGCGACGAGTTCGGCCTCCTTGAGCTTGGCGAAATGAACGGAGAGCGTCGGCTTGCTCAAATCGAAATGCTCGGCGAGTTCGCCAGCGCTGAGCGGTCCCTTTTTCAGGAGGCTCAGGATTTTCCGGCGAACCGGATGCGACAGCGCTTCGAAAACCGCGTTAATGCTCATACGCCATAATTAGTCTACCATCTAATTAGTCTCAAGACGAATATTGGGTAAAAGAAAAAGGGGCCCGGAGGCCCCTTCCCTATCTGCAATGAGGCGCGGCTACTCTGCCGCGACCGCGACGGCGTCGAGTGCATCAATGCCTTCGGCCGCGTCGTACTGCGCCTGGTTGAGGATACCCTGGCGCTTGGCCACGATGGTCGGCACCAGTGCCTGGCCGGCGACGTTGACCGCCGTGCGGCCCATGTCGAGGATCGGGTCGATCGCGAGCAGAAGGCCGACGCCCTGGAGCGGCAGGCCGAGCGTGGAGAGTGTCAGGGTTAGCATGACCACGGCGCCCGTGAGGCCGGCAGTCGCTGCCGAGCCGATCACCGAGACGAAGGCGATCAGCAGGTATTCCTGGAGCCCAAGCGGGATCTGGTAGAACTGGGCGACGAAGATCGCGGCGATGGCCGGGTAGATGGCGGCGCAGCCGTCCATCTTGGTCGTGGCGCCAAGCGGCACGGCGAAGGCGGAATATTCACGCGGGACGCCGAGGTTGCGTTCGGTCACGGCCTCGGTCACCGGCAGGGTGCCGATCGAGGAACGCGAGACGAAAGCGAGCTGGATTGCCGGCCAGGCGCCCTGGAAGAAGCGAACGGGGTTGAGGCCGTTGGCCGAAAGCAGCGCCGGGTAGACCACCAGCAGCACGATGGCGAGGCCGATATAGACGGCGACGGTAAACCAGCCGAGCGAAGCCAGCGCATCCCAGCCATAGACGGCCACGGCATTGCCGAGGAGGCCGATCGTGCCGATCGGGGTCAGGCGAATGACCCACCACAGGATCTTGCGGGTGATCGAGAGCAGCGAGCGGTTGAACGCGAGGAACGGCTCGGCCTTGTCGCCCACCTGCAGCGCTGCGATGCCGACGGCGATCGAGACTACGAGGATCTGGAGCACGTTGAAGTTGAGCGAAGTCGTCGCGCCGCTATCGGCCACCTTGGTCGAGGCCTGGAGGCCAAAGACGTTGCCCGGCACGATGCCCTTGAGAAAGTCGAGCCACGAGCCGGTCGAAGACGGCGCCTTGGCCGCTTCCTGCGCGACGGTTGCGGTGGTGCCCGGCTGGATGATGAGGCCGAGGGCGATGCCGATGACCACGGCGATCAGAGCGGTGATGGCAAACCAGAGCAGCGTCTGCCAGACGAGCTGGGCGGCGTTGTTCAGCTCACGCAGCTTGACGATGCTGGCGACGATGGCCGTGAAGACCAGGACCGGGACCAGGGCGCGCAGAAGCTGCACGAAGATGGTGCCGATGGTCGAAAGGGTCGTGGTGAGCGCGTTGGCTGCGCCATCAGGACCCGCGCCGATCTGGCGGGCGATGTAACCGAGCACGAGACCCACGACCATGGCGGCGAGGACCTGGAACCCGAACGAAGTGTAGAACGGCTTGGACGGGCTCCGTCCAGCAGCGAGTGAAGCGTTTGACATAACGAATCTCGAAAAATTGCCTCGCGGGACGGCTGGTGGAATCCACCCTGCCCCGTTTGAAAAAGAGGGTAAGCCGTCTGCTGCCTAAAAGAAGCGCAGCGCTTTGCCTTTATCTTAGGCAGTGCGGAAAGTTCGTCTCAACTTCGCCGATTGTCGGCAAGTCGCTGCTACGAGGCCGATCGCGCGGTCAAAGATGCCAGTCGCGCCAGCAGCACCGGAACGGCCAGCGCAAGCGGAAAAGCGATGATGAGCGTCGAGGGAAATGGCTGGAGCCAGGCAAGCGCCCCAAGGGCGATGGCCGCGACAACATAAGCCCATCCCGCAATCATGTGCGTACGCCGCCAGACGCCGTCGTCAGGCATGGCCCAGGGCAGTCGCAGGCCGGCATAGGTGTGCCGCTCCGCCTCGCGCAGCAGGATACCGAGCAGCAGCAATCCTGCAGCCACGGCAAAGGCGAGAATGCGGATGATGTCGAAGTCGGAGCCGTTGGCGATCATCAGCAGCCCGAACTGGATGCAGACGCCAAGGGCCAGAACGGCGCTCAGCGCCGGCTCGACCACATGGCGGGCCATTTCAAGACGGTTCTTGGGCACGAGCAAAGCGCCGAAGCCGAAGGCCATGGCAACGACGACGGCGATGACCGGTACGACGGCGAAGGCGATCTCGGGCGGCCAGATCCAATCGGGCTGGCCATGCGCATCCCAATGCATCGCCAATCCCTCGTCAACGGGAACCTTGTAGGCAGCCGTGCCGGTGATCGCGATGATCACGCCGAGCAGCAGGACATGGAAGCGGGTGATGATGCTCTTGGCCATGGCGGACATGTGGGCCGGATGGGGCAAAAAGAAAAGGGCCGGTTTCCCGGCCCTTCGCAAAAATTTTCGTATTCCAGAGAAGCTTAGCGCTTGGAGAACTGGAACGAACGACGGGCCTTGGCGCGGCCGTACTTCTTGCGCTCGACGACGCGGCTGTCGCGGGTCAGGAAGCCGCCCTTCTTGAGGACGCTACGCAGCTCGGGCTCGAAGTGGGTGAGCGCCTGCGAGATCCCGTGACGGACAGCACCGGCCTGGCCGGAGAGACCGCCACCGGCGACGGTGACGACCACGTCGTACTGGTCGACGCGGCCAGCGGCCACGATCGGCTGACGCAGGATCATCTGCAGAACCGGACGGGCGAAGTAAGCCAGGTAGTCCTTGCCATTGACGGTGACCTTGCCGTTGCCCGGCTTGATCCAGACGCGAGCGACGGCGTCCTTACGCTTGCCGGTGGCGTAGGCGCGGCCCTGGTCGTCAAGCTTCTGCTCGTACACGGGGCCGGCATTGGCGACGGGCGCCGCGGTGCCGAGGTCTTCGAGGGAGTTGATGGTCTCGGCCATATTACTTCACCCGCACATTCTTGGAGTTGAACGAGGCAACGTCGAGCTTTGCGGGCTGCTGTGCCTCATGGGGATGCTCGGCGCCGGAGTAAACCTTGAGGTTACGCAGCTGGGCGCGGGTGAGCGGGCCACCCGGCATCATGCGGCGCACGGCGTTCTCGAGCACGCGCTCGGGGAAACGACCCTCGAGCAGCTGGCGGGCCGTACGGTCCTTGATGCCGCCCGGATAGCCGGTGTGCCAGTAGAAACGGTGCTGATCGATCTTGCGGCCGGTCAGCTTCACCTTGCCCGCATTGATGACGACGATGTTGTCGCCCATGTCCATGTGGGGGGTGAAGGTGGCCTTGTGCTTGCCGCGCAGACGGGAGGCGATGATCGAAGCGAGACGACCGACCACCAGACCTTCTGCGTCGATCAAGATCCACTTCTTCTCGATCTCGCTCGGTTTTGCCGAGTAAGTGCTCATGGTGAATTTC
>Ga0182743_1004531_pt1 | contig 10460 bp, 10 predicted proteins | sample eDN3rd30CKraftOP_FD_128522 | JGI IMG/M metagenome (GOLD analysis project Ga0182743, IMG submission 128522) | Enriched Organic Plus compost microbial communities from Emeryville, California, USA - eDNA 3rd pass 30_C Kraft OP (version 2) (version 2) ... | reverse complement strand
GATTTCCGGCACATCGATACCCGTATCCAGCATGTCTACCGATACGGCAATCTGCGGCATTTTCTGCGGCTCCTTAAAATCGCGCAGGATGGTGTCGTGGTGCTCGGTCTGGTAGTCGATCAGTTGCAGAAATGTGCCTTTGTATTCGGGGTATTGCTCATCGAACACTTGCTTCACGAAAAGTGAATGCTTATGCGATTTGGTGAAGATGATGGTCTTGGCCAGCTTGTCGCCGCCTTCCACTTTCAGGCCCCGTTCCATCAGGAAAGCCAGTACCTTGATGACCGTGTCTTTATTGAAGAGCCAGCTGTTCAATGCCCCGGCATCGATTTCATCGGGTAGCTCGCCGGTAATGGGGTCGGCAAACTGCTCCTCATACCGGCGCTGATCTTCGGCGCTGAGGTCTTTGTATTTGATGCCTTCGCGCTGGAACTTGAGCGGCACCGATAATGCCCGATAAGGCACCAGGTGCTGTTCGTTCACCGCCTCGCCCAGCTCATAGGCAAAAGTCGGCGCGCCCGGCTGCAAGTGGAACAAGGCGTAGGTATCCTTATCCCCGTCCGACTTGGGGGTGGCCGTTAAGCCCAGCCGCAGGCCGTCGAAATAATTGAATATGGCCTGATACTTATTATACACCGACCGGTGGATTTCATCAAAGATGATCAAGTCAAAATGCCCCACACCGAAGTACCGGCTATCACCGTCGCGCTCCCCATCGATGAGGCGGATCATGGTCTGGTAGGTTGAGAACACCACCCTTGCCGTGTCGTTTTTCTTTTCCTTAGTCAGGTCTACTGCCGGGTAGTTGGGCAGCTGTTCGTTGAAACTTTCCTTAGCCTGCGTGACCAGCGCATTGCGGTCGGCCAGGAACAGCACCCGTTTCACCCAGCCCGCCTTGCTGAGCAATTCCACGGCGGCGGCAGCCGTCCGTGTTTTACCCGTACCAGTAGCCATCACGAGCAGTGCACCGCGATGCCCGCGGTCAAACGCATCGCCCATGGCACGCAGGGCTTCGATCTGGTAGGCGCGCCCGGCGATTTCCATATTGACAGCCGCCGTGCCCAGCTGTTTCCGAAGCGAGCGGCGCTGCACCAGCGTCTGCAACTCTTCCCGTGTATAAAAGCCCTGCACTTCCCGCTCGGGGTATTGCACATCATCCCACAGCCAGACCGTATACCCATTGGAATAAAAGATCACCGGGCGTTGGCCAAACTTCCGCTGCAACGCATCGGCATACAGCTTAGCCTGCTGTCCGCCCACGCGCGGGTCACGTGCGCTCCGCTTAGCCTCTACGACCGCCAATGGCAGGCCGTCGGCACCCCACAGCACGTAGTCGGCAAAGCCCCGGCCCAGCGAACCATCGGCTTTGGGGAAGCAATCTTCCAGTGGGTATTCCCGCACGCTCGCACCATCGGGATCCCAGCCCGCTTCGGCAAGGAGTGCGTCGATATATAATTTACGCGTGTGCGATTCGTCCGGATCTTGCAGCGGCGGCAGGTAGGCGATGTTCTGGTCCTTCACAACCTTCAGTTCCGCCAGCTCGGCTTCCGCCTTCTGCAATTGCTGCAGGCTATTCTGGTACTTTTGCTCCAGGTCGGCCAGCTCCGCCTTGCTCTTGTCGTTCCGTGCCGCCCGCGACACCAACGAGGAATCAAATTCCGGTATCTTCACCGTTTCCTTGCTGTACAGTTGTACTACATACGCCACAAATAGCCGGAGCAGCCGAAGCAGGTGCAGGGTATCATCGCCGGCGATGTGCTTATTGGTATGCACCGCATTGTTGCCCGACTTGCGGATGGCATTCAATGCTTCCATAAAACCGCTGGGGAGCATCCGTTTGAAGGCATCCTGATAGAGCAGGTTATTCAGCGACTCGTCATAGGGCATTTCCAAATCCGGGTCGTGTTCGTACACCCAACGCACCCATTGTTCCAACGACTTCCGGCACAGCATGGCGCAGTAGTCCGGGGCCTCATACACATACCGTTCGGCCTGCAGCAGGGTAGGCTGAAAATCTTTCCATCGGGGTGGTATGAAGGCGAAGTTGGTCATTTCGTCAATAATGATAACGGCATTGCAGAATAATCACCGAGCTGTCTTTTACTTTGTATACCAACCGGTGTTCCTGGTTGATTCGTCTCGACCAGAATCCTGAGAGATTTTCCCGGAGCGCTTCCGGTTTCCCCGTACCCTGATAAGGCGTGCGGGATATTTCCTTGATGAGTGCATTTACCTTCCTCAACATAGCCTTGTCCTGTTGTTGCCAGTAAAGATAATCATCCCAAGCATCGTCCATGAATACGATCTTCATTCTTCAATCAGGTCTTTGGCCTCGCCTTTGCCCTGCTCATATTCCTCAACGGCACGCTGGAGCCGTTCGGCATTTTTAGGCGAGCGCAGCAGGTAAAAGGTTTCCATGATGCTCTCATAGTCCGATTCGGATAGTACGACTATATTTTCGCCCTTTGTACGCGTTACAAACAAGGGACTGTTGTTTTTGAACACCTCATCCAAATAGGTTTTCAGTTTTTGTCGGAAATCTGAATATGTGGTAATCATCATGCAAAGATAGCAGAATTATGAAGTTGTACAAATAATTGTACAATATAAAGCGTGGTAGTTAAGGCAAAGGTGGAATGTTGCTATGCAAGGGATGTGCACAGCAGTGGCTGGGTATTGAGACATACCTGGCATTCGCAGCAGGTAGGGAGCAATATTTCTTTCTCCGGGCGGTAAAAAAAATTTGACTGATTGCCGTCACACCGCTTCCAACGCCCTTGCCTGCTGCAATTCCCAGGCGCTTTGCAGCCCCATCCAGTAATCCGCGCTGATGCCCAGCAGCTTTTCCAGCCGCACGGCCGTGCGCGCAGAAAGGTTTCGCTTTCCGGCGAAGATTTCACTCAAGTGCCCCGGCTGGATGCCTAAAAAACGAGCCACTTCTTTTTTGACCAAGCCCCGTTCCTCGATTTCTTCCAAAAGGAATTCACCGGGGTGGAATGCGGGGATATCCAGTGCTTCTCCGTTTTTGTTTACTACATTGTCCATGTTTTCCCGATGTGGTGGAAATAGGAATGATGATGGTTAACCGTAATGGTTTGACAGTTCTTCCACTGCCAGAATTTCGATGCGCTCATTATTATCGATTCGAAAGATGATCCGCCAGCCTTTATTTACCCGGATCGAGTAGCGCCCCCTGCGTGTGCCCGAAAGCTTTTCGAAATGGAGCGACTTGATCGCCCGTAGATCGTTGGAGTCTTTCGCTGATTTCATTTGGACGATCCTCCGGAGGAAACCACTGATCACTTCTATTGGGAATTTTGGTTTCCCTATTTCCTTACCGTTTCGTATCACCCCCTCAAGGTAGTCATCCTCGATAATAATCTGCATTGCTAAACCTTATTACTCATCAATCATTCTATTCCCATAATCATTTCCTTGTTTTTGTTTACGTATAACAAAGGTAAAGAGAATAATCATAATTACCAAAATATGGTAATTGTTTGAATTCGGGATTATTGTGAAACTTGTTTAATAGCCATGCCCGTGGCGGAATAGCCGTCGTTTGGATACTTATGGTTGGAGAGGTAAGACGGTATATATTCGATCTTCATGTTGATGATCCCATCAGCACCGAGGGCTTTGGCTTCGTCGACCGGCTGGATGCCTAAAAAACGAGCCACATTTTTTGACTAAGCCCCGTTCCTCGATTTCTTCCAGAAGGAATTCACCGGGGTGGAATGCGGGGATCTCCAATGCTTCTCCGTTTATAGAACAAAATGTTAGCATGAATTGTAGGTTAATCAGTCCGTTTTATTAGTATTGTGGAACAAGTAATAAATCATTGTGTTGATAGCCCCTTTTAAATAATGGATTATCCCAATTAAGCGAATCAATTGGTGCCATCTTGGCAGCAGCGGATTGTATGAGGAAATCTTTGTGTAAAAAGATATCTCCCTCGGCTATGAAGTTGGGTATTTCATACGCTGTCGTCATTATCATACTTGGCGCTATGTGACCTGACACTAACCCAAGAACCTCTTCCTGCGTGACCTTTACGATTTCAACGTATTTTTCTCCCTCCGGAATTTCGGACTTCTTATATCTATTTATCATCGTGAGTAGTTTACAGCTTTCAATATTATTTTGAACAGTATCCTTTTTTTCTGCACATCTCGTAGGTTGTGGATAATAACTGGTATATGTTTACCTTCTTAGCGTTGTCAGCTGAATCAACTGTTTTCTTTAGTTCCACAGAGGGTTTTCCGTTAATTATTTTCCCGTCAACAAAATGATAGTGGAAAACGCAATCTAACTCGCTGACCTCAAGCAAACCATCACCTCCATTCTGGTCAACCGGTAGCACATTATTCCCTTTATCGAGAAAAGGCAAACACAACTCTATAAGAACTTTTTCGAGATCGTCCATTGCGGGGGTATGTAAGTCAATGGCCCGTGCGGCATGTGTCGCAGCAAACCGAAGTGGCAACACCTTAAACTTTTCATCCAACAGCTCCCAAGATCCAACAAGGTCTGCAAGCACATAAAAAATCCAGAGGATAGGATATTCTCGAATATCAATCGATTCATTGTTGCTTTCTAATAGACGACTGGGGTTCGTACGCACGGATGCTGTCATCAATGACCTTAGGTTGATAAAGGAAGCGTCCAAAAATATTAAGCAAATTTGCTCAAAGCAATCATAAATTACATCATCTTTTTCTGCACGTAATATTAGTCCACGTATGATGTAGTCACTTTTGTTTGTATTAATGCTAAGTGTCTGTAAAATAGAGTATATTGCTTTTTTGATATACGTTTTACTGTCAAAATGAAACGGTACTAGGGAGTAAAATTTATCCACATACCCTTTAAAATCAACATGCTGACCATACTTATGTCTGTATATTTCGTATATATTGTCTATATCACACACAAAAATGGTCTTATCAAATCCAAACTTATTATCTCCGCTTACCATGTCAAAATGCCCCGAAAAGACATTAAATAACCGAAAGATATGGTCTGGATCCAGTCGATCCAAATCGTCTATCAATAACACCGATGTTTTGCTTTCTTCTCCCATCCGCTTGAGGAGGCTTGCTATCAGCAAGGATACCGCATCCATTTCATAGACGTGGCCGACACGCTTTTCAAATTTATTGATGTACTCAAGCAGCTGCTTTCCTTCATCTATTTGTGCCTTCTTATGGAATGAAGACCAAGATTTCCATGTTTTCTGTAAAGGTTTGATGCCTGCTGAGATAAGCAAATCTAATACTTCATGTCCAGTTTTACCGAGTAAGGAAAAAGCATTTATAAGCATTGGCACATATTGATGTACTCCAAGGTTGTGTCTAAGGAAAACCTGACTAGTCAATAATACTGAAAAATCTTGTTTTACCAAGTGATGTTTTGCTACGACCATTAGCTGTGTGGCAATATCAAATTTTATCAGCTCAAAGATATCCTCATTGGAAGTTACCGAATAATGAACGGGATACAGCTTGATCACCTGATATTGATGTTCTTTGTCCTCAAAAAAAGAGTTTAGAAATGTAGATTTGCCCTGACCATACGGAGCTGTAAACAGTATGCGTTTATTATCCCGTACCTCAATATGATGCGCGAAATCATCGGTAATCTGTCCTAGTTCTATTTTTACTTTTTCCTTCTTGACCATTGCCTCTAGCTATATCTATATCAAAAAAATCGACCACACAATGGTACAAATAAAACGGGAAGAAAACAAGGGTGTAAATATTGCAATAATTTAATATTTAGGTAATTATAAAATTTTTTTTAAAAAATTTGCACTGTTTATTAGGTCTTTCAATTTCAGGGTTGATGACGAATGTGCGGGATAGCGAATGCACTAAATTGTCGTGCGCAGACACTTATGGTGTAATGGTCATCCTGCCTAACTTCACACCGCTCCTTCTGCAATCGCATGACTACATTTACGACAGAGCAGTGCAGCCTATTGAAATATACCGAAATAAATTCGACATGGCGTGCTTAAAGGGTTTGACTGCTACGTCGTCATACTTGCGTACCCATTATATTTTAATAGTAATTCTTTATTAAGCTCGGGAACATACATTTCCACCAATTCATGGATAACCTCTTGTGCATTAATAATTAAATCAACATTTGTTTTTCCTAATTCTTCAGAATTCCAAGTAGCATGAGCTACTCTCTTATTTGCGATAGTGAGCAAGTACTTAATCGGCCCTGAATTTTTTATTAGTAATTCCTCTTCTAAATCGATTAATTCATGGGCTGTTAACACATCGGTAACGTCTATATCTCTGCCTTTCCACTTATTCGCCCTAGCCAACTTACCATTACTAATGCCAATTCCCCAAAAAGACAAGACATGACGGCCAAATAAAATAGACGATTCATAAACGGAACAGTATATCGCCTGACTATTTAAGCTATCCATCAATATTCCGCCTCCAAAAATTTGCGAAATCTCTCTCCAATATATAAAGGAGTATAAAACATTAAGTTTATATGGTATCTCTATTTCTAAATACTTTCTTTCTGTTGACATATTCATTTTCATAAAACAAACGGTCGCTGCAACAACGACTGAAACAGCTTCTCCGATTTCTCGACATTGGTCTTTGCTTTGAGTGCATTGATAAGTTCTATTTTCTTGGCAAAAGCTTCTTGTAACTTTATGGGAGGAGCAATAACGCCCAAATTTCTCAAGATGGCAAGATTTATATTTTTTTGCGCAGATTCGGGAGCTTGCTCCTCAAGTATCTTTTGGAAAAATGAAAACCAATATTGTACGAACACGTTATTCGTCTGATTGTAGCTGTTAAACCCAACTATACTATCCGGGAAACAAGCGTCAAATGTAAGAATCCCTGTTTTGGCGATGTTTGCTGCAATAGTAATGCATAATGTATTTACTGGCCACATTTTGCTTTGTTTGAGTCCTATTTCGGAATAGGTACTTTTATAGTTCTTAATCCATCCACCGGAGTTGGCAACATCACCAGTTTGTATCAATGGATATGGGCCGCCTAACAGTTCTGGTGCGTTTCGCGGCCTGTGTTTGGAAACTCCACGATCCAATTTACCTAATTGTTCCAACTTCTTCACCTCCCACCCCTTCTCATTCTTCACCGGGTCGCCGAACATATCGATAAAAATCGCTTGCGCGAGTTCGTCGTATTTTTTCAGCAGTTCCTTATCCTTGCGACGCAGGGTATCGGCTTTGTCGAGGATGTCGGCAATGCGTTGCTGGACGGGAAGTGGGGGGAGGGGGATTTCGATACTATTAATATCTTTGACAGATAGATGCTTGACCGTCACAAAGGAGGCTTTGTCTTCGATTTTCTTCAATTTAGTGGAAAGAACATAAAACAAATATTTGTTGTCCAGCTTATCGGGTTTGCTCGATGAAACTTTACACACTCGTTGGTTCAAGAGCGAAGGTTTACCAGTCCACTGCGCAATATTAAACTCTCCATCCATTCCGATAAGGAAATCACCTTTATGAATCAAGTACTCTTCTTTGTATTCTCCTTTGTAGAATGTTTCTGTATACCCTCGTTTAATATCTCTTATTCTAATTAATGCTGTGTATGTAGACTCGTCTGTAAACAAATTGGATTTAAACGCAAATCCGGAAAGTATATCTACATACTCCCCCAATCTAACCTTCTCCCACATCACAACACCTCCTTCAATTGATCCAACAGTTCTTTTCGTTCAGCATCCAGTTGCTCGATCTGGGCTATAATGGCTGCAGGAGCGTCGTACTGCACTTCTTCATACACCACCTCCTTATAGCGGTTGATGCTGAGGTCGTACTTGTTTCCCCGGATTTCGTCCACCGGTACGAGGAAGCTCCGCTCGGTGCGGGCGCGACCAGCTTCATCCGCAAGCTGATGATACCGGCTGATGATATCGGGAATGTCATTCTGCGTTACCGGGCTCCGTTTGTCGTCCAGGCTGTAGCCGTCGGCTTTCATATCGTAAAACCACACATTGTCTGTGCCGCCGCTGTTGGTTTTGGTAAACAGCAGTACGGCCGTGCTGACCCCGGCATAGGGCTTGAAAACCCCGCTGGGCATGGAAATAACCGCCTGCAACCGTTGCTCATCAATAAGTGCCTTCCTAATCTGCTGGTGGGCTTTGCTGCTGCCGAAGAGCACGCCATCCGGCACGATGACCGCCGCGCGGCCACCGAGTTTCAGCCCTTTGATGATGAGGCCGAGAAATAACAGCTCCGTCTTCGTGCTATCGACGATCTGCCGGATTTTATCGTCCACGGCATCCTTGTCCAGGCTGCCCTTGAACGGCGGATTGGCCAGCACCAGCGTAGCCCGCTCCTGGAAGTCGGTATTCGCCTCGCTGAGCGAATCCACGTCACGGAGGTTCGGGTTTTCGATGCCGTGCAGGATCATGTTCATCGCCCCGATGCGGATCATCGTGGGGTCGAATTCCATGCCCATAAACATCCGCTCGTTGAAATGTTTGCGGTGGTTTTCATCGTATAGTGCCTCCTCATGCCGCTCGCGGATATATTCGCTGGCCACGGTGAGGAAGCCGCAGGTGCCGGCACTGGGATCACACACGACGTCGTCCACCTGGGGCTGCACTAGCTCCACCATCATGCGGATGATGTGGCGGGGTGTGCGGAATTGTCCGTTCTTGCCCGCCGAGGCGATCTTGCTGAGCAGGTATTCATACAGGTCGCCGTTGGTATCGCGATCGCTCATCTCCACTTTGGTGAGCATATCCACCACCATGGCCAGCAGCCGGGGCGTGGGGATCATAAACGTGGCACCCTTCATGTATTTGCTGAAGGTGGCATTGCGTGCACCTACATTGCGCATGAATTCAAAGACGCCGTTCGGCTGAATAAACAACTGAAACATCGATTCCGGGTCGCGGTCTTTGAAGCGGCTCCATCGCAGGTCGTACTCATCTGGGTTATAAATGGGCTGCTCGATGGACCGCTTCAGCAGGTTGGCCTTGTTTTCTTTCTGCTGTTGTAATTCGTCCAGCCGTTTGATGAACAGCAGGTAGGTCATCTGCTCGATGACGGTGAGCGGGTTGGACAGGCCCCCGGTCCAGAAGGCGTCCCATATTCGGTCTATTTGTGATCTAAGTTCTCCGGTGAGCATACGGTTTTGATATTAGTATTTATCGTTTGCACAAAGATAGCATTATAACTGTGCAACCTATTTGCATAGCACAAAATCCATGTAGTTTAGTGGGTATTATCTCAACCGGTAACTCAGCCCGACCGTTGGATGTACCGTCTGTATTTTACGGTCCATATAATCTCCCCTGTTGTTGGATGTCAGCATATCCAGATTGATGGACAGCGACCATTTCCGTGCAAGGTGGGTTCGCACCCCAACGCCTACACTGTATGCGAAGCCCACACCGTCTACTTTGTAGCCCTCGAGATCCATATTGGCCGCGGAGTATCCAATCTGCAGCCGCGCGTCGAAATCAGCGTGGTTTCCGATCCGGCTGCTGACCAGTGGACCTGCCAATAGTCCGCCGTATGACCACATGCCGTCGGATATCCCGAATGGACTGCCGTCAATGACGTGCGCACCTCCAAACCAGTTGGCCGCGATACCGAAACGTCCGTTGAAGAGATAGCCAAAGTTGATCAGCGACAGGTTTGCCCCTGTATTGGCAAACGCTTCCTCTTTGAATTCGCCGATTGGAAAGGACGGACCGATGCTGATTCCGATATATCCTTTGCGTTGGGGTTCCTGTGCCATGGATGGCAGCGATAGCAACGTGCATAGCAGGAGTAATGTAAAGTTTTGTTTCATCGTACTGTGTTTTTAAGTTTACTGTTTAATTGATGGGCAATATTCGGATACAGCTGTGCAGTCTACTTGCACAGGAAGTAGATACTCGTTACACAATCTCGCACGTTTCTGCCGTTATTATCCGTAAAGTCTCCTGATCCGCTCAACCTGCTCTTTCAACCCATCACGCACCGCTGCCGGCCCCAGGATTTCCACCTGGTCGCCATAACTCAGCATCACTGCATAGAACTCGTAATTGGGGATGATGTCCAGCTTGACGTCCACCCAATCTTCGGTCTGCTTGGTAATCGCCTGCGACGGATGGATGGGTTTGGAGGCGATATACGGCCAGACAGGGCGATATACCCGGATGTCCACGCGTATGCTTGGTTGCTGTGGTGGTTTGCTTACCCCGACGATATCCTCAAAGTATTCTTCCAGGTCTATCGCGCAGGCCATATAGGCTGTGTCAGGAAGTGGCTGGATAGCCTGTATACGATCAAGCGCAAGGTTGGTGAGCGAATCAAATCCTTCGCATTGACCAAAGAGGAACCACCGCTTATTGTATTGTTTCAGCAGGTAGGGATGCAGGATATAACGCTCGGGTGCAGGCTGACTGAAAGGTTGGTATTCGATAGCCAATACTTCCCGCCGCTGGATGTG
>Ga0182743_1004529_pt1 | contig 10461 bp, 4 predicted proteins | sample eDN3rd30CKraftOP_FD_128522 | JGI IMG/M metagenome (GOLD analysis project Ga0182743, IMG submission 128522) | Enriched Organic Plus compost microbial communities from Emeryville, California, USA - eDNA 3rd pass 30_C Kraft OP (version 2) (version 2) ... | reverse complement strand
TCCGAGGTGCGCAAAGGGGACCTCGTGAGTCGGCTCGGAGGCGATGAGTTCGCCGTAGCCCTGTTTGGCGTGAGTCCCGAAATCGCCAGCCGACTGGTGGAACGCTTGCGACAGGCGGTATCGGGCGTCATTGTTGCCGATTCTCGCACTGCGACGGCAAGCGCCGGTTGGGCGATGCTGGGAATGCCGCCTGGGGAGGGAACGCCGGGCAGCGGAGGTGGCATTCCGCTTTCGGACGCGGGCGCGGAGGCTCTCTATCGCGACGCTTTTGAGGAGGCTGACGCAAACTTGCGCGCGGCAAAATCGGCGGGGCGAAGCCGAACAATTCCGTGCTAATTGCGGTGGCTTGTCGCTATAATGAGGGACTTGCCGCAATTTTTCCGCACCAGTCCCCTGCTCCGCGTCCCTCCCCGCTATGAGCATGCTGCCCAACCTGGTTCGTCCTGCTTCTCTGCTCTGCTGCCTGTTGGCTGCGGCTACTGTGGCTGCTGCGGAAGAGCGAGTCGATTTTTTGCGCGACGTTCGGCCAATCCTCTCCGGGCATTGCTTGAAGTGTCACGGTCCCGACGAAGACCGCCGCGAGGGAGGCTTGCGGCTCGACGTGCGAGACGCGGCGTTAGCGGCAACCGATTCGGGCCAGCGGGCGATCGTTCCCGGTAAGCCCGACGAAAGCGAGCTGATTCGCCGTATCTTTTCGACCGACGAAAGCGAGATGATGCCGCCGCCAGCGGTCAAACATCCGCTAACCGACGCCCAGAAGCAGATCCTGCGCAAGTGGATTGAGCAAGGCGCCGAGTACCGGCCCCACTGGGCGTTCACGCCTCCGGCGCCGCAACCGCTGCCGCCGGTTCAACAAGCGGACTGGCCGCGGAATGCGGTCGATAGCTTTGTTCTCGCCCGTCTGGAGCGCGAAGGGCTAAAGCCTTCGCCCGAAGCCGACCGTTACACGCTTGTCCGGCGACTGTATCTCGATCTCATCGGTTTGCCGCCGACGCCCGAGGAAGCTGATGCGTTCGTGAACGACGCTTCGCCGGACGCATATGAACGGCTGGTCGATCGGCTGTTGGCTTCGCCGCAGTATGGTGAACGTTGGGCCCGCCGCTGGCTCGATCTGGCTCGTTATGCCGACACGAACGGGTACGAGAAGGACCGGCCTCGCTCGATTTGGCCGTATCGCGACTGGGTGATTCGTGCGCTCAACGCCGATATGCCGTTCGACCAGTTCAGCGTCGAACAGTTGGCTGGCGATATGCTCCCCGACGCGACGCAGGACCAGCGAATCGCTACGGGGTTTCATCGCAACACGATGCTCAACGAAGAAGGTGGCATCGATCCGCAGGAATTTCGGTTCTATGCGCTGGTCGATCGCGTAAATACGACGTCGACCGTTTGGCTGGGGCTGACGCTCGGTTGTGCCCAGTGCCACACGCACAAATACGACCCGATTCCGCAGCAGGACTATTACCGGATGCTCGGCTTGCTGAACAACGCCGAGGAGCCGGAGCTACCGGTGCTGTCGGATGAGCTTGTGGCCCGGCAAGCGGAGCTTGAGCGGCAGATTGCCGAGCGGACGGCAGCGCTGGCGTCGAAGTTCCCGCTGCCGGCCGACGATTTGGCGAAGGATCAGCCCGAAGAGGCTCGCCGGGCCGCCCACCTGGAGCAGAAGTTCTCGGCCTGGCTGAGCGAGCAGCAGGCGAAGCAGGTGAAGTGGACGGTCGTGGCTCCGGTGGAGGCGACCTCGAACATGCCTCGCTTGCGTGTGCTCGCCGACGGATCGGTGCTGGCCGACGGCGATCAATCGAAACGCGACGTGTACGACCTGAAATTTCCCTCGACGCTGCCGCGCGTGACGGCCATTCGGCTGGAAGTGTTGCCGGACGATTCGCTGCCGAAACGCGGACCGGGGCGAATCTACTACGAAGGCCCGGCGGGGGACTTCTTCCTGAGCGAACTGAAGCTGAACGCTGCGGCGGGACCGGTGACCTTCAGCCGGGCGACGCAGAGCTTCGCCGGCGGCAATGCGACGGCTGCCATGTCGATCGACAACAACCCGCTCACCGGCTGGTCGATCAACGGCGGCCAAGGGAAAGCCCACGAAGCGGTCTATCAGCTCGCGACGCCGCTCGAAGGAGAGCAGTTGCTCGATCTGCAACTGATCTTCGAACGCTACTACGCGGCGGGGCTGGGCCGGTTCCGCATTTCGGTCACGGATGACGAGCGGTCGAACGTTGATGCCACTGCCATTCCGGACGAGCTGCAGCGCTTGCTGGTGAAGCCGACGGATCAATTGACCGAGGACGAGCTCGCTCAGCTTCGCAGCTACTTTGTTTCGGTCGCACCGGAACTGGCTGAGGAGCGGAAGGCGATCGACGACTTGCGCAAGCGGATTCCGCAGCCCCCCACGACGCTCGTTTTCAAAGAGCGGCCGGCCGATTTCACTCGCACGACGCGGCTCTACAAGCGGGGCGAGTTCCTGAACCCGGCCGACGAAGTGCAGCCGGGCGTCTTGAGCCTGGTTCCACCGGTCGGCTCGCAGCAACCGACGAATCGGTTGGAGCTGGCCCGGTGGTTGTTCGAGCCGGGGCACGCTCTCACGGGGCGCGTGACGGCAAACCGACATTGGGCTGCCATTTTCGGACGGGGCATCGTGCGCACGACCGAGGATTTCGGCTTTCAAGGAGAACTGCCGACCCATCCGGAACTGCTCGACTGGCTGGCGCTGGAATTGCCTCGCCGCGATTGGTCGACCAAGTCGCTGCATCGCCTGCTGGTGACGAGCAGCACCTACCGACAGTCGTCCGCGGTCACCCCAGAGCTGCTCGCCAAGGACGCGGAGAGCAAATGGCTCGCCCGCGGCCCGCGAGGCCGCCTGGAAGCCGAGATCATTCGCGACTCGGCGCTGAAAACGAGCGGTCTGCTTTCGACCAAGATGCTGGGCCCGAGCGTCTTCCCGCCGCAACCGGCGTCGATCACCACGGAAGGGACGTACGGGCCGCTCAAGTGGGAGATCAGCAAGGGGCAAGACCGCTTCCGCCGCAGTCTCTACACGTTCGCCAAACGCTCCGCTCCGTTTGCCTTGCTCGGCACGTTTGACGCTCCGAGCGGCGAAGCGTGCGTGGCTCGGCGCGATGTTTCGAACACCCCGCTGCAGGCCCTTTCGCTGCTCAACGACACGACGTTTCTCGACGCCGCCCAGGCGCTTGGCAAATCGGTAGCCGCCGTCGACGGTGACGACGCGAAGAAAGCGGAATATCTGTTCCGGCAAGTCCTCACTCGCCCGCCGCAGCAGGACGAAGTGGCCCAGCTCGTCGGTTTCTACCACGCGCAGCGCGAGCGGCTGCAAAAAAAGGAAGTTTCCGCCGAAGCTGTCGGTGGCGCCGGCGCGAGCGATGAAGTCGCGGCTTGGACGCTCGTGGCTCGAGTGCTCCTGAACCTGGATGAGACCGTTTCGAAACGCTAAAGCCGGCGACGGCTGCACGAAGACCATGAACCGATCCAAACACCAAGCAGATCCTCGAGCTGTCGGGCAGTTCGTGACGCGGCGGCACTTTTTCCGCGAATGCGCCGTCGGGCTGGGCAAAATGGCATTGGCGTCGCTGCTGACCGCCGGTTCGGCCAGCGCCGTGCGGGCTGAAGCGGGCGGCGCTGCTGCTCGCTTGGCGGACGAAAATCCGCTCGCCCCCAAGCCGCCCCATTTTCCCGGCAAGGCGAAGGCGGTCATTCATCTGTTCATGGCTGGGGCGCCGAGCCAGCTCGATTTGTTCGACTACAAGCCGAAGCTCGTCGAATACGAAGGCAAGTCGATTCCGCCCGAAGTGATCGGCGGCCAGCGCTACGCGTTCATTCGTCCCGACGCCGCGTGCCTCGGCCCGCGGTTTAAGTTCGCGAAACATGGCCAGGCGGGGACCGAAATCTCCGAAGTGCTGCCGCATTTGGCGAAGGTGGTCGACGACATCTGTCTGATCCGCTCGGTGAAGACCGATCAGTTCAACCACGCTCCGGCGCAGATCTTCTTCAACAGCGGCTTTTCGCAGCCGGGGCGGCCGAGTCTCGGTTCGTGGGTGACCTACGGCCTGGGAGCCGAGACGAACGATCTGCCGGCCTTTGTGGTGATGTCAACCGGCGCGGGCATCAGCGGCGGCGCGGCCAACTGGTCGAGCGGATTTCTGCCGACTGTCTATACGGGCGTGCGGCTGCGGAATTCGGGCGATCCGATTTTGAACGTCGCGAATCCCAATGGGATCGATTCCCGCTTGCAGCGCGAATCGCTCGACTTGATCAGCGCGTTTAACCAACGGCGCCTGGCCGCCGACGGCGACCCGGAAATCGCCACGCGCATCGCCGCCTACGAAATGGCTTTTCGGCTGCAAACCTCCGCCCCGGAACTGATGGACCTGAAGAGCGAGTCGGCTGCGACGCTCGCCTTGTATGGCTGCGACCCGGAAAAGCCGTCGTTCGCGCGGGCCTGCTTGCTCGCCCGGCGGATGGTGGAGCGCGGCGTGCGGTTCATCAACATCTATCACGAAGGGTGGGACGCCCACAGCGACGTGGCGGGCAACTCGAAAAAGAACTGCGGCGATACCGATCTGGCGTCGGCGGCGCTGGTGGCCGATTTGAAGCAGCGCGGCCTGCTCGACCAGACGCTCGTCATCTGGGGGGGCGAATTCGGCCGCACGCCGATGGTCGAAACCAACCCCGCGCTCGGCCGCAGCCTTGGCCGCGATCATCATCCGCAGGCTTACACCATGTGGCTGGCCGGCGGCGGCATTAAGCCGGGGATCACGTACGGGGCGACGGATGAGCTGGGCTTTCACGTCGTCGAAAATCCGGTTCACGTGCACGACCTGCAAGCGACGATTTTGAACCAGCTCGGCCTCGACCACGAGCGGCTAACGTTCACCCATCAGGGCCGGCAATTCCGCCTGACCGACGTGCACGGGAAGGTGGTCACGGACATTTTGGCCTAGTCGGATCGCAAGCGGGCCGGCCTGACGCGTCAAAATCGGCTCAAACGGCCCTTTTTCGGGCGTTCTTAGCGTCCGACTTGCGGCGGTTCTCGCGCGGGTCCCGCCTCGACGAACTTCTGTCCGTAGGTACAATGCGTTACTTGCCCGCGAGCGGTCTCGAAGCCGCCGAGCGGGTGGCGAGATCGTAGCTCAGCTGGTAGAGCACGGCACTTTTAATGCTGTGGTCGTGGGTTCGAGTCCCACCGATCTCACTTTCTCCCTCGGCTGGCCGCAAGGTCAGCCGTTTTCTTTGCGCAAACTGGGCAAGCCGGCCCATTCTCGCGTTGCCCTGTCCGCCGCATTGCGGGTTGTAATAATGGGATGGGGAGATTGCTGATTCTGCGCTCAAGCGGCCCCATGTTCGTCATCGGTAAACCGGGGCAGCGGCGGAATGGCCTCTTTGCGAACGAAGACCAACTCGGCGGCGCTGGATCCTTTTCATCCGACGCTGCGCGGCTGGTTCGAGCAATCGTTCGACGCTCCCACACAGGCGCAGGCCAAAGCCTGGCCTGCCATTGCCGCCGGGCAGAACACGCTGCTGTTGGCCCCCACCGGCTCGGGAAAGACGCTCGCCGCGTTCCTGGTGGCGATCAATCGGATCATGTTCGAGGCCCCCCCTGCTCCGCCGCCGGAGAATATGCGGCTCAAGGGCGGCAAGGGGGAAAAAGGCCGAGCCCCGAGTGGCCGCGACATTCCTCCGTCGGCAGCCGGCGTGCGCGTGCTCTACATTTCGCCGCTCAAGGCGCTGGGCGTCGACGTCGAACGCAACCTTCGCGCGCCGATCGCCGGTGTGCGAGCGTTCGCCGAGCGCGACGGCGTGGAGCATCGCGTGCCGACGGTCGGAGTGCGCACGGGGGACACCTCCACCGCCGATCGGGCGCAGCTCAACCGCCAGCCGCCCGACATCCTGATCACGACGCCCGAATCGCTCTACCTGATCCTCACGTCGCGCTCGCGAGGCATTCTGGCGGGAGTCGAGACGGTGATCGTCGACGAAATTCATTCGCTCGTCGGCAACAAGCGGGGCGCGCATCTGTTTCTGTCGCTGGAGCGGCTGGAGTACTTGCGCCGGCGGAACAATCCCGACGCCCGGCCGCTGCAGCGGATCGGGTTGTCGGCGACGCAGCGGCCGCTGGACGAAATCGCGCGACTGCTCGGCGGGGCCGAAGCGACTCCGAATCCCGACGAGCCGCCGAAGCCGCGGCCGGTGACGCTCATCGAAGCGGGTCGCAGCAAGCAGCTCGATTTGCGGATCGAGGTGCCCGTCGAGGATATGACGCGGCTCGGCCAACAGCCGATCGTTTCGGGACCGGCTGCGGGCGGGCAGACAAATTCGATCTGGCCGTCGATCCATCCGCGGCTTGTGGAGCTGATTCGCTCCCACCGGAGCACGATGATTTTCGTCAACAGCCGGCGACTGGCTGAGCGGCTGGCTGCGGCGATCAACGAATTGGCGGGAGAGGAGATCGCCCTGGCCCATCACGGCTCAATCGCCAAGGACGCGCGGCTGGCGATCGAAGATCGGCTAAAGAGCGGCCAACTGCCGGCGATTGTCGCCACTTCGTCGCTGGAACTGGGCATCGACATGGGAGCGGTCGATCTGGTGATCCAGATCGAATCGCCGCCATCGATTGCCGCGGGCATTCAGCGCATTGGCCGAGCCGGGCATCAAGTGGGCGCTCCATCGTCGGGCATTCTCTTTCCGAAGTATCGGGGCGATCTGCTCGCCTCAAGCGCCGCAGCCGAACGGATGGTTCGCGGCGAGGTCGAAGAAACATACTACCCGCGCAATCCGCTCGACGTGCTCGCGCAGCAGATCGTGGCGATGGTGGCGCTCGAGCCGATGCCGGTCGATGAGCTGTACCGCATCGCCCGCCAGGCGGCGCCGTTCGCTCAGTTGCCGCGAACTTCGTTCGAAGGAGTGCTCGACCTGCTCGCTGGGCGCTATCCGTCGCACGAGTTTTCGGAGCTTCGGCCGCGAGTCAATTGGGACCGCCTCGCCGGCGAAGTCGCGCCGCGCAAAGGGACGCAGCGGCTGGCGATCTTGAACGCCGGCACGATTCCCGACCGCGGTATGTACGGCGTGTTCCTTGCGGGAGACGACGGCCGCAATTCTCGCGTCGGCGAACTCGACGAGGAGATGGTCTTTGAGACCCATCCGGGGGACGTGTTTTTGCTCGGAGCGTCGTCGTGGCGCGTGCTCGACATTACGAGCGACCAGGTCATCGTCGCTCCCGCCCCCGGCGAAGCGGGCAAGATGCCTTTCTGGCGTGGTGAAGGGCCGGGCCGGCCGATGGAGTTCGGCCGGGCGATCGGCGCCCTTGCGCGGCGTTTGATCAAGCTCGATCGCGAAGAAGCCGAGCGGCAGCTCGTCCGCGAGCATGCGCTCGATCCGCGGGCCGCCTCGAATCTGCTCAATTACTTGCACGAGCAAGCCGAAGCGACCGAAGAGGTGCCGAGCGACAAGACGATTGTCGTCGAGTGCTTTATCGACGAAGTCGGCGATTGGCGGATCTGCATCCTCTCGCCGTTCGGCGCTCGGGTGCATGCTCCGTGGGCGACGGCGGTCGCGGGGCGGCTGCGGAGTGAGACGACCGGCGAAGTCGACCTGATGTGGTCCGACGACGGCATCGTCTTTCGCCTCCCCGAGGCGGACGAACCGCCGCCGCTGGAGCTGTTTTTTCCCAAGTCGTCCGACATCGAAGACGAGGTCGTGCGGCAGATCGGTTCGACGGCGCTGTTTGCAGCCCGTTTTCGCGAGAACGCCGCCCGGTCGCTCTTGCTGCCCCGTCGTCAGCCGGGGAAACGGACGCCGCTGTGGCTTCAGCGGCGCAAGTCGGCCGACTTGCTCGCCGTCGCGTCGCGCTACTCGCAATTTCCGATCCTCTTGGAGACGTATCGCGAGTGCCTGCGCGACGTGTTCGACCTGCGCGGGCTGCGCACGCTCTTGCACGACGTCGAGCGCCGCGCGATTCGCGTGAAGCAGGTGGTCACGCGGAGCGCTTCGCCGTTCGCGGCGTCGCTGCTGTTCAACTACGTTGGCAATTTCATCTACGACGGCGACGCCCCGCTCGCCGAGCGACGGGCGGCGACGCTCGCGCTCGACCAGGCGCAGCTCCATGAACTCTTGGGTACCGCCGAGCTGCGCGAATTGCTCGACGCCGACGCGGTCGAAGAGCTCGCGCTAGAGCTGCAGCACTTAAATCGCAAATATCCGATTCGCGAAGCCGATCAATTGCACGACTTGCTGCTGCTGCTCGGCGATCTGTCGCGCGACGAGATCCTCGCGCGCACCGGCTGGTCGTCAACGACGACAACGACCAGCGGCAATGGTGACGCTGAGCAAGTCTCCATGGGCGAGCGGCCGCCGTATGAGCGTTGGTTGGACGAGCTGGTCACGAAACGTCGCATTTTGGAGATTCGCATCGCCGGCGAGACTCGTTACATCGCCGCCGAAGACGCCGGCCGCTATCGCGACGCGCTCGGAATCAATCCGCCGCAGGGGCTGCCGAGCGCGTTTCTCGAGAGTGTTCCACAGCCGATGAGTGAACTCCTCGGCCGCTACGCGCGCACGCATGTTCCGTTTCGGCTCGACGACGTGGCCCGCCGGTTTGGGCTTGGTCCAGCGCCGGTTCGTGCAGCCTTGGAGGAACTGGCCGGTCGCGACCGGGTTCTCGAAGGGGAATTCCTGCCCGGCGGCCGCGAGCGGGAGTGGTGCGACTCCGAGGTGCTTCGGACGCTCAAACGCCGCTCGCTCGCTCGGCTGCGAAAGCAGGTCGAACCGGTCGAGCGAGCGGCGCTCGGTCGCTTCTTGCCGCATTGGCAAGGCGTGACGCGGCCGCGCAAGGGGCTCGACGGTTTGCTGGACGTACTCGAACAGTTGCAGGGCCTGCCGCTGCCGGCTTCGGATTGGGAGCGTTTTGTGCTCCCGGCGCGCGTGAGCGATTACAAGCCGAGCGACATGGACGAGCTATGCGCTGCCGGCGAGGTACTGTGGCGCGGCTTCGACTCGCTCGGAACGGACGACGGACGCATTGCGTTCTACCTGGCCGATCATTTGCCGCTCCTTGCGCCCGAGCCGGTTCCCGTGGAGGGGGAACTGGAAGGCAAGCTGCGCGAATTGCTCAGCCGGCGCAGCGCGCTCTTCTTCGAAGACCTAGTGCGCGAGATCGGCGGCTTCCGCAACGATTTGCTCGACGCCTTGTGGCGGCTAGTTTGGGCGGGGGAAGTGACCAACGACACGCTGATGCCGCTCCGCTCGCTTCGGCGGCAAAATCAGCCGCAGCGTAGCCGGGCGTCGCGCGGGCTTCGCGGCTTTCGCTCGCGGCGGCAGGCGAAACTGCCCGGCTCCGAAGGACGCTGGTCGCTGCTGATGCCTCACGGCGGCGAGCAGCCGACGGCAACCGAGCGGCAGACGAGCGTCGCCACGCAGCTCTTGGAACGCTACGGCGTGGTCACGCGCGAGATGGTGGCCAGCGAAGGCGTGGCCGGTGGATTTTCGGGCATTTATCCCGTATTCAAGGCGATGGAAGAAACCGGGCGCGTGCGGCGCGGCTACTTTGTCGCCGGACTGGGGGCGGCGCAGTTCGCCGCGCCAGGGGCCGACGATCGGCTGCGGGAACGGCGGGCAGCGGAAGAACCCGAAGGGGCGCTAGTGCTCGCGGCGAATGATCCAGCCAACCCGTATGGGGCCGCCCTCCCCTGGCCCGAACGCACAGTGGACGAAGGAATGCGGCCGGGGCGAGCGGCGGGAGCGCGCGTGATTCTGTTCGACGGCCAACTTGTCGGCTACCTCGGCAAAACGGGGCAACACTTGCTCACGTTCCTGCCGGAGAACGAGCCGGAACGCTCCGCCGCTCGCAATGCCCTGGTCGACGCAGTGCTGAAGTTGACGACTGCGGAGCAGCCGGTGTTTCTGACCAAAATTGACGGCGGCTCGCCCGGCGATTCGCCGCTGGGGCGGGCGCTGGAGGACGCCGGGTTCATTCCGACGAGTCGCGGGATGTTGCACCGGCGACGGGAGGGGTGAGACGCGGTTGAGGATGGAACGCGAAGGTGTCGGGATCCTTTTTGGGGCGAACCGGTTTTGAGTGGAGTGAATGAGTGGCCGAAAAAGGCGCCCGACACCTTGGTTCTGACGCTGGGAGAGATTGAACACGCCTTTGTTGGCGGCGTTCCGTCACCCTAGCCCTCTCCCGGAGAGAGAGGGGAGGATGAGGCGGCTGGCGCCTCTCCTGATTGCTGTTTCAGCCCAAAGGTCCGTAACACGCCCACGATTGGAAGCGGAGTCTACATGCCCGAAGGGGATACCATCTTTCGTGCGGCGGCGCGTTTGCGGCCCGTCTTGGAGGGGCAGCCTGTAGCGCGGGCTCGTGCGCGGTGGGAGCGGATCGATGCGGCTTCGCTGGTGGGGCGTACGATCACGAAGGTGGAGGCCCGCGGGAAGCATCTGCTG
>Ga0182743_1004524_pt1 | contig 10469 bp, 9 predicted proteins | sample eDN3rd30CKraftOP_FD_128522 | JGI IMG/M metagenome (GOLD analysis project Ga0182743, IMG submission 128522) | Enriched Organic Plus compost microbial communities from Emeryville, California, USA - eDNA 3rd pass 30_C Kraft OP (version 2) (version 2) ... | reverse complement strand
GCGCACCCGCGCGTAGATCGCCGGCGGGCTGACACCCGCGCGCCCGCAGATCGCCGCGATGGTGAACCCCGCGTATCCGGACTCCTCCAGGATCGCCAGCCCCGCGTCGAGGATGCGCTCCCAGGCTGCCTGGGTGCGGCCCTGCTGCGGCGGACGCACGGCGAGATCGGGCTGCTCGGACACCTCCACAGCGTACTGAGGCGACGCGCATGTCCGCGGGCGATGACAGGCATCGCGAGACCTCGCGGTCCAAACAATAGTGAGCGCTATAGTTTCGTGCTCGCGGCACCCCGCGTCTCCGGAGGCATCACGCTCAACTACCGGCGGATGAACCGGGTACTGAAGATCGACGAGGACCTCGGATACGCACTCGTCGAGCCCGGCGTGAGCTTCCAGGACATGTACGACGCGCTCGAAGCGAGCGGCTCCCGCCTCATGGTGTCGGTGCCCGACCTCGGCTGGGGGAGCCTCGGCGGCAATTCGCTCGACAACGGTCTCACCTACCTCCCGCTCGGCCGCGACCACCAGGCGGTCTGCGGACTCGAAGTCGTGACCGCGGACGGCGAGCTCCTCCGCACGGGCATGGGTGCGATGGAGGGCAACGCATCCTGGAACCTCTACAAGCGCAGCCTGGGGCCTTCGCTCGACCAGCTATTCATGCAGTCGAACCTCGGCGTCGTCACCAAGCTCGGCATCTGGCTCATGCCCAAGCCCGAGGTCATCACCCACGTGCACATCGACGCGCCGCGCGAGGAGGACCTCGTCCCGCTCGTCGACATCCTGCGCGACCTGCGGTTGGACGGCACGATCGACGGCGTCCCGTGCATCCTCAACACTCTGCTCATCGCGTCGACGATCGCGCCGCGCTCGCACTGGGACGGCTCCGACCCGGCCGTGCCGCTCACCGACGAGGCGATCGACCGCATCGCCGCGAAGATCGGCATCGGTCGTTGGCACCTCCGGCTCGCACTGTACGGCGACCGTCCGGTCAACGAGTACAACCTCGCCAAGATCGAGAAGGCCTTCGGCGTCATCGAGGGGATCCGCATCCGTTCCACCACGACCGGCCCGCAGGAATGGGCGAGCCTGCCCGACCCGTCCGATCGGGTGTACGCGGGCGTCCCGAACCTCGACTGGAAGGACATGGGCGGCTGGTACGGCGGTACGCACGGTGGCCACATGAGCTTCGCGCCGGTCGCGCCGATGGTGGGCGAGAAGGTCTACGAGCTGCACCGGTGGATGCGCGAGAAGTTCGAGGCGCGCGGGATCGATCACACGGCCGATCTCATCGTCGTCGGCGCCCGCGCCATGGCGAGCGTCAACGGGGTCACGTTCGACTACGACGACGAGGAGGCGACCGCGCAGGCGTACCGGACCATGCAGGAACTCGTCGTCGAGGCGGGGCGGATCGGGTACGGGGAGTACCGCGCGCACCTCCAGTTCATGGACCTCGCGCAGGAGCAGTACGCGTTCAACGGCCACGCATACCGCCGGTTCGTCGAGCGGATCAAAGACGCGGTCGACCCGCAGAGGATCCTGAACCCGGGCCGCCAGGGCATCTGGCCGGCGTCGCTCCGTCCGCAGCGCTGACCGGTACACCCGCTCCCGCCGATGCCAGCCATGGGCGGGAGCGGGTGTCCCCGCCGGGGCGCTCCGACTCAGGATGAAGGGTCAGACAAAGGAGTTGCCCATGCGTTTCGTCGACCTGTCGATGCCGCTCGATGACGTCATCCCGGTGGACCCGCCGTTCCTGCGGCCCAAGATCGAGTACAAGGACCACATCCTCGGTGCCAAGGACATGGAGGCCATGTACGGCATCCGCCGTGAGCAGCTCCTGGACCAGCAGGGCCTCGCCGCCGAGACGGTCACGATGACCACCCACTCCGGCACCCACGTCGACGCGCCGTGGCACTACCACCCCACGATGAACAACGGCGAGAAGGCCTGGACGATCGACGAGGTGCCGCTGGACTGGTTCTTCCGTCCCGGGGTGAAGCTCGATCTGCGCCACCTGCCCAACGGGCACCTGGTGACCCCGGCGGACATCGACGCGGAGCTGGAGCGCATCGGGTACGAGCTGCAGCCCTACGACATCGTGCTCGCACACACGGTCGCCTCCGCCGCCTACGGCCGCGACGACTACATCGACACCGGCATCGGCTTCGGCCGCGAGGCGACCCTGCACCTCATCGGCAAGGGTGTCCGCGTCGTCGGCACCGACGCCTGGGGTTGGGACCTGCCGGTGAGCATCAACCGCCAGGTGTTCGAGGAGACCGGCGACCCCTCGGTCGTCTGGGAGGGCCACAAGGCCGGCGCCGAGGCGGCCTACTGCCAGATCGAGAAGCTCCAGAACCTGGAGGACATCCCCGCGTTCGGTTTCACCGTCGCCTGCTTCCCGGCCAAGGTGCGCGGCGCGTCGGCCGGCTGGACCCGCGCCGTCGCCATCTTCGAGGACTGACCCGAGACGGACCCGACCGGACCGTCACCCCTGAGAAAGGAACCATCCATGGCCTTCGTCTGCAGCGCCACCTGGATCGCAAAGCCCGGCGAGGAGCAGACCGTGCGCGACGCGCTCGAGAAGCTGTCCCCCGCCTCCCGCGAGGAGCCCGGCAACCTCTACTACCAGGCGTACCAGAGCCCGGAGGAGCCGAACATCTTCCGCATCTTCGAGGTCTACGTCGACGAGGACGCCTTCAAGGCGCACGGCACCTACCCCCACTTCGAGCAGTGGGCGCTCGGCCAGGCGATCCCCGCCCTGGAGACCCGTCAGCGCGACTTCTACGAGACCCTGGACTTCTGAGATGACGCAGTACGTCCGCTACGTCGAGTCGAACGGGGTGGTCCACACCGGCCGCATCCACCACGGCCGCATCCAGGACATCCCCGGCGACCCTGCCATCCTCGACCTGCTCACCATGCCTGAGGCGCGCCGCCGCGACCTCGACCTGCGCGCCGGCCGACAGCAGAAGCTGCCGATCGACCAGGCGAAGCTCGCGGTGCCGGTCGAGCCGCGCGCCATGCGCGACTTCGTCGTGTTCGAGGCGCACATCGCCGGCATGAAGAAGAACGAGCCCGGCGACGGCGCGGTGCCGCCGCAGTGGTACGAGGCCCCCGCGTTCCTCTTCATGAACCCCTGGTCGGTCGTGCCCAGCGGTGCCGACATCCCCATGCCGCCCGGCACGCAGAAGCTCGACTTCGAGCTCGAGGTCGCCATGATCGTGAAGAACACGGTCCGCGACGTGCCGCTCGAGGAGGCGCACGAGCACATCGCCGGGTTCTGCCTGCTCAACGACTGGAGCGCCCGCGACATCCAGGGCAACGAGATGCGCGTCGGCCTCGGCCCGAGCAAGGGCAAGGACTTCGCCAACACGCTCGGCCCGTGGATCACCACGCCCGACGAGCTGGAGCAGTACCGGGAGGGCGACCGCTACGCGCTGGAGATGTCCGTCGCCGTCAACGGCGAGGTCGTCGGCACCGACAACCTGCGCAACATGTCCTGGTCGTTCGAGGAGATGCTCGTCCACGCATCCCGCGACGCGTGGGTCGGCCGCGGCGACGTGCTCGCGACCGGCACCGCCTCGCAGGGCGCGCTCTCGGAGCGCTGGGCCCGCGCGGGCGGCGAACTCGTCATCCCGCCGCTGCAGGTCGGGGACGTCGTCACCATGACGGTGCAGGGCCTCGGCACGATCGAGAACCGCATCGTCGAGACGCGCAGCCCCGGATACACCGTGCCGCCCGCGCGCCGCACCTACGGCCCCGACCGCCTCTGACCCGCCGTCCCGCTCCGTCACACGTCCCTCGCTAAGCTGGCGGGGGAACGTGTGACGGAGCCGGGAGGTGGACACATGGGAGATCTCCGCGGCGTGGACATCAACCTCATCGTCGTCCTCGACGCCATCCTCACCGAGCGCAGCCTCACCCGGGCCGGCGAAGCCATCGGTCTCACCCAGCCGGCGGTCTCCGGCGCGGTCGCCAAGCTCCGCAAGCTCCTCGACGACCCGCTGCTCGTGCGCAACGGCCGCACCTACGACCTCACCCCCCGCGCGCTCGAGCTCGAGCCCGTCGTGCGTGCCGCGATGGACCAGGTCGGCCGCACCTTCAACCTGCGCCCCTCGTTCGACCCGCTCACCAGCGACCGGAAGTTCCGCCTCAGCGCCTCCGACTACGCGCTGAGCGTGATGACCGGCCCGCTGCTGCGCGTGCTGGAGGAACAGGCCCCCGGGGTGTCGATCGAGTTCGCCTCGATGAACAACATCGAGCCGGTCGACCTGCTCCGCGAGGACGTCGCGATCGCCTCCGCAGCGCACGGCGTGCCCGGCAAGCGGCAGTCGCTGTTCTCGGATGCGATGAGCTGCATCGTGCGCCGCGACCACCCCCGACTCGTCGACGGCGCCCTCACGCTCGAGGACCTCAACGAGATCCCCTACGTGCAGGTCGTCATCGCCGAGCACGTCACCACGTTCTCGGACGAGGCGCTCGCCGCTGCATCCGTCACCCCGCGCGTCGCCCGCCGGGTGCCCGGGTTCCTGCCGGTGCCGTTCCTGGTCTCCGGTTCCGACATGTACGCGTTCGTCCCCACCCGCCTGGCGGAGCGTTACGGCGACGCGCTCGAGTTGACCGTCGCGCGCACGCCGGTGCAGATGCCGACCCTGGTGGAGTCCGCTTTCTGGCATCCTTCCCGCAACGACGACCCCGCCCTGCGGTGGCTGCTCGGCATCCTCCGCACCGTCGCCGAGCTCGTCGAGTTCGACGCCGACGAGGCCGCCTGAACCATGCCCACCGAGACCGTCTCGCCGCCGCGCGTCGCGCTCGTCACCGGCGGAGCGCAGGGGATCGGCGCCGCGATCGTGGCCCGGCTGCGTGCTGTGGGGGTCCTCGTCGCCAGCCTCGACCTCGCCGACCCGGGCACGCCCCGAGACGGCGTGCTCGACCTGCGGTGCGACATCTCCGACCCGGATGCGGTCGCCGCGGCGCTCCGCCGGGTCGAGGCCGAACTCGCCCCGCCCGCCGTCGTCGTCCACTGCGCGGCCTTCCAGCGGGTCGCGCCCTTCGCGGAACTCGACCCGGCCGACTGGGACCGCACCTTCCGGGTCAACGTGGACGGTGCCTTCCATGTCGCCCGAGCGGCACTGCCGGCGCTCCGCGCGGCCGAGCACCCGCGGATCGTCGTCATCACCTCCTCCAGCTACTTCGCGCCGCCGCCGGGCATGGTGCACTACGTGGCCAGCAAGGGCGCGCTCACCGGCTTCGTGCACGCGCTCGCGACCGAGCTCGGCCCCGACGGGATCACCGTCAACGCGGTCGCCCCGGGGCTCACCCGCACCGAGAAGGCGGTGCGCGATGTGCCGGCGGCCCACTTCGACCTCGTCCGTGCCCGGCAGGCCCTGCCGCGCACCGGGGAGCCCGACGACATCGCGGCGGCGGTGGCCTTCCTCGCCTCGCCGGACGCCGCGTTCATCACCGGGCAGACCGTCCTCGTGGACGGCGGCGAATCGCGGCACTGACCCCCGGCCCGGCGCGACGCGCCCGGCTCATTGCGCCGGGCGATGCCAGCCATCGCGGCGCCCTCGTTCCCGAGACCCCGATCGCCTGGTGTGATGAGGTGCTGGCAGAGACGCCAGTACCCGACGAGGCGAAGGAGCCGTGCCCGCGACTCCCGCCTCCTGACACAGCAGGAGTGTCCAGTGAGATCACCCAAGAAATTCGCGATCGCGGCCGCGGTCTTCGCCGCCGCCATCTCGCTCACCGCGTGCACCACCGGCGACGTCACCGACGACGCGACCACCGGCGGCAGCGAGACCGCAGAGCTCAGCGCCGAGGCCCAGGCTGCGCTCGACAAGGCTTACGAGGGCGTCGGCTCGACGCTCGAGGAGATCCCGGCCGTCACGGTCGAGGAGGGCCTCAACTTCTACGTCATGTCCTGTGGCGAGTCCAACCCGACCTGTTCGCAGCCGGCGGCCGCCATGGCCGACGCGGCCGAGACCGCGGGCTGGAACGCGACCATCGTCGACGGCAAGCTGAACCCCGAGGGCTTCGCCACCGCCATCCGCCAGGCCATCGCCGGCGGCGCGGACGTGCTCGTGCCGGTCGGCATCAGCTGCTCCGCCGCGCAGGCCGCCTTCCAGGAGGCCAAGGACGCGGGCGTCACCATCGTCGGTGGCGGCGGCGTCGACGACTGCGACCCGAAGCTCTGGGACTCCGAGCGCCTCTGGCTCGAGGACGCCCCGCTGCCCAGCCCCTTCATGGTCATGGGCATGCTGCAGGCCGACTACGTCTTCGGCAAGACCGACGGCGACCCCAAGACCGTCGTGGTCAACATGACCTCGAACCCGTGGGGCGCCCTGGTGACCGAGGCGTTCCAGAACGAGCTCAAGGCCCTCGGTGGCGGCGAGGCCGTCGAGATCGTCGACATCTCCGACGTGGAGAGCGCCGACGGCTCGCTGAACCAGAAGATCGTCTCGGCGCTGCTCGCGCACCCCGAGGCCAACTCCCTCGTCATGCCGACCGACGGCTACCTCGTGGGCGGCCTCGCCGCGGCGATCGACCAGGCCGGCCTCGCCGACAAGATCATCAGCGTCGGTGGCTTCGGCTCCGAGGCCGCGATCGACATGATCCGCAACGGCCAGCCCGGCATCACCGCGACCATCGGCCAGGCCATGATCTGGGAGGCCTGGGGCTCGGTCGACACCGCGATCCGCGTCCGCGCCGGTCAGGACCCGATCTTCATCGGTCAGTCGCTGCAGGCCGTGGACAAGGACCACAACCTGCCCGAGTCCGGCCCGTACGACGGCTCGATCGACTGGCAGTCGAAGATGCTCGAGGCGTGGGGCAAGTGACCAGCACCTCGGTGAACCCGGGGGCGGCAGGGGAATCCCCTGCCGCCCCCGGCGGTGCGGGTCTCGCACTCAGCATCCGCAACCTCGACAAGAGCTTCTCCGGCACCCGGGCCCTCAACCACGTCTCACTGCAGGTCCGCCGCGGCACCGTCCACGCTCTGCTCGGCGGCAACGGTTCCGGCAAGTCGACGACCATCAAGATCCTCGCCGGGGTCTACGGGGCCGACGGCGGTGAGCTGGAGATCTTCGGCACGCCGTTCGACCTGCACGGCTACACCCCTGCGACCGCCCAGCAGGCGGGCCTGCGCTTCGTGCACCAGGACCTGGGCCTGTTCGACGACCTCTCCATCGAGGAGAACTTCGCGCTCGACAACGGGTACCCCCGCAAAGGCCCCGGCATCGACTGGAAGCACCTTCGCACCCACGTGAAGGCGCTGCTGGACGAGTACGAACTCGACCTCGACCCCCGGACCCCCATCCGCAACCTGCGCCCCTCCGACCAGACCATGGTCGCGATCGCCCGCGCCCTGCAGGACCAGGACGCCTCGCAGGAGCTGCTGCTCGTGCTCGACGAGCCCACCGCGCGCCTCGCCGCGCAGGAATCCGAGGTGCTCCTGGAACGGGTGCGGCGTCGCGCCGAACTCGGCCAGACCGTCATCATCGTGAGCCACCGGCTGCGCGAGGTGCTCGCCGTCTCGGACGACTACACGATCTACCGCGACGGCCGGGTCGCCGGCGAGCTGGTCGCGGCATCCCCCACGGAAGACGAACTCATCGAGATCATGGCCGGCCGCGCCGTGCAGGCCCTCCGCCCCACCGGCGAGCCCTCGCACGCCGAGCGCAGCCCCGTGTTCTCGGTCACCGGCCTTCGCGGCGGCCCCGTCCGCGGCATCGACTTCACGGTGCACAGGGGAGAGATCCTGGGTCTGGCCGGTCTCGTCGGCTCCGGCCGGTCGAGCGTGCTGAAGATGATCTTCGGCGAGCACCGGCCCGACGCGGGAACCATGACCCTCGAGGGGGCCGAGTACCGCCCCGAGGCGATCGGCGACGCCATGCGCGCCGGGGTCGCGCTCGTCCCCGAGGACCGCGGCGGCGAGGCGGCGTTCCCCGACCAGAGCGTCACCGAGAACCTCGCGGTCGCCGTCTACGGCGAGAACTTCACCCGCGGCGTCATGCCCCGTGGCCGCGAGCGCACCGCCGCAGAGACCCTCATCGCCGACTTCGGCGTGAAGGTCGCCGGTCCCGAGGCGCTGTTCTCGTCGATGTCCGGCGGCAACCAGCAGAAGGTCGTGCTCGCGCGCTGGATGCAGCGGAACCCGAAGCTGCTGCTCCTGGACGAGCCGACCCAGGGTGTCGACGTGATGAGTCGCGCCGACATCTACGCCATCATCCGCCGCGCCGCGGCGGAGGGCTGCGCGGTCATCGTCGCCTCCAGCGACCTGGGTGAGATCCACGCCCTCTGCGACCGCACCCTCATCCTCAGCCGCGGCAGGATCTCCGACGAGGTCGCCGCCGGTGACCTCGACGTCGACGGGCTGACCAGCCTGGTCCTGCGCGAGAAGAACGTTCCCGACGCCCCCACGGAGGCACAGCAATGACCCAGACGAGCACCCCGCCGGCATCGGCGACCGTCTCCATCCCGGTGAAGCGCACCCCGACGCCGCTGCGGCTGCTGGAGAACTTCGCCCTGCCGCTGCTGGCCATCCTGGTCTACGTCTTCTTCGCGTTCTTCCCGATGTCGTCGGCGTCGTTCCCCACGATGAACAACCTGGCGGTCATCCTCGGCAGCCAGGCCGTGGTCGCGCTCATCGCCATCGCGGCGCTGTTCCCCCTCATCTGCGGGTACTTCGACTTCTCCCTCGGGGCGGTCGCGGTGATGACCCAGGTGATGACCGCCGGCCTCATGTCGGTGTTGGGGCTGCCGCTGTGGCTGTCGATCGTCATCTCGCTCGTGCTCGGCACCCTCGTCGGCGTGCTGAACGGCTTCTTCGTCACGAAGCTGAACATGAGCCCGTTCGTCACCACCCTCGGCATGTCGATGCTGCTGGCCGGTCTGATGAGCTGGTTCACCGGCGGGCAGACCTTCGTGACCGGCATCGACCCGGCGCTGGTCAAGTTCGGCTCGACCCGACTGCTCGGCATCCCGCTGGTGTTCTTCATCACGCTGATCGTCGCGGCGATCGCCTGGTACTTCTTCACCCACACCCCGTACGGCCGCTCGCTCTACGCGATCGGTTCGAACGCGACGGCCGCGAAGCTCGTCGGTCTGCCGGTGTCGAAGAACGTCTGGTGGAGCTTCATCATCGCCGGGTTCATCGCCGGTGTCGCCGGTGTGCTCCAGCTCGCCCGCGTCGGCAGCGCGACGGCGGCCGACGGCGGTTCGCTGCTGTTCCCGGCGCTGGCCGCGGTGTTCCTCGGTGCCACCGCCATCCGCCCCGGCTTCTTCAACGTCATCGGCACGATCATCGGCGCGATCTTCGTGGCGGTGTCGGTCAGCGGTCTCGCACTCTCGGGCGCGAGCGGCTGGGCGTCGAACGTGTTCAACGGCATCGCGCTGCTCGCCGCGGTCGGCCTGTCGACCTACCTCGGTCGCAAGCACCGCGCCGGCAAGTAGCCGCATCCGCCTCGGACCGGCACGGCCCCGCACGGGCCGTGCCGGTCCGTCGTCTTCCCCACGGGCCCATCGTGCCCCGGGGCCGGCGTGTGGAGCCCTCCCGGTTCGGCGTGGGCTGCCTTCCGGGTTCGCGTGGGGAGCCCTCCTGGTTCGGTCGCGCCGAATGGTGGGTGCCCACACGACACACCCGCCATTCGGCGCGACCGAGTCGGATGCTGCGAGCTTCGGTCGCGCCGAAGGGCGGGTACCTGCGGCGCCGACCCGCCATCTGCCGCGACCCGCCATCTGCCGCGACCGAACGGATGCCGCGACCGAGCGGATGCCGCGACCGAACGGATGCCGCGACCGAACGCGCCACGGTCGGCGTGCGCTCGGGGGGCCGGGCTCAGCGGGCGCCGGCGATGCGGGTGGAGAGCTGGTGGGCGTGGGCGAGCAGGATGCGGCCGAGCTCGGCGATCCGTTCCGGGGTGTACCGGAACTCGACGCCGGTGAGACTCAGCGCCCACTGCGGCTCGCCCTCGCGGGTGAACACCGCCGCACCGAGTCCGTAGCTGCCCTCGACGATGAGCCCCGGGTTGACGGCGAACCCGCGTGCAGCGGTCTCCGCCAGGCGGGCGCGCAGGCGCGGTTCGCTGTGCGCGGGCCCCCACCGCTCGGGGAGCTCCGGATGCCGTTCGAGGTAGGCGTCCACATCGTGGGGCGGCAGGAACGCGAGGATCGCGATGCCCGCCGAGGCGACGCCCAGTGGGAAGCGTACCCCTTCGGAGAGCACGAACGACCGGATGGGGAAGCTGCCCTCCTCGCGGAGCAGGCACACGGTCTCATCGCCCCGTCGCACCGACAGGAACGCGCTCTCCTCGGTGCGCACGGCGAGCGAGCGGACGATGTCGCGGGCGGTGGCGGTGATGTCGTACCGCGCGGCGGCGACCGTGCCCATCAGGTACAGCTCGGGGCCGACCACCCAGTTGCCGGTGCGGTCGTCCTGGTCGACGAGGCCCTCCTGACGCAGGGCGCTGAGG
>Ga0182743_1004522_pt1 | contig 10472 bp, 9 predicted proteins | sample eDN3rd30CKraftOP_FD_128522 | JGI IMG/M metagenome (GOLD analysis project Ga0182743, IMG submission 128522) | Enriched Organic Plus compost microbial communities from Emeryville, California, USA - eDNA 3rd pass 30_C Kraft OP (version 2) (version 2) ... | reverse complement strand
TCACCCAGCCCTTGCCGGTGCCGCGCAGCCAGTTGGGCGCGCGCTCCTCGAGGCTGGCGGTGCACAGCACATGCGTGTTGCCGAACTTGACCAGACAAGAGCCCTCGGCGTAGCGCGCGACGCCGCGTTCAAGCGAGACGGGGCGCAGTTCTTCGGGCGCGCGATTGGAAGGGCGGGTCATGCGGTACCTATGGCGAAGCGGAAATCGCCTCTTCTTTGCCGCAGCCAGCCGCGCCCGGCAAGCATTCAGGCGGGCGCGGCCTGCCTTCTCCAGCCGATTGCTTGCCGGATGATGACCGGCGCCACCAAAGCTGCGCCGATCAGTGTCGAATAAAGTTCGGGAGCGACCAGCAGGAAGGCGGCGATGGCCAGCAGCACGCGCTCCCAGCTCTGTGTGCGCACGAACAGCCAGCCCGAGAACGCCGCCGCCAGGCTGGTGATGCCGGCCGCGCAGCCCAGGAAGGCCAGGATGAAGCTGCTCCAGGTGAAGTCCTTGGTGACGAGCAGCAGCGATGGCGAGAAGACAAAGACAAAGGGCACGAGGACTTTGCCCATGCCGAGCCGGAAGGCGATGTTGCCGGTCCGGAACGGGTCGGCGCCCGCCATGCCCGCCGCGGCATAGGCGGCCAGCGCCACCGGTGGCGTGATGTCCGCCAGCACGCCGTAATAGAACACGAAGAAATGGGCGACGATCGGCTCCACGCCGAGCAGGCCGAGCGTCGGCGCCGCCACCGTCACCATGATGATGTAGTTGGCGGTGGTGGGAATGCCGCAGCCCATCAGGATGCACACCACGCCGGTCAGCATCAGCGTGAACAGCAACGTCAGGGTCGTCGGCTCCATGATCCAGACCGGCAGCACCGTCCCGATCATGTTGGCGAGGTCGGCCGCCGTCGAGGTGACGATGAAGCTGATCTTGAAGCCCACGCCCGTGAGCGTGACGACGCCGACCACGATGCCCACGGTCGCCGCCGCGGCGCCGACCGCGAGCGCGTATTTCGCGCCGTCGCGCAGGCCCTCGAAGATTTCGATGGGCTTGAGGCGGTGGCGCGGATTGAGCAGGCCGACCACGATGCACAGCGTGATGCCCCAGAACGCCGCGAGATAGGGCGTATAGCCCTGGATCAGCATGGTGACGAGAACGACCAGCGGGATGACGGTCGGCCAGTCGCGCTTGAAGATCTCGCCGAGCTTGGGCATCTCGTCCTTGCGCAGGCCGCGCAGGCCGTCGCGCTTGGCCTCGAAATGCACCTGCATGAACACGCCGAAGAAGTGCATGAAGGCGGGGATGATCGCGGCCAGGATGATGGTCGTGTAGGGCAGCCCCAGGAACTCGATCATCAGGAAGGCCGCGGCGCCCATGATCGGCGGCGTGATCTGGCCGCCGGTCGAAGCGGTGGATTCCACCGCGGCGGCGAACTCCTTGCGGTAGCCGAGCCGCATCATCGCGGGAATGGTCAGCGAGCCGACGGTGACGGTGTTGGCGACGGAAGAGCCCGAGATCATGCCGAACAGCGCCGAGCCGAAGATCGACACCTTGGCCGGGCCGCCGGCATAGCGGCCGGCGAGCCAGGAGGCGCAGTCGAGAAAGAGCTGGCCCAGGCCGATGCGCGCGGCGAACACGCCAAACAGCACGAAGTGGAAGACATAGGTCGCCACCACGCCGAGCGCGATGCCGTAAATGCCCTGGCTCGTCATGTAGAGGTGGTTGATGAGCACCGGCACCGAGGCGCCGGGATGCACCAGAATGCCGGGCATGTGCCGGCCCCAGATGGCGTAGGCCATGAAGATGATGGCGATGACCGGCAGCGGCCAGCCCACCGAGCGTCGCGTCGCCTCCAGCAGGAGCAGGACGAGCGCGCCGCCGAGAATGACGTCCGACCGCGAAGGATTGCCGACGCGGAAGGCCAGTTCCCCCAGCGGGATCAGCGGCACGTGCATGACCGCGACCACGGCCAGCGCCGCCAGCGCCCAGTCGAACAGCGGAATGCCCAGCGGCCGCAGCAGGGTGGATTGCGCCGGGCGGTCATAGCCCGACTTCATGAACGGGAAGACGAGGAAGACCAGCGCCAGCACGAAGGACAGATGGATGCCGCGGTGCAGCATCTCCTGCAGCAGGCCGAAGCCGGCGGTGTAATAGTGGAAGCAGGAGAGCGCGACCAGTGCACCGCCGACGATCCAGCCGGCGATCGGCGCCAGGGGGCGGAAGCGGATTTCGGGGTCGAACTGCTCCTCGAGTTCGCGGGCCTTGCGTTCGTCGAGTTCCATCGAGCTCATTCGGCTGCTCCCCGTGCGTTCCTCATCGTGCCGCAATGCGGCCGATCCGCAAACAGGAATGGCGCGGCCCCGGATGAGGTCGCGCCATTCTTCGGTGTCCGGAAGGCCGGGGCCTTACTTCTTGCTGTCCGGCGCGGAAGCGTCGGCCGGGGCCGTGCCTTCGCCATCCTTCAGCAGGCCCGCCTCGCGATAATAGCGCGCGGCGCCGTCATGGAAGGGAATGCCGACACCGTGGGTGGCGGTCTCCTTCTTGATCAGCTTGCCCTTGGCATGGCCCGAATCGAGCAGCTTGCGGGTGTTGTCGTTCCAGAGCGCCTTGGTGATGTTGTAGATCAGGTCGTCGCTCTGCTTGGAGCTGGTCACCAGCAGCGCCTCGACGCTGAGCGTCGGGGTGGTGCCGATGCCTTCATAGGTGCCCTCCGGGACGCTGTCCTTGGCGAAGAACTTGTACTTCTCCAGCACCTTGTCCACTTCGGGACCGCTGATCGGCACGAGTTCGACGCCGACCGAGGTGGCCAGCTCGACGATGGCCCCGACCGGATAGCCGCCGACGAAGAAGAAGGCATCGAGCGCGCCGTCGCGCAGCATGTCGCCGGCCGCGTTGGGCTTCACATATTCCGGCTTGATGTCCTTCTCGCTCAGGCCATAGGCCTCGAGGATGATGCGCGCATCGATCAGCGTGCCCGAGCCCGGCTCGTCCAGCGCCACGTGCTTGCCCTTGAGATCCTTGACCGACTTGATGCCGGACCCCTTGCGGGCGACGAGGTGGATGGTCTCGGGATAGAGGTTCGCGATGGCGCGGAGGTCGGAGATCTTGTCCTTGCCCTCGAAGACGCCGGTGCCGGTATAGGCCCAATAGGCCACGTCCGACTGCGTGAAGCCGGCTTCGAGCGAGCCGGAATGGATCGAGTTGATGTTGGCGACGGAGGCGTTCGTCGCCACCGCGGTGGCGATCAGGCCCGGCACCCCGCAGGCGCCGCCCTTGTCGCATTCGCGGCTGCCGGGCGGGTTGGAAATGGCGTTGGCGATCAGACCGCCGATCGGGAAATAGGTTCCCGAGGTGCCGCCGGTGCCGATGCGGAAGAACTGCATCTGCTGCGCGGCCACCGCGCTGGCACCGACAAGACCGGCCGCCGCGATCGCTCCGATCACAAGGCGCCGTGCATTTCTCGTGAAGTTCATGAGGTCGGTCCTTCTCGTTTCCGGGCCGATGCCCGGACGGTTGTGTCAGAAAGGTGGCACGCTCCGTGCGCGAAGATCAACAGCGTGGCTCTTGAATGCCGCGCAAACGCATAGGACATAAGGAGAATGTCTGAGCCAGACCGCCAAACCTCCAGCGAGAGAGGCCCGCCATGAGCACGCCCGTGTCTGGCCTTCCGCAGCTCAACGAGCGCTCGCGGGCAATTTTCCGGCAGATTGTCGAGGGCTATCTGGCCACTGGCGAGCCGGTCGGCTCGCGCAATGTCTCGCGCATCCTCTCGGTGCCGCTGTCGCCGGCTTCCGTGCGCAATGTCATGTCCGACCTGGAGGCGCTCGGCCTCATCCACGCGCCCCACACCAGCGCCGGGCGCCTGCCGACCGAGCTTGGCCTGCGCTTCTTCGTCGACGCCATGCTGGAGATCGGCGATATCGGCGAGGAGGAGCGGCGCCGCATCGAGGCGCAGATCGCCGCCGGCGCGCCGGGGCGCAGCTTCGACGATGTGCTCAAGGAAGCCTCGGGCCTGCTCTCGGGCGTCTCGCGCGGGGCCGGCGTGGTGCTGACCACAAAGCACGACGTGCGCCTCAAGCACATCGAGTTCGTGCAGCTGGAGCCGCGCCGCGGCCTCGTCATCCTCGTCTCCGAGGACGGCTCGGTGGAAAACCGCATCGTGCCGCTGCCCGCCGGCCTGCCGGGCTCGGCGCTGGTCGAGGCAACCAATTTCCTCAACGCCCGCATCCGCGGCCGCACCTTGTTCGAGGCGCGCGCCGACCTGGAGCGCGAGCGCCACGCGCTGAAGGCCGAGCTCGACGGCCTCACCGCCAACCTGGTCGAGGCTGGGCTTGCCGATTGGGGCGCGGGCGACGGCGACCAGCGCCAGCTCATCGTCCGCGGCCAGGCCAACCTGCTCGACGACCTGCGCGCGCTGGAAGATCTGGAGCGTGTGCGCCTGCTGCTGGACGACCTCGAGACGCAGAAGGAGGTCGTGGAGTTGCTCGGCCGCGCCGAGAATGCCGATGGCGTGCGCATCTTCATTGGCTCGGAGAACAAGCTTTTCTCGCTGTCGGGCTCGTCCATGATCGCCGCACCTTTCCGCGATGGCCGCCAGAACATCGTCGGCGTGCTCGGCGTCATCGGCCCCACCCGGCTGAACTATGCCCGCGTCGTTCCCGCCGTGGACTATACGGCTCGCATCGTCAGCCGGATTCTGGGCGAGGGGTGAGGGGGTACGAAAAAGCCGGGCGATAAGCCCGGCTTCTTCTTGTCTGGTGCCGCTGGATCAGCGGCTGGCATCGCGCGCGGCGTCCTTGGCCGAGCCCACCGCATTGCGGAGATTGCCCTTCACCTTGTCGGCCTTGCCTTCGGCCTGAAGCTTCTTGTCCCCGGTCATCTTGCCGGCGGCATCCTTGACGCTGCCCTTCATCTTCTCGGCAGAGCCCTTGATCCGATCCTTGTCGACCATGTCCGTCCACTCCCTGCGGCTCCGGTGCGGAGCACTCGGGACGTGAACGTCGCAGCGACACCGAAGTTGCCTCAGCGGCCTTCACCGGATTCGTGAAGCGCGCGCAGCCCTTCGCGATAGGACGGGTAGGTGAGCGACACGCCGAGTTCGCTGTGCAGCCGCGCATTGCGCACGCGCTTGGCTTCGCTCCAGAAGCTGCGGGCCATTTCCGATAGGTTGGCCTCTTCCAGCGCCACCAGCGGCGGCGGCTCCATACCGAGAAGCTCGGCGGCGAAGCGCACCACTTCGTGCTGCGGCGAGGGCTCGTCATCGGCGACGTTGATGAGGGGGCCGACCTCCGGGTTCTCGATGCCCGCTGCGATCGCCGCCGCGATGTCGTCGACATGGGCGCGGTTGAACACCTGGCCCGCCTTGGAAATCCGCTTGGCCTTGCCGTTCTTGATGTCGAGGAGCGCGTTGCGGCCCGGACCATAGATGCCGGGCAGCCGAAACACCTGCACCTGTGCGCCGAGCTTCTCGCCAAGCGTCCGCCAGCCGTGCTCGGCATCGAGCCGGTGGCGCGCCCGCGCGCTGGCAGGGGCGGGCGGCGTGTTCTCGTCGACCCATTCGCCGGAGTGGTCGCCATAGACGCCCACGGTGGAGAGATAGCCGATCCAGCGCAGCGCCGCGGAATGCTCCAGCGCCGGCGTCAGGCTTTCCAGCGCCGCGTCGCCGCGTGCATCGGGCGGAACGCTGACGAGGAGATGGGTCGCCGAACGCGCCGCCTCGGCCAGCGCCAGGGAGAGCGGGCGTCCGCGCTTGAGGACCCGCGCCTCCACGCCTTCGCCCGCGAGCACACGGGCCTTCTCGCGCGTGCGCACGGTGGCCGTCACAGACGTGAAGCGCGCGCCGTGCAGGCTGAGAAAGCGGCCGGCGGTGTAGCCGAGGCCGGCGACGAGCAGGCGGTCGCCAGTGGACGCCAAACCGGCGGGAAGCGAATCAGAAATCGAGATCGGCATAGGCGGGGGAGGGCGCCATGCCGGCGATGCGGTCGGCGATCAGCGTGCGGAAGGCCGGGCGCGATTTCACCCGCGCATACCATTCCTTCGCCGTCTCGTTCTCCTCCCACGGCACGTCGCCGAGATAGTCGACGCTGGAGAGGTGCGCCGCGGCGGCGAGGTCGGCGTAGGTCAGGCGGTCGCCGGCCAGCCATTTCCGCTTGGCGATGAGGAAGCCAATGTAGTGCAGGTGGTAGCGGATGTTGGAGCGCGCGGCGCGAATCGCCGCCGGGTCTGGCGCGCCGCCGCCGACATCGGCGGGCATGAAGCGCTTGTAGATCTTCTGGTGGATGAGGTGGCCCGATACCTCATCGAAGAATTTTCCGTTGAACCAGTCGAGCAGCCGGCGCACCTCGACACGCTCCTTCACCCCCTCGGGAAGAAGGCGGCGGTCGGCGAGCGCGAGGCCGCGTGTCTCATCAAGCCATTCCGCGATCACATTCGCGCCCGGAATGCCCTCCATATGCTCTTCCACGAGCACCGGCGTCGTGCCGGCAGGATTGAGGATCAGGAACGGTTCACGCCGTTCCCAGGTGCGCTCTTCGACGAGATCGATGTCGAGGCCCATTTCGCCCAGCACAAGGCGGACGAAGCGGGAATGGGGGCATAGGGGATGGTGGTACAGAATCGCCATGGAGCCGAAATTCATCACCGCTGCGTCGTTCGACGGAGCCGCGAGAGTGGCACGCAACGGCACCCCCGTATAGAACCCCGCCCAAGCGCCGGCAACCGGATTGCCGGTCCCGCCCCAGAGGAGAATGCCCATGGACCTGACCCGGATCGTCGACGCCCTCGTGCTCGGCTCGGTGGAGGGCCTGACCGAGTTCATCCCGGTTTCCTCCACAGGCCATCTGCTTCTTCTGGCTCACTTTCTCGGGTTCGAATCGACGGGTAAGACCTTCGAGGTCCTGATCCAGCTCGGCGCCATCCTGGCCATTATCACGGTCTATTTCTCGCGCCTGTGGACGATTGCCTGCACGCTGCCCACCGACCCGGCCGCACGGCGCTTCGTCATCGGCGTGCTGGTGGCCTTCCTGCCCGCCGCGGTGATCGGCGCGCTGGCGCACCCCTTCATCAAGAACGTGCTGTTCAATTCACCGATGACGGTGTGCATCGCGCTGATCGTGGGCGGCTTCGTGCTGCTCTGGGTCGACAGCCTCGACCTGCAGCCGCGCTATCACGACGCCACGCGTTTTCCCGTCCAGCTGTGCCTGATCATCGGCTTCTGCCAGTGCCTGGCGCTGATTCCCGGCGTCTCGCGCTCGGGCTCCACCATTGCCGGGTCGCTGCTGCTCGGCACCGACAAGCGCTCGGCGGCGGAGTTCTCGTTCTTCCTGGCCATGCCGACCATGGCCGGGGCCTTCGTCTTCGATCTCTACAAGAACCGCAACGTGCTCAGCACGGACGACCTGGCATTGACCGCCATCGGCTTCGTGGCGGCCTTCATCATGGGCGTGATCGTGGTGCGCTTCGTGCTCGACTTCATCTCCCGCCACGGCTTTGCGCTGTTCGCGTGGTGGCGGCTGATCGTCGGCGCGGCGGGTCTGGCCGGGCTTCTGGTCTACGGCTGAGGCCACGAAAAAGGGCGCCTGAGACAGGCGCCCTTTTTTTGTCCGCGATGACGAAAAGAATCAGGCGTCGGCCGGGTCGGTGAACTGGCCGGCGCGGCGGAAGCGGTAGAGATATTGCGGAACCACAGCTTCCATCGTGGTTGGCCGGATGCCCATATTCTCCAGCGTGCGCTTGGCGGCGCGGGCGTCGTCGGAGACGACATTGTCGCGCTCCAGCAGCCTGACCTGGTCCACGGTGAGCAGCGGCTTGGGCAGGAGTTGGAGCACGCTGGCCTTCATCCGTGCAACGCCGAACGGCAGGGTCACGAGCGCGCGGCGGCGGCAGGTCACCTTCAGCACATAATCCATGATCTGGCGCATGGTCAGCACTTCCGGGCCGCCGAGCTCGTAGACCCCGGCGCGGAGCTTGGGCGTGTCCAGCGGCAACGCCGCGGCGACGGCGGCGCCGACATCGCCGGCGAAGACCGGCTGCATGCGGGTGTGACCGCCGCCGATCAGCGGCAGGACCGGCGAGATGCGCGCCAGCGCGGCGAACTTGTTGAGGAAGTCGTCCTCCGGGCCGAACACCACGGAGGGACGCAGGATGATCGCGCCGGGAAGCGTCTCCAGCACCGCCGCCTCGCCGGCCGCCTTGGAGCGCGCATAGGCCGAGGGCGAAGCCGGGTCGGCGCCGAGCGCGGACATGTGGACAAAGGCGCTGATTCCGGCGGCCTTGGCCGCCTCGGCGACGCGGCGGGCGCCCTGGGCGTTGACCGCGTCGAAGGTCTGGCGGCCTGATTCGTTGAGGATGCCCACCAGGTTGACCACCGCGTCGGCGCCCTCGATGGCGCGGGCGATGGAGGCCTCGTTGCGGAGATTGGCCTGCACCGACTGGATCTGGCCGACCGTGCCGAGTGGCTGAAGATGGTTGGCGAGGTCGGGGCGGCGCACCGCGTTGCGCACGCGCCAGCCCGATTCGGCGAGGGCCCGCACAACATGCCGGCCGATGAAACCGGAGCCGCCGAAAACGGTGACGATCCGGTCCGAGATCATGACGCGCGCCATAAAAAATTCCCCTGCGCTCTGCGAACTGCGGGGTCTACCTAGTTCAAGCGTGCGAAGTCGTCCAGCATGCCGTTGACCGCAGCCTCGGACCACACTATGAAGCCCGCCAAGCCCAGGTGGCGGAATTGGTAGACGCGCACGGTTCAGGTCCGTGTGGTGAAAGCCGTGGAGGTTCGAGTCCTCTCCTGGGCACCACTTTTCTGACTTAAGTTGCTGATATTACAGCATCTTTTTTCCAGACATTGTTGGTGTGGTACAAAAACAGGTACAAAGAGGCCCTCCGGAGGCTCTCTTTTGTCCACGCGCTACTTCATCAAAGCTCCCAGCGGCACCTACCTGTATCGCCGGGGAGTTCCCCAAGAACTCCGTGACGCCATCGGTGGCCGGGAGATCAAGCGATCTCTCGGGAAAGACCTCGCCAAGGCCATGCAGCTGTACGCTGAGGTCCACCGTAGGGCCGAAGAGGCCCTTGAGGCTGCTCGTCTGCAGGAACGCCCCTCGCTTCGCGACGAGGTTCTTCAGGTTCTCTGGAAGCACAAGGTCCCTCCGGGAACCCTTCAGCGAATCGAGGATGGCCTGGACGCTGACGACCCACGTGACCTCAGCCTCATGACGGCCCTTGATGTCCTGCAGCAGGGACTCATTGAGGACTACGAGGACGCAGAGGCGCGGGGCGCTGACCCAAGGGTCTCCCTTGAGGCGATCCGGGCCATCGGTGCCCCGAGGGTCCCGCCTCACACCTATACCGTGGCGGGGGCTCTGGATTTCTATGTCAGAGAGAGGCGCGGCGAGAGCGAGGCCAAGAACAAGCAGCTTGAGAACCGCGTAAAGAACCTCAAGAAGCGGATGGTCCGCATCCTTGGGGAGGACGCGATAGTGAAGCGTTCCCTTGAGAGGATGACCCATGAGGAGGCCCGGAAGGTCCGCGATGGTCTCCTAGGGGAGGGCCTGGACCCCGAGTCTGTCCGGAAGATGATCGGCATCGCAAAGGCGGCGATCAATCTGACCATGGTGGAATTCGATCTGGACATTAAGAACCGCTTCGAGAAGCTGAAGATCAAGGGTTCCGGCCCCTCGAAAGAAGACCGCCATTCGCTAACTGAAAAGGACCTCGCTCTTGTCGATCCGGTGATGGCCCGGGGAAGCGGTGACCCCCTCAGCGCTATCTGGGTGACCCTCAGGGACACCCGAGTACGCGAACCCGTCGAACACGTCGGCCTTGTGTTTGCCGCCCACAGAGCCTGGAGAAATCGGATGGATCGTGCCGTCCAGTTTGCGGAATGCCTCCTTCTCTCCGTCCTGCATAGTGAACACCACTACCCGATCCCGCATCACTCCAGAGAAGCGAACATAGGATTCGCTTGAGTACGTCGAGATGTGGCCGGTTTTGGCCTCCTGAGCTCTAGGCCATTCCACACGTCTGACGACCTCATATGAAGTGACCGTGATCGGGAGGTCCTTAGGCACCCGAGTCAGCATCGATGGGCGATCACTAAGCCGCTTCTCCTCGTCGAGAATCGTGAAGTCGTTAACAAGCGTCCAGTTTGGACCTCCTTGGAAATCCCCCATGTCGTTCCATCCCGGTAAGGCGTTCACTATCGCTTTTCGCACATGCGGACCATTTTTCTAAAAAATCTGTTTCCCCATATCGATACCCCCGCCACAGCCCATGTCCCCCCGGTGCCACCCGGGGTGGGGTGCCCCCTTTGCTTCCTAACCCTGCCGCCGATCCAGCTTGAGTGAAGGGCGGGAGAGAGGATGGTTGGTACAAAGACAGGTACAAGATCGGTGGGTGTCGATTGATATTGACGCAGAGAATCAAGAGGTTACAAGGTTGGTCTGAGGCCTCTCCTGGGCACCATTTTTCCAAGGTAAGTTGCTGC
>Ga0182743_1004521_pt1 | contig 10472 bp, 11 predicted proteins | sample eDN3rd30CKraftOP_FD_128522 | JGI IMG/M metagenome (GOLD analysis project Ga0182743, IMG submission 128522) | Enriched Organic Plus compost microbial communities from Emeryville, California, USA - eDNA 3rd pass 30_C Kraft OP (version 2) (version 2) ... | reverse complement strand
GGGTATGGAAATGCTCGGCAGGCTGACAAGATCTCCGGTCGGCGTGAAGGCGGGCTTCGCGACGGTAGGCGAATAGACGCGGACCTCCGCGCCCTGCCGCAACAGATAGCCGACCAGGGTGTTCAGCGCCCGGTTGGCGCCGTCACGAACATAATTATAATTGCCACTGAACAGCGCGACGCGAAGGGGAGCGGACGACATCCGGCCTCTATAAACAGCGGTCGGGAGAACGCAAAGTAAAGAGGGAACGCGATATCGCGCGCGCCGATTTTTGCGTCAAACTGTGGTGAAAGGGCTGCATATCTGAACGGGAAGGAGAGAGAAGGAGGGGGCCTTTGCTGGCTGTGCGGCCGGGCGCTGGGCGCGCGCGTGGAATGGCATCATCCCCTGCCCAAAAGCCGGGGCGGGCGCGAGACGGTGCCCTTGCATCCGCTCTGCCACCGGACGATCCATGCCTGCTTCAGCAATGCGGAACTGGCGAGGCTGCCTCCGCGCGCCGAGGCGCTCAAGGAACAGGCGGCAATGGCGCGCTTCCTGCGCTGGATCGCGGATAAGCCGCCCGATTTCCATGCCCCGACGCATAAGGCGAGGGGCCGTTGAACAATGCCCGGCTGGACGGCCGGCGGAATGGGCGGTCGGCGATGAAGAGATCTTCGCCTTCATGGCGGGAACCAGCCGAAGTGCAATTCCGCCGCCCGTCAACAGGACCGGCTCGGCCCCGCTGGCCCGCAAACGGATCAGGCGCGGATCAGCTTTCCCCGTCTCCTCCCTTTGCCGGGGGGTGGAGCCGCAGGCGCTTGACCCGGCGCGGGTCGGCCGCGACGATCTCCAGCCGCCAGCCGCTTTGCACATGGGTCAGTATCTCGCCGGTCTGGGGGACATGCCCCGCGATGACGAAGGCGAGGCCGCCCAGTGTATCGACATCCTCCTCCACTTCGGCAAGGCGCGGGTCGAGTTCCCGCGCCACGTCCTCCAGTTCGGCGCGGGCATCGGCTTCCCAGAGGCCGTCGTCGAGCGCGACGAGCATCTGCTCGGGCGTCTCGTCATGCTCGTCCTCGACCTCGCCGACGATCACCTCGATCAGGTCCTCGAAGGTCAGCAGCCCCTCGGTGCCAGAATATTCGTCGAGCACGATGGCGAGATGGGTGCGCTTGGCCCGCATTTCCGCCATCAGGTCAAGAATGCCCATGGTTTCAGGTACATAGAGCGGTTGCCTGATAAGCGGTTCCAGCGTCTTGGGCGGTATGCCGCCCTGCGCGATCACGGCGAAGGCGTCGCGCACATGGATCATGCCGACGATGGTGTCGAGCGTGCCGCGATAGACGGGGATGCGGCTGTGCCCCGCCTCCACGAACAGCGCGGCCAGATCGGCGAAGCTGGCGCCTTCCTCGATAGCGATGATGTCGGCGCGGGGCACCGCTATGTCATCGACGGTATGCTCGCTGAAATGCAGGAGGTTGCGGAGCATCTGGCGCTCCAGCGGCGACAGGTCGCCCTTGCCGCCGGGCTGGCGGCTCTCTTCCGCCTCATCGTCATATTCGTTGATGGCGTTTTCAAGTTCGCGGCGCAGGCTCTGCTCGCCGCCTTCTCCGAACAGCAGGGCCTTCAGGCCCCGCCATATACTTCCCTCGCTACTGTCCGCTTCTTTCGAACCGGACGGGCTTTCTTCCGTCATGACGCTCTTCAATCCCCTGTTGGTTCCGCATAAGGATCCGGCAGGCCGAGCGTGGCCAGTGCCAGCGTCTCCATGCCTTCCATTGCCTCCGCTTCCTCGTCTACCATATGGTCATAGCCCAGAAGATGCAAAGTGCCATGCACAATCAGATGCGTTGCATGGTCGGCGACCGATAGGCCTTTCTCCGCCGCCTCCCGCGCGCAGGTCTCTCGGGCGAGGATGATATCGCCCAGCAGGACCTCGCCGTCGTCGCTGTTGGTCAGCGTTTCGAGCAGGTCCACCGGCACCATCGGGAAGGACAGCACATTGGTCGGCGCGTCCTTGTGCCGATAGTCGCGATTGAGCGCCCGGACCTCGGCGTCGTCGGTCAGCTTGATCGAGATTTCGATGGTGACGATGCGGCGGGTGAGGCCGTCATGCGGGGTCTGCGCGAAGGCAGCACGGATGGCGCGGTCGGCCAGCTTTTCCCAATCCACATCCCCAGGCCAGCCGCCGTCCTCGCCCAGAACCGCGATTTCAAGCATCCGGGCCCTCATAGGCCTGCACGATGCGCCCGACGATCGGGTGACGCACCACGTCCGCCGCGCTGAAGCGCACCACGCCGATGCCGTCCACTCCCTCCAGCCGTTCCACCGCGTCGGCAAGGCCCGATATGCCGGGGACGGGAAGGTCCACCTGCTTCGGGTCGCCGCAGATCACCATGCGGCTGCCTTCGCCGAAGCGGGTGAGGAACATTTTCATCTGCGCCGTGGTGGTGTTCTGGGCCTCGTCGAGAATGATGAACGCATTGGCCAGCGTGCGCCCGCGCATGAAGGCGATGGGGGCGATCTCTATCTCGCCGCTGGCGATGCGCCGTTCGACCTGCTCGGCGGGCAGCGTGTCGTAAAGCGCGTCGTAGAGCGGGCGGAGATAGGGGTCGACCTTCTCCTTCATGTCGCCGGGCAGGAAGCCCAGCCGCTCGCCCGCCTCCACGGCGGGGCGCGAGAGGATGAGGCGATCGACGCTGCCGGTGATAAGCTGGCTCACCGCCTGCGCGACGGCGAGATAGGTCTTGCCGGTGCCCGCCGGACCGAGCGCGAAGATCACGTCCCGGCGCGTCAGTTCCTCCATGTACGTGACCTGCGTGCTGCTGCGCGGGACGATGGTTTTCTTGCGCGTGCGGATCATCACCTTGGGCGGTTCGCTCACGTCCCGGCGGATGATGCCGTCCAGCGTCGGCTCGGAGGACATGGCGATCACCGCCTCCACCGCGCCGCTGTCGATTTCCTGCCCCTGCGCCACCCGGTTGTAGAGGCCGGTCAGCACGTCGCGGGCGCGGGCGGCGGCTTCCGCCTCGCCCTCGATCTGGAGCCGGTTGCCGCGCGCGCCGATATAGACGCCCAGCCGGTTCTCGATAGCGACCAGATTCTGGTCATATTGACCGAATACCGTGCCGAGCAGATGGGGATCCTCGAACGTCAGCTCCAGCCTGGAGCGGTCGCCCGGTTCTGCCTGAACATGCTTTTTCGCCATCAGCGCGGCATCCCGCCTGTTACCCGGTGCTCTGTCATGCGGCCTCTTGTTTCCCTGCGGGTTCCCCGGCGAGGCTGTTCGGCCCGGCCGAGACGATATCGACTTCCACTATGTCGCCCATCCGCGCGCCGTCCGCATAGACATGGACCGATTGCAGCCAGGGCGACTTGCCGACGAGCTGGCCCGGCTTGCGGCCCGGCTTTTCGATGAGGATATGCGTGCGCCTGCCGACCGTCGCCTGATTGAAGGCGAGCTGGTCCGCGCTGATCCGCGCCTGAAGGATCTTCAGCCGCTCGTCCATCACCGCCGCCGGAATCTGGCCATCCATGTCGGCGGCGGGGGTGCCCGGGCGGGGGCTGTATTTGAACGAGAAGGCATAGGCGTAGCCGACCTCGCGGATGAGGCTCATCGTCGCCTCGAAATCCGCGTCGCTCTCGCCGGGGAAGCCGACGATGAAATCGCCGGACAGCGCGATATCGGGCCGCGCCGCGCGCACGCGATCGAGCAGGCGCCTGTAGGAATCGCGCGTGTGACTGCGGTTCATCGCCTTCAATATCGGGTCGGAGCCCGACTGCACCGGCAGATGGAGATAGGGCATCAGCTTGCCCACATCGCCATGGGCGGCGATCAGGTCGTCCTCCATGTCGTTGGGGTGGCTGGTGGTGTAGCGGATGCGCTCCAGCCCCTCCATCCGGTCCAGCTCGCGGATCAGGCCCGCAAGGCCCTGACGGCGCCCGGCGGCATCCTCGCCCGCCCAGGCGTTCACATTCTGGCCGAGCAGCGTGATCTCCTTCACGCCGCCGTCGATCAGCGCCTTCGCCTCATCGACGATGGCGCTCCATGGGCGGCTGATCTCCGCGCCGCGCGTATAGGGCACGACGCAATAGGTGCAGAATTTGTCGCAGCCTTCCTGCACCGTCAGGAAAGCGGTGGGGCGGGGCTGCTTGGGCCGGTCGGGCAGCGCGCCGAACTTCGAGGCGGCGGGCATGTCGGTATCGAGCGCTTCCTCGCCTTTCGCCGCCTTGTCGATGAGGTCGGGCAGGCGGTGATAGGCCTGCGGGCCGACGACGATATCGACCATGGAGGTGCGCCGGGTGATCTCCGCGCCCTCAGCCTGCGCGACGCAGCCCGCGACCGCGATCATCGGGCGGCTGCCATCCTCGCGGCGCAGTCGGCCAATGTCGGAATAGACCTTTTCCGCCGCTTTTTCCCGGATATGGCAGGTGTTGAGGACGACCATATCGGCCTCCACGCCCTCTTCCACCGGGGTCATGCCCTGCGCGCCCAGCATCTCCGCCATGCGCTCGCCGTCATAGACGTTCATCTGGCAGCCGAAGGATTTGACGTGGAAAGTCCTGGGGGTGTCGTGGTTTCTGGTCCGATTCATCGGCCCAGCTATACAGGCCCCTGCGGCGGCGCGAAAGCCGATTGCCGCGCGAGGATTCGATTTCGTGCTTCCTCCGCCACGGCCTTGCGGTCGGGGAAGTCCTCCGGGTCGAAGGGCGCGAGGAAATGCAGCGTCACCGGCAGCGGACCCTTGCGTTCCAGCAGCCGTTTCGCATTGGCCCCGGCGCTCTCGCCGCCATGCCAGGCGATCTCGGGCGCGGCGTCGCCATAGTCGATCCACACGGGCTGGATGTCGAGATCGCGCGGCGGCGGCATCAGCCCGGCCAGCAGCGCGGGCTTGAAGGGCAGCAGCGCCACGCCGTCGCCGGTCGTGCCTTCGGGAAAGAGGGCGACCGGCTGATGCCCTTCCAGCGCCGCGCGCAGGGTGGAAATCTGGTCCCGCACGGCGTGGCGGTCGGCGCGGGCGACGAAGATGGTATTGTTCTGCCGCGCCAGCCAGCCGATCAGCGGCCAGCCCGCCACGCCGTCATGCGAGATGAAGGCCGCCCCGCTCGCGCCGCCCAGCAGCAATATGTCGAGCCAGCTTACATGATTGGCGATGAAGAAGATGTCGCGATGGCGCGGGCTTCCTTCCACGCATACCCGCGCGCCCACGGATCGCGCCGCCAGCGCGAGGAAGCGCCGGGGCCATGGCGAAGGCAGGCGCAGGAGTCTGCAGAAGAGGTGGGGGACAAGGCACAGGATCAGGCTTCCCGCCAGCGCAAGGAGACGCCGGACGCGACGAAGCCCTGCCCTTGCCTTTCCTGTGTTCAATCGCGGATCAATTCTTGCGGTCGAGGGCGACGCCGTAGAGTTCCATCCGGTGATCGACGAGGCGGAAGCCCAGCTTTTCCGCAATCTGCTTTTGCAACAGTTCCAGTTCCGGGTCGACGAATTCGATCACATTGCCGGTTTCGACATCGATGAGATGATCATGATGCGATTCGGGCGCGGCCTCGTAGCGGGCGCGGCCGTCGCCGAAATCATGCCGTTCCAATATGCCCGCTTCCTCGAACAGGCGCACGGTACGGTAGACCGTCGCGATGGAGATGCCCGGATCGATCGCGGCGGACCGCTCATGCAGCTTTTCGACATCCGGATGATCCTCCGCCTCGGACAGCACCCTGGCGATCACGCGGCGCTGCTCGGTGATGCGAAGGCCTTTTTCGGCGCACAGCGCCTCGATGTCGATTTTACGGGGCATTCAACCTGCTCGAACTGTGAAAAGAGAGGCGCACTCTAGTCCATCTGCGCGAAATGGGAAGGGAGAGGCGACAAATTGTCCGCCTCTGTCCCTGATATCCACTATTCCCGCCGGCCGCACGACCGGCGGCGCACCGTCACTTCTTGCGGCCGCGGCTGCGAGAGGTGCCCAGCCCGATCTTCTTGGCCAGCGACCGCCGCTGCTCGGCATAGTTGGGCGCCACCATCGGATAGTCGGCGGGAAGGTTCCACTTGGCGCGGTAATCCTCCGGCGTCATCTGGTAATGGGTCATCAGGTGACGTTTCAGCATCTTGAGCTTTTTGCCGTCCTCCAGACAGACGATATATTCCGGCTTCACCGAAGAGCGGACCGACACGGCCGGTTCCTGCCGTACTTCGGGCGCGGCGGCGGGCGAATCGAGACCGGCGAGCGCAGCATGAACATTCTGAATCAGGACGGGCAGATCGGAAACGGCGACACTGTTGTTAGAGACGTGCGCTGCCACGATATCCGATGTCAGCGTGATAAGCATTTCGCTTTTGGCGTTCGTGTCATCCATGATTTTTCTCCACTAACTTGGGGGCGACCCTGAAAAAGGTGATATGTGGTGTGTAATATAGAGTTTTTTATTTGAAAATCAATCGGATTCTCGAATCAATCAAGTGACAGGCGAAAACTGAGGGCGTCGTAATAAGTTCCGTCATCGCCTTTGTAATAGGCCGGTCTGCGGTGGACTTGCTCAAAACCATTGCGCAGATAGAATTCAATCGCCTGATTATTGCACCGCACCTCGAGATGAATCGTCCCGATCCGGGATTTTCGGGCATGGTTGACGCAATCCCGCAATAGAAATTGTCCAATACCCCGGTTTTGCCATCGCGGATCGGTGGCGATCAACATCAGTTCCGCCTCGTCGAGCACATGGCGGGTCAGTGCGAAACCCAGATGCGCATTGTCGAGACAGGCGAAGGACAGGCGCACGCCGGTCAGCGTCATGAAGCTGGAAAGCTGGGCCGGGGTCCATGCCTCGCCATAGGCCGGGCTGAACGCATGCCGCATGATCTCGCTGGCGGCCGCCTCGGCCCGGTGATCGGGATGGGTATAGGCGAGGACGCGCAGGGACCGGCTGATATTTTCAGACATGGCTCAGTTCTTTCGCATCGCCAGCGGCACCGCGTCGGCGCCCCTGCCGTAAAGGGGGGTGCTGTCGTCGCCGAGCAGGCGGGCCGGCAGCAGGGGCAGGCGGCGGGCGTCGGGGTGGAGCGGCACCGCCCTGCCATGGCCTCGCGCTTCCACCACCGCGGCGGCGCCGGTGCCGTAGAGCACGGCGTCACCCAGTTCTTCCCCCAGTCGCGTGATCGGCGTCGAGGCGGCAGGGGCGAGCGGTTCCAGCGTCGCCGTGTCGAAACGTTGCCAGAAGCATTCGCCATGGCCGCCGGTCATGACTACCGCGAGGACTGGCGCTTCTCCGGCGGGGCCGGAAAGGTCGCGCGCGATGGCGGCGACCAGCGAGACGCTTGCATAGGCGCGCAGCCGGGCCTGCCAGCCATAGGCCAGTGCCCGCGCCGCCGCGAGGCCGACCCTGACGCCGGTGAAGCTGCCCGGCCCGGTATCGACCACGATCTCCTGGGCGCGCCCGCCGCCATTCATCGCGGCGATGATCGGGATCAGCTTTTCGGCATGGCCGCGCCCCGCTATTTCATGATGGGAATCGATCAGAAGGCCACCGTCGAACAAGGCGACGGACAATGCTTCCGTGGCGGTATCAATGACTAGCTGGCGCACCTTGTCTTTCCGCGAACCCGTGTTGGTCCCCGCGATTAGACGCTTTGCGGCTTTTTGCAACTATAAGTGATGAAAAGGGGGGTAGCCGTATCAGACGGAAAGCACTTCCGTTACTTCCGGCACATAATGTTTGAGTAGCGCCTCGATGCCGTTCTTCAGCGTGGCCGTGGAAGAAGGGCAGCCGGAACAGGCGCCCTGCATGCGCAGATAGACCTTCCCCTTGTCGAAGCCGCGATAGATGATGTCGCCGCCGTCATTGGCGACGGCGGGGCGCACGCGGGTGTCGATCAATTCGCGAATCTGGGCGACGATTTCCGCGTCCTGTGGATCGTCGGTGATGCCGCCATCCTGATCCTCTTCCGCCGGAATATGGATGCCAGAAGCGCTGCCGCCACGGAACAGGGGCATTTCCGCCGTGAAATGATCGAGCAGCGTCGCCAGCACATCGGGCTTCACGTCCGACCATTCGGCCCCCGGCGCGATAGTCACCGAAATGAAATTGCCGCCGAAGAACACGCCGGTCACGTCGCCCAGCGCGAACAGCGCCTCGGCCAGCGGAGAGGCTTCGGCTTCCTCGGGCGTCGCGAAATCGCGGGTGCCCGACGCCATCACCTGCCGTCCGGGCAGGAATTTGAGCGTCGCGGGATTGGGCGTTCTTTCGGTTTCGATCAGCATGGCGCCCATGTGGCGATTGGAGGGCCGGGAATCAAGCGATAAGCTGCGCAACTTTTCTTGTATTTCGTCGCGATCTTCCCTACATGGCGTCCAGCGCGACGGATGCCGTATCACCGGCTCCTGCAAGATTGGCGGCGTGAATATCCGGCGGGCCTGCCCGCGGATCGGCCAAGGATCGCGCTTTGTTTGAGGCTTCCCTGTTCACGCGGGTCGTTTCTGGACCCGCCCCGTTGCTGCCTTGCCCGATCGGGAAGGCGGTCAGCGGAGCCATGAATATGGAAAGAATAACCCTATGAGTTTCTCCGATCTCGGCCTGGCCGAACCCCTGCTTAAGGCGCTTGCCTCGAAGAATTACGAGACGCCGACGCCGATCCAGTCGCAGGCTATCCCCCCATTGCTGGAAGGGCGCGACCTGTGCGGCATCGCGCAGACCGGCACGGGCAAGACGGCGGCTTTCGCGCTGCCCTCGCTCGACTATTTCCACCGCAACCCCAAGGCGCTGATGCGCCACGGCTGCCGCATGCTCGTCCTGTCGCCCACGCGGGAACTGGCCGCGCAGATCGCCGACAGCTTCCGCACCTATGGGCGGTTCATGAAGATTTCGGTCGCGACGATCTTCGGCGGAGTGCCGATCAATCGCCAGATCCGCCAGTTGCAGGAGGGCGTCGACGTGCTCGTGGCGACGCCGGGCCGCCTGCTCGACCTGATCGACCAGCGCGCCTTCACCCTGTCGGGCGTCGAGATATTCGTGCTCGACGAGGCCGACCAGATGATGGACATGGGCTTCATCGCCCCGCTGAAGCGCATCGTGAAGATGCTGCCCAGACAGCGGCAGAACCTGTTCTTCTCCGCCACCATGCCGAAGGAGATCGCGGACCTGGGCAGCCAGTTCCTGCATGATCCGGTCAAGGTTTCGGTCGCCCCGCAATCCACCACGGCGGAGCGGGTGCGCCAATATGTGAGCTTCGTCGATCAGGGACAGAAGCAGGCGCTGCTCAACAAGATCGTGCGCGATCCGGCGATCGACCGCGCGCTCGTCTTCACCCGCACCAAGCATGGCGCGGACAAGGTCGTGCGCTTCCTCGTGGGCGCGGGCGTGGAGGCGGTGGCCATCCACGGCAACAAGAGCCAGGCCCAGCGCACGACCGCGCTTCAGGCCTTCCGCCACGGCCATGTGAAGTTCCTCGTCGCGACCGACATCGCCGCGCGGGGCATCGATGTGTCGGGCGTCAGCCATGTCATCAATTTCGAGCTGCCCAATGTGGCGGAACAATATGTCCACCGCATCGGCCGCACCGCGCGCGCCGGGGCGGACGGCATCGCGATCAGCCTCGTCGGCGCGGATGAGCGGCCCTATCTGCGCGCGATCGAGCGCCTGACGCGCCAGAAGTGCGAAGTCGTGCCGCTGCCGGAGAATTTCGACGATCTGGTGCGTGAACTGCCCAAGCCCGCGCCGGTCCAGCGCGGCCCGCGTCCCAACAAGGGCGGTGGCGGACGCGGTGGCGCGGAGCGCGCGCATCGTGGCGAGAACCGGCAGGGCCAGCGGCCGGACGCCGCGCCCCGTCAGGGGGATGGCCGTCAGCGGGATGGCCGTCCGGGCGAAGTCCGCCAGCGGGGCGAGGGTGGGGATGCCGCCGGGCGTCCCTCCGGCGGGCAGCGGCGCCGCCGCAAGCCCGTGGGCGCGCACAAGGATGCCGTCCGCAAGTTCAACGGCTGACGACACTCGAACATCAAGAACCGGCATCCTTTCAACTTTGTAAGTGCCGGTTCAGAAAATCATGGCTATGACCGGGCGATGAACAAAATCGCCCGTTCGCGCCTGACGCACTCGCTCGCCCTCATTCTCGCCCTCGCCGGTGGCTGGTCCGTCCAGGTCCACGCGCGGGAGGCCGCCCCTTCCGCCGCCGCCTCTGCGCGGCGGGAAGCGCCCCGGCCATGGCTGTACCAGAACAGCGACGTCCCCATCGATCCGGCATGGCTGTTCGGGCAACTGCCCAACGGGCTGCGCTACGCGATCCGCCACAACAGCGTGCCGCCGGGGCAGGTTTCGATCCGCCTGCGCATCGACGCCGGGTCGCTGATGGAGCGGGCGGACGAGAAGGGCTACGCCCATTTCATGGAGCATCTGACCTTTCGCGGCTCGAAATATGTGCCCGACGGCGAATCGAAGCGGCTGTGGCAGCGGCTCGGTGTGACCTTCGGCAGCGACAGCAACGCGCAGACGACGCCGACCGG
>Ga0182743_1004520_pt1 | contig 10476 bp, 4 predicted proteins | sample eDN3rd30CKraftOP_FD_128522 | JGI IMG/M metagenome (GOLD analysis project Ga0182743, IMG submission 128522) | Enriched Organic Plus compost microbial communities from Emeryville, California, USA - eDNA 3rd pass 30_C Kraft OP (version 2) (version 2) ... | reverse complement strand
GCAACGAGTCCACGCTCGGCGTTGCCAACCGGCAGACCTGGACCGTGCAGCACGTCGGCGACGACGGTGCGCTGAGCGTCGTCGAGACCGGCAACGGCCGTAAGCGGCAGCGCACCGTGACCTTGCCCGCGGAGTACGTGGCCGAGGACGCGCATCTGGCCTACGCGGTCACCGCGTACGGCGTCCAGGGCGCGACCGTGAACGCTGCACACACGATGCTCTCCGACGCTATCGATGCGGCAGGCGTCTACGTCGGCATGACCCGCGGGCGCGACACGAACAGGCTGCACATCGTCGCCAGCGATCTCGCAGATGCGAAGCAGCAGTTCGTCGATGCGCTCGCCCGAGACCGCGCAGACCGCGGCTTGGGAGACGCCACCGAACGCGCCCGTGAGGCCGTCACCGACCTGATCGCGGACGGACCCATGTCCATCGTGAGTGCGGAGCGCGACCGTATTGTCGAGCGGATCGCGAAGGCGGACGCGGAGCGAGAGCAGTGGGTGTCGGCAGCCGCCAAATTGCACGACCAGTCCCAGCGACACAAAGCCGAATATGAGCCGCAGCGTGAGCTGGCGGCAGCCGCCGACGCGAAGGCTGCTGCCGTGCTCGCGGACGTTGTGGAATCGCTGACACAGGAGGCAGTCGCGGATGGCGCCAAGTTCCTGGCTGCGCAGCAAAACGCGATCGCGGCACGCCGGGCCAAGGAGAGCGCGTCTCGGTTCCGCAAGCGTCCTGCCACCCGCACCGCGAATAACGCCGACGCCCGGCTTGTGGAGACAGAGCGGGCCGTGCGCGGCCGGTGGCAGAGCGTCCCCCGCAGCGAGAGCAATCTGCCCTCGTGGTCCGAGTCAGTCGCCCAGCACGAAGCCAGCCACGTGCCCGCGGTCGTCGAAGCACGCGCGGAAGCCACGCAGGCGCGCCAGATCGTCAGCGAGATCACTGCGAGGCAGTCGCGGGAGCATATGGCGCTGTACGAGCGTGTTCTCGGGAACCGGCGCCCGAGCACGGTTGCCGCTCGGGCGAAAGCCCTGCGCGAGCAGGCCGCGCAGGATCGCCGCTACCTCGCCCAGATTGATGCGCTTCCGCCAGATGAAGCGGTCAAGCTCGTTCACGAGTGCGCAGCGCAAATCGAGGCCCAGCGCCTCGCGGCCGAGGAAGCCCGTAGAGCGGCAAAAGCGCGCACGAAGCGGGTCGAAGCTCCCAGCCATGAGTGGAATCGAGATCGCTCGCCACGCCATGACGGGCCGTCATTGTAGTCAGCGGCACCGGTGCCGGAACCGAGCCGAACGAGAGAAACCGGGAGAAACCGGCTAAAACAGCGGTTTCGTCGATAGGCTCTGGGCTATGCCCCCGATCGAACTTGTCAAGCCGGTGCCCTCGTGAGTGAGCCCTGGCTGTCTGCCGACGACATCGCCGCTCATCTGGGCGTCACCAAGGACACGGTCTATGCCTGGATCGCCGACAAGGGGATGCCCGCTCACAAGGTGGGCCGCCTCTGGAAGTTCCAGGTCAGCGAGGTCGATGAGTGGGTGCGCTCGGGGGGAGCCTCGTCGGAGGCCGACTGAACGATGTCGGAGGTCGGGCATAGCCTGGAGGACTTTCGCGCGTGAGACCGAGCAGCGGAGCAGATGAGGGGAGGACAGCGCGCATGAGCAGCTTCAGAATCGGGCCAGTGAGTGTCGAGGTGCTCGATGGCGAGCACGCGATTGCAGTCGTCCCGCCGAGCCAGTGGCACGGCGATAGGCAGGAACGCCCCGCCCACGCCGTCCTCGCCAATCTCAAGGCCGACGACGGTCTCCGCGCACAGGTCTCGCTGGTCCGGTGGGATGACAGCGACGAGATCTCGCTCGGCTTCGCCGAGCTGCTGGCTGGCCCGTCGGACTATGAGCGGCTGGAGGACGCCGGCGCGATCTCGCCGAAACTCGTCGACGACAAGCTGGTCGCGCGCATTCGCGCGTTGCGCTATGGGAAGACCGGGCGAGCAACCGGCGCGGCGGTCGAGTGGGCGCAGATCAGCGAGTGGGCGGGCGGCGACGCGCAGGCGCTGCTTGCCGACCTCGGCGCGACGCGCACGGGCGCGTATGGCGTGCTGCTGCCGAGCGCGACACGCTTCAAGACCGAGCCGGCCATCGAGGTGCCCATCGCGGACCCGACGGCGTTGTTCGCGGCCTACGCGCTCACGCGCGTCGTGCCGATCATGACCGGCTATGGCAAGGAATCGGTGGAAGGCCCGAACGCATGAGTGGCGTCGACGTTTCCATCGCGCTGCCCGAGGACGAGACGCCTGGCGAACTCATCAAGGGCTACTTCACCCTCATGCGGGCTTTCGGGTGGGATCTCTACGTCACGAGCCACTTCGCGCTGCGGGAATCGTTGGGGCCGCAGTGGTTCGCGGCCCGGATCAGCATGCTGAAGGACTCGGACCCGAAGAACTGGCGGCCCAACCACCGCTTCGAGCCGCAAGACCCCGGTGTGATCCTCCGCGACTACATCCACGAGCAGGACTCGCCGTATCTGAGTGTGTTCGGCGGACAGTTCCAGAAGCAGACCGCCGCGAAGAAGATCCTCGCCACGAGGAACACCTGGTTCCACTTCGGCGACGATCCGACGACCACCCAGCTCGAAGAGACGGCAAAGGTCGTGCGCGGATTCGTGCAGTCCAGCGACATGCACATCGCCGGACGCATCGACGCGCTGATCGAGCGCCTGAGCGACCTTCGCACGGGGCGCTATCCCGCGGAGGCCGCGTCGAGTGCGTCAGCGGCGGTTCCTACCGTCGCCGAGCCTGAACCGTTCGACGCGCCAGACGACTTGCCCCGCCCGAGCATCGGCGGCACCTGGGTCGGACCCATCCCCGAGCTGCGCTATCGCATGACTCGTGCGGGCGACGTCGTGCACCCCGACACGATGGAGTCCGTGCGTTCCAGGGTCACCGGAGACTTCGCCGGCAAGGTGCGTGCCTGGACTGCCGTCGAGCCGCGCGGCCGCGAGCTGTGGATCGACCGCGACGGGGCCGTGGGCGGGTTCATCGGGGCCACACCGCGGCTGCTTGGCTACCTCGGCCCCGACCCGGAGGGCGATATCGCCCGCGGGTTCTTCACCCCGCACTTCTATGCCGTCGACGGCGACGAGATCGCCGACCTCGACTCGGGTGAACGCCGCAACGCGCCGTTCGCCCAGGGGCTCGCGGACGGCGCGATGCTTCGGGTCACGACGTATGGGGATGTCCTGGTCGTCGGGGACGCAGACGGTCTGCAGCGGGTGGCGACGGTGACGCCAGTCGAGTGGTTTCCAGGGCACCTGGGGTGAGCATGGAGAAAGCAGGGAACGTGTCGGTACTGCAGCTTGACGGGTCGAGCACGGTCGCGTGGGCGGATGCGCCCGCGGGCGCGGCCGATGCCATCGTCGTTCTCGGCCGGGATGACGCTGGGGCAGGAGCGATCCAGGTCGGCGTCGCCCGCCTGAGCGCGCGGCCGACGAAGGGCGTGCTCGATGACCTGTGGAAGTCGCGCGGTACGCGTGCTCCGATGGGCTTCATCGTCGCAGCCGTCACGCCGGACGGCGTATGGATTCACTACCCGTCCGCGGACGCTCCGCCCATCGGCCCCATCACGGTCGGCCAGGCGGAGCGACAGCTCCAGTCTGTGCTGGACGAGGAGAACGGGCTTGCCGCCCACGGGCGTATTCGTGCCATCCAGGAGGCGATGTCCTCAGCGGGCACGGACGGCTTCTCCAACCACTTCCTGTTCGCCACCTACCACCTGAACCGCGATGTGCCTCGCCGCCCGGATTGGGAGTCGGCAGGCCAGAAGGCGACGCCGATCCTGCCCAAGCGCGGCATCGAGCTGGTCACTGCGCTCGGGTTCGACGCCGAGCCCGCGGGGTCGGAGCGGTTGCTCGTCCTGCGCACCTCCAGCGGCCCACGCCGCGCCGTCGCGGTACTGCTGCGTGACGACGAGTACTTCGACCAGAAGTCCACGACGTATCAGCTCACGCCCGTCGCCAAGGCGCTCGAAATCGCTGGCCGCGAGGACGTGCCGTGGGTGATCGCGCTGCGCAAATCCACCCTGCGGCTCTACCCAGGACGCGATGGAGTGGGTGTCGGCCAGCGCGGGCAGTCCGAGACCTACTTCGAACTCGACCTCGATCTGCTCGCGCCCGAGCAGGCTGCGCTGCTCACGCTCATCTTCTCCGCCGATGCCCTCGACGCGGACGGCTCCGCGCAGCAGATCCTCGACGGCTCGGGCAAGTACGCTGCCGATCTCGGCACGCGCCTGCGCGACCGTGTGTACGAGGGTGTGGTGCCTCGGGTTGCTCTGGCCATCGCCGATCAGCTTTCGGCGCTCGGGCTCGCGCTCGATGCTCAGGGTCTTCAGATGGCGTATCGCCTGACGATGCGCGTGCTGTTCCGCTTGCTCTTCCAGGCATACGGGGAGGCGACCGAGTTGCTGCCCGCGGGCCGCAACGATCACTACGACGCCAACTCGCTCCAAGCGTTCATCACGCGCGAGATCGGCACCGGCCCCGACCAGTTCTCCACCGAGTCGGCAGCGATCTGGTCGGATCTCACGCAGGTATGGGAAGTGATCTTCCACGGCAACTCCCGCTGGGAGGTGCCCGCCTACGGCGGCAGCCTGTTCGACCCGACCACCGAGGAAGGTGCGCTGCTATCGCGCGTCAAGCTCCCCGACAGTGTGATCGGCCCTGCCCTTCAGGAACTCCTCAGCGAGGAGACCGTCGACCAGACCTGGGGGCCGGTCGACTTCCGCAGCCTCCAGGTGCGCGAGTTCGGCACCATTTACGAGGGTCTGCTGGAATCCAGTCTCTCGCTCGCCGAGCAGAACCTCACCGTCGACCGGAACGGCGCATACGTTCCCGCGAAGGATGGCGATGAGGTCGTCGCTTCGGCGGGCCGCCCGTACTTCCACTCGGCATCGGGGGAGCGCAAGGCCACCGGCTCGTACTACACGCCGAAGATCGTCGTCGACCACCTCATCGAGCGGTCGGTCGAGCCCGCGCTGAAGGCCCACCTCGACCGGATCAAGACGCTCATGGACGAGGGCAAGGAACGCCAGGCCGCCGACGCCTTCTTTGACTTCCGCGTCGCCGACCTGGCGATGGGCTCCGCCCACTTCCTCGTCGCCGCCGTAGACAAGATCGAGCGCGGCATGCGCGACTTCCTCACCGCCACCGAGGTGCCAGGCGTGCGGGCTGAACTCGCACGCCTCGCGGAGAAGGCGCGTGAGGCACTCGGGCAGGACACGGAGGGCGCAAAGGCGATCACTGACGGCCAGCTCCTTCGCCGCCAGGTGGCCCGCCGCTGCATCTACGGCCTCGACATCAACCCGCTCGCCGTCGAGCTATCGCAGCTCGCGCTCTGGATTCACACCTTCGTGCCCGGCCTGCCGATGTCGAGCCTCGACCACGGGCTCGTCCTCGCCAACTCCCTCACCGGCATCGGCACCATCGACGAGGCGCTGGAGGCGCTGAAGGCCGACGGCCTGTTCGAGCAGATCATCCGCGAGCCGCTGACGGCCGCACGAGACCTCCTCATCGACTACGCGAACGCATCCGAGGCCGACAAGTCGGAGGTCGCTGCCGGTGCGGAGATGCTCGCGAAGGCACGCGCTGCCGCCGCCCCGGCCAAGGCGATCTTCGATGTGGCCGTCGCCAAGCGCCTCGGCGTGACGATTGACGAGGCATGGGATGCCGAGCAGTTCGTGGCTCTCGCGGCGATGCGGGAAGTGCGTGAGGCCGTGGATCCGCTCCAGCCCGCGCACATGCCGTATCTGTTCCCAGAGGTGTTCCTCCGAGAGCGGCCCGGGTTTGACGTGCTGGTCGGGAACCCGCCCTGGGAAGAGGTCATGGTCGAGGAGCCGAAGTTCTGGCTGCGCGTGCGCCCTGGTCTTCTCGGGCTGAAGCCTGCCGCGCTCAAGGCAGAGCTCGCGCGGCTCCGCGCCGAGCGAGCTGACCTGCTGCCAGAGTTGCAGCGCGAGATCGACGTGGTCGACGCACTGCGGAAGGTCCTGCTGGCCGGTCCGTATCCCGGGCTCGGCACGGGGGATGTCGATCTGTATCAGGCTTTCGCGTGGCGTTTCTGGCACCTGCTTCGAGATGGTGGCGCTCTTTCGTTCATCACGCCTCGATCACTGATGAACGCAGCCGGAAACGGACCGTGGCGCGCCGACGTGATGCCGAAGGCCGTCACCGAAGTCGTGACTCTTACGAACAGCGCGAACTGGGTATTCGAGAACGTCGACGGGCGGTACTCGTTCGCTTTGAGCGCGATTCGTCGCGACGAGGAGCATGGCGGTACTGTGCGCCTAGCAGGTCCCTTCTACAACGATCAGGAGTTCTTGGCCGGGCGGGAAGTCCTTGGGGAGCTCGATTTTGCTGCCCTCACAACGGCCAGTGCGACTGCAGCGCTCCCAAACCTTCCTGATCCAGGGAGCGTGGAAGTCTTCGCCCGCCTCCGCAAAGCACCTCGACTCGATGCGAAGCGGCCCGGATGGGACTTCCGACCCGTCCGCGAGTTTGACGCAACGAACGACCGGCCGACTTTTGATGACGGCCCGCAAGCTCCTGGCAAGCTGCCAGTGCGCGGTGGTGCGGGCTTCGATCTCTGGACGCCGGAGACGCCGGAGGTGTACGCCTGGGCTGACCCGAGCAAGGTCGAGGCCGCGCTCCAGGCGAAGCGTCAGCGACAGATCGGGCTGAAGTCGTCGGCATTCTTTGGGAAGCCTGCGTCCTGGGCTGCTGACCCAGGATCGCTGCCGTTGCACCACCCGCGAATCGCGTTTCGTGACATCGCTCGCTCGACCGACACGCGAACCAGCATTGTGGCCTTGATGCCGCCCGGCACGGTACTCACGAACAAGGCCCCGTATGTGTTCCGCTATGACGGAGACGCGGCGGCGGAGGCGTACTTGCTCGGCGTCCTCGCGTCGATTCCGCTCGATTGGTATGCCCGGAAGTACGTCGAGCTGGGGATGAACCTGCACATCTTCAACGGGCTCCCGATCCCCGAGTATGTTCCAGGGGCACCGCTCGCCAGCCGTGTCGTGGATGTCGCCGGTCGGCTCGCAGCGGTCGATGAGCGGTACCGGGCGTGGGCCGCCGAGGTTGGCGTCGAGGTCGGCACCGCCACCACGGAGCCAGCTACGTCGGAACTCATCGCGGAGCTCGACGCACTTGTCTCGCTCCTCTACGGCTTGACGCAGGAGCAGGTCGAGCACGTCTTCGCGACGTTCCATCGTGGCTGGGACTACGCCGCGCGGCTGGAGCGTGTCCTCGCCTACTACGAGCAGTGGAAGGACGCGGCATGACCGAGCAGCTCCCCGTCTTTGCGACGAACCGGATCGCGCCGCCGATGACGGTGCGCGAGGAGGTGCGTCGGCTGTTCCGGGTTAACCGGGAGGCGCTTGCGGTGCCGCCGAGCGCGGCGATTGCGACGGCCTACATCAACCCGGCGGGCTTCTTGCTGCTCGCTGATGAGTTGGAGAAGCTGCCGCGCATCCGCATCCTGCTCGGGGCCGACCCGGTGCCCGATCCGCTGCTGCCGGTGGATGCCGCCGCGACGCTCCAGAAGCGACTCGATGCGGCACTGACCGACCATGTGCGCTGGCTGAAGGCGGAGCGCGACGCGCTCGGGTTCGAGCTTCGGGCTACCCAGTCGGCGCAGCGGCTCGTGGCGTGGCTGCGTGCCGCCGACGAGCGCGGTGAGCCGATTGTGGAGATCCGTCGATATACGGGCGGGTTCCTGCACGGTAAGGCGTTCATCAGCCACCACCCGACGCATCCCGCGTATCTCGCGGGGTCGTCGAACCTGACCTACGCTGGGCTCACGCGCAACGCCGAGCTGAACGTCGGAGCGTCCGGACAACATGGCTCGACGCCGCAGGTCATTGACTGGTTCGAGGAGTGCTGGGCCGACTCCGAAGCCTTCGACCTTGCCGGGTTGTATGAGCCGCTGTGGGCCGAGCACACCCCGTGGAGCGTGTTCCTGCGTATGCTGCTGGCCCGCTACGGCGAGCACCTCGACGATGAGCAGGCCGGTCCCACGCGCTTCGAGCTGACCCGGTTCCAGGCCGACGGCGTGAAGCGGATGCGGCGGCTGCTGGAGGAGATCGGCGGCGTGCTGGTGGCCGACGAAGTGGGTCTGGGTAAGACTTTCCTCGCGCTCGAAGTGATCGCGGCGGCCACCGAGCAGCAGCGTCAGCGTGTGCTTGTCGCAGCTCCCGCAGCGCTGAAGGCATCGGTGTGGGACCCGGTGCTGGAGCGGTACGACATCTCTCGCCGCGTCTCGGTGCACTCCTATGAGGAGATTCGCAGCCGCATGGACCCGGGTCACCCGGAGCACCTCGGGTTCTACGAGCGTGCCGAGGACGCTGCGCTGGTGATCGTGGATGAGGCGCACAACCTGCGGAACGCGGGAGCTGCGCGCTCGGAGGCGTTGGATCGGATAATCCTCGCGGGGCGGCACCCGAAGAAGGTCGTGCTGCTGACCGCGACGCCGGTGAACAACTCGCTCATCGACCTGGAGACCCTGGTCAAGTACTTCATCCGCGACGACGCGCGCTTCGCCTCCATCGGCATCCCGTCGATCCGCAAGTACATCCGCGACGCGCAGGCGCTCGACCCGGAGGCGCTGACGCCCGCGCACCTGTTCGACCTGATGGATCAGGTCGCGGTGCGACGCACCAGGAAATTCGTCAAGGACAACTACCGCGGCGAGACGATCGCCGGGCCGGGCGGCAAGAAGATCCCGGTCGAGTTCCCCGACGCCGACGTGCGTCGCGTGGACTATCAGCTCGATGAACCGGGCGAGGCGTTGGTCGATGCGGTCACCTACGCGCTCGACATCCCCGACGATGAGGCGCATGTCGCGTCGTTCAGCGTGCGCCGCAGCGACCTGGGGCGGCTCCTGCTTGCCCGGTACGTTCCCAGTAGGTATCTGAAGACCGAGGACCTGAACAAGACCGAGGTCTCGAACATGGGGCTGCTGCGCTCCGCGCTACTCAAGCGCCTCGAATCCTCCCCGACTGCGTTGGCCGGCACGCTCGGTGTGCTCATCCAGACGCACGAGGCGTTCCTCTCGGCGCTCGGGAAAGGCACGGTGCTCGTCGGTGGCGCGCTGCGGGACTATGTGAACTCCGAGTCGGAAGACCTTGACGAAATCGTCGCCGGTCTCGACGAAGACGATGAGCATCAGGCCACGCCTGCCGGGCTGTACGACGCGGAGCTGCTGGCATCGGATGTTGAGCGCGACCTCGTGCTGATCCGTCAACTCCAGTCGCTCGCTCAGGCGGCCGCGCACGACGGCGAGCCGAAGGTGACGGCGCTGCTCGCCGAGCTGGAGCGAATCGCGGCCGAGGCTGAGAAGCCTGCGGTGACGAACGCCCCCAGCGGCGACCGGCGGAAAGTCATCGTGTTCTCCACGTACGCCGACACGATTCGCGATCTGCACGAGCGGCTCGTTGATGCGCTGGCCGCGGTGCCTGATGGCTCGCCGCTTGCGGCGTACCGTGGCCGGGTCGCGCCCGCGGTGATCGGCGAGTTCGCCTCGGGCAAGCGCGGCGGCATCGACCAGCCCACTCGCGCGAAAGCGGTCGCCAATTTCGCGCCCCGTACTGCGGGCCAGCTCCGCGACGATGGCACTCCCATCGAGGCAGACCTCTACGACATCCTGCTGACGACCGACGTGCTCGCCGAAGGCGTGAATCTCCAACAGGCAGCGCACATCGTCAACTACGACCTGCCGTGGAACCCGATGCGCATCGTGCAGCGCCACGGCCGTGTCGACCGCATCGGCAGCCAGCACAAGTCGATCGAACTCGACGTGTTCTTCCCGGCCGAGCACCTTGACGAGTTCCTCGGGCTGGAGCAGACCCTGATCCGCAAGCTTCGGCAGGCGGATGCCGCCATCGGCGCGGGGAAGGTGCTCCCAGGGGTTTCGCACTACCCGCCGCAGGAGCACTACGACCCCGACGCGATCGTCGGCGAGATCGAGGAACTTATCGAGCAGGGTGGCGGCTCGGCTGCGGGATCGGGGGAGGAGTACCGGCGACGGCTCGCTAACGCGCTCGACGCCGACCATGCGCTCCGCGGACGGCTCGAAGACCTGCCCTACGGTATCGGCAGCGGATTCGTGAACCCGGCCGTCGCCGGCCGCGCCTTCGTGTTCTGCATGAAGATGGGCGACACGGGCCACATCTGGTTCCGCAACGTGAACGCCGATGACGCCTGGCAGCCCATCGCCGACGAAGACGGGCGCGTCGTGGTCGATGACACTTTGATCTCACTCGTCACCGCAGACCCCGGCAAACCCGACAGGCTCAGGTCTCTGCCCGACGAAGCGTTCCGCGCCGCATACGAGGCATGGGCTCTCGCGCAGGAGGATGCGCACGACGAGTGGATGCGCTCAACCGACCCGAACGCCCTCGCCGCCGAGATCCCGGCGTCCTTCCGAGACGCGCG
>Ga0182743_1004518_pt1 | contig 10477 bp, 10 predicted proteins | sample eDN3rd30CKraftOP_FD_128522 | JGI IMG/M metagenome (GOLD analysis project Ga0182743, IMG submission 128522) | Enriched Organic Plus compost microbial communities from Emeryville, California, USA - eDNA 3rd pass 30_C Kraft OP (version 2) (version 2) ... | reverse complement strand
TTTCAATGCTTTAACTGAGCGGCCGGAGGATAGATTGCCGATAAACGCACCGTCCTCAAATCGCAGCGCTGTAATTTCGTCTCTCAAGAGGCGCACCCGGTATCGTATCGCTTGATTGCGCAGTCTTGACAGCAACTCGGTCCCTGAGATGCCCACGAAGCCTGGGTGGTTGTGGCTCTGGGGGATCCAAGTGGCGCGGCTGTCACCCGAATCGACAAGTAGTACTTTTCGGTGAAATCTTAGGAGGTAGATTGCTGCGGTGAGACCAGCGGGCCCGCCTCCGACGATGAGGCATTCTACGTTATCGAGATCGCTCTTCATCGGAGGCGCATCTGTTTGGTCGGGCAGTTGAGGCGACTTCTTGCTGCATGTTGGTCCGAAATCGATGCAATGAAGCGGTCGCCCCGACCCCTCGTCATAGCCACGTCCAACCTGTCATTGATAACTTATGCTCGATTGACTTATGACCGGTGCCACAGAGCGGTTCGATAAGGAGTTCGCTTTGGATTACTCCACGCTTGCCGGCATCTTTGCGACGGACATCAAAGGCTGAGCGAGCTGATCCAGCAACTGACCAGCATTTTGTTCTTCGCCCAATGAGGTGGTGAGGAGCTGGGCGATCACAGGCTGGCGCAACTGAACAGCCAAGTTCCGTGCTGTTGTGTACGCCGCGATTTCATAATGCTCGACCCTCTGTGCCGCGCCGATAAGTGCGAGATCGGCAGGGGCGTCCTCGGCACCCTCGGCTTCTCCCATAACTTCTTCACCTTCTTCGACTAGTCCGGCCATTCCCTTGCAGGGTTTTGCGCGCGCCGCGGATCCCAGGAGCTTGAGCGCTTTGCTCAGGCGATCGACCTGCTCCTCTGTTTCCGCCAGGTGCATTTCCATCAGGGCCTGAAGCTGTGTGGAGCGAGCAGCTTTCGCCATCTTTGGCAGGGCTTTAAGAAGCTGCTTTTCTGCGTGAAGTAGATCTCGCAGCTGATCAATCAGTAACTTCTCAAGAGCCTCCGCGCCGACTGCACTCGAGCTTTCGGCATGTACAGGAAGCGCATCTTCGCGATTGCCGTTCACCGCATGCAGCGTGGGAGACTCCACATACTCCCAGGGTTCCCCCTCGTTCCACGGCCCTCGTGCATCCACCTCGCCATGATCGCCTTCGCCCGTCGAATCATTAAAGAACTGGTTCGCGAGCTTGGCTGTAGGCGCAATTTTTCCGACGCTAAGAGCAGGCTTATTCATGCTATCTAGGGCGCGTCCGAACGCTCGCATATGCGCAATTTCTCGGGTCATCAGAAACTGCAGGGCATCCTTTGTTCCGGAATCATCACAAAAGTTGATCAGTCGCTCGTAAACGATTTTGGCCCGCGCCTCCGCGGCGATGTTGCTGCGCAGGTCCACATCCAATTCGCCAGTGATCTTCAGATAATCGGCCGTCCAGGGGTTCCCCTGGGAATTGAAAAGATTGACCCCGCCGCCACCTGAAATCGCAATCAGGGGGTCGGCTTCCGCCGCTTCACGAACCGACTTTATCGGTTTCAGATGAAGCCGAGCGAGTGTGCCCACCACCTCGAGATGGCTCAGCTCCTCTGTGCCGATATCCATAAGGAGGTCTTTGCGTGCCGGGTCGTCACAATTGAGCCCCTGAATCGAATACTGCATTGCAGCGGCGAGCTCGCCATTCGCTCCGCCGAACTGCTCCAGCAGCATGTTGCCGAATAGCGGGTCGGGATCGTCCACCCGAACGGTATACATGAGCTTCTTGACGTGATGATACATGGGAGCCTCGTGCCGGAATGGAATCAGCCGGGACTATGAAGACTACGCGGGCAAATACTGAAGGTTCCATCCGGCGGGAATTTATATCTTCGAAAGACGCGTTCCATGACGACCCGGGACTCGTTCTTAGACACCACGTTCACTGGCCGGTTGTGCCTTGTCAGTGGGCGGACACAGAAAAGTTCTCGACGTTGTGCTTTGTTGAAGTCGACCTATAGCGTTCTAGGGCGCCTTTAGTTCAACCTCGGACTGGCCGGGCCGGTAAAGGCCTGATCCCAACACCATCTGGCAAACCTATATTATCGAGCCCCAGTAAACATCGTGCGGCAAACTCTCGGCAGATCTCCTTGATCATTTATTCTACCTGAAAAAGTCGTGTCGTGTGCTCCCTGTCTTTTTCACGCTTCCAAGCGCGTCTTCGACCATCAGCGACCAAAGGAACGCCTGCGACAGATGCGGTTGCGACTGAAAATGTTGTATCCTGCCAAATCCCCTGCCGCCGACAAGCAATACAATTGCCACCACGATGGCGTGGGGCGATAGAGAACTGATACGCCGCCTTACTGCTCTCTTTCCACCTGAATAATCACCAAGCGTATCCAGGTGAGACAAATGTGAGTGAGGACCATCCTGAGCGCTGGAATGACCATCGGAAATTTGGAACGATGAAAGCAGGCGCCCAGTCGTCGTTCGGCACAATTATCGTATAGTCAGTAGCAAATCAGGGAGCCGCGTTCACCTCTGAAATCAGGCGCCGTATAAAATTTCAAATCCAAAGGAACTCGATCCGACTTTAGAATGTTTCGGATCTAGGGCAGTCGGCGACCAGAGGTGGCCTATGACGACCGACCTGATGGTTAACGGCCAAGCGTATTCTCTTAATGCGGATCCGCGAACCACTCTTCTCGATGCTCTCCATCATCATCTAAGGCTTTTTGGAACGAAGAAGGGTTGCGATCACGGTCAGTGCGGGACTTGTACCGTCATCGTCAATGATCGGCGGATTAATTCCTGTCTCACGTTGGCTTGTATGCACGATGGCGAGGAGATCGTCACGATCGAAGGTCTGGGAAATCCAAGCTGCCTTTCTGACATGCAAAGGGCATTTATCAGCCACGACGGGTTCCAGTGCGGATACTGCACGCCGGGGCAGATCTGCTCGGCGACCGCAATGCTCCGGGAAATCGAAGCAGGTTGGCCCAGCCACGTCTCCGAAGACATCGTAGCCAAGCCAGTTTTGACGCTGGATGAGGTACGGGAGCGGATGAGTGGCAATCTTTGCCGCTGCTCAGCTTATCCCAACATCATCGAAGCAATTCTCGATGCAGCCGAGAAAGCGCGGACATGATCCCCTTTGATTACGCCCGCGCCAATTCTCCAGCGGAGGCCGCGACACTAAGCCGAGAGGGCGGCACATTCATCGCCGGCGGCACCAATCTGCTTGACTTGATGAAGCTGGAGGTTGTCAACCCGCGCAAGTTGGTGGACATCAACAGGCTCGATCTCGCGACGATCGAGGAAACTCCGGAAGGAGGGCTTCGTATCGGTGCATTGGTCCGAAACAGCGATCTCGCCGCCAATATTCGAACCCGGCAGTCCTACCCAGTTCTGGCTAAAGCCTTGCTATCCGGCGCTAGCGGCCAATTGCGCAATATGGCTACAACCGGCGGCAACCTTCTTCAGCGTACCCGCTGCTATTACTTCTACGACACGGCTCAGCCGTGCAACAAACGCGAGCCGGGAACGGGCTGTCAGGCGATTGGAGGCGCGACCCGGCTTCATGCGCTTTTCGGAACGAGCCAACATTGTATCGCGACCCATCCGAGCGACATGGCGGTAGCGCTGAGGGCGCTCGATGCGACCGTCGAAGTCGAGACGGCTGCGGGGACGATCCGATCGATACCGCTTGCTGATTTCTATCTGGCGCCTGGCGATACTCCGCATCGGGAGACGGTGCTCAATCCGGGTGATCTAATTACCACCGTGATGCTGCCGCCGGCCGCCGGCGACCGCCAAGCCTATCGGAAGGTTCGCGATCGTGCATCCTACGCCTTTGCCTTGGTTTCGGTCGCCGGTGTTCTGCGCATGGAGGGATCAAAAATCGGTTATGCTGCGCTGGCATTCGGCGGAGTGGCGCCACTACCATGGCGCAGTACCGCCATCGAGCATGCATTGATCGGCGAGAGTCCGTCCTCGGCGTTGTTTTCAAAGGTAGCAGGGGAACTCGTCGCTGACGCCAAGCCGCAGGAGGGCAATGCGTTTAAGGTGGAGCTGCTTCGGCGAACGCTTATCGCTGTACTTTCCAACCTGACGGAGGATGCGCCATGAGCCGTCACGTCAAGATGGACGATAAAGTCGAGACGGATCGTCTCGACGAGATGGTGCAGGGTCTCGTCGGCAAGCCGATGGACCGCCCCGAAGGTCGGCTGAAGGTTTCCGGCGCAGCGCCTTACGCGATGGATGCGTTGCCGCTGAAGCTTTGTCACGGCGTGCTGGTTCGCGGCACCATCCCCGCCGGCCGGGTGGTTGGTATGGCCACAGCTGAGATCGAGAGGCTGCCCGGAGTACGGGCGGTGATCAGTGACGATCGCCTGCTGCGTCATCCTGCTCAGGGAATGGCGGGCAAAGCGCCCGTCCAGGGACCGAGAGAGATCGAGTATTTCGGGCAGCCGGTCGCGCTCGTCGTCGCTGAAACGTTTGAACAGGCTCGCCACGGCGCCCAGCGTCTCGCGCTTCAGTTCGAGGCGAAGCATGTGGCGCCGGTGAATCCGGACGATAAGGCAGCTAAGGTCGAAACACCGCCAAAGAAGCAGACTTCGTCAGGAGATCTCGACAAGGCGATGCGGCAGGCCACTTCTACGGTGAACCAGGATTATACGACGCCGGCTCACGCCAGTGCGGCGATGGAGCCACATGCGGCCGTCGCCGAGTGGGACGGGAAGAGGCTAACGCTGCGCGGCAGTTACCAGATGCTGGCTTACAACCGCGCCGAGCTCGCCGACGCGTTGAGTATTGACGAAGCAGACGTTCGCATCCTCGCCCCCTATGTCGGAGGCGGCTTCGGGTCCAAGCTCGGCATCAGCCATGAGGCTGTTGCGGCATCGATCGCCGCCAAGCTGCTCGGCTGTCCTGTTGCCGTATCTCTTTCGCGACAGAACGTCTTTGAAATGGTGATGCGACGGTCGGAGACCAGGCAGCATATCCGGCTTGCCGCTGACGAAGAGGGGCGCATCACTGGCATCGGACACGAGGTCCTTGTATCGAACCTTCCGGACGAGCAGTTTTCCGAGCCAGTCACACAGGCGACACCCTTTGTATATCGGGGCGGCAACCGCGTCATCGGTCACCAAATCGCGCGCTTACACCGCACATGTGCTGGCTCGGTCCGCGCGCCGGGCGAAGCGGTCGGTATGACCGCGCTTGAGATTGCAATGGATGAACTGGCGGAAGCGGCCGGCTTGGATCCAGTTGAACTCAGGCTTCGTAACATCCCCGAGAGAGACCCGACGCAAGACCTTCCGTTCTCATCGCACATGCTGGCCGAGGCTCTGAAGGTCGGAGCGGACACTTTCTGCTGGAGGCAGCGATCGGCTCAGCCCGCTACGCAACGACAAGGTGAATGGTTGGTCGGCGTGGGCATGGCCTCAGCCGCTCGAGTGAACATGCTTATTGAATCGAAAGCCCGTGTGACGCTTTCTTTCAATGGTAACGCCATTGTGGAAACCGACATGACCGATATCGGCACGGGCACCTATGCGGTCCTGTCGCAGGTCGCTGGAGAAATGCTTGGCCTGCCGGAAGGAGTCGTTGAGGCGCGGCTCGGCGACACCGATTTCCCGTCAGCATCCGGGTCCGGAGGTTCTTTCGGCGCGGCTTCCAACGCGACGGCTGTCTGGCTTGCCTGCGAAGAAATCAGGGAGCAGCTCTGCAAGAGGCTGGAATGCGATCCTAAGACGCTGACGTTAAAGGACGGCCATGCTGTCATCGGCAATAGGCGTATGCCGCTTGCCGATGTTCTCAATGGAACGACCCTGGTAGGGGAGGGGCATGTCGAGCCTGGTCAAGCCGAAGAAAAGGTTCGACAAGCATCGTATGGCAGTTATTTCGCTGAAGTTGAAGTCAACGCCGTCACCGGCGAGACGCGTCTGCGCAGGATGACGGGCGTTTTTGCGGCCGGCCGCATCCTCAATGCCAAAACGGCGCGATCCCAATGCTTAGGGGGCATGATCTTTGGTATTGGAATGGCACTGACGGAGGAGTTGATTCACGATCGCCGTGACGGCCATATCGTGAATCGTGATTTGGCCGAATATCACATTCCGGTCCATGCAGATGTGCCGGCGCTCGATGTCATGTTGCTCGACGAACGTGATTCCTGGGCCAATCCGCTCCAAATAAAGGGAATTGGTGAACTGGCCATATGCGGCGCCGCCGCCGCGGTCGTCAACGCGATCTACAATGCGACAGGTGTGCGTGTTCGCGACTTGCCTGCCACTCTCGATAAGATATTGCCGGGGTTGCCCAACTAATTGCGAGGCAGCAGCATGCTCGCATGCCTTGCACTCTCGCCGATGACCGACGATCGCACCGCCGCGGATAAACGTGCTTCGGGCAAAGGCTCAAAGTGCAGCTATTGGCCGTATGTAGTAGTAAATTCCCATTTACGGTTGCGCTCCGTTATCGCCGACCTTAGTGTTGATAAAAAATAACGTGACGATGGCGGGATTGGGAGGAAAGCATGCGCGCTTCGCACGGTGTCCTGACGCTAACGATCGGTTTGAGCTTGGCTCTGGAGGTGCCAGTCGCGACAGTGCAGGCGCAGCCATTGGCACAGGGTCAAGCGGTCACGATGGTCGTGCCAATGGCCCCCGGCGGCGGTGTCGATGCCATCGGCCGCCTGATGGCCGAAAAGCTCCAGGAGCGGTTGAAGCAGAGCGTCGTGGTTGAGAATCGGACCGGAGCAGGCGGTATCGTCGGCACCGATTCTGTGGCCAGGTCCGCACCCGACGGCCGCACACTCCTGTTAATTGAAAGCTCCGCCACCATCTCTAGGTGGCTAAACAAGGGCGTGCCGTTCGATGTGACGCGAGATTTCGTGCCGATTGCACGCTTGGCCACCTCTCCGCTGGTGCTGTACGCGCATTCGTCAGTGGAGGCCAACGACGTCAAGGAACTGATAGAGCTGGCCAAGACTAACGATCTCTCTGCTGCGACGCCAGGTTTTGGGTCGCCGCATCACCTCGCCCACCTGATGCTCAACATCGGCGCAGAGATTGCCATCACCGACATTCCCTATCGAGGCACAGGCGCCGGCCTCGCCGATTTCCTGCCGGGACGGGTGCCGCTGATGTGGGCCACCCCGGTTGCGCTGAGCGCAAGTGTTGAGGCCGGCAAGGTCAAGGCGCTGGGAGTGGCATCGGCGCAGCGCGCGGCGGCGTTGCCGCAGGTGCCCACCATCGCCGAGAACGCGGTGCCTGGCTTCAACGTCGAGATCTGGTTCGGCGTGGCGGCGCCTGCCAAGATGCCGCTGGAGATCGTGGCGCGCTACGCCAAGGAGATCGAGGCGATTCTTAAACGGGCGGACGTCAAGCAGCGTCTCGACAAGCTTGGCTTTGAACTGGCTTTTGCCGATAGCACGCAGTTCCGCGAGGTTATTGCCGATGACGACGCCCGCTACGGCGCGGCCATTAAGGCCGCAGGCATTGTGCCGAAGTAGAAAAAGCGGAATCGAAATCCGCGCAGGCCGGCCTGCTGTTGCACGCGTTCGGAACATCGCCGGAGCACATTAGTCACTTGTGGGACGGATTAGCCAATTATTGAGCTGAACGTCATGAGGGAGGACAACATGGCATCTGCGAAAATTGGGGCTCGTCGCCCGCTTGGCTCAGTGGTGATGCGAAGTGTTCTTGTTGTGGGGATTGGAACCGTATCCTCAGCGGTAAGCATTGCGCAGACTGATCAGTATCCATCGCGGACCGTTCGAATGGTGGTGCCGTTTGCAGCCGGAGGTCCCACTGACATTGCAGCGCGCTTGGTTGCGAGCCACCTTTCGAAGGCGTGGGAGCAGCCGGTCGTCGTGGAAGCGCGACCTGGTGGCGGCAGCGTTGTTGGTACTGCCGCGGTGGCTCAGGCTGAACCGGATGGGTTATACGGTTCTATTTGGACCGAGCTCAGCGCTCGTTGAGGCTACCCTGCTGAACGAGAAGCTGCCGTATGATCCTTTAGCGAGCTTCTCGCCTGTCACTGAAGTTTACAAGATCTCCGCCGGCCTAAGTGTAAGCAAGCAAATTTCAGCGACCAACTTGAAGGAACTCGTGTCGCTCGCCCGCTCCAAGCCGCTGACTTATTCGTCATTCGGTATTGGGACTGGTCCTCATCTCCTTCTCGAAACATTCAAGCATGCCGCGAAGATCGACATTCTTCACGTTCCCTACAAGGGGAATGTCCCGGGCCTAACAGCGGTTGTAAGCGGAGAGGTGCACAGAACTATCCGACCGTATCTGGAATCGGGAGCTCTCCGGCTGTTGGCGGTGGCAGGCGATCATGAATCGAAACATACCCCCGGCGTGCCGACCTTCAGCTCTCTCGGATATCAGGGCGTAAGCGGCGGATCACTGTACATCGGGGTATGGCTACTTGCAGGTACCCCAGATCTCATCGTGACAAAGATGAACGAGGGCATTCAAGGAGCCTTGGCCTCTCGCGAATTTAACGAGTTTCTCGACCGGTTTGCTTACGAGCCGGCAGAAGCAACAGGTCCTGAAAAGCTCGCATCGTTTACGAGAGAATCTATAGATCGGTGGCGACCGATCATAGAAAGGTCGGGCTTCGCCGCCAGCAAATAGCGAAGCGCCGGCAGGATATGAAGAGCACCTTGCAAGGAAGCTCGATGTGGACAAGCAGCCGAGGGATCTGGAGAGGAGACTGAGTGGCTGCCCAAGACCGGGTTCCGTGCGGGATCAGGGCTCAGCCGAGACTTCGCGCGTGCTATTGTGTTGCCCGGCAGACTTAAAAGCCTTCGGAGGAGACCCTCATGAGACCGCTTACCATCGCGGCCGCAGTAGCCCTAGCAATTACGGCCGCTGCCCCCACGGTCCAGGCCCAGTTGAACTATCCGACCCGTCCAGTCACCCTCGTGGTGCCGCTTCCGGCCGGCGGGACCGCCGACTTGCTCTGCCGCCTTGCCGCCGACCGCGCCAGCGCCGGCATGGGGCAGCCGGTGATCGTGGAGAACCGTCCCGGCGGGGCCGGCGGCCGGGTCGGCGCCGAACACGTGATACGCGCGTCATCAGATGGCTATACACTGCTGTGCGGCACCTAGCTTATGTTCAGCATCGCTCAATTGATCTTCCCAGGCGCGGGCTACGAATCACGCGCAACCAGGGCAAGGGCAACACCGGCCATCTGCTTGACGAACTGATGATGATGCGTGGCGGCTTCCGTATGATCGAAGTGCCTTATCGCGGTAGCGGACCGGCGATCAACGATCTCCTCGCAGGAAATATCGACATGATCCCCGACTACCTGCTTGCAAACAAACAGAGCGTTGACGCCGGCAAGCTCAAGCTGCTTGCCACAGCGGGCTACGAGCGCCTGAAGGACTATCCCGGCGTGCCGACGCTGTCGGAGATCTGGCCAGGCGTCTATTCGACCACTTGGATGGCAGTGGCAGCCCCAACTGGAACGCCGAAGGAGATCACACGAAAGATTTCCGACGCAATCGCTAAGGGCTTCAGGCAGCCAGACGTGCAAAAACGTATCCCGACCGCACTCGCTGAGCCTCTTGGAAGCACTCCTGAAGAAATGCATAAGATGATACAGGAGAGCCTTAACTTGGGGGCCGGTGGTCAAGGACGCCAAGATCCAGATCGTCAATTGACGCACTTGTCGCCGACTATGAGGTCAAGGCGGCACAGGTTGAGAGCAAGAATTGACGAAAACGCTGATGGCAAGGCTTCTGAGAAGCCGATCGCAGCCGCTGCGGCAAATTTGTCCGGTCCAGGATCCACGACTTGTCGGCGTCGCTGAACCGTCGTGATGGCCTTCATGCGGACGTCGCACGATCGGCTGTCAGCGTGCGAAGTGGGATAAGCCCCAGAACTTGGGAGTGGACTAATAGGCGGATTAAGGGGAGGACTTAACTCGCTGCGTCGGTAGCGCAGCTTGTGTTGCGCTGGCCCCGGTTGGGCTCTGGATTTTGACGCCAATTCTCGAGCCCTTCTGCGGCAGGCCCCGTGCCTCACAAAATTGCCGCTGATTAAAGTCGCTCCGCTTCCATGCTTCATGATGCGCCTCGGACGCCTCACCCTGGCGCTTCCACGTCCGATCCTGTCCCGCCAATCGTTCTCTCCATGCAAATCGACGGTGAGAACAGATTGGAGTCGTCAGCGGTCTAACAGGCGTGTGAGAAAGGGGGCGATATAACAGGCCTCCGCATTCCCTGTTATTAGAGACAAATTCCCTGTTTGGGCCTGATCGTTCCCTGTTCCGGTGTTTAGGGAAACTGCACGCAAGCGGCTGATCTTGCTTTGGTTTTCGGTGTGATTTGGCTCTCCGAGTGCCAAATTCTAAGATTTCCCTGTTAATTTCCCTGTTCGCAGGGATTGCGACCGGAGATCGGTGCGATAGCCACTGCATCGCCAGCCAGCCAGCGAGGTGATGAAGCGTATCGTCGATGCCACGATGTGTGGACCATCGAAGC
>Ga0182743_1004517_pt1 | contig 10478 bp, 10 predicted proteins | sample eDN3rd30CKraftOP_FD_128522 | JGI IMG/M metagenome (GOLD analysis project Ga0182743, IMG submission 128522) | Enriched Organic Plus compost microbial communities from Emeryville, California, USA - eDNA 3rd pass 30_C Kraft OP (version 2) (version 2) ... | reverse complement strand
TCCCACCAGACATAGTCATTGGTGATGGATGCTAGGCGGTTCCGCGTCGATGAAAGCCCGCCAACGACCATCGTGCGGGTCGATTCCGCTGCCTGCTCGTCGTGGCTGCGGGCAATCCAGACGGCCGTGGCGCACACGGTCAGAAGCGTAACCACCAGCCCGATCGCCAGGCAGGCGGTGATCTGACGTATCAGATATCGACCCATAGAACCCCATTCCCGAGGTTGGGACATGCGAGTGTCTGCGATCTTCCTTTCCAAAGTTTACCGGGTTTTCCGGTTTTTTTATTAAAGAACTAAATTTTCCTATTTTCGGCAAAGGCTTACCGGCGCCCGGCCGGGGCAGGAGACAAAAATCCTTGGAATGCCGCGAAATATGGTATATAAATTCTTAACTAGAACGTGCGCTTTTCCGGGTATTCCGCGTGTCGTTACCTGTTCGTCCGGTATTGTCGGAGAATCCATCTTCACAGGCCGGAACGGGATGCCCGTTCCATGCAGCCGACAAGATCGACCTCCAGGCCTGGATCCAGCGGGACCTCCTCTGCTCCGCGGGTAAGCGCGAATTCCGCTTCGGCCGCTACCAAGTGGCCGCGATCCGCAACGGCGCCGACCTCGCCCGTGAAATCGAGACCTTCAAACCGGCCGCGCGCGAGCATTCGCGCACCGGGCTGCTGGCCATCCTCATGGACGGCGGGCGCATTTTCAGCCGCGCCATAGAAGAGATCGAGGCGCTCGGCGTCGTCATGCACGAGGCCGGGCTGTGCTCCAGCGCCTCGAGCGTCGTCGACGGCGAGACGGTGTCGGTCGAGATCGAGCTGCCCTGCCCGGTGCTCGGGCGCGAGGTGTCCTACAGCTTCTTCCCGGTCGCCTTCTGCCGCGGCGCGAGCAACCCCGACGACGACCTCTACGATCCTTCGCTCAGCGCGCCCTTCACCGCGATCAACATGACCTCGGACGCGTTCGCGTTCTCGCTCCTGGTGCGCGACCAGTGCGTGCGCGTGCACGGCTGCGCACCCTTCGAGCTGGACGACCGCAACGCCTGCGCCAGCCTGTTCGACCAGAGCGTGGACACCTGGCAGAACATGTCGGCCAACACGATCACCAGCTACAGCAAGCGCGCCGTGTGCCCGAGCCGGGCTGTCCACCTGTCGGACGACCGGAAGAGCTGGTTGGCGCCGCACAACGACCCGGTCTTCGCCGAACGCAAAAAGATGATGCACAGCCACGAAATGCCCATCATCTATTGCCGCAATCTGTGCGATAGCTGGCTGGCTGCGCTGTTCGACGGCGCCCCGGCCCGGATCGGCCGCGAGGGCCAGTCGGGCGGCATCCTCGTTTCCTGACGCGCCGGGCCACGCCTTCATGAGCTATACGAATTTCGATTTCGTCGAAGTGCGCGCGATCGGCGAGGATCACAAGTCGATCTTCGCTCGCGCGGCCATTCCGAAGGGCGCCCTGCTCGGCTTCTTCGACGGCCGCGCCGAAGTCGCGGAACTGGCCGATCTCGAGGCGCAGAAGGGCACCGACAGCTTCTTCTGGCGCCAGTCGGTGCATCTGCGCATCGATGGCACCCGCCTGCTCTACCTGATCCCGACCTCCGAACCGGACGGCGTCGACTACCTCAACCATTCCTGCCACGCCAACAGCGAGGTGGTGGACCAGCTCTTCGTCTATGCGCTGCGCGACATCGCGGCGGGCGAGGAGATCACGGCGGACTACCGCACCTTCAACCTCGTCAGCGAGGACAAGCCCTGCTGGTGCCCCGAACCGCACTGCATCATCTGATGGCATTCTCCCGCATCTGGCGCGTCACCGGCGTCCTCGTCCTGATCGCGGTCGAGGCCCTGCTCTACGGCTACACCTATCCGTTCTTCTCGCTGGCGCTGGAGAAGGTCGGGCTGTCCAACTGGCTGATCGGCCTCAACGCCTCTCTGGCCGGCGCCGGCATCTTCCTGCTCGGCCCCTTCCTACCGGGCCTTATCGACAAGCTGGGCTTGCGTATCGTGGTGGCGACGCAGTTCGCGGTGTCACTGCTGTCCTTCGTCGCGATCCTGTTCACCGACCATCTCGTGGTGTGGTTCCTCGCCCGCTTCGTCATGGGCACCTGCTTCTCTACGCTGTGGACGACCACCGAGATCTGGCTCAACGGCGTGGTCGACGACCGCCACCGCGGCCGCATCATCGGCGCCTCGGGCACCCTCTATGCGGTGTGCCAGTTCCTCGGACCCCTGCTGCTCGGGCAGACCGGGGTGACCGGCTCGCTGCCGATCATCGCGGCCATCGTGCCGCTGGCGGTCGGCGTCGTGGTGGCGCTGATGGTGCCGAGCGCGATCGGAGAGGCGGAGGAGGAAGACCTCGGCAATCTCTCGGGGCTGAAGCTCGCGGTGAAGCTGGCCGGTGTGCTGATCGTTTTCGGCTTCCTCACCGGGGTCGGCGAGACGGCGATGCAGAGCCTGCTGCCGCTCTACGGACTGGCGCACGGGCTGGACGATGCCCACGCTTCCTATCTGGTGGCCGTGTTCAGCCTGGGCGAGGCGGTGCTGGTGGCCGTGCTCGGCTGGCTGGCCGACAATTGGGGCCGCGCCCGGACGCTGCGGCTCTGCACCTTCCTATCGGTGCTGACCATGGCCGCGCTGCCCTTCGTCATGGACATGAGCGTGCTGCGCACCGCAGTGCTTTTTCTCGCCGGCGGGGTCATTTCGGGGCTCTACACGCTGGGCGTCATCCTGATCGGCCAGGATTTCCGCGGAACGCGGCTGGCCGCCGTCTCGACGGGCTTCGCCATGGCCTATTCGGCGGGCTCGATCGCCGGCTCGACGCCGGTCGGCGCGGCCATCGACGTCTTTGGCCCCGAGGCGCTGCCGGGCGTGATCGGGCTCGGCTTCCTTATCCTTGGCCTGTTCATGCTGCGCGGCATGCGCCGCGGCCCCATGGCTGAAGCCTGAAACCGCTCAGGCGTGCGGGCACCATTCCGGCTTGATGTCGATGAGCGGCGTGCCGTCGACGCAGTCCAGCCCGCGCACCACCAAAGCACCCTCCTCCACCCGCTCCACGACGCAGACGCTGGAGGCGATCGGGTTGGGACGCTGGGGCGAGCGGATGGCGAAGGTGCCCGACAGCTTGCCGCGCGGATTCTGCACGACGAGATCGCGGCGCGAGAAGTGCAGCCAGTAGAGCACCTGCACCCGCGTCGCAGGCTCAAGCCCCTTCAGCGCCGGCCACCAGACCTGGTCCAGTTCGAGCCGGCATTCAGGCCCACTCAAACTGCCCTGGCGCGGGCAGGCGACGCAATCGGGGAACGGCGAGCGAATGCGGCCGATGAAGACAAGCGCGGCATCGCGCGGTTCGGGGGCGGCGACGATTACCTCGCCGGGGCGGAGATCGGGGAGTTCGGTGCTCATGGCTTCGTTACGGCAGGTGGCGGCCGGAGATCGAAATACATCCTATAGTAGCGCCGGATAAAACCACAGGAGGCTCCGATGAAGCTCAGCGCCCGCAATGTCCTGCCCGGCAAGGTGGTCGAGGTCACCAAGGGCCAGACCACGGCCCATGTCCGCCTCGATCTCGGCGGCGGCAAGATCGTCACCTCCGCGATCACCAACGAGTCGGTGGACGATCTCGGCCTCAAGGTCGGCGACGACGCCTTCGCCGTCGTCAAATCCTCCGACGTGATGATCGGCAAATAACGGCACGCGGCACGCACAACGAAAAAAGCCCGGCCGCTTTCGCAAGCCGGGCTTTTTGCTACTGCGGGGATCAGCCCTGGCTCGATGCCTGCGCCGGGCCGCGGCGCTGGCCGCCGCGGCGGCGGTTGCGGTTCGGACGGGCGCCGCGCGGCGCCGCTCCCGGAGCCGCTGCATCCACGGGACGGCCCTGCCGCGCCGGATTCGAGGCGGGCTTGTGGTGACCGGCGGGCTTGGGCTTGCGCGCCGAGCTCGGGCGCTTCTGCTCGGCCTTGGCCTGCTCAACACGGACCGTCGCGGCCGAACGCTCGATGGCGGCGTCCTTGGCCTTCATCTTGGCAAGGTGCTCGTCGTTGCGGCGGTCAAAGGTCGGAATGGTCTGCCGCGTCGCCTTCTGGATGTCGCGCAGCAGGTTGCGCTCGTCATTGGCGACAAGGCTGATGGCCTTCCCCTCGCTGCCGGCGCGCGCGGTGCGGCCGATGCGGTGGACATAGCTTTCCGGCACGTTGGGCAACTCGAAATTGACGACATGCGTCACCGCGTCGACGTCGATGCCGCGCGCGGCGATGTCGGTCGCCACCAGCGCCCGGATCTGCCCGGCCTTGAACGCCGAGAGCGCGCGCTCGCGCTGGCCCTGGCTCTTGTTGCCGTGGATCGCGGCAGCGGAAACGCCGACGGCCTCGAGGAACTGCGCCAGCTTGTCGGCGCCGCGCTTGGTGCGGGTGAAAACGAGCGTGCGGCTCATCGCCGGGTCGGCATAGAGCTCGGCAAGGAGGCTCTTCTTGCGGTCGGTTTCGATGAAAAGAACCTGCTGCGAAACGCGCTCGGCGGTCGCCGCCGGAGGCGTCACCGCGACCTCGACCGGATCGGTCAGGAGATCGGCGGCCAGCGCATGGATCTCCTTCGGCATGGTGGCCGAGAAGAACAGGTTCTGGCGGCGGCGCGGCAGCGCCTTCACGATGCGGCGGATGGAGGGCAGGAAGCCGAGGTCGAGCATCTGGTCGGCCTCATCGAGGACGAACATCTCGACGCCGGCGAGGGTCACCGAGCCCTGCATGAGGTGGTCGAGCAGACGGCCCGGACAGGCCACCAGGACCTCGACGCCGCCGGACATCGCCTTGACCTGCGGGCCGTGGCCGACGCCGCCGAAAATGGTGGCGACGCTGACGCGCATCCGCGCGCCGTAAGCACGGAAGCTTTCGGCGATCTGGGTGGCGAGTTCGCGGGTCGGGCTGAGAACCAGAACGCGGCAGCTCTTCGGCGCGGGCCGGCGGCGGTCCTGCGCGATACGGTGCAGGATCGGCAGCGCGAAGGCGGCCGTCTTGCCGGTGCCGGTCTGGGCGATGCCGATCAGGTCGGCGCCCTGCATGACCGGCGGAATGGCCTTGGCCTGAATCGGAGTCGGCGTGGTGTACCCCTCAGACTCGATGGCCTGAAGGATGGTCTGGGCGAGGCCCAGGTCTTTGAATTGGGTCAAACGAAAAAATCCTGGCGGCATCCGGCCGCGCGGCCGCACCGACGCCGCGCGAAAACATCGCGCGCCGGGCGGAGAGAAATGACGAACGCCTGCGTGGGCCGGGCGCCTGTGCGGGAAGAAATCGGTTGCTCGACAGGCCGGACAGGAGGCTTTGGCCGCCAGTCCCTCACGCGTCTGGAGCAAGGATGGCCGCTTCGGGAAGCGACGCAGGATACATGCGGGGCGGAGCCGGCAAAGTCAAGGTTGCCGGCTCCCGTCCCTCTTCAGGCGGCGGCCTCGAAAGCCGGCGCCGCCATGCGGCGGGCGCAGTCGCGCAGGTCGCACGGCCAGGGTTCGGTCAGCTCGGCGAAGCGGGATTTCTCACCGCCATAGAGCGCGCGCGAGGCCTCCTCATAGCCCGCCTGGTTGCCGAGCATGGCCGACATGAAGCGGTCCGCTGCCTCCTGCGCGTGGCGGATGCGGTCCTTGCCGGCATTGGCCGCGCGGGCCGCGTCGACTAGGCGGCGCAGGGCCGCGGAGGCGCCGCCCGGCTGGCCGGAGAGCCATTCCCAATGGCGCGGCAGCAATGTCACCTCGCGCGCCACCACACCAAGCTTGGGCCGACCCGGCTGGCGCGGCGCGTCGACCGAGACGGCTTCGCGGTCACGCACACGGCCGAGCACCTCCTCGTCGCTGCCGGACAGGTCGAGATCGACCACGCGGCCGCTGGATTCGTCGAAGATCAGGATGTTGCGGCCGCTCTTGTGGGCGATGGCGGCGCGCACGACTGCCGCAACGGTCGGCGCGGGGCCGGTCGCGAGGAGCTTCTCGCCCTCGAAAGCCGACCAGGACGTCTGTGTGGCCATGCCTTCAAATTATACCCGGATAAATCGCGCGTCAAATTTCTACCCGGGTAATATCTGGCCAATCAGCCCTTGCCGAAGAACATCAGCGTCTTGCGGGTGTATTCCTCGGCGTAGTCGACGATCTTGTCGGAGCCCTCACGCGCGCCCTCCTCGTCGTTCTCGGCGATGCGGCGGGCAACGAAGGCGTGCAACTGGCAGACGCGCTGCAGATCGCCGAACTGCTTGAAGTGCAGGTACCAGAAGCGCCGCGTCTGGGCCTCGATCGGCGTGATCGCCTGGGCCGCGTATTTGTTGCGCGCGGTGGCGACAACGAGCGAGTTGAACTCGCGGTCGGCCTCGACAAAGCCGTGGCCACTGTCTTCCGCCGCGGCGCTTTCGAACATCTCGGCCAGTTCGCGGAAGCGGCGCCGCTCCGGCTCCTGGGCAAAGCGCGCGGCGCGGCCGGCCAGCACGTTCTCGATGCCCTTGCGCACCTCGATCATGGCAAGCTGGTCGACAAGGTCGATCTCGGAGACGAAGGCGCCCGAGCGCGGCACGATCCTGACAGTACCCTCGAAGGACAGGCGCTGCAGGGCCTCGCGGATCGGCGTGCGGCCGATGCCGAGCTTGTTGCTCAGCGAGATCTCCGAGATGCGGCTTCCGGGCGGCAGTTCGTGCGTCACGATCATCGCCTCGATCAGGCGATAGGCCGTGCGCGACTGCGGCTCGTCCGTTTCAGAATCAGAGATGTCAGTGAGGCTCATAGGGCGCATAATAAAGGCCCACAACGCGCGCTGAGTGAAGAAAAATCGCGAAAATGGAGCTTCTGTTCGTCCTCAAGCGGATGCGGGCAGCTCATCGCGAGCGTCATGCCAAGGGCCTCGGCCTCGCGGCTGCCGCGACGCGCAATCTCGTCTGACGAACCCTGCCGGCGCGCGTTCTCGCCCGCCGTACCGGCGCCGACCTTTTTGGTTGCACCCGTCGGCTTTTTACGCATACTCAATCTGACATGTCAGAGACATGGCACTTTGAAGACGGATCGGAGAGACAACTCCGGCGGAAATCAACTCTCCTGGGGAGGAAAAAACCATGACCGAAACGCTTTCTGCGCCGCCACAGGCCGCAGCATCAAACGCACGCTGGTTCCAGCTCGTCCTCGGACTGATCGCCATGGCGGCGATCTCCAGCCCGCAATATGTCTGGGCACTGTTCACCGGCCCGCTCGAGCAGAAGCTCAACGCGCCCCTGGCCGAAATCCAGGTGACGTTCTCCATTCTCATCATCCTGCAGACCTTCCTGTCGCCGGCGCAGGGCTATCTCATCGACCGGTTTGGCCCGAAGCTCCTGCTCTCCGCAGGCGCCATCCTCACCGGCCTCAGCTGGATTCTGGCCTCGCAGGTAACGGGCCTCATGGGCCTCTACATCGCCTATGGCGTGCTCGGCGGCATCGGCACCGGCATCATCTATGTCGGCGTGGTCGGCATGATGGTGCAGTGGTTCCCGGACAAGCGCGGCCTTGCCGTCGGCCTCGTGGCCGCGGGCTATGGCTTCGGCGCCATCCTGACCACGTTCCCGATCTCGCGTTCGCTGCACACCGAAGCGGGCCTCTCCGGCACGCTGATGACCTTCGGCATCATCATCGGCGTTGTCGGCGTCCTCGCCGCGCTCGGCATGCGCCGCCCCGACCCGAGCCAGGTGCCCCAGGTGGCGCCGAAGGCGGAGTCCCATGGCCTCATCCAGGAAACGGTCAACTACGAGCCGCGCCAGATGCTGCGCAGCCCGATCTTCTGGCTGATGTTCGTGATGATGACGATGATGTCGACGTCGGGCCTCATGGTCATCTCGCAGATGGGTGCCTTCGCCCACGACTTCGGCGTCGCCGACGCCCTTGTCTTCGGGCTGGCCGCCCTGCCGCTGGCGCTGTCGATCGACCGTTTCACCAACGGCCTGACCCGTCCGTTCTTCGGCTGGGTCTCGGATCATATCGGCCGTGAGTACACCATGCTGATCGCTTTCGGCGTCGAGGGCATCGCCATGACGATCTGGCTGATGTTCGCGCATCACCCGATGACCTTCGTGCTGCTGTCGGGCGTGGTGTTCTTCGGCTGGGGCGAGATCTTCTCGCTGTTCCCGTCGACGCTCACCGACACCTTCGGCACCAAGCACGCCACGACGAACTATGGCTTCCTCTACATGGCCCAGGGCGTCGGCTCGATCCTCGGCGGTCCGCTGGCGGCTCTGCTCCACGGCGCCACGGATTCCTGGAACGTCGTGTTCGGCGTGGTCATCGCCATGAACTTCGCGACCGCCATCCTGGCTGTCGCCGTACTCAAGCCGATGCGGGCGGCCCACCGCCAGCGTCACTCCGCGGACAGGCTGGTAGCGACTGCCCCGACGCACAGCGCCGTCTGACGGACACTGCCGGGGCGGGGCCCACACCGCCCCGGCAGCTTTTTTCTTGAGAAAGCGGAAAAGAACAGGCCAAGGAAATGCTTCAGACAGTCCGTTCCACGCGCGGCATGGCCGTTGCCCCTCACAATCTGGCTGCAGAAGCCGCGGTCGACATCCTGCGCGCAGGCGGCAACGCCATCGAGGCCATGGTTGCGGCGGCGTCCACGATCGCCGTGGTCTACCCGCACATGAACAGCTTCGGCGGTGACGGCTTCTGGACGATCTCGCACCCCGGCAAACCGGTCGTAGCCATCGAGGCCTGCGGCGCGGCGGCGCGCAACGTTTCCATCGAGCACTACAGCGCCAAGGGCTACAAGAAGATCCCGACGCGCGGCGCGGACTCGGCCAACACGGTCGCCGGCGCCATCGGCGGCTGGCAGGCCGCGCTCGAGCTCGGCAAGGAATGGGGCGGCAAGCTGCCGCTCGGCCGCCTGCTGGAGAACTCCATCTTCTATGCCAAGGACGGCATCCCGGTCTCGCGCTCGCAGACCTCCGCCACCACCAAGAAGCTCGATGAGTTGAAGGCCCAGCCCGGCTTCGCAGACACCTTCCTCACCGACGGCAAGGTTCCGCAGCCCGGCGACCGCCTGCGCCTGGAGCGCCTCGGCAACACGCTGAAGACCCTGGCCGATGAGGGCCTCGACAGCTTCTACCGCGGCAGCGTCGGCGCCAGCATCTCCAAGGAGCTGAAGGCGCTCGGCAGCACCATCTCGGCCGAGGATCTGGCGAACTATCGGGCCCAGGTCCGCAAGCCGCTGGAGCTCGATCACAGCCTCGGCAAGATCTACAACCTGACGCCGCCCACCCAGGGCCTCGTCTCGCTGATCATTCTCGGCCTCGTCGACCGTCTCGACATCGGCCGCTTCGGCCCCGAGAGCCCGGAATACATCCACTGCGTCGTCGAGGCGACCAAGCAGGCCTTCCTGATCCGCGACCGGCACATCACCGATCTCGACCATATGGATGTCGACCCGCAGTCCTTCCTGACGTCCGACAGCCTCGACAAGATGGCCGCGTCGATCCGCATGGACGCGGCGCTGTCGTGGGGCCAGGGCAAGGGCCCGACCGACACGGTGTGGATGGGCGTCATCGACGGCGAAGGCCGCGCGGTGTCCTTCATCCAGAGCATCTACCACGAGTATGGCAGCGGCATCGTCCTGTCGGAGACCGGCATCAACTGGCAAAACCGCGGCTGCTCGTTCTCGCTCGACCCGCAGCACATCAACGCGCTGGCGCCGAACAAGAAGCCCTTCCACACGCTCAACCCGGCGCTGGCCCGCCTCAACGACGGCCGCACCATGGTCTACGGCACGATGGGCGGCGACGGCCAGCCGCAGACCCAGGCCGCCGTGTTCACGCGCTACGCCACCTTCAACCAGACGGTGCAGGCGGCGATCACCGCCCCGCGCTGGCTGCTCGGCCGCACCTGGGGCGACGACACCGACAGCCTCAAGCTCGAGAGCCGCTTCCCCGAAGCGACCCGAACGGCGCTCGAGGCGCTCGGCCACGAGGTCGAGATGGTCGAGGACTTCGACGAGATCGTGGGACACGCCGGCGGCATCGTTCACTACCCGAACGGTGTCTTCGAAGGCGGCAGCGATCCTCGCAGCAATGGCGGCGTAGCGGCTTTCTGATCCCCGGCCCACCATCTCCGCCCAACTTCCGGCGCCCCCTCTCGGGCGCCGGTTTTTTTATTCAGCGGCGGACGAAGGTCAGCTTGCGGTAGGTGAAGTTGCCCGTCTCCACCGTGTCGATGCGGTAGAAGGCCTGACGGCGGGTGAGGCAGCGCTCGCCGTCGAGCGCGTAGATGTTGAAATTGTCGAGCACGAAGACGCGCGCGGTGCGGGCCTTGCTGTCGAGGAAGACGATGCCGTGCTTCTGCTCGCCGACGACGCGGTCCTCGGGCATGAAGGTGACGTCCTGCACGTCATAATTCCCGCGGCTCAGCGCCGAGGAGGCGCTCATCAGCGCGTCGATGCGGCAGACCACGTCCCAGGACGTCTTCTGCACGTCGGTGAAATAGGATGCCGGGCTCTGGGCG
>Ga0182743_1004516_pt1 | contig 10483 bp, 10 predicted proteins | sample eDN3rd30CKraftOP_FD_128522 | JGI IMG/M metagenome (GOLD analysis project Ga0182743, IMG submission 128522) | Enriched Organic Plus compost microbial communities from Emeryville, California, USA - eDNA 3rd pass 30_C Kraft OP (version 2) (version 2) ... | reverse complement strand
GACGCAAATCATCATCCACTATCAAGAAGAACAAGCGCTCAGAGAGTATCTCGCGCTGTATTTGCTCTCGATCATCCTGCCCTTCATTCCCGGGTGCCTGTCATTTATCGCGATGCAGCGCTGGATCAACGCCATACACCGGAAACTCACGCTGGCCATCGCCTCAACGGTCTATGGCCGCCTGGACGAATACCGATCGATTGAACACCAGTCGGCATTCGAATCCACGATCTCCAGAGACGCCTTCGACGTAATCTCGTCGTATGCCATGTTGTCACACGATCTTCTCAACCTGATACTCAATAGTGTCCTGAGCATTGCGGTGATCAGCATGATCCTGCCGCCGGAGATCGCACTGGGCTATGGCACAAGTCTGGCACTCAGCACGGCAATGGTTTGCTTCCTTGCCAAAGGAACGCAAAAGCTATCCGTCGACACCGGACGGCGATACGCACGTTACGGCGATACGTTGCGCAAGGCTTGGGACAACGCAGTGCTCGGCAACGCCTACAACTATGAGTTGTGGAAGGCCGAGTTCCACGCTATCGGTGCTTCGTACTATTCCTCATCCCAGCAGCTCACCACCTACAAACAGCTGGGCAACATCGCCATCGCGTCAGCTTCTCTCATTCCAACCGCCTATCTCGTCTATCACCTGCTCGTGATCGAACAGATGGAGGCCGCCATCATTGCGGCGATCATCGTCAACCTGACGCGGATATTCCATATTCTCAATTCCTTGGGCACGTTGATATACGAGCTGCTCGAATGGGCCAGCGCATCTGCCCGGCTGCGCTATCTCTGGGCCTTTCTATTACCGGCCACCACCGCGCCATTGCCGCAGGCCCCTGCGGGCACAATCACACTCAACGGCGAACCGATCAGCGACTATCAGACAGTGCGAGAAATGCTGCGTCGCCATCGTTGCGGTCGGATGACCCTGCGCGGCGAAAATGGTGCCGGCAAATCCACCCTGCTCCAGTGGATCAAACAAGCTTTTGCGCAACAGGCTCATTTGCTGCCCGCTGGCGACAATCAGCTCTGCTGGCGTTTCAAGCACAGCAATCTATCGGCAGGACAACGGGCTCGCGCCATCATCGACGAGATCCTGCAACAGGGTCCAGACATCCAGTATCTATTGCTCGATGAATGGGATGCGAACCTGGACGACGACAATCGGAAACTCATTGATCAACTATTGGAGACACTTAGCAAAGAACGCGTGGTTATCGAAGTCAGGCATCAGAAATCCGCCGGCCGGGGCCCAGCCGAAAAGCCTTAAGCCGTTGTAAACTATAGGGTTTATATTCAAATCGGAATTCCAACATGGAAACCAAGCGGGCACCCAGCATAGCGATGGTCTCTTTAGGGTGTCCAAAAGCCCTGGTCGACTCTGAGCGCATCCTGACGCAGTTACGCACAGAGGGTTATCAGGTCTCACCCGAATACAACAACGCCGACGTCGTCGTGGTCAACACCTGTGGTTTCATCGACAGCGCCAAGGCCGAGTCGCTGGAGGCCATCGGCGAAGCCATCGCCGAAAACGGCAAAGTCATCGTCACGGGCTGTATGGGCGTCGAGGAATCCGTCATTCGCGACGTACACCCCAGCGTGTTGGCCGTGACCGGTCCGCAACAATACGAAGAAGTCGTGCGCGCCGTGCACGAGGCCGCGCCGCCCAAGACCGATCACGATCCCTACATCGACCTGGTGCCGCCGCAGGGCATCAAACTCACCCCGCGGCATTACGCCTATCTGAAGATCTCCGAGGGCTGTAATCACCGGTGCAGCTTCTGCATCATTCCGTCCATGCGCGGCGACCTGGTCAGCCGGCCCGTAGGCGAGGTATTGAACGAGGCAGAGCGCCTGGTCAAAGCCGGCGTCAAAGAGCTGCTGGTCATCTCGCAGGACACCAGCGCCTACGGCGTCGATATCAAATATCGCAGCGGCTTCTGGAATGGCCGGCCCGTGAAAACACGCATGACCGAGCTCTGTACGGCCTTGTCCGAACTCGGCGTCTGGACGCGCCTGCACTATGTGTATCCCTATCCGCACGTGGACGAGGTCATTCCGCTGATGGCGCAGGGCAAAATCCTGCCCTACCTGGATATCCCTTTCCAACACGCCAGCCCGCGCGTGCTCAAGGCCATGAAACGCCCGGCGTTCGAGGACAAAACCTTGGCGCGTATCAAACGCTGGCGTGAGGAATGCCCCGATCTGACCTTGCGTTCGACCTTCATCGTGGGATTTCCGGGTGAAACCGAAGAAGACTTCCAGTACCTGCTGGACTGGATGAGCGAGGCCCAGTTGGATCGCGTCGGCTGTTTCCAGTATTCGCCCGTCAATGGCGCCCCTGCCAACGACCTGGCCAACCCCGTCCCCGACGAGGTCAAGCAAGAGCGCTGGGATCGTTTCATGGCGCATCAACAGGCGATTTCAGCCGCCCGTCTGCAAACCCGCGTCGGACGCGAGATCGACGTGTTGATTGACGAAATCGCAGCCGATGGCGCGATCGGCCGTTCCAGCGCCGATGCGCCGGAGATTGATGGCAATGTCTACGTCAACGCCGATCGCAAGCTGCGTCCGGGCGATCTGGTGCGCGTACGCGTGACCGAGGCAGATGAATACGATCTGCACGGCGATCTTGTCTGAGCCCACGCGACACGGGACCGGCATTGCGGGTAACACCTTCGTTATGGGCGGGCGCCAGGCCCGCTCATCACTACGCCAATCCCGGCCCTCATGCCTCACCTCGGTTACGGCCTTGTCGTGACTGAGGCGCTCTAACAATTCATCGATACCAGTGCGATTGCCCTGATCCAGGTCCGCGTCCCATTCGTCCAGCATGAGTACGACCGCGGTCGCTATCTTTCCCAGCGCCAGCAGCTGATACGTCGGATAGGCCGTCGGAGGATGCACGAGCGGCGCCGTGCTCCCCGTCCCATGCCCGCCGCCATCTCCCTCCCCGAGCCTGATCGCCCAATTTGCGTAAACTAGGGGCATACCGTTGTTATTCAGATCTGTTTCGAATCCATGACCATCAAGAATCTCTGCGTTTACTGTGGTTCCAACGCGGGCAGCCGCCCTGATTATGTCGAGGGCGCGCGCGCCCTGGCACATGAGCTGGTCAGCCGCGATATCGGTCTGGTCTACGGTGGCGCGAGCGTGGGCATCATGGGCGCCGTGGCCGACGCCGTCCTCGCCGAAGGCGGCCGCGTCATCGGCATCATCCCCGAGGGCCTGCTGCGTAAAGAAATCGGCCATAACAACTTGACCGAGCTCCATGTCGTCGCGTCGATGCACGAACGCAAGACCATGATGGCCGAACGCTCGGATGGGTTCATCGCCTTGCCCGGCGGCGCGGGCACCCTGGAAGAAATCTTCGAAACCTGGACGTGGGCCCAATTGGGCATGCATCAAAAGCCCTGCGGCCTGCTGAACATTGCCGGCTACTACGATCAACTGGCCGGCTTTCTGAATCATGCGGTGCAGGAGTCGTTCATGCGAGCCGAACACCGCGCCATGCTGATCGTCGAAAGCCAGCCCGCTGCCCTGCTGGATCGCTATGCCGCCTACACGCCGCCTACGGTCTCCAAATGGATAGACCCGGGCGAGCACTGATCGGACTGCTTTGCTCACCACGCACTCGCCATGTCTACTGCCCACGCACCAGCACTCAATACCGCATCTGTGATGCGGTATTACCTGCACGCCAAGGACGAAAACCGCCCCGTCTACATGGCCCGGGCCTTTGCCGCCGATGCCGTACTGAAAATGACGCTGCGTACCCAGGCGATCGCCTTTCCGCCTGAATCGCACGGCCTCGACGCGATCACCGAGACACTCGTACGCACATTTGGCCAGACCTACGAAAACGTATTCACGTTTTACCTGGCGCATCCTGGCGAAAACACCGTCCTGAATACGTATGCGTGCGACTGGTTTGTCGGTATGGCCGAAAAGGCTACCGGCCAGGTCCGCGTGGGCTGTGGCCGTTATGACTGGGAGTTCCAGGCCGAGCCTCACCTGGCCCGCCGCCTGACGATCACGATTGAAACGATGTTGAATCTGCCCGCTGACACAGCCCCGGCGATTTTCAACTGGCTCACTGCGCTGCCCTATCCCTGGACAGATCCGCAGCGCGTGGTGCAAGCTGCGCCGCCCATCGAGGCTCTGGCGCCCGTCATGCACTGGGTCCGCCGCGACCATATCGTAGATCCCACCGGCGGCACCGCTTGAAATACGATCTCGCCGCCTTTGATTTCGACGGCACGCTGGCCAACACCTGGCCCTGGTTCGAATCCATTCTCGACGACGTCGCTGACAAATATGGCTTTCGGAAAACCAACGCCGCCGAGCGCGCTGAGTTGCGATATCGCAATGCCCACGACATTTTGAAATTCCTCGGCGTACCGCTCTGGAAACTGCCTGCCATCATGGCGCACGTACGCCAGATGATGCGCGACGTCGCGCCCACTGTGCAGCTATTCGACGGCATGGCCGACGCTCTGACACGTCTGCGCGCAAGCGGCTTGCGCATGACGGTGCTGAGCTCCAACTCCAAAGCCAATGTCCAACGTGTGCTGGGCCCGCAGGCGGACCAGTGGTTCGACGATTTCGAATGCGGCACGGACATGTTCGGCAAAGCGGCCAAGCTCAAAAGGCTATTAGCGCGCCACAAGGTGGTACCACAACGCTGCGTCCTGGTAGGCGACGAAATGCGTGACATCGATGCCGCCCGTAAAGCGGGCGTGCAAATCGCAAGCGTTGCCTGGGGCTATAACCATGTCGATGCGTTGCGCGACCATCACCCCGACGAGCTCATTCTGACCGTCGCCGATCTACCCGCCAAACTGACCCAAGTGTGATCATGGAACTCAACGACGACTATCGCATCACCGATCTGAACGCTCTGCAGACGCTGTATGGCCAGCCTGCAGGCGCCTCGATCATCAAGGAAGTGGACCACGTGCATCCGCACTACCGCGCCTTTATCGAGGCTGCGCCATTCGCGATCCTGGCGACATCCGGCCCCGACGGGCTGGACGCTTCGCCGCGCGGCGATCCAGCAGGTTTTGTGACGGTGGCCGACGACAAGACGCTGTTGATTCCAGATCGCCGCGGCAACAATCGCATCGACAGCCTGCGCAACATCCTGGCCGATCCGCGCGTCGCCTTGCTGTTTCTGATTCCAGGGGTGGGCGAGACCTTGAGAGTCAACGGCCGCGCCAGCATCAGCACAGACCCCGAGCTGTTGGCGCGTTTCTCGATGAATGACAAGCCCCCTCGGTCGGTCTTGGTCATACACGTCGAAACTGTGTTTTTTCAGTGTTCGCGCGCGATTTTGCGGTCCGAACTCTGGGATGCTGCCAAACAAGTGGATCGCAGCAGCCTGCCGAGCGTGGGGCGTATGCTGGCCGATATCAGCGCAGGCACGTTTGATGGCGTGACGTATGACCGGGAATTACCGGAGCGGGTGCGCAGTACGCTGTACTAGCCTGGGAAGAACCCCGCCAGGCCCCGCAGCGGCTCACGCTGCGGGCTGCCATCCCCGCACAAACACATCCACGGGCTGACGTTTACCCCCGGCTTTCTGCAACTCCAGCAAGCGCAGCACACCGTCGCCCGTCGCAATGTCTATCCCTGCCTCCGTGGCCTGCAACAGCGTGCCTGGCGCATGCGTAACGACCGTATCCAACGCCTCTGCCCGCCATACCTTGACCGGCGCCTCCAGGCCCGGCAACCGTACCGTCGCACCGGGTACAGGATTGAACGCGCGAACCCGCCGCGCCAACAACGCTGCAGCTTGCGTGCAATCCAACGCAGCCTCCGCCTTGTCGAGCTTCGCAGCGTAGGTCACCCCATCGGCAGGCTGCGCTTGCGGCTGCAAGCTCCCAGCTTGCAGCAATTGCAGGGATTGCACGATGGCCTCGCCACCAGCGGCAGCCAAAGCGTCATGCAATTGTGCAGCGCTGTCGGTATCGCCGATCGGCACGCGGCGTTCGAGCAGCATGTCGCCCGTATCCAGGCCTTCGTCCATCTGCATGATGGTGACGCCGGTTTCCGCGTCGCCAGCTTCGATAGCGCGTTGAATCGGCGCCGCACCGCGCCACCGCGGCAGCAGGCTGGCATGGATGTTCAGGCACCCGCGCGGGGGCAACTGCAACGTCCACGCCGGCAAAATCAAGCCATAGGCTGCCACCACCATCACCTCGGGCGCGGCTTGCTCCAATTGCGCACGGGCTTGCGCCGCCTCGTCAGGATAACGGCCGTCCAGACGCAAACTGCGCGGCTGCGCGACGGGGATTCCCGCCGCCAACGCGGCCTGTTTGACAGGGCTGGGGGTGAGCTTCAGCCCACGGCCTGCAGGTCGATCCGGCTGGGTCAGCACCAGCGGGATCTCGTGCCCGGCGGCCAACAAGGCGTCGAGCGCGACGCGGGCAAATTCGGGAGTTCCAGCAAAAACCAGGCGCATAAGAGATCAGGAGAACGCGCCACGGCGCGTCGGGCAAGAGTCAGCAAATGCCGATGATCGCATATTCGTCACGCAGCCCCATGACAAGCCCTGCAAGCAGCCGGAAACCGCCATCGCGCCAGCGTGAGAACCGTCTCGATCGAGCTTCAGGCGCGCAGCGCTTCGCGCTCGGCTTTTTTCAGTTTGGTCTTGATGCGAGTCTGTTTCAGGTTGGACAGGTATTCCACAAACACCTTGCCGTCCAGATGGTCCAGCTCGTGCTGGACACACACCGCCAACAGCCCATCGGCCTCGGCCTCGTAGGCATTGCCGTCGATATCCAGCGCCCGATAACGAATACGGGCGGCGCGCTCGACCTCGTCATAAATGCCAGGCACAGAAAGACAGCCTTCTTCGTAGGTCTGGCGATCGTCGCTTTTCCAGGTGATCTCGGGGTTGATCAACACGCGCAGGTGATTGCCTTCTTCGGAGACGTCAATCACGACGACTCGCTCGTGGACATCAACCTGCGTAGCCGCCAGCCCTACACCGGGCGCGTCGTACATAGTGTCGGCCATATCGCGCACTAACTTCCGGATGCGGTCGTCCACCACCGCAACCGGCTTGGCCTTTTTGTGCAAGCGCGGGTCGGGGTAATGAAGAATAGGAAGTAAAGCCATGGCAAACAGAGATGTGGGCTGATTAGTCAGCGATTCGTTAATAATAATTCATTAGACATATGATTTCTAATAGTTTTCGACTAATAGCACCATGAAAAAACTCGACGGCCGGCTTTTGGCGGGTCTTTTTCGTCCCTGGTGGCGCGAGATCGTGGCCAAGCCCATGCGACACTAGGGCCCCGCCATCAACTGACGGCCTTTCACGCACTATGCCGCTCACCCATTCCGCCACCGAACTCTCTGCCTGGCTACGCCTGTCGCTGGAACCCGGCTTGACACCGTCGATGCGCTATCCACTGCTTTCGGCACTGGGATTGCCCGAACAGATCTATGCACTGAGCGCACCGGCCCTGGCCCGTTACGTGCCACAACAACTGGCGATCCAGTTGGCGGCCGACACGCCGACCGAGATTCAAGCCCAGATTGACCGAACGCTGGAATGGGCGGCGCAGCCGAACCACCACATCCTGACGCTGGCGGATCCCGCCTATCCGCAAAGCCTGCTCACCATCGCCGACCCGCCTGTCGTGCTGTATATCAATGGCGATCCGGCACGCCTGGCTCAACCGGCGCTGGCAGTGGTAGGCGCGCGCAGTGCCACGCCCGGCGGATGCGAAAACGCCCGGGCCTTTGCCCGGCATCTGGCCAGTCACGGCTGGTGCGTGGTCAGCGGCCTGGCGCAGGGGATCGATGCAGCAGCGCACGAAGGCGCGCTGCTGGCAGGACCTGATGGCGCAGGCACGGTGGCCATCATGGGAACCGGCATCGATCGAGTCTATCCCGCCGGGCACCGCGAACTCGCGCATCGCATTGCCGAGCATGGCGCCCTGGTCTCGGAATTGCCGTTGGGCATGGGTGCCCTGCCTCACCATTTCCCGCTGCGCAATCGTCTCGTTGCCGGCCTAGCGCGAGGCGTGCTCGTGGTCGAGGCCGCGCGCCAGAGCGGCTCGCTCATCACGGCGCGCCTGGCGGGGGAAAGCGGCCGCGAAGTGTTCGCCATTCCCGGCTCGATCCATTCCCCCTTGTCACGCGGCTGCCATGCCCTGATCCGGCAAGGGGCGAAGCTCGTGGAAACGGCTCAGGACATCACCGATGAGCTCGGCGGCGAACAGCCAGGCGCATCCCGGGCAACGTCCCGCACGCGGACTCCCACACGTGCCAGCACTAGAGGGAAATCGTCCGATACATCGCCGTCCCCAGCCCGCACGGCAACGTCGTCGATAACCGTTGCCGACGCGCAGGGGGCCGTGGCCGACGCCGATATACCCGAATCCCCACTGTTACAAGCGCTCGGCTACGATCCCCTGCATCTGGACGCCTTGCAAGCTCGCACCGGACTCGACATCCCCAGTCTGACCACGCAATTGCTCGAACTGGAATTGGCCGGCCATATCGCGCGGCTGGACGGCGGGCAGTTTCAGCGCCTTAAATAGCTGGCACAGCACCCAGCGAGCGCATCCGGCGCCAGGCTACAGTTCAATAGACATAGCAAGGCCTCAAGTAGCTGGCACGGACGTTCAGCCCCGCGCCTTGTGCATCAGGTTCGGCAGCATAGGATTACTATACGTTTAGTCATCAGCTTCAATCGCAGGTATGCGTCCCACGGTACGCAGCCCTTCCCAGGAAAAGAAATGAGCTTGCCTTCACGCGTCAAGATCGTCGAGGTTTCTCCTCGCGATGGTCTGCAAAACGAAAAAGAACTGATCAGCACGGATATCAAGGTAGAGCTGGTTGATCGCTTGACCGCTGCCGGGTTTCCCAATGTCGAGGCCACGTCATTTGTTTCGCCCAAATGGGTACCTCAGATGGCTGACGCTGCCGAGGTCATGTCGCGCATCCAGCGCAAACCGGGTGTCATCTACTCCGTCCTGACGCCAAACATGAAAGGCCTGGAAGGCGCATTGGCCGCCAAGGCCGACGAAGTCGTCATTTTCGGCGCTGCCAGCGAGGCGTTTTCGCAAAAGAACATCAACTGCTCCATCGCCGAATCGATCGCACGCTTTGAGCCCGTTGCCGAAGCCGCGCGTGCCGCGGGTCTGCGGCTGCGCGGCAGCATCAGTTGCGCGCTGGGCTGTCCCTATCAAGGCGAAGTCCCCATCGAGTCCGTCGTCGATGTGGCTCGGCGCTATCTGGCGCTGGGCTGCGATGAAATCGACGTGGCCGACACAATAGGCGTAGGCACCCCGCAGCGCGTGCGCGAGGTGATGGCTGCCGTCACCCAGGTTGTCGATCCCGGCCGGATTTCGGGGCATTTCCACGACACGTATGGGCAAGCGCTGGCCAACATTCTGGCCGCGCTGGAGACGGGTATCAGCATTTATCATACGTCGGTCGCGGGCCTGGGCGGCTGCCCGTATGCCAAAGGCGCGACGGGCAATGTCGCCACTGAGGACGTGTTGTACATGTTGCGCGGCCTGGATATTGAGACCGGCGTGGATTTCGATGCGGTCGTCGATATCGGCCAGTGGATGTCGGCCAATCTGAATCGCAAGGGCGGCAGCCGTGCCGGCAATGCCATTGCAGCCAAACGAGCCGCATGATTACAGCGCCATGAATCTTCTCGATACCGCCCCGTCCGAAAGCGAACACGAAGCGCTGCTACGCGATATCGGTCCCTTACCGCTGTCAGGTCAGGCCTGGCCAGACTGGGTACGCATTCTGGCCTGGGTCATTCTGGCGATCATTGGCGTACAGATCGTCATGTCGGCGATACGCATGCCGCCCGACCAGGTCAATTCGGTGGTCGCAGGAATAGTCATCCTGTGTTTTTTGGGGCTGGTGCTGGTGTCATGGCACATGCAAAAATCCGTCACGACGATCAACGAAGCGGGTCTGCATCAAACCTGGATAACTCGGCGCGAGGTGGCTTGGCAGGACATTCACTTTGCCAAATTCGTCCCGTTGCTGTTCTCCAAGCGCCTGGTCGTTTTTACTCAACGCGGGCGGCCGGTGGTGTTCCAGGGCGGCACGAAGGAACTGCAGATCGCGTTTGCCAAGATCTCGCTGTTATATCGGCGCAAACGGTGAACCGGGTGTGCTGAATTCGGCGCCCCAGGTGACCAGGCGGCGAATGGCGGCCGATACCGAAAAATAATCGCCCGCCGGTGGCGTTACGCCGCCAAGGAAATCGACACCGGCGCATTTGCCTCGCAAGCATCCAGCGCGCGGCCCAGACGTGTCATGCCTTCGGCTATCTGGCTTTCGTTCATGGTGGCAAACGACATGCGCATGGCGTAAAGATCGGCCTGCGCGGGATCGGCGTAGAAGACTTTGCCTGGGACGTAGACGAGGCCCTGTTCAATGGCGTAGGGCAACAAACGCGTAGCGTCTATGTCGCCGTTGAGCCTGG
>Ga0182743_1004511_pt1 | contig 10498 bp, 8 predicted proteins | sample eDN3rd30CKraftOP_FD_128522 | JGI IMG/M metagenome (GOLD analysis project Ga0182743, IMG submission 128522) | Enriched Organic Plus compost microbial communities from Emeryville, California, USA - eDNA 3rd pass 30_C Kraft OP (version 2) (version 2) ... | reverse complement strand
GGCGATCTTCGCACCCGAATCGACTCAGCCACGACGAGACATTGTGGCAGTGCTGGACCACCACAGCCTCATCAACTTTGCGCTTGTGCAGGCGTTCGCGGCACTATCGTCGTTTATCGAAGCGTGACAAGCCCAGAACTTGTTGAGGCGTACCGCAAGGCCGGCCTCTACAAACGGGCCGCAACAAACATCGCCAAACTCGATGCAGGAACCGATGCCAGCGATCGGAACGTCGAAGGCGACGACTTCGCCCCGCCGCTCGGGCGATATCTTATCCGGCCTATCGAGGCCATTCGAGCAGCTGCGGTCAACAAACTACAATCGACGATTTCTACTGGATGAGGAAGCCGCCATCGACGACGCACGATGCGCCCGTCACGAACGAGGCCCTGTCCGACAGGAGGAAGGTCACGAGGTCCGCGACATCCTGAGGGGTACCCAGCCGACCCATCGGCGTCTTCGCAATCATCTCGGCCTGGACTTCGGCAGGGATCGCGTCGCGGAGTCCCTCGGTATCGATGTAACCAGGATGAATCGCGTTTACCCGCACGCCCTTCGCGGAATACTCTAGAGCGGCGGTCTTGGTCAGGCCTACGACACCATGCTTGGCCGCTCCGTATGCGGCGAGACCCTCGGGGCCGACGAGGCCCATCGTTGATGAAGCGTTCACGATCGCCCCTCCGCCGGAGGCCAAGATCGCCGGGATCTCGTATCGCAGACCGTACAGTACTCCGTGCAGGTTCACGCCGATGGTGTGATGCCACGCCTCAAGATCGACTTCGCCGATCGGCGCCCAAGGCCCGACCCCGCCAGCATTGTTGTACGCGAGGTGCAACCCTCCGAAGGTCTCCATAGCCGTATCGACCGCAGCGGCGACCTGCGCGTGGTCGGAAACGTCGGCCGCGAACGGCATCGCCTCACCGCCCGCAGCTCTGATTCCGTCCGCCACGGCCCGGATCGGCTGTTCGTGCCGGCCCACCAGCACAACGCGCGCTCCCTCGGCCGCGAGCATACGCGCCGCGGCGCTGCCGATACCCTGACCTGCTCCAGTAACGAGCGCAACCTTGCCCTCAAAATACGCAGTCAATCTCACGCTCCGTCCTCAATTACCCGCCTGCAGCAATTCAGTCAGTCTGCTCGCCGACCATTCCGTTGGCACCAGCTGATTATCGACAACCTCGTTCACCGATACGTATTCGGCGCCAGGCCCCGCATGGTTGCTATCGGAGTAGGCGATCGGGCCGATCACAGTGTCGACCGAGAGGGTGCTGAGAGCGGCTTGGATGGCGGCCGGGTCAGCCGAACCGGCCTCTTCGATCGCCGCAGCGATCACCTGAACCGTGGCGTATCCGAAGAACGAGAAGATGTCCGGTGCTTGACCGGTTTCCTCTGTGAACCCGGCGATCATGTCAGAGATCGAAGTGGACAGTTCAGATTCCGGGAGGAACTCGGCGACGTTCGGGAGCGGACTCGGGATGATGGAACCGTTCACCGCCTTCCCTCCGTCCCTGACGAAGTAGTCCGACGCCACCGCGTCGAGATACGTCACCGGAGTCGCGATGTCTGCGGCGTCAAGTTGTGTGGCAAAGGCCACTCCTGGTGGGCCCGCAACGAAAGCCGCGATCACGTCGGCGCCCGACTGGGCGGCTTGAGCGATCGTCGGCGCATAGTCGGTCGTGGAGAATCCGACCTCCGCGACATCCACGACTTCGACGCCCTGCTCATCGAGTAGCGACTTCAAGGCCTCCCAGCCCGCGACGAGGCCTCCCTCCTCCGCGTTGAGGACCACGAACACCTTCTTGAACCCCCTAGCCTCGTAGTAGTTCGCGAGCTGAATTGAGGGGCCGTTGAGACCGGGCACCTGGAAGACGAAATCACGAACGGGGTTGATCTGTTCTTCGGTGACGGCGGGCGACACCACGGGGATCTCGTCGTCGTCTGCGAGGTCGGCAACAGCGAGAGCAGGGTTCGCTGATCCAGGACCGATGAAGACCGATGCGTTAGCGGCCAAGTCCTTGAAGGCAACCGCGGCCTGCTCTGCGACTGACTGGTCGTCTCGAACGTCGAGTTGCAGTTCGCGGCCGAGCACTCCACCCGAAGCATTGATGACCTTGACGGCGTAGTCCGCCCCGGCCCGTGAGGCCGTCCCCACATTCTGGTAGTCCCCCGTCAGGGAAGCGATCTCGCCGATGAGAATCGGATCCGTGTCTGACGAGCCCGCGCCTGACGGCTCCGCGTCGGTTCCCGAGCATGCTGTGAGTCCCAACAGCGCGGCCACGACCAGCGCCGTCGCTCCATGTAACACATGACGCCTTCGTGCGTTCCGTGTCATATCGATCCCTCTTTCACTAGGTATTGCTTTCGTAAATCTCAGGCCGTTGTCGCATCGGCCCGGGCTCTTTCAGATGGGCGACAGTACGGCTCCGACGGCCTGCTGAGTGCCCGGGACGAGCGCTGCCGTGGTCATCGGATGCGGATCCGGGCATTCATTGAGTACGAGCGGCACTCCGTGCAGCTCCGCCGGATCAAAGAGCACCTCCTTGCCTTCGCCCGCGACGACGGTGGCGATCGGGAAGACTCCCCGGTCGGCGAAATGGGTCACGGCGATATCGAGATCGTCTACGACGACCGTCACGACGTTGACGCCTTCACCGTGTTCTTCGAGAAACCGAAAGAGGGCCTGAGCGAATGGGCCACCGCCGGTGTGCGGAGAGATGAGTTCGAATCCCGCGCGACTGTAGGCCACACTTACTCCAGCTTGATCATCGATGATCGTCTCGTCGAACTTGATACCCAGTAGATCGGAATAGAACTCTCGGGCCTTATCGATATCGTGAACCGCGATGGCGACGCGGTCCAATCTTCCTTGGCTTCCCACGGCATCTCTCCTTATTGAGTCTCAGAACTTATGTGAGCAGGCATCTTCAACAGCCGCTTGGCGCGTGCAATTCGGAGCTCACAAGCCGGGCCAATCTCCTGACTGTCCCAACATGGTGAGCGCGCCCCCGTCCACCGGTAGCCCGACGCCGGTGATATATCGAGCGTCGTCAGAGAGCAAGAAGGTCACAACATCTGCGACCTCTTCAGGTAATCCAGTACGCCGGAGCGCGGACGCAGCGGCACCGACGCTGGCGACTGAATCAACCGTTTGGGCCTTCGGAGCCAGACGTCTCGACAGAGCATGCGCCATGCGCGTGTCAATCATTCCCGGCAGCACGCCGTTAACACGCACTCCCCGCGAGCCAGCCTCCGCAGCTGCAGTCCGCACAAGCCCCATCACGCCGTGCTTGGCCGCGTTATAGGCCACCGTGAGTGGAAGGCCCCGCTCACTGGCGAGAGATCCGGTGCAAACAATCGCACCCGTTCCTCTCTCGAGCATGTGCGGCAACACGAAACGCAATCCGAGAAACATCCCGCGAAGGTTCACCGCGATCACCCGATCAAATGCCTCAGGCGCGAGCCCCGCGAGCGGCTCGACCTCGCCCTCGACGCCGGCGTTGTTGAAGAAGCCGTCGATTCGGCCGTAGGCGCTGAGTGCGTGCGCAACATAACGCTCGACATCGGCGACCACTGAGACATCGGCGTTCAGACCGGTCGCATCAACACCGGCGACCTCCAGTTGTGAGAGTGTCTCGTCCAAGCCGATCTGGTCGCGGTCAACCGCAACCACTGAAGCTCCGGCCTGCCCGACAGCAAGAGCTGTGGCGCGGCCGATTCCGCCTGCTGCGCCGGTGATGAGAATGACTTTTTCGGAAAGCCTGGCGGTCGCCATCTCATCTCTCCGAGGCGCGAATCATTCGCTTGGAAGTGCCGGGAGGAAGCTCGGGATTAGTCATGTCTCTCCTTCGAGTTCATGCGAACCGGACCCGTTTCGCTTGTAATGAATCCAAACAGGAAGGGCGTTCTCACGTCGAGCAGATCACGACGTCCTGCGGGCAGATCACGACATCCTGCTCGATGAACTCGGGCATGTCTCAAGCAGGCCGTTCACGCAAAATGGCCCACTCTCACGGATTTCTAGTATCTTCAGGAGCTATCGGCCAGGGATCTCAGCGCAGGGAGGCGCCATGTCCATTGCCCGCTTATTCACGACGACGCGGTTTCCCCGCTCGGAGCGCACGCGAGCTTGGCGCGAGCATGTGAACGGTTCGCTCTTGGCTGCAAAAATCCAGCCTTTCCACGAGGCGGGGATCGACGTCGAAAGCTACACCCGTCCCTGCGGAGAATTCGTGTTGTCCGCCACGCGAAGCAACGAGCACGCTATCCAACGCACGCCAGAATCGATCGAAGCTGAACCGAAGGGCAAGGTCTTCATCTCTGCGGTACTCGGCGGCTCCGCGGTGCTCTATCAGCCCGGTGTCGTGCACACCGCCAGCCCTGGGGACGTGATCATCTACACGCCCGACATTCCCTACATGATCGCGTTCCAGCCCAATACTTCGCAGCTCTTTGCAGAGATACCTCTGGAAGTTTTCAACTCTCGATTCGGCGTCGATACTCCTGGGCTCGCTCGCAAGACAAACGTTGGACGATCCCGATCTTCCAGGTTCTCGGTCGACAACGTACGGAATCTGGCCGCCGACGTCGCGTCCCACTCCAGCGCAGATGCGGGCATCCTCGACAGCTTCGAGGCTCTTCTGAGCTATGTTTCGGAGGCAGCTTTCCCTGCGCAGCGGAACCCCGCCCTGCTGCAGGCCAAGAAGTTCATCGACGAGAACGCACACGACCCTGTCGTTTCACCCGCTTTTGTTGCAGCGCAGGTACACCTGTCCACTCGGCAACTCGACCGTTTGTTCGCAACCGAGGGTGTGACCATCTCCGGCTATCTTGCGCGGGTTCGGAGCGAGATCGCGAGGCATCTACTCGCCGAATCGGCTTCCCCAAGCCGAGATCGCGGCGCTCAGCGGATTCGGCTCGGTTTCGACCCTCTATCGGCACGTGCTCCGAAAGCCCGAGGGAGCCACCCGTACACACGTGCCCTGAACCCGACTTCACCACATCTCATCCCATCCCATCTCATCCCATCTCAGATAGTCTTACCTCTGGCAACTTATTGAGGAGGCGACGTGGATGTCGACACGCTACTAAGCATCACCCAACTTCATGGCAAGGTCGCGACCGATGAGGCGACGACGCAGACCCACGGCGAAGACGGGCGCTTCGGCGATGCCACCGCTCCCGAGGCGGTCGTGTATGCGGAGAGCACCGAAGACGTCGTGGCACTGCTGACCTGGGCACACCAGACAGAGACCGCAGTGATCCCCTTCGGAGCCGGCACCGCAGAGGAGGGCTTCCTTGCAGCGACGCGACCTTCTGTGTCACTCGACCTGAGCCGGATGAACAGCATCATCGAGGTTCGTGAACGAGACTTCCAGGTTGTGGTGCAGCCCGGTATACGACGGCTCGAACTCAACGAAGCGCTCGCGGATACCGGCCTGATGTTCCCCGTGGACCCCGGGTCGAACTCCAGCATCGGCGGCATGGCGTCGACGAACGCCAGCGGCACGACGACCGTGCGCTACGGCGGCATGCGCCAGAATGTCATCGCGATGAAAGTCGTGCTCGCCGACGGCCGCGTGCTCTCGCTGGGCCGCCCGGTCCGCAAGAGCAGCAGCGGTTATGACCTGAAGGATCTGTTCATCGGCGCCGCGGGCACGCTCGGAGTCATCGTCGAGCTGACGTTGGCCCTGCAACCCATTCCGGAGCACGTCTCCGTGGTGCAAGGATTCTTCCCGAGCACCTCCGGCGCCGCCGCCGGAGCGTATGCCGTCATGGCGGCCGGCTCCCCGGTCGAGCGCCTCGAACTGCTCGACGCCCTCGGTGTTGACGCGGTAAACAAGACCTCGGGCTCGGAACTCCCGGCGGCTACCGCGCTGTGGATCGGCATCGGCTCCGCGTCTCAGGCTGCCGTCGCCGGCGACATCTCCCGCGTTGCGGAGATCTGCACCGCCCAAGGGGCGATCGAGATTCGTTCAGCAACGCGACGCGAGGAGGTCGACGCGCTCTGGGAGATTCGGCACGGTCTCGCACCGGCGGTAATCGCACAATTCCCAGGACGTCGTTACAAGCTCACCGATACCGCCGTCCCGCTCTCACGACTTGTCGAAATGGTGGACTTCGCCAGCGAAGAGGGCAGGCGCCTCGAACTCGACGTCATTCCAGCTGGACACGTTGGAGATGGCAATGTGCACGTGATGGTTGCGATCAAACCCGGTCAGGAGGGCCTGGCAGAGGAGTATTCTGACGCGGTTGTACTCAAGGCCCTGGAACTGGATGGCACTGCGACCGGTGAGCACGGAATAGGTATCGCGAAGCGCAGGTACATGCGCTTCGAACACGGCGAGGCCGTGGACATCATGTGGGATATCAAACGCGCAATCGATCCTCGCGGAATCATGAACCCCGGCAAAGTACTCCCCGAGCCCGCCTGACCCGTCGGCAAGAAGTGCCGTTCCCCACGACGGACGATTCACTCGACGCCATTTTCGATGTCTCCGTCACCACCGACTCGAATAGAGCTAGGATCATCTCACATCGAACTACATTTGCTTTCGCGCGGCCCGGCATTCGCACCCGGTTCACCCCGCAGCGGGAGCGAAACAACAGATAACAGGAGAGGCTGTGGAATCCGGCTTGGAAGAAAAGGTTGCGATCGTAACCGGGGGCAGCACCGGCATCGGGGCAGCAACAGCAGCCCTCCTGGCCGAGCGGGGCGCCGCAGTCGTGATCGCGGGGTCAAGCCCCGGGACGTGGTGTAGCGGTCGGTGATCCTTCTGCTGTTGATTTCGGTTAGGCGCTGAGCTCGAGGACGGTGTCGGTGGTCGCCTCCGTTCCGGTGTCGGGGACGAGGGTGAGGCGGGACTTGGCGAGGATGTCGAGGCCGAGGTAGCGGCGGCCTTCGGCCCATTCGTCGGTCTGCTCGGCGAGGACCGCGCCGACGAGGCGGGTGATCGCGTCGCGATTGGGGAAAATGCCGACGGAGTCGGTGCGGCGGCGGATCTCGCGGTTCAATCGCTCGTTGGGGTTGTTGGACCAGATCTGCTGCCAGAGCCCTTCGGGGAACCCGGTGAACGCGAGGATGTCAGCTCTCGCGTTGTCGAGGTGCTCGAACGCGGCGGGGAGTTTTCCGTCGACGTAGTCCAGGAGCCGGTCGAACTGCGCGTTCACTGCGTCAGCGTCGGGCTGGTCGTAAACGGAGTGCAGCATCGCCTTCACCGCCGGCCACATGCTCTTCGGGGTCACGCTCATCAGGTTCGCGGCGTAGTGCGTGCGGCATCTTTGCCAGACCGCGCCGGGCAGGTTCGCCGCGATCGCCTCCACCAGACCTGCGTGAGCGTCGGAGGTGACGAGGCGCACCCCGCCCAGACCGCGGGCGACGAGGTCGGCGAAGAACGAGTTCCAGGCAGCGCCGGTCTCCGACGTTGCGACCCGCAGCCCGAGCACTTCGCGGCGCCCGTCGGCGTTCACGCCGGTCGCGACCAGCACGACCGCATTGATCACGCGGCCACCCTCACGGACCTTCATCGTCAGCGCATCGGCGGCGACGAACGTGAACGGGCCCGCATCGTCCAGGGGGCGGTGGCGGAACTGGTCGACGTGTTCGTCGAGGTCCGCCGCCATCCGGGAGACCTGCGACTTCGACAGGGAGTGGATCCCGAGGGTCTTCACCAGCTTGTCCATCCGCCGCGTCGAGACGCCCGCGAGGTAGCAGTCCGCGACGACCGTGATCAGCGCGGTCTCGGCGCGCTTGCGGCGCTCGAGGAGCCATTCGGGGAAGTAGGTGCCCTGCCGGAGCTTCGGGATCGCGACGTCGATCGTGCCGACGCGGGTGTCGAGGTCGCGGTGGCGGTAGCCGTTGCGCTGCGCGGCACGGTCCGGTGAGGGCTTGCCCCACTCGGCGCCGACTACGGCGTCAGCATCGGCGGACAGGAGCGCGTTGATCATCGTCTGCAGCAGGCTGCGCATCAGATCCGGAGACGCGTCCGCGAGGGCTTCGCCAAGTAGGCCAGCAGGGTCGACAATATGAGGTGCGGTCATCGTGATGATGCCTTTCGAGTGGGATGTGAGAGTTTCCTCGAAGGATCACACGGTGACCGCGCCCACGTCCAAGACGGGGCCGGCAGCCACCGCGCGTTACACCACGTTAAGGGGCACTACTGATCGCGGATCTCAACGAGAGTGCGGCGCAGGCAACGCTCGACGCAATCCGTGCGGCAGGTGGACGAGCAGAATTCATCCGCACTGACGTCTCGCGAAGGGCAGATGCCACTGCTATGGTCGACTTTGCCGTGGAGACCTTTGGCGGCCTGCATCTGGCGTTCAACAACGCGGGGATCGTGCAGCAGCACCTCCCATTTCACGAAATCCCCGAGGACACGTTTCGCAGCATCCTGGAGATCAATGTACTCGGGGTAGCTTTCTGCCTGCAGGCAGAAACCGCGTATTTCCTCAAGCAGGGTGGCGGAGCAATCGTAAACACGAGCTCGGGCGGCGGAATCACAGGAGTCCCCGGCGGCGGCTCGTATGTCGCGAGCAAGCATGCCGTTGTAGGCATCACCCGCACCGCCGCACTCGACTACGCGGCCCAGGGAATTCGCATCAATGCCATTGCGCCCGGCTTGACCCGCACGCCCATGGTCGCCGGGATGCCCCAAGCGCAGCAGGACAAGCTGACAGCGCTGATGCCCCTCGGAAGACTTTGCGAGCCCGGGGAAATAGCTGAAACCGTCGCCTTCCTGCTCTCCGACAAAGCTTCCTACATCTCGGGAGCAATCTATCCCGTGGACGGTGGAGCAACAGCCTAGTTCAGGCGGAGCGGGCGATGCCGCCAGCCTCGAGGCGAGGGCGAAACTTGCATGTACCCATATCATCTCATCTCGAATGAGATGAGATATCATGAGTGTGGCGGCCACTTCCGACTCGCCGCTATAGAGGAGACAACGATGTCAACAGTCCCCCTTCCACCCGGCCTCTCCGCGTCGGCGTTGGACGCCGCGCTCGCGGCGTTCGAACGAATCGTCGGCGGAGAGCACGTGCACCGCGACGACGCGCTCGTCGCAGAGTTCGCGGATCCGTACGGATACCAGCCCGAGAACCCGTACCGGCCGTCGGCGGTCGTGCAGCCGGGGTCGGTCGAGGAGATCCAGGCGATCGTCGTCGCTGCGGCGGAGCACGGTGTGCCGATCTGGACGAATTCGCAGGGGCGCAACAACGGATACGGGGGCGGAGCACCGCGGGTGAACGGATCCGTCGTCGTCAACCTCCGTCGCATGAACCGCATACTCGAAGTCGATGAGGAGCTCGGGTACGCGGTGCTTGAGCCCGGAGTCACCTTCTTCGACCTCTACAACCATCTGCGCGAGAACGGCTACAAGCTCTGGGCGGACGTGCCCGACATCGGCTGGGGCAGCGTCATCGGCAACGCTCTCGACCACGGCTACGGGTACACCCCCTACGGGGATCACGCCTCGCAGCTGTGCGGTATCGAAGTCGTACTGCCCAGCGGCGAGCTGCTGCGGACGGGAATGGGAGGACTCCCGGAATCGCGCACCTGGCATCTGCAGAAGCGGGGCTTCGGACCGAGCCTCGATCCGCTGTTCATGCAGTCCAATCTCGGCATCGTCGTGCAGGCGGGCGTGTGGCTCATGCCCCAGCCTGAAGTCTGGCGTGCGAACTACGTCTACCTCGACGAGGAGCACCAGATCGGCGCGCTCATCGATGCGCTCCGACCGCTCATGGTCAGCGGAGTGATCAATCATCGCGTCTCGATCGCGAACCTTCTCGCCCGCGCACCATCGATGTCGCGGCGGGCCGACTGGTATCAGGGCGAGGGGCCGATCCCCCCGGAGGTGCTGAAGCGCATGTCGGAGGAGACCGGTTGGGCCGCGTGGAACGCGCGCATCGGCTTCTACGGCTCGAACGCCGTCGTCGATGCCCAGCTGGAGACATTGCGGGAAGCGGTGAAGGATGTCCCCGGCGCGCGGCTCGTCTCCCGCAAGTACGCGGGCGACGTGGCGCGAGAGGACGTCGAGGGTCCCGATGAGCTGCTCGCCGGCATTCCGAGCATGCACCACCTCAACCTGCTGAAGTGGTTCGGCACGGAGACCGGGGGCCACATCGGCTATGCTCCCATCGCGCCGCTGCGCGGCGGGGACGCCGACACCCTGATGGGCCTCATGAAGGAGCAGGTCGCCAAACACGGACTCGACTTCGCGATGGCGTTCGCGCTGCAGCCCCGCTCGATGTACCTGATCGCGCTCATCTTCTTCGATTCGGCGGAAAAGGACATGGTGCGCCGCGCCTGGGATCTGACCGAGTCGCTCGTGCGCGAGGCCGGCGCGCTCGGCTACGGCGAGTATCGATCACACCTGAACTTCATGGACCTCGTCGGCGATCAGTTCAGCTTCAACGATCACGTGCAGCGCCGAGTGCTCACCACGATCAAGGACGCGCTCGATCCCGCGGGTGTTCTCTCCCCGGGCAAACAGGGCATCTGGCC
>Ga0182743_1004509_pt1 | contig 10504 bp, 9 predicted proteins | sample eDN3rd30CKraftOP_FD_128522 | JGI IMG/M metagenome (GOLD analysis project Ga0182743, IMG submission 128522) | Enriched Organic Plus compost microbial communities from Emeryville, California, USA - eDNA 3rd pass 30_C Kraft OP (version 2) (version 2) ... | reverse complement strand
GTTCTGATAGAATTAGAACTTCGTCATGCCCGGACTTGATCCGGGCATCCATCTTTCAAGAAGAGGTGGATTGCCGGGTCGAGCCCGGCAATGACGAGTGGCGGATCAGCGCCGACGCGGTCCGAGCCAGACGTAGGACACGATCAGCGCCGACACCACGCCGGCGAGGATCAGCGCCAGCGGGATGGCCGACGTCGCGCCCGCCAGCAGCATTCCGCCCAATTGCGCGCAGGCGGCTCCGATCGCCATCTGCGTGCAGCCCATGATGCCGGCGGCGGTTCCGGCGGCGCGTGGCCGGATGCTCACCGCGCCGGCGATCGCGGCCGGCAGCAGCAGGCCATTGCCGATGCCCATCAGCGTCTGCGGGCCGAACACGATGATCGGCCCCCAATCCATGGCGAAGACGGCCAGCAGAACCGCCAAGCTTGCGCCCGCCGCCTCGAAGGCGATGCCGAGCCAGATCAGCGTGTTGGAGCCCAGCCGCACGGCCAGCCGCGAGGCGCCGAAATTGCCGCCCGCGTAGCCCAGCGATGAAATGGCGAACCAGACGCCGAACTCGCTCGGGCTGCGGCCCATGAGCGACACCACCACATGGGGGCCTCCGCCGAGATAGGCGAAGAACGTCGCCGAGGCGAAGGCGCCCGACAGGACATAGCCCCAGAACAGGCGCGCGCGGGCGAGGTCCTTCAAGTCGGCCCAGAACGACGGCGTCTCGCCCTGTATGACGTTGAGGGTGCTGGTCTCCGGCAGCGTCAGCGCGACCCAGGCCATGACGCCCAGGCTGGTCGTGGCAGTGAACAGGAAGATCGCCTGCCAGCCGAAGGCGGCGTCGAGCAGGCCGCCCATCAGCGGCGCGAAGCTCGGCACGATCACCATCACGGTCGCCACGAGACCGAGCACGGAGGCGGCACGGTCGCGCTCGAACAGATCGCGGATGATGGCCCGGCCGACCACGATTCCCGTCGAGGCGCCGATGGCCTGGAAGATGCGCGCGACGATCAGGCTTTCGATATTGGCCAGGACCACGGCCAAGAGGCTGACGGCGCCGGTCAGCGCCATGCCGCCCATCATCACCGGCCGGCGGCCGAACCGATCCGACAGCGGCCCCATGATGAGCTGCGCGGCGGCGAGCCCGACCAGGAACAGCGATACCGTGAGTTGGACGGTCGCCGGATCGGCCTTGAGCAGGCGCGTCAGCTCCGGCAGTGCCGGCACGATGATGGTGAGCGTGGTGGCGCTGATGGAGGTCGCCGCCATCAGGAGCAGCAGCAGAGCGGCGGGCGCGCCGCTCGTGCGGACTTGCTCCCTCAGTTGTCGCGCGTCCTTGAGCAAGGCGGATCCGGTCGTGATTGGAGGAAAGGGGCGGTGGGCGTCAAAAGATCAGCCGAAGCTGAGCGGTTCCGTGGCGGCGGCGAGCCATGGCTTGGTCTCGTCGTCGACCAGCGGCATCAGCGCGGCGGCCACCTTGGCATGATAGATCTCGATCCAGGACACTTCGCTCTCGGTCAGCATTCCGACATCGATCAGGCGCCGGTCGATGGGCGCCAAGGTCAGCGTTTCGAACGTGTTGAGTGGCCGCTCCCCGTCGGGGACGTCCGGCGCCTCGGTTACCAGCACGAGATTCTCCATACGGATGCCGTAGCCGTCGGTCTGATAATAGCCAGGCTCGTTGGACAGGATCATGCCGCGCTTGAGCGGCACGTTGCCGAGCTTGGAGATGCGCGCGGGGCCCTCGTGGACCGACAGATAGCTGCCGACGCCGTGGCCGGTGCCATGGTCGTAGTCGAGCCCGACCTGCCACAGGAAGCGTCGCGCGAACGGGTCGATCTGCGCGCCGGTGGTGCCGTCGGGAAACAGCGCTTGCGCGATGGCGATATGACCCTTGAGGACGCGCGTGAAGCGGTCGCGCATCTGCTCGGTCGGCTCGCCCACCGCGACGGTGCGGGTGACGTCGGTGGTGCCGTCCTCGTACTGGCCGCCGGAATCGATCAGGAACAGGTCGCCCGACCGGATGCGGCGGTTGCTCGCGCGGGTGACGCGGTAATGCACGATGGCGCCGTTGGGGCCCGAGCCGGCGATGGTCGGGAACGAGATGTCCTTCAACGCGCCGGTCTCGCGACGGAAGGTTTCGAGCGCCTCCACGGCATCGATCTCGGTGATGCGGCCGGTCGGCGCCTCGCGGTCGAACCACGCCAGGAAGCGGGTCAAGGCCGCGCCGTCGCGCCGCTGCGCGACATTGGCGCCCTCGATCTCGACCGGGTTCTTGACCGCCTTTAGCATCGTGATCGGGTCGGCGCCGCGCACAATGCGGCCGCCCTCCGCCGCGATCAGCTTGGCGATGGCATCGGCGCAGGTCGCCTGATCGAGGCGCACGGCGGCCTTGGAGACGCCGAGCGCGGCGAGCTGGCGGTTGAACTCCTCGGGCGGCAGGATTTCCGCGACCTCGGCCAGCCGGTCCCGCACCATGTTCGACAGCTTGTCGGCTTCGGCGAACAGCGTCGGCCGCTCGTTCTTGGGCAGGATCGCGAAGGCCAGCGGCAGCGGCGTGTGTTCGACGTCCGAGCCGCGGATATTGAATGTCCAGGCGACATTGTGCGGATCGGAGATCACCAGCGCGTCGGCGCGCAGGCTTTCCATCTCGGCCCGGATGCGGGCGATCTTGGAGGCGGGATATTCGCCCGCGTAGCGCAAATCGTGCAGCACGATCGGGCCGGACGGCGGCGCCGGACGGCCGGTCCACAGCGCGTCGATCGGATTGGGCTCGGTCGGAACGAGGGCCGCGCCGACATTGCCGCAGATGCGGCCGATCCGCTCGGCGCCGTCGGCGGTGTGCAGCCACGGATCGTAGCCCAGCCGGGCGCCGGCCGGCAGATGCCGTTCCAGCCATTCCGCTGGCGATGCCTCGGCCATGGGCACGATCTCGAAGACCGCGCCATCCACCTGGTCCCGGGCCTGGAGCGTGTAGCGTCCGTCCGTGAACAGGAGAGCCTTGTCCTCCAGGACGATGGCGCAGCCGGCCGAGCCGGTGAAGCCAGTCAGCCAGGCCAGGCGCTCCTCGGACGGGGGGACATATTCGTTCTGATAGCGGTCGGCGCGCGGCAGGATGAAGCCCGAGAGATCACGGCTTTTCAGCTCGGAACGCAGCGATTCCACACGCGGCCCGGTGGCGGCGGGTTTGGGATTGTCGAACGATTGGAAACGAGCCTCGAACATGGCGGCATCTATAGAGCATCGATTGTCGCAGTGCGACGACGATTGCGAAAAACTCCATTCCGAAACAGAACCTTAGCTCCGCCGGAGGCGCAGGGATCGGATCATTGGGGAGAGAAGCCGGACCCTTGCGAAACGCCCTGGCGTCGCAAACGTTGCGCGATGATATTGCGACGCACAATAAATCACTCTCGGGATCGCTTTCAGCGCATCTTCGTGTCCTGCGCCATGCCTTATCGATCGCCATTTCCGCTGCGATTATGATTATTTAGGCTAATAGCCATGCGCTTTCTGTTCTTTTGCGCCGCAAAATAATCCCTATGTTGCATTGCGACAGAGGCCGCCGAGGCGGCCCGCTCGATGCAGGAGATTCCACTATGTCCGTTGTCACTTACGACGCCGTTCCAGGCGAGGCCGCCGCACCGGCAATGGCCGCACCGGCAATGGCCGCGCCGGTCCGCAAGGGTATTTTCGCGCGCCTTCTCGATGCCCTGATCGAGGCCCAGACCCGCCGGGCCGAGATCGAGGTCGCGCGCTATCGCCGCATTATGCCGGACGCCTGATCCGCGCGGCGAATTTTCAAGAATTGCAAGAGTTGAAGTAGCGGTTCACTGCTTTGAGTGAGCCGCTCTTTTCATGAATCGGGGAGCTTTCAGAGACGGATTCAATCAAGTCGAATCAGTCTCCAACGCCATTTTTTATTTGAGCATGATCTTGTCCGAAAACCGCTTCGCACTTTTCGGGCTCATGCTCTACGTCCAGCTCAGGCTGCGCGCCGACAAGAGCATCGTGGTCCAGCCCTCGCGGTCGATCCGACGCTCCAAGGTCAGCCCCTGCGTCCGATAGGCGGCCAGCGCCGCGGACGCGTGCGAGACCATCAATCCCGACAGGATGACATTGGCGCCGGGCGGGATCGCCTGGCCCATGGGAGCCGCCAGCCGCTTCAGCGGCGCCAGAAGGATATTCGCGAATACGAGGTCAAACGGCCCACGCGCCTTGATCTGCGGCGCGTCGAAGCCGGCGGCATGGACGCATTCCACCAGCGGGCAGACGCCGTTGAGCCGCGCATTGCCGCGCGCCGCCACAACCGATCCGAGGTCGATGTCGGTGGCGAGGATCGGGCGCCGCCACAGCTTGGCGGCGGCGATGGCCAGCACACCGCTGCCGGTGCCGAGGTCGAGGACGCGCTCCGGAGACCGGCTGCGCGCCAGATAATCGAGCATCTCAAGACAGCCGCGCGTGGTGCCGTGGTGGCCGGTGCCGAAGGCCAGCGCGGCTTCGATCTCGATGCCGATGGCGGAGGGCGGCACCTTGTCCCGGTCGTGGGCGCCATGGACGACGAAGCGGCCGGCGTGGACGGGCTTGAGCCCTTCCAGGGAGGAGCGCACCCAGTCCTTGGCCTCGACGGTGCCGACCGTGAGCGAGGCGGCGAGCTTATCCCCGTCGTTATCCCCTGCCGCCAGCGCGACCAGGTCGCGGACGGCTGTCACATCGGGCATCGCCGGAAAATACGCCTCGACGAGCCAGGAGCCGTTCGGCTGCTCGAAGGCGCCGCAGGCGATATCCTCGGGGTCGAAGCTCTCGGCCAAAAGGCTTGCAATACGCTGGGCCGCGGCGGCGGGCGCTTCGAGGCTGACGACGACGCAGGTGCCGTCGGGCGATGTGGGTGGGGCGATGATCACAGCGCCTTATGCACAGAGGCGGCGCGCCGTTCCACCTCTTTCTGCACGTTTCGTCACCAGAGCGGTCCCCAGCCTGTCCACCGGCTTGTCCACAATCTGTCACGGTCGCCCGGCATCGTGGTATGCCTGCGCGCGGGAGCGAAACGGCCGACGGAAACGGACATGAACAACGACGACATCCTTGCCTGTGCCCAGACCGTCCAGGCCTGGGGCTTTGCCCGCGATCAGCGCCGCTGGGAGGATCTGCGCGATACCTTTCATCCGCATGGTGTGATCCACGTGTCCTGGTTCAGCGGCTCGTTCGACACCTTCGTCGATCATTGCAAGGCGAACGCCAGCGGCGGCGTGTTCTCCAAGCACCTTTTGTGGCCCTCGCGGGTGCGCGGTGCCGCCAACCGGGCGATCTCGGAGACCACCACGGCCATTCTCGTGCGGCAGGTGATCGAGGACGTCACCGTGGACCTGACGTCCTACGCGCGCTTCCTCGACCGTTTCGAGCGGCGCAACAACGTCTGGCGGATCGTCGAGCGCACCTGCATTTACGAGTTCGACCGGCTCGATCCGCTGACGCCTTCGGACAAGTTCACCGCGCTGATGAAGAGCGGCGAGGCGGAGCGCTTCCCGGTGCCCTATCGCTACATGGGCTATCGCATCGCCGCCCACGGCCGAGCGCTCGCCGAGCCGGTGCATTACGATGGAAGGCCGGAGACCGAGGCGCTCAAGTCGCGCTACGAGGGCTGGATGCGGGAGTGACGGGCCCGTTCATCCGCCAAAATCAGGCGCAAGGATCAGGCGAGAGCACTCACACCCGTTCGACGAACGAATCCACCACGCGCTTCTCGCCCGCCTTGTCGAAGGCGATGGTGAGCTTGTTGCCGTCCACGGCGACGACATTGCCGTTGCCGAACTTGATGTGGAACACGCGCTCGCCGACCGAGAAGGATGACGGCGCGCCGGTCGATTTGGCGATCAGCTCTCCCTCGATGGTGAGCGGCGCGCGCCGCACGGGCGCCTTGCGACGTGGCGGCTGCGCGCGTGGCGCCATGTCATCGTCGTCATAGCTTTCCTGCGCGTATTCATGCGAATCGTCCGCGCCGAAACGCGGCGCGCCGGTCTCGTCGAACCCGCCGCGTCCCTTGTTGGCCTGCGCACGTTGCCAGCCCGGCGTCGAATAGCTCGATCCGAAGGCCGTGACGGAATCGAAGCGCGACGCGGCCGGGCGGCCGCCGAAATCGCCGGCGGCTTCGGTGATCCGCACATGGGCCTCGGGCAATTCGTCGAGGAAGCGCGAGGGAATGTTGGTCTGCCACAGGCCGTGGGTGCGGCGGTTGGTGGCGAAGAAGATATGCGCGCGCCTTCTCGCGCGGGTCACGCCCACATGCGCTAGCCGTCGCTCCTCTTCGAGGCCGGCGCGGCCCTGTTCGTCGAGCGCGCGCTGATGCGGGAACAGGCCCTCCTCCCAGCCGGGCAGAAACACCGTGTCGAACTCTAGACCCTTGGCCGAATGCAGCGTCATGATCGAGACCGCGTCCTGGCCCTCGCTGCGGTCGGTGTCCATCACCAGCGAGATGTGTTCGAGGAAGCCCGCGAGATTCTCGAACTCCTGCATGGAGCGCACCAGCTCCTTCAGGTTCTCCAGCCGGCCTGCGGCGTCGGCGGAGCGGTCCTTCTGCCACATCTCGGTGTAGCCGGACTCGTCCAGCACGATCTCGGCCAACTCGCCGTGCGGCAGCGTGTCCTTCTGCGAGCGCCAGCGGTCGAAACTGTCCATCAGGCCGCGCAGCGACGAGCGCGCGCGGGGCTTCAACTCGTCGGTCTCGACGATGGCGCGCGCGGCTTCCGTCATCGGCAGCCTCCGGCGGCGGGCATGGTCGTGCACCGCCTGCACGGTGGCGTCGCCGAGGCCCCGTTTCGGGGTGTTGACGATGCGCTCGAAGGCGAGATCGTCGGCCGGCGAATTGATGACGCGCAAGTAAGCCAGCGCATCGCGGATCTCGGCGCGTTCGTAGAAGCGCGGACCGCCGATGACGCGATAGGGCAGGCCGAGCGTGACGAAGCGGTCTTCGAACTCGCGCATCTGGAACGAGGCGCGCACCAGGATCGCGATCTCGTCGAGCTTGTGGCCGCCGCGCTGCAATTGCTCGATCTCTTCGCCGATCGCGCGCGCCTCCTCCTCGGAATCCCATGCGCCCGTGACGGCGACCTTCTCGCCCGGCTCGTCCTCGGTGTGCAGCGTCTTGCCGAGCCGGCCCTCGTTGTGCGCGATCAGATGCGAGGCGACCGCGAGGATGTGCGCGGTGGAGCGGTAGTTGCGCTCCAGGCGGATCACGGCGGCGCCGGGAAAGTCGTGCTCGAAACGCAGTATGTTGTCCACGTCCGCGCCGCGCCAGCCGTAGATCGACTGGTCGTCGTCGCCGACGCAGCAGATGTTGCGCATCGTCGCTTGGCTTTCGTCATCCTGGCCATGGGGCCTTTGCGCGATCAGCCGCAGCCACAGATATTGCGCGACGTTGGTGTCCTGATACTCGTCCACGAGAATGTAGCGAAACCGCCTCTGGTATTCGGCGAGTACTTCGGGATGCTCGCGGAACAGGCGGATCGTTTCCAGCAAGAGGTCGCCGAAATCGGCGGCGTTGAGCGTCTTCAGCCGATCCTGGAACGCCTGATAGAGCTTCTTGCCCTTGCCGTTGGCGAAGCTCGCGGCCTCGCCGGCCGGCACCTGGTCGGGTGTCAGTCCGCGATTCTTCCAATGGTCGATCAGCCCGGCGAAGACCCGCGCCGGCCAGCGCTTGTCGTCGATGCCCTCGACCTCGAGAAGCTGCTTGATGAGCCGGATCTGGTCGTCGGTGTCGAGGATCGTGAAATCGGGCTTGAGGCCGACCAGTTCGGCGTGACGCCGCAGGATCTTCACCCCGATGGAGTGGAACGTGCCGAGCCAGGGCATGCCCTCGACGGCGGCCCCGACCATCTGGCCGATGCGGTGGCGCATCTCGCGCGCCGCCTTGTTGGTGAAGGTGACGGCGAGGATCTGTGACGGATAGGCGCGCCCGGTGGCTAGGATATGCGCGATCCGGGTGGTCAGGACCCGCGTCTTGCCGGTTCCCGCGCCCGCCAGCACCAGGACGGGACCGTCCAGCGTCTCGACCGCGCGCCGCTGCTCCGGATTGAGTCCGTCGAGATAGCCGGCGGACGCGCTGCGCGCCGCGAGGGCGCGTGCGGCGATGCCGCCCGGCGACGGCGCGGGGGAGGTCAGGTCGTTCGCTCGCTTCAAGGGTTCGGCCAAGGTTCCGTTCGGTTCTTCGTTGTGTGATTCGGCTGTGGCCCGAAAATGGCACTGCCGGCCACCTTTTGCGAGAGGACCGGCGGTTGTTGTGTGGAACGCGCATGTCTGAGGCTGGTGCGAGACGGATCGTTCCGCATGGAGCCGCGTTGGTGTTTCCAGGCAGGGAGACGGCGATGCCAAAGCTGGACGGCATTCTGGAAACGGCGCTCTACACCGACGACATGGTGCGCGCGCGGGGCTTCTATGAAGACGTGATGGGCCTCAAGCCAGTGTTCGTCGACGAAAGGCTCACCGCCTATGGCGTGGCCGGGCGCGGCATGCTGCTGATCTTCCAGCGCGGCGCCACCACAGAGACCGTGACGATCCCCGGTGGCACCATCCCCGGCCATGACGGCGCCGGGCCGCTGCACATGGCGCTCGCCATCGGCAAGGCGGCGCTGCCGGCATGGCGCTCGCATCTCGAACAATCCGGGATCGCCATCGAGGGTACGACCGACTGGCCGCGCGGCGGCCACAGCATCTATGTCCGCGATCCCGATGGCCATCTCATCGAGCTGGCGACGCCCGGCCTCTGGAAGGGCGTGTATTGAAAGAGATGTGTATTGATCGAAGGCCGCGCCCGGTTGTGGCGGGTCAACTCCTGGTCGGCATGGCGACGCGCCGCCCGGCCGCCTCCGGCACCGGAAGCTGCTTGTGCGCCGTATACATGCGGGCCAGGGCCTCGCGCAGACCGTCGGTGAAGGGCGCGGTCTTGCGCTTTTCCATGTCGACGTGGAGCACCATGTTCTCCGACGTGGCGGACACCCAGCCCTCTTCGGCGTGGAAGAGCTGCTCGAAGAAATGTGCGCGCTTCTCGTCGTAGCCGAGAAGCTGGAACGTCACGCGCACCGGCATGCCCTCGCGCAACTCGCGCAGGTAGCGGACATGGGCCTCGGCGGTGAAGGTGGAATGGCCATGCTGCCTGGCGTAATCGGCGCCCGCGCCGAGCAGCGAAAACGCCTCGTCCACCGCCCGGTCGAACAGCACGTTGTAATAGGCCATGTTGAGATGGCCGTTGTAGTCGATCCAAGCGGGCTCGACCCTCATCACGGAAGAGACGAAGGGAGCGAAATAGACGGGTTCGAACTCGATCCGATCCAACATTGCTTTAGTTTGACGGTATATTATCGCGAGGTCAGCAACTTTTTGCCATGAAGGCGCAATGGGAAGGCGCGGCGTGGCGTCTCGCCCCGATTGGCAAGCGGTCTGTCTGTGGCCAGAATGCGGCGGTCAGACATAGAATCGCCGTCGCGAACCGCTTGAATGCGCTCGGTTCGGCGGACGGGAACGGGCCGCCGGATAGCCCCACTGATTTGGAATTCGTTAACCTTCGGCGCGCTTCGTGCCCGGAGGCAAAGGCGCACTGGGAGCCCGCGTGCAGACCACGCTCTTGGGACTGGCCATCGCATTGATCCTGGCGCTCGTGACGGCGCTGGTCGGTCCGCATTTTATCGACTGGACCGATCACCGGGCGCGGTTCGAGGCCGAGGCCAGCCGGCTCGTCGGGCTCGACGTGCGCGTCGGCGGTCCCATCGACGTGCGGCTTCTGCCCGTGCCCTGGGTCAGTCTCGGCGGCATCGAGATCGGGCCGCAGGAGGATGGCCGCCGGCTGCGGGCCCGCTCGCTGGGCGTCGCGCTGGAGCTTGGCGCGCTGATGCGCGGCGAGGTCCGTGCCGCCGAGATGCGGCTCTCGGGTCCTGAGTTCGGCATCGGGCTCGACGGCAAGGGCCGGGTCGAATGGCCGGCGATCTCGCTCGACGCCGGCAAGGCCATGGCGATCGAGCGGCTCACCATCGAGGACGGCCGGGTCGTCCTGTCCGACGCGCGCAGCGCCGGACGCGCGGTGCTCCAGAACGTGCAGTTCAGCGGCGAGGTGCGCTCGCTGGTCGGTCCGCTGCGCGGCGAGGGGGCGTTCCTGTCCGGCGGCCGGCTGTACGGATACCGGCTCGCGGTCGGCCGGATGGGCGATGACGGCTTGCGGCTGCGGCTGTCGCTCGACACACCGGACGAGCCGTTCACGCTGAACACCGAGGGACAGTTCACGACCGAGGACGGCGCGCCGCGCTACGAGGGAACGCTCGCGGTGGCGCGCCCGGCCGATCCGGAGCATCCCGAAGGCGGTGGCGAACGCGAGCCCATGCAGATCACCGGCAAGGTGGCCCTGGGCGACGACCGGGCGGTCTTTCAGCAGATCGAATTCAATTACGGTCCTCAGGAGCGGGCCTTGCGGCTGTCGGGCGCGGCGGAATTGCGCCTCGGTAAACAGCCGCGCCTGCAAGGCGCGCTGTCG
>Ga0182743_1004508_pt1 | contig 10506 bp, 4 predicted proteins | sample eDN3rd30CKraftOP_FD_128522 | JGI IMG/M metagenome (GOLD analysis project Ga0182743, IMG submission 128522) | Enriched Organic Plus compost microbial communities from Emeryville, California, USA - eDNA 3rd pass 30_C Kraft OP (version 2) (version 2) ... | reverse complement strand
GCTTCCTTGGCTTCCTCCGGCGAGGCGCCCTTGAGCGAGACAAGGCCCTGAGCCGCCCAGAAACGAACGGCGGGGTCGGAATGGCTCAGCCACTTCGTCAGTTGCGGCAGGTTCTTGGGATCGCGCTGGATCGCTACCGATGCCGCCTCGGCGATTTCAGCCAGCGGATAGCTCGCCGGCTTTTCGCGGACCGCGTTGTAGGCGGGCCGGCCGTCGAACCGGGTGCGCAGATCGGCTTCGGCGAGCAGGCCGAGGTCGATGATTTCAGCCTGCCAGCGGTCGAGTTCCTTGCGCAGGCGTTCGAGCGTTTCACGGTGTTCGGGAGAACCGGCGAGATTGTTGATCTCGAACGGGTCGGCCTGCGTGTCGTACAGCTCTTCGGTTGGCTTGTCGGGGCCCATGAAAATCGCCTGGGGGCCGCTGAGCTTGCCGGCTTTGGAGAGGTCTTGCCAGACGCGGAGCGTCGGCATTTGGTTGGCGTAGCTGAGCCACTGCTCGTGGAAGTAGGGACGCTGCGGGTAGTAGTTGCGGATGTACTTGAAGCGGTCGTCGCGGACCGCCCGGATCATGTCGGTCCGCTCGTCCATCCGGTCGCGGAAGCCGTAGATGAACTTTCGCGGTGGCCCGGCATATTTGCCGAGAAACGCGGAGCCCTGCATGTGCTTCGGCGGCTCGATGCCAACCAGGCTGAGGATCGTGGGGCCGACGTCGATAAGGCTGATCATCTGGTCGACCGTTCCGCCAGCCTTCGCCGGAGCGAGATCCTTGTACTTCTCCGGCACGTGGACGATGAACGGAACTTTCAGGCTGGTGTCGTAGAGCCAGCGTTTCGAACGCGGCATGCCGGCGCCGTGGTCGGAGAAGACGAAGACGATCGTGTCGTCGGCCAGGCCGGCTTCTTCCAGCTCTTGGAGCAGTTCGCCGATGCGGCGATCGGTGAACGTGATCGCGTCGGCGTAGCGGGCCCAGTCCTTACGCACCTCGGGCGTGTCGGGATGGTACGGCGGTAGCTCTGCCTTGGCCGGATCGTGCTTGTCGGCCGGGTCGAGCGTCGACATCCGCCGCTGATATTCGGCTTCGCCGAGGCGGATCTGGCTTTCGTGGCACGTCGTCAGATTGAACACTGCGAAGAACGGCTGATCCTTTGCGCGATTCTTGTAGTGCGCGTCCTTGCTGCTCTCGTCCCACGCTTCGCGCGGCGGCTTGAAGTTGTAGTCGGTCTTGACGTTGTTCGTGCAGTAGTAGCCGGCCTCGCGCAGGTACTGCGGGAAGCACGGCACGCCTTCGGGCAGATCGCCCTGGCAACGCATGTGATGCGTGCCGAGCGCCGGGGCGTAGACGCCCGTAATCATGGTCGAGCGGCTGGGGGCGCAGACGCCGATTGTGGCAAAGGCGTTCGTGTAGCGCACGCCGCGGGCTGCGAGGGCGTCCATGTTCGGCGTGCGAGCGTACTTGTCGCCGTAGCAGCCGACGTGCGGCGAGATGTCCTCGAGCGTGATCCAGAGGATGTTGGGCCGCGCGGCGTCAGCGGCGATTGCCTCCCGCGCCGCGGGAGCAAGAGCGCAAAACAGGCTGACGAGCAGGCCGAGAGATCGAAACTTCATTGCAACTGGTCCAGAGCTGGGAAAGGAAAGTCGGGATTGGGGCGGTGCTGCTCGCGCATCACGCGCTCCATGCGAGCCACGATGTCGGGATGCTTGTCGGCGACGTTGGTGGTCTCGTACGGGTCGTCCTTCAGGTTGTATAGCTCGATGCGCAGATCGGGCTCCTTATTCGCCAGCTCGGCCTTGGATTTGCCTTTGTTGCGTCCGCCGCCACCCGTTTGTGGCATGAGATTCTGGCGGACCGCCTTCCAATCCCCCATTCGGAGCGACTGCTGGCCGCCATACGCCGGGAACTCGCGATAGAGAAACTCGCGCGGCGGCTGCTCCTTGCCCAGCAGCGTCGGGGCGAAGCTGATGCCGTCGGTCACCAGCCCGCTCTCGGGCTTACCGGAGGCCAGTTCGACCAGCGTGCTGAACCAGTCCTCGAAGCCGGTGATGCGGTCACTCTGCGAGCCGGCGGCGATTTTGCCTTTCCAGGCGATCGCCATCGGCACGCGAACGCCACCTTCGTAGACCGAGCCCTTGTAGCCGCGCAGGCCGCGGGTCGAGTTGAAGTATTCCGAGTCGGTGCCCCCCAGACGGTTGAACAGCGGCCCGTTGTCCGACGTGAAGACGAAGATCGTATTGTCGGTGAGCCCCAGCTCCTCGACCTTGTCGAGCATCTGCCCCACGTAGTCGTCCAGCCGGGTGATCATCGCCGCGTAGGCGGCCCGCGGCGTGCGGTGGGGCAGATAGCTATTGCCGCCGACATACGGCTGGTCGTCGAACTTGTCCTCGAACTTGCGGAGCGTGTCGTCGGGGACTTGCAGGGCAAGGTGTGGAATGGTCGTGGGGAAGTAGAGGAAGAACGGACGGTCCTTGTTCTGCTCGATGAACTTGATCGCCTGCTCGGCGATCAGGTCGGGAGCGTAATCCTTCCCTTTGTAGGCTGCGTACGAAGCCGGATCGTTCGGATCGGCCCCTTCGGGGAGCCGCTGATGCGCGGCGAATTCCTCGTTGTTGAGCATCAGCTTCTGGTCGTTGTCCCACAGGTGGAGCGGATAGTAGTTGTGGGCGACTCGCTGGCAGTTGTAGCCGAAGAAGCGGTTGATCCCCTGCTTCAGCGGCTCGCCGGTCGAGCCCGGACCGCCCAGGCCCCATTTGCCGAAGGCGCCGGTCACATAGCCAATTTCCTGCAGGCGGCGCGGCAGCGTGACGGTCCCTTCTGGAAGCGGAAATTGCCCTTCCGGCTTGAGTTCCCGATTGTTCCGCACCACGGAGTGGCCGGAGTGCAAGCCGGTCATCAGCACGCAGCGCGAGGGAGCGCACACCGGGCTGCCGGAGTAGTGCTGCGTGAACCGCATGCCATTGCGGGCGATGCGATCGATGTTGGGCGTTTGAAATTTTTCCTGGCCGAAGCAACTGACGTCGCCGTAGCCCAGATCGTCCGCCATTACGAAGACGATATTGGGCAAGCGATCGGCGGCGAGCAATGGGGCCGGGACCAGCAAACCGAGAGCAAGCAGAACCGACGCAAACGCGGCGGCTCGAAGAAACGCGTAACGCATGAGAACGACTTCGCTTGGTTGGATTCGTTGCGAGGTAAGTTCCGTAAATGAGAATTCACCCAAAGTTAATCGGGCAAAGGACGTCGTTCAATCAGCCGCGGGCGAGGGCAAACAAAAAGCCCGTAGCGGATTTCGGGCGAATCCCGCTACGGGCGAATGCTGCTACTTTCTGACGAGCTCAATTGCCGCTTACGCAGCCCGGCGAGCGACTGGCTGTTGCTCCTCGGCCCGGCCGTGGTCGATGCGGATGATCCGGTCGGCCAAACGCAGAGCGCTTTCGCGGTGGGTGATGAGGATGATGGTCTTGCTGCCGGCAAAGCCTTCGAGCACGTCGTGGATGACGCGTTCGCTTTCGACGTCGACCTGGCTGGTCGCTTCGTCGAGGATGAGGATTTCCGGTTTGCGGAGCAGAGCCCGCGCGAGCACGATGCGCTGACGCTGGCCGCCGCTGAGGCAGAGGCCGTTCGGGCCGGTGCGGGTCTGGTACTTTTCGGGGAATTTCTGGATGAACTCGTCAGCGCGGGCCAGTCGAGCAGCCTCGCGTACCTCTTCTTCGGTCGCGTCCCAGCGGCCGTAACGGATGTTGTAGTAGATCGTCTCGTTGAACAGCTCGGTATGCTGCGTGACGAGGGCGATTCGGCTGCGAAGCTCCTTCAGCGACAGCTCGGTGAGCGGAACGCCGTCGAGCTTCACCGTGCCTTCCTGCGGATCGTAGAAGCGGCAGGTAAGGCCGACGAGCGTGCTCTTGCCGCCGCCGTTGGGGCCGACCACGGCGATCGTCTGGCCGAAGGGGATTCGCAGATTGACGTCGTGCAGCACGGGGTGGGCCGGGTCGTAGCCGAACTTGATGTTCTCGAACACCAGCTCGCCGTGCGGTTTGGCGATCGGCTTGGGATTTTCGGGTTCGCGGACGAGCGGTTCGCGATCAAGCAGCGGATAGAGGGCGTCGGCGCAGATCATGCCCGTGTTGATGCCCGCCACCACGCCGGCCATTTTGCGCACCGGCTCGAAACCGCCCAACAACATGCCGAAGAAGACCATCATCGTCGACACGCCGAGCGGCTCTTTGAACACGTGGATGCCGAAGACCGACAGTTGGCCGTGCAGCGTCAGGTGAGCGCCCAACACGATCGCCATACAGACCATGCAGACGCCGACCAGTTCCGCCATCGGCGAAGCCATCGTGTTGAACAGGTGGGCCCGCAGGTTGAACCGCATCATGTCGTCGGTCGAGCGATGGAAGCGCTTGCGCTCCTGCTCTTCCATCGTGTAGGCCTGCACGGTGAGCATGCTTTGCAGCGCTTCGTGCAGCACGTGGTGGAAACCGAGCGATTGGGCGAACAGACGCTTGGCCGTCGAACGCAGCTTGCGATTGAGCCACAGGATGAGGTAGGCCCCGACCGGAGCGAACACCATCGTGGCCAGGAGCAATCGCCACGAAATGAGGGCCGCGCCGACGAGACAGGCGATCAACTTCAGCGGTTCGCTCACGGCGCTGCCGAAGATGCTGTTGATGCCGTTGGCCAAACCGTCGGAGGTGTTCGTAACCTGCGCGGTGAAGCCGCTTTGGCCGATCTTCAGGAAGCCGCCGCGGTCCATTTCGAGCGCTTTGTCGAACACGCGTTCGCGGATACGGCGGGCAATTTTTTGCGATACGGTCGCCACTATCATGCTCGAAGCGACCTGTAGCGTTTGTTTGATGATCATGCTGAGAATCAGCAGACCCGCAATCGCGAGCACGACCTGAAACGGATCGTGCGGCACGTATTTCTCCAGCCACGGCTGCAGTTCTTCATAGCCGCGAAGCTGGACCGTTTGCGTTTGAACGGTGGTTTGCAGATCGATGATCCGCTGGCTGGTCACTCGGTCTTGCGGATCGACCGGCTGCTTTTTCAGCTCGTCGAGTTCCTTGGTGGCCTGGGCAATCTGATCCTTCGCGGCGGTGATGCGCTGCTGATTCCATTGCTGCGGCGCCTGGCCGCGGAGGGTCACCTCCAGGATGGGGAACGCGGCGGCAATGTTCATGCTCCAGAGGGCCGCCACCCCGGCCGAACAACACCACGCAAACACCAGCCAGGGCCAGAAACCTATCGCGTCCGCCAGAGCACGTCGAAAATTCTTCATTGCCGAACACACCCCCGATACACAAACCTTCGTGCGAAGCCCGCTCGATCGATATGTTGTGGGTCCAAAACTTCGCCGAAAGCATCAACAAGCCGCGGGACTGTATCAGGAGCGCGCCATTCGAGAAAGACGAATTGGGCGGTTGTCCGTGAAACGGGGGCGACAACGCGGCAGTGCGCAGCAGAAAGGCCGATGCGGCGGCGACTCACCGCCGAATCGGCCTTGGAATCAATCGAGCTGCCCGCTGAATGCTAGCAGTGCGGGCGTCTTCACAGGCTGCCGATTCTTACTCGCGCGAAGCGGCGGCTTCCTCCGGCTTCGACTCGTTGGCGGGCACGACAAGCAGCGGCTTCTTGTCGGCGGAGCCGTTGCCGCTAGCAGCCGAAGCGGCGGGAGCTTCCGGCGGGGGCGGAGGTTCCGCAGCCGCTGCCGGTTCCGCGTGAACTTGCTCTTCCTTTTGCTTGCGCCGTTTGCCCAGTAGCCACGAACCCCACACGGTCAGGTCGTCGAAAAAGCAGTAGACCACCGGAACGGCAAGAAGCGTCGGCAGGAGGGACAGCGTCTGTCCGCCCACTGCTAGCACGGCAATCGAGCGGCGTTCTTCGGCGCCGGGACCGGTGCCGACGAGCAGCGGCAGCATACCGGCGACGAACGCGACGGTCGTCATCAAGATCGGCCGCAGGCGGTCGCGGTTGGCTTGCAGCACGGCTTCGTCGCGCGGCAGCCCACGCTCGCGGAGGACGTTCGTATGGTCGACCTGCAAAATGGCCGCCTTCTTGACCACGCCGAAGAGCACGAGGATGCCCAGGGCCGAGTACAGGTTGAGCGTTTCGCCGGCCCAGAGCAGGCTCAGCAAGCCGAACGGCACGGTGAGCGGCAGCGAGAAGAGAATCGTCAGCGGGTGGATGAAGTGCTCGTATTGGGCGGCGAGCACGATGTACATAAAGACGAACGACAACAGGAACGTCCAGCCGAAATCGCTCAGCGTCCGTTCCAGCTCGCGACCGCGACCCAAGATGCGCGTCTCGAAGCCGGCTGGAATGCCAATCTCCTCGGCGGCCGCCTGCAAGGCTTGTAGACGATCCCCCAGCGCGTAGCCCGGAGCGAGGTTGGCCCGAATGGCGATCATGCGCTGCCGTTCCAGGCGGTCGATACGCGAAACGTTCTCCGACCGCTCGAACTGTACCAGGTTGTTGATGCGCGTCAGATTGTTGCGCGATCCGGGGAGCTGTCCGACCACGATTCTCGCAGCCGAGGGATCGGTCGGAACGTACAGGTTCGAAATCGATTCAGGATCATTGCGGTCGACGTTGATCAATCGCAGCTCGACGTCGTAAGCGTCGTCCACCGTCGGATCGCGATAACGCGAGACGCGCTCGTCGCCGCCGACCGCGATCCGCAGCGTATCGGCAATGTCGCGAACGCTCACGCCGAGCGCCGCTGCCAGCTCGCGGTCGATGTGGGCCCGCAACTCCGGCTTGTCGACGCGGATCGTCGTATCGACGTCGACGATGCCGGGGATTGTGGCCGCCTTCTCGCGCAGCTTTTCGCTGAATGCGAGCAGTTCGTCGGCGTTCGCGCCGGTGATCGAAAAATCGATATCGACCGGAGCGCCTTGGCGAAGTGAGGTGAGGTTGCGGACCTGGACGCGGCAGTGCGGCAGCTTGGACAGCCGTTTGCGCACTTCGGCCATCTTTTGCCGCTGCGTAAAATTTCCTTCGAAGGCGGAATTTGGGTTGCCCGCAAGCAGGCCGTTCCACAGCCGTTTGAGCGAAAAGACGCGGCCTTCGATGTTCGACAGCCGCACGTAGCCGCTGGCCTGATTCACGCGCGCGGTATCGCGCGTGCCGACCGACAGCAACACGTGCTCAATGCCGTCGACCTGCGCCAATTCCCGTTCCACGGCTTGCAGCACGGTGTCCATCGACGCCACGCTCGTTCCTTCCGGCGCGATGATGCTCAGCTCGAACTCCGACTCGTCCACGTTCGTCGGCAGATAGTCCTGCGGCACCTTCGAGTAGAGCGGCCAGTTCAGGTACATCAGGAACAAGCACCCGGCGAGCACGAGCCAGCGGAGCTTCAGACACCAACCGAGCAGCCAGATGTAGGCGTTCTCCATCAGGCCATATAGGCCGCCGCGCGAGCCGTGCGAGTGGGACGGATTGGCGGTATCCACTTTCGCCGGACGGAGCATTCGGCTGCAGAGCATCGGCGTGAGCACGAAGCTGACCAGCAGCGACACCATAATGGCCGCGGTCGCCGTCACGCCGAACTGGAAGAGCATGCGCCCGGTGACGCTCGAGAGGAACGACACCGGCAAGAACACGATCACGAGCGAAATGGTCGTCGCGAGCACGGCCAGGCCAATTTCGCGGGTCGCTTCGATGGCCGCCTCGAACGGTGGTCTCCCCTTCTCTTCGATGAAGCGGAAGATGTTTTCGAGCACCACGATGGCGTCGTCGATCACCACGCCCACCATCAGCACCAGCGCGAGCATGGTGACGTTGTTGAGCGTGAAATTGAACGCCTTCATCACGGCGAATGTCGCCACGAGCGACGTGGGAATCGCGATGCCGGCGATGAGCGTCGACCGCCACGACCGCATGAACACCAGCACCGTGAGGCAGGCCCAAAGGCTACCGAAGATCAGGTGGGTTTCGATTTCGTGCAGCGCGGCCTCGATGTAGCGCGATTGATCCTGCAGGATGCTGACCTGCACCCCTTCAGGAAGGAGCGCCTGGCTGCGTTTGAGGCGTTCCTTCACGGCGTTGATCACGGCGACCGTGTTGCTGCCGGATTGGCGCTGCACTTCGAGCACGACGGCCGGTTTGCCGTCGAAGCGGGCGATCGTGCGGATTTCCTTCTGGCCGTCGGTGACAGTGGCGATGTCCTTGAGCCGGACAGGCACGCCGCGGATCGTCGCGATGACCAGATCTTCGAACTCGCGGGCCTGAGGAACGCGGCCGAGCGTGCGCAGGCTCAGCTCTCGCGGGCCGGTGTCGACGCGTCCACTGGGGACTTCGGTGTTTTGCCGCGCGATCGCGTCGCGCACTTCGACAATCGACAGACCGTAGGCCGCTAATTGCCGGGCGTCGACTTCGATCCGCACCGCTCGCTCGGCCGAGCCGCCGATCACCACCTGGCCGACGCCCGCAGCCGATTCGATGACGTCCTTGACGTACTTATCGGCCAGCAGATACAGCTCGCGGTCGCTGAGCGGACCGGAGACGGTCATCGTCATGATCGGTGACGATTCGGTGTCTTGCTTGCGTACGACCGGCGGATCGATATCGGGCGGCAAGCGGTTCAGCACGCTTTGCACGGCGTCGCGAACGTCCTGAGTGGCGGCGTCGAGATCGCGGTCGAGCCGGAACGTCACGATGATGAGTGAACTGCCTTCGAACGAAATCGAGCGCAGCTCGTCGATGCCCGCGACCGTGGCGACGGCGTCTTCAAGCACCTGCGAGACTTCGCTTTCGACTTCTTCGGGCGAAGCGCCGATGTAGGTCGTGCGCACTGAGATCGTCGGCAGATCGAGCGCCGGATAGCGGTCGGTCCCGAGCTGCGGGAACGAAACGGCCCCGGCCACGACCATCGCCGCGATAATCATCACCGCCAGCACCGGCCGGCGGACGCAGATTTCAGCAAGCCACTGCAAAAGAAGTTACTCCACCGAAGAGAGCGCGGAACTGGATTCGTCAGGGGCGGGAGGAGCCGCGTCGATCCTGACTTTGCCCGGACGGCCCAGCGAACCGTCGGTGATGATGGCGTCGCCTGGTTCGATTCCTGAAAGCAACACGATCTGACCATCGCGCCGGCCACCCGTGCGAACGGTGACTTCCTTCGCTTCGCCGTCCACCACGCGCCAAACCTTTTCGACGCCGGCGAACTGCGTGACCGCCGTCTCGGGGACGACGACCGCTTGCGAATTGGGATCGACCACTACTTCGGCGCTGGCGAACGTTCCGGGACGGAGGATCAAATCGGGGTTCGCGATGTCGGCTTCGAACATCAGGGCCCGCGACGAGGGATCGATCTGCGGCCGCAGGCGGCTGATTTCCACAACCGTCGGCTCGTCGAACTGTTTGAAGCGGATTAGCACCTGCTGCCCAGTGCGGACCTGGTGCGACTGTTTCTCAGGCACCGCCCCGAGGAAACGGACCTTATCGGTGCGGACCATGCTGACTACCGGATCGCCGGCGCTGATGTAGGCGCCTGCGGCGGTGGAGCGCTCTTCGATCAGGCCGTCGAACGGGGCGTAGATCGTACTTTCGACGAGAGCGTTCTTGGCCAGATCGACCTCGCTGCGGCGAACCTCGATGAGGGCCAGCTTTTCGGCTACGGCGTTGAGGGCGGCCGCATGACGGGCGACGGCGACGCGGTAGTCGGCTTCGCGCTGGTCGATTTCTTCCTGCGTGGTGACCCCCTGCTTCCGGAGCGACTGGGCGCGCTCCAGGTTCAGCCGGGCCTGATCGAGCAACGCCCGCTCCTGCCGGACGACCGGGGAATTTTCGGGAACCATCGACGAAGTCGGCTTGGCTGGATCGAGTCCCACGGCGGCGCACGCCTGGGCCAGGAGGGCCTCGGCGTGTTTCACCTCAAGCTGCAACTGGGCCTCGTCCAGCCGGGCGATCGGCTGACCCTTGCGGACCAGATCGCCGACGTCGACCAGCATTTCGGCCACCCGGCCGGCGACCTTGCAGCCGAGAACGGCGGATTCGTCCGGCAAGAGCGTGCCGTGGACCGTGACCGACTGCCCCCAGGTCTGCATGCGCGCGGGAGTGACGGCGACCGTCGGGATTTCCTCGGCCTGCGGCTTGGGCGCGTCCTGCGCGACAGGCGCCTTGGAACAGCCGGCGGCTGTCAGGACGCAAAGGAGAGCGCCGGCGATCAACGAGCGATACATAAGGCGGGTTCTATAGGTGAGCTAGCTAACGAACGGCGACCTAGAAAACCGCTCGAAAGCGGTCCCTTCATTTTAGAGGGCCCTGGAGGCCCCCGCCACCATTTTTCATCAACTCTACCCCCGCGATTTGGGGTTAGTGGCCGGATGAAGCGGAATGGAGTGATGGTGCGTCGCTCGATGGCGCCGAAGTAGGCGAGCTGCGCCGACCTAGCGGAACGGCGCGAGCCGTCCAGTGAAGTCCGTTGAGGCGCAGTGAAGGCGTGGCTGGATTGGAGGGGTGAGGCGTGCGTTTACCGGGCGGCTCGCGCCGCTCCGCTACTCTTGT
>Ga0182743_1004507_pt1 | contig 10507 bp, 9 predicted proteins | sample eDN3rd30CKraftOP_FD_128522 | JGI IMG/M metagenome (GOLD analysis project Ga0182743, IMG submission 128522) | Enriched Organic Plus compost microbial communities from Emeryville, California, USA - eDNA 3rd pass 30_C Kraft OP (version 2) (version 2) ... | reverse complement strand
TTCTCGCAGACACCGTGCTGGGCGGCGTGCCAATGAAGGAGGGCGATCTCATCACCATCGCCATCGCCGCCGCCAATCGGGATCCGAAATATTTCCCCGATCCCGACCGGTTCGATGTCGGCCGCACGCCAAACCGGCATCTTGCCTTCGCCAGCGGCGTGCATGTGTGTGCCGGCATGAATGTGGCGCGCCTTGAAGGCCGCATCGCACTGGAGCGCTTCCTTGCGCGCTTCCCGAATTACCGGCTTGCCGGACCGCCGGTCCGTTCGCCGCGCGCGCGGTTTCGCGGCTTTATCGCGCTGCCGGCGGCGGTCGCCTGACTATTCCGCGGCAACATCGCTCTTGACCGGAACCGGCGCCACCGCGGCGACCTGGTTTCGCCCGCGGGCCTTCGCCAGATACAGGCCTTCGTCGGCGCGTTTGATCAAGGCTGCAATGCCGGACTGACTTAAAGAGGCCTGCGCTGCGCCGATGCTGAGCGAGATCGGCAGCGTTGCAAAGTCGGTGACCAGCGGACTGGCCCTCGCAAGCGCGCAGAGGCGCTCACCGAGCACCAATGCGTTCGCAAGATCGCTCTCCGGCAACAGGATCATGAATTCGTCGCCGCCCAGCCGCGCGAGGACATCGGTGCGGCGCACCGTGTTCGCAAGCAAACCCGCGACATGCACGATCGCCAGATCGCCGACATCGTGGCCGTTGCCGTCGTTGATCGACTTGAAATGATCGATGTCGATGGCGAGCAGCGACAGCGGCCGGTGATAGCGCTGGAAGCGGCTCCATTCGGTGTCAGCGAGAGACTGGAAATGACGCCTGTTGCAGAGACCCGTCATCGAATCTGTCGTGGCGAGCCGCTCCAGATCCTGCGACTGGCGGACGAGGTCGGTGACGTCGGTATAGGTGATCATGCGGCCGCCGCCCGGCAGCACTGCGCATTGCGAGCGGATGGTACGCTCGCCTTTGGCGGGCAGGTCGATCGGATTCTTGTCGCCCGCTTGCACGCCCGCGATCCGCTGCGCGATGAATTCGCCGAGCGTGTCGGCCGGAATGCCATAGGCACCGCTCCGGTGGGAATCGTTCAGGAGTTCGGTGAACGACGGCTTGCGCGCGAGGACCTCGTCCGCGACCTCCCACAATTGTCGTGCCGCGCGATTCATGAATTGCGCATGGAACTGCGGGTCGAGCAGCACGACGCCCTGTTCGACCTGATCGAGCGCGCTGTGCAGAACCTCGAGCTTGTCGACATAGCGCACGATGTCGGTGACATAGGTGTAGGTCAGCATGCGTCCGCCGGACGGCAGCACGATGCATTGGGAACGGACAACTTCGCCCGACCGCAATCGCAGATCGCGCGGAACCGAAGTCCCGGACCGGATCTGCGCCACGCGGCCGGCGATGTAGTCCTCCATATCGGTGTCGGTGACTTCATAGGCCCCGGTGTCGCGGCCGTGATGCATCAACGCGAGGAAGCTCGGCCTGCTGTCGGCTGCGCTGTCAGGCAGAAGCCACATGCGGCGGAAGGCGCGATTGATGAACTCGGCGCGCAAGTCGTGGTCCAGCAGCACGATTCCAACACTGACCTCGTCGAGTGCCGCCATCAGCCGGATCAGCGCGCCGGCGCCAGGTGCCGATGGCAGGTCCTGCGGGTCAGGGGAGGGGCGGTGCGGCGGGAGCGCGGAGGCCGCACGCGGGCGGCGCACGGCGTCATGGCTCAGCGTCTCGATCCGCACGCCGATGCGATCGCCACTTTGCCAGACAAGGCTGCAGCGCAGGTCGGGCTCGTCGCCGTCGAGGACCAGGTCGAATGTCTCCGGGATCGCGACAGGGGGCGAGGCAGCCAATGCCTCGACCTGCAGGCAGGCGCCATCGGTCGAGAGGTTGCGCAGGGTGCACGGGATCGTATGGCCGTCACCGAAGATGATGCGACCGCTCTGCGAAGCCGCATAACGGCTGGCCTGACGTCGCTCTTCCATGGCGTTCCCCGCAATTGCGCCGCAGCGGCGGTGAGAGCGGCGCGCGCTGCTCGGCGATAACGCGGTGGCGTCGCAAAGATGCAGACCGTGATTGGGAAAGCCGACCGTCAGGCTGAGCGGAGGGTTAAGCCCTTGCGCGCGTTTTGAGCGATTGCGGCGGCAATGCCGGACTCTTCGTGGGGGATCGGCCGGAAACGAAAAAGCCGCCCGGCGCGAGGGCGCCGTGCGGCTCAATGATTCCCGAGGCGGACTTTGCCGCGACGACCTATTAGCGCTTGCGCACGAAGGTCTGCCGCCGGGTCGGCGGCGCCGGCATAGCATTGCCACGATGGCGGAAGCTGATCCGGCCGCGCGACAGATCGTACGGCGACATTTCCACGATGACGCGGTCGCCGACGCCGGTGCGGATTCGGAACTTGCGCATCTTGCCTGCAGTATAGGCGAGGATCTCGTGATCGTTGTCGAGCTTCACGCGGAAATTCCCGTCCGGCAGCACCTCGGTCACGGTGCCGTCGAATTCGAGCATCTCTTCTTTCGACATCCACTAGTCCTTCTGCAATTGGATCAGCGTGAGGCCTGCGCGTCGCGCCGCGTGTCGCGGCGCCTGGGACGGCGGTCCTGCATGAATCCAAGGGAAGATAACGCAAGGTCGCCGGTTTCGCCATTGGCTTTCGGCATGGCCGGAACCCTTTCCTGTGGCAATCCTTGCGACCCGCCAAAGGACGCGTCACGGGCATGCCCCTGATGGCGTGCCCCCTGCTCGGACGCCTGATTGGCGCGTTCGCGCCGGCGGCGGCGCTGGCCTGCGCGGTTGCGTGGTTTGGCTTGCCCCGGCTGGCCATCCGTAGAACGGCTGTCGGCAGACCGGCCCTCCGCGGCACGGCCTTCCGCAGCACGGCCTTGGGCTTTGCCCTGGCGTGCCGGCCGGTCAGCGCTCGCCTCGATCGGCTGGCCGGTCCGGCCGTCGGTCGATGGCAGCGTCATGCGGATCAGCTTTTCGATGTCGCGAAGATAGGCGCGCTCCTCGCGGTCGCAAAACGAGATCGCGACGCCTTCGGCGCCGGCTCTCGCGGTGCGCCCGATGCGGTGGACGTAGCTTTCCGGCACGTTGGGCAGATCGAAATTGATGACATGGGTGATGCCATCGACGTCGATGCCGCGCGCGGCAATGTCGGTCGCGATCAAGGTCTTGATCTTGCCGTTGCGGAAGGCGGCGAGCGCCCGTTCGCGCTGGCCTTGCGACTTGTTGCCGTGGATCGCTTCTGCGGCGAGACCCTGCTGTCCGAGCTGGCGCACCACGCGATCGGCGCCGTGCTTCGTCCGGGTGAAGACGATGGCGCGGTCGATGGGTTCGTTTCGCAGCAGCTCGGCAAGGAGGCCCGGCTTGCCCGACTTGTCGATATGCACGACGCGTTGCGACACGCGCTCGGCCGTCGAGGCTTGCGGCGTCACCGCAACGCGTGCGGGGTCGCGAAGCATCATGCGGCCGAGGTCTTCGGTCTCGCGGGCCATGGTGGCGGAGAAGAACAGCGTCTGCCGCTCGGCCGGGAGAAGAGCGACGATCCGGCGGATGTCATGGATGAAGCCCATGTCGAGCATCCGGTCGGCCTCGTCGAGGACGAGGATTTCGACCTTGTCGAGGGTCAGTGCCCGAGAATTGACAAGATCGAGCAGGCGGCCCGGCGTTGCGACCAGAACATCGCAGCCGTTCGACAGAGCTCTGACTTGTCTGCCCAGAGGAACGCCGCCGATGGCCAGACTCACGGTGACCTTCTGATGGCGGCCATATGTCCGGAAGCTGTCCATGATCTGGCCGGACAATTCGCGCGTCGGGCTCAGCACCAGGATGCGGCAGCTCTTGCGTTCGGGCCGGCGAGGATGGGTGGCGAGATGGTTCAGGATCGGCAGCGCAAACGCCGCGGTCTTGCCGGTTCCGGTTTGCGCGATACCGACGACATCGCGCCCGGCGAGGACGTGGGGGATGGTTTGCGCTTGAATGGGGGTCGGGGTTTCGTAGCGCTCTTCGATGAGAGCACGGGTGATGGACTCGGCGAGCCCAAGTTCGAGGAAGGCTGTCAAAACAGTGTTTCTTTCATGCGGCACGCTCCGCCGGCCTCACCGTGAGGCCAAGCGCTACGCGCGGGGTTAAAGACATCCCGCGTGGTCAGGGCTGCCGGTGATCGGGAGGGTGTTGGCGGGCCGAAAGTCGCTGCACGAGGTGCAATCTGATTTTCGTTCACGCGGCCCGCGGGCGGCTCACTGAATTGAGCCGACCTGTATGGCGCTCATATGGACCGTTCGGTCCTCAGTTACAAGGAAAAAAAGCCGAACCGGAGGGTGCGATTGACATTAGTTGCGACTGTAACTATGTTTTCTATTTGCAATTGCAGGGTTATCGAGGCGACGACCCGACAGATCGTCCGCAAACGGATGGCGTGCGCAACCAGGGAGGATACGTGATGGCCGATATCGATTCCGCGCCGCGGGTCAAACGTCAGGCTTCCCCGGCTGCGGTCACCGACCGCATTCGCACCGAACCCCTGGTCGATTCCGCCGAATACATGTCGGGGTTCGGCAATTCGTTCGAGACCGAGGCGCTTCCCGGTGCGCTGCCGGTTGGCCGCAATTCGCCTCAGAAAATCAATTACGGGCTTTACGCCGAGCAATTGTCTGGCTCGCCTTTCACCGCGCCGCAGGCGACCAACCAGCGCTCCTGGCTCTATCGCATTCGTCCGACCGTGCGGCATACCGGCCGCTTCAAGAAAATCGATCGGGGGCTCATCCGCACGGCTCCCGAGCGCGATGACACCGATCTGACTTTGGGGCAATTGCGCTGGAGCCCGACGCCGATCCCGAAAGAAAAACTCACCTTCGTCACCGGGTTGCGCACCGTCACGGTGGCCGGCGACTGCGAGTCGATGAGCGGCATGGCGGCGCACGTGCTCGTCGTCACCGAGTCGATGGTGCGCGAGCATTTCTTCAACGCCGACGGCGAGATGCTGATTGTCGCCCAGCAGGGCAATCTGCGCTTCCGCACCGAGTTCGGCCTGATCGAGATCGCGCCCGGCGAAATCTGCGTGATCCCGCGTGGCGTCATCTTCCGCGTCGAACTCGTGGACGGTCCGGCTCGGGCCTATGTCTGCGAGAATTATGGTGGCGCCTTCACGCTGCCGGATCGCGGGCCAATCGGCGCCAACTGCCTCGCCAATCCGCGCGACTTCCTTACGCCCGTCGCAGCCTATGAAGATGTCGAGGAGCCCTGCACGCTGTACGTGAAGTGGGGCGGCGAGTTGTTCGAGACCAGAATGCCGCATTCGCCGCTCGATGTCGTGGCGTGGCACGGCAATTATGCGCCCTACAAATATAATCTGCGGTATTTCTCGCCGGTCGGCGCCATCCTGTTCGACCATCCCGATCCGTCGATCTTCACAGTGCTGACCTCTCCGTCTGAAACTCCGGGCACGGCGAATATCGACTTCGTGATCTTCCCGGAGCGCTGGGGCGTAGCCGAGAATACGTTCCGGCCGCCCTGGTATCACCGCAACATCATGTCGGAATTCATGGGGCTGGTATACGGCGTGTATGATGCGAAGCCCGAAGGTTTCGTGCCCGGCGGCTTCTCGCTGCACAACACGATGCTGCCGCATGGGCCGGACGTCGATGCATTCGAACAGGCGAGCAATGTCGAGCTGAAGCCGGTGAAGCTTGCCAACACGCTGGCCTTTATGTTTGAAACGCGCTTCCGTCAGCGTGTTACCAAATACGCGGCAGAACACGAGGCCCGGCAGGACGATTACATCGACTGCTGGAAGGGCCTGAAGAAGCATTTCGATCCCAACCGCCGCGAGCCGCGCTGACATGAAACTTGCTTCCCTGAAAAGCGGCCGCGACGGCCGCCTCGTCGTTGTGTCGCGCGATCTGTCGCGCTGCGCGGATGCGTCCGCGGTTGCTCCGACATTGCAGGCCGCATTGGACGACTGGAGCGCGGTGGTACCGCGTCTGACCGAGATCGCGGATGCGCTCGAGGCCAACCGGATCGCGCATATGCCGTTCGATCCCGCGAAGGCCGCGTCGCCGTTGCCGCGCGCGTTTCAATGGCTCGACGGCTCGGCCTACGTGAACCACGTTGCGTTGGTGCGGAAGGCGAGGGGCGCCGAGGTGCCGGAGTCGTTCTGGACCGATCCGCTGATGTATCAGGGCATCTCCGATATCACGATGGCGCCGCACGACCCGATCCCGCTCGCCGACGAGTCCTGGGGCGCGGATATCGAGGCCGAAGTGGTCGTGATCCTCGGCGACGTGCCGATGGGCGCGTCGCGGGAAGAGGCCGCGAAGGCGATCCGGCTGATCATGCTCGTCAACGACGTCACGCTGCGCAACATCGTGCCCGTCGAATTGCCGAAGGGATTCGGCTTCCTTCAATCGAAGCCGCCATCGGCCTTCACGCCGGTTGCGGTGACGCCGGATGAACTCGGCAAGGCCTGGGACGGCGCAAAGATCGATCTGCCGCTGCTGAGCTTCATCAACGGCAAGCCGTTCGGCAAGCCAATGTGCGCGGTCGATATGACGTTCGACTTCCCAACATTGATCGCGCATGCCGCGAGGACCCGGCCGCTCGGCGCTGGCACGATCCTCGGCGCGGGTACGGTGTCGAATCGCGACGCGGATGGCGGTCCCGGCAAGCCGATTTCCGAAGGCGGCCTCGGCTATTCCTGCATTGCCGAAATCCGCACGGTGGAGACGATCCTGCACGGCAAGCCGTCGACGCCGTTCCTGCGATATGGCGACAAGGTTCGCATCGAGATGAACGACAAGGACGGCCGCTCGATCTTTGGGACGATCGAGCAGGAGGTGGTACGCTACGCTCCTTCCAAATAACAATTGCGACCGCGGAAGCGCGGCACGGGGTGGACAATGGCCAAGGGCTTTGCCTCGACGGGCGACACTGCAGAGAAGACCATTTCGTTCGACGAAATCGGTCGCGATCTTTACGCCTTCACCGCAGAAGGTGATCCGAATTCCGGGATCATCATCGGTGACGATGGCGTCATGGTCGTGGACGCCCAGGCGACCCCGGTGATGGCGCTGGAAGTCATCGAGCGGGTTCGCAAGGTCACCGACAAGCCGATCAAATATGTGCTGCTCAGCCATTATCACGCCGTCCGCGTGCTGGGCGCATCGGCCTACGACGATGCCGAAATTCTGGCGTCCGATACGACACGGGACCTGATCGTCGAACGCGGCCAGCAGGACAAGGATTCCGAGATCGGCCGCTTCCCGCGCTTGTTCCGTGCGGTGGAGTCGATCCCGGGTCTGACCTGGCCGACCATCACTTTCCAGCAGCAGATGTCGGTCTGGCTCGGCAAGCGCGAAGTGCGGATCATGCATATCGGCCGCGGCCACACCGCGGGCGATGTGATCGCCTGGGTGCCGGATGCCAATGTCGTCTTTTCCGGCGATCTCGTGGAATATCACTCGGCCTGTTATTGCGGTGATGCGCATCTCGCCGACTGGCCGAAGACGCTCGACCGGCTGGCGCAGTTCAAGGCCAACGCGCTGGTGCCCGGCCGTGGCGCGGCACTCGCGACCCCGGACAAGGTCCAGGCCGGCATCGAAGGCACCCGCGATTTTCTTGCGACGCTGTACGGCTCCGCGCAGAAGAGCGTCGCAAAAGGCCTCTCGCTAAAGGAAGCCTTCGCCGCCGCCCGCGAGGCGATGGATCCGAAATTCTCCAGTTACGCGATTTACGAACACTGCATGCCGTTCAACGTCGCGCGTGCCTATGACGAAGCCAAGGGCATCGAGCATCCGGTGATCTGGACGGCCGAACGCGATCGCGAAATGTGGGCCGCATTACAAGGATAAGCGGCGCAACGACAAAGCGACACAGGGAGGACCGCCGTGGCCGCCAACGAACGGAAGTCGCTGTTTCACTTCGGCTACCGGCGTTCCCCCGATCAGGACGCGCAAAAGCCTGTCCGGCACAATGTGGTGATTGTCGGCGCGGGTCCGGTGGGCTTGTCGATGGCGATCGATCTTGCGCAGCGCGGCGTGCCGTCGGTGCTGCTGGACGATGCCGACCGGATCGGGGAGGGTTCGCGCGGCCTTTGTTATTCGAAGCGCGCGCTGGAAATCTGGGACCGTTTGGGTGTCGGCGAGAAGCTCGTCAATATGGGCGTGACCTGGAAGCTCGGGAAAGTCTTTCTCGGCGATCAGCTGGTTTATTCGTTCGACCTCCTGCCCGAGGATGGGCACAAGATGCCGGCCTTCATCAACCTCCAGCAATTCTATCTGGAGAAGGCCCTGGTCGACCGCGTTGACGAGATTCCCGCTATCGATTTGCGCTGGCGCAATCGGGTGACCGGCGTCGACAGACGCAATGATGGCGCGACGCTGACGATCGAAACGCCGGACGGGCCTTACAAGCTCGATGCGGCATGGGTTGTCGCTGCCGATGGTGCGCGTTCGACCGTGCGCGAATTGCTCGGTCTCGAATTCAAGGGCCATACCTTCGAGGAAAAATTCCTGATCGCCGATTTGCGCATGCCCGCGGACGATATTCCAACCGAGCGGCGCTTCTGGTTCGATCCGCCATTCCATTCCGGACAATCGGCGCTGATGCACCGCCAGCCCGATGAATCGTGGCGCGTGGATCTGCAACTCGGGCCCGATGCGAATATCGAAGAGGAACTGAAGCCGGAGAATTACACGCCGCGGATCCGCCGCATGCTGGGCGACCGCGACTTCCACGTGGACTGGGTATCGATCTATCGCTTCAACTGCCGGCGCATCGATCGCTTCGTGCATGGGCGGGTGGTTTTCGCCGGCGATTCGGCGCATCAGGTCTCGCCGTTCGGTGCGCGCGGTGCGAATTCCGGCGTCGAGGATGCCGAAAACCTTGCCTGGAAGCTCGTTGCCGTGCTGCGCGGCGAGGCCGATGAGCGGCTCATCGAGAGTTACGACATCGAACGCACCCAGGCGGCCGACGAGAATATCGGTCACTCGACGCGCTCGACCGATTTCATCGCGCCGCGTCCGCCCGCGGAGCGCACGTTGCGCAATGCGGTGCTGTCGCTCGCGCCGCATGCGGATTTCGCAAGACGCATGGTGAATTCCGGCCGGCTGTCCGTAGCCAGCATTTACGACAGCCCGCTATCGACCCCGGACGAGGACAGCTTCGCCGGCGCGGCTCAGCTGGGCGGGGCGGCCGTCGATTCCGCGATGACCGCGGCCGACGGGTCACCCTGCTATCTGGTGGAAAAGCTGTCGGATGGATTCGAACTGCTCTATGTCGCGGATGGAGCGCCGCCTTCGGTGCCGTCCGGCATCAAGCTGACAGTGATTGGCCAGGACATCCGCGATGCGCGTGGCGATTTCGCGAAGAGATTCGATGCGCAGCCGGGCAGCGGCTATTTGCTTCGCCCGGATCAGCATATCTGCGCGCGGTGGCGGCGACCCACAGAAGCCAAGATCAAGGCGGCACGCGATCGCGCCTTGGCTCGCTGAAGGGATTCGGAGGCGATCCCTGTGCGGTCCGTCTGCAATTGCCGTCAGGTCGGCATGCGCATCGATGCCAGCATTCCGGTGCAGGCGTCCACGCAATGCTGACAAGCCCTCGCGCAGACCTCGCAATGCTTGTGCATGTCGGCATGCCGCTGGCATTCCGCCGCGCAACTGCGGGCGAAGGCGATGCAGGTGGTGAGTTGCGCTTCAAGAAGCTGCCGATGACCAACCTTGTTCGCGCGCGACAGGATGCTTCCGGTCGCGGCGCAGACCGCAGCACAATCCTGGTTCAGGCGAATGCAGGTGATCAGCCGCTCGACCTGCTTTTCGGCGAGGCAGGCGTCAGCGCATGCCGTGCAGGTTTCGACGCATGCGAAACAGGCCTCGATGCAATGGCTGATGGTGTCGGCGTGGCTCGGCTGCTCCGGGAGCGAATGGAACATCGATCGAACGGCAACGGCGGGCATGAGTATTTCCTTCCTGAAACGCGCGTGCCGAATAACCCCGCCGCGGTTGGTAGGTTCCGGATGAGCCGAAGTTCCTTCGCGAAATCAGATATATGGAAGTTCCCGGTTCGTTAGATGGAGTTCACCGCGATGCCGCTTGCCACAAATTCCCGTTTCGCGGAGCCGGATCAGGCCTTCGGCCTTCTGATCGATGCCCGCCGGGGGCTCTCGGATCGGGAGGCCTCGGAACTCGATGCGAAGCTCGTGCTCATTCTCGCCAATCACATCGGAGACATGGATGTGCTGCGCGAGGCGATCGCGCTGGCGAAACGCGGATCGCTGGCGACGCGATGAGGAGCACGCGCTCCCTTCCGAGACGGAGAGACGTCAATCCGGCCGCTTGTTCTTGATGCCTTCGAGGACTGCGCTGGCGCGGGTGACGGGATCGCCGGAATCGAGATCGAGTATCTGCCGAACCTTCTTTGCCAGAGCCTCCGAGGTGAAAGGCTTGGTCAGGAGTTCGACATCGGCATCCAGCCGTCCGTGATGGATGATGGCGTTGCGGGTATAGCCGGTGGTGAACAGCAC
>Ga0182743_1004506_pt1 | contig 10508 bp, 18 predicted proteins | sample eDN3rd30CKraftOP_FD_128522 | JGI IMG/M metagenome (GOLD analysis project Ga0182743, IMG submission 128522) | Enriched Organic Plus compost microbial communities from Emeryville, California, USA - eDNA 3rd pass 30_C Kraft OP (version 2) (version 2) ... | reverse complement strand
GAACGTAGACGCCTCGAAAATGTCGCTTGCCGGCACGCGCCAAAAGGGCTTCGCATTTTTCGCTGATTACGCGGATTCTGAAGCGGGATCGATTATCCGGGTGTCATTCCAGAAGACGTTTATCTTCAAGGTCGCCGTCAGCGTCGATACGCCGTATGAGGAAAAGACACCGATCGAAGGGCTCGTGAAAAACCACTTCGGATACATGATGTGGCATTCCTTCTTCTGGGAAATCCATAAGGAGTCCATCGAAAGCGCTGACGAGAAGCTGCGGCATTACAGGTTCGTTACACCTGAGAGCTGCCTGGATATCATCGCGAGCACAGACCCATATATCCGGCCGATCATCACTGGTTCTGTCGCCCAACCGGTACAGCAGTAAAGATCAGTAGGCCGACGAACAGCGTGATTGCGCTGACCCAGGCGAGATAGGCGAGGTCGCCGCCATCAGAGCCGATCTGCTTGTAGAAGCCTTCGCGGAAAATGATGATGATCTGTGTTATCGGGTTATCGAGAATGAAGTCTCGATAGGGTGAAGGCAGTGACATGGGGATATAAAAGACCCCGGAGATCATGAACAGCGGCCTTGACGCGATTTCGAAGACCTTTTCGTAAATGGGGAAACGGACGAATAGCACGATATTCGCCAGCGATATTCCCAACGCGAAACACCAAGCGAGGAAGGTGGATTCCAGCACTGGGGCCCAATTCACCTCAAGAGGGTAACGGTCAAACGAAGCGGTCCCCCAAATAATGACAATGGCCACGACGGTTGATGTGAGGGCCTGAAGCCAGAACCTCGCAATGACCGCATCGATTGGAGCGACCTTCGGGTAAAGCATCAGGCTCTTATTGGAGCCAATGGCGGACGTAACATACAGGTGCATGCCTCTGTACATGTTGAACGGCACCCACCCGGTCGCGAAGAAGAGCAGAAAATTATCGCCAAGCGCGGGAGTTCTGGCAACTCCGCCGGCGACGAAACTCATGATCGCTATATAGCCTACCGGCTCAAGGATGGCCCAAAGATAGCCTCCTGACGTTCTGCTATATCGCGTCGCCATTTCTCGCAGCAGGAAGGCAGCGACGGTGCGGGCGTGGGCTTTCAGGTGATACACGGTAATTCATCCTTCTTTAGGATGATCTGGCGCGGCACGCGAGTCCTTATCCTCGGTTTTTGCAGCCAGTAGAGACTCCAAGAGCTTGAGGTTTTTTGGCTTTTTCTTCTGATCTTCATTATTTTGTATGGCCACGGCTGTTTCCTTTCCGGTCTCGGCCGGCCCACAAAAACCGGACAGACGCCCATCGTCAAGCGGTAAGCGTTCTTATGCAACCCTTGATCGATCTATGAAACGAAACTAAGATCCTCCTCACAATGGAGGATTGCATGCTGGAAAAAATCGGCACGCCTGGGAATGAAAGCCTTTCTCGCCCTCAATACACCACCATCGCCAACGTCAAGAAGTTACTGGAGATAAACGGGGACCCGATTATTGCGGATAGGCTTCTGAAGGTCGGCGGAACCATGGACCTCGATGATTATCATTGGACATTTGCTGGGTCGCGCTCCATGAAAGCCGTGCGTCACAGATATATGACGCCGGAGCAAGAAGAGGCGAAGCAGGTGAAGATGGTTGTCGATACATTCATCAACGGAATCAAGCGGTGGGAGGTTCTTGTCGAGAACCGCATCTATCGAAAACTCGCGGATGTTTATGCTGAATGAGTGAAGGTCGGTTCAGCCTCAAGATCACTCCCGGCCCCGGCGGTCTCTTCTGCGCCGTAAAGGTGACCGGGATGGCGGCCGATGAAGCCCTTACCGAAAGCGTCCCGATCGGCCGTTTAGATGATGAGATAGAAAACCTGATCTCAGAACTCAACGAACTTAGACGGCGAGCGCGAGAATTCACGGACGCGCTTAAGCCGCACTAATACAGCCCCGCTTCGGCGGGGTTTTCCTTTGCGCGGCGTAACCGCGCCGTTCCTTCATCAACATCGGAGAAACCTATGACCCGACGCATCCGTGCGGCGGCGCTCCTGCATGCGCGGGAGGCTGGCCTATGATCACGCAAACCGATCTGCGCAAGATCAGCAAGAGCAAGTCGCCAAAGACGAACCTGCTCGATGCGATCACCGCGATTGCCGATCAGTTCAAGCCTCACCAGTTCGCGCACGTCCTGGCACAGGTGATGCACGAAAGCGGCGGCCTGTTCTATGATCGGGAGGTGTGGGGGCCGACAGAGGCCCAGAAGCGCTATGAAGGTCGCAAGGATCTCGGCAACACCCAGAAGGGCGACGGTTCGAAATTCCGCGGCTATGGACCGATGCAGGTCACCGGCCGCGCCAATGTCACCGAGTTCTTCAACTGGTGCAAAAAGCGCGGGCTCAATCCTCCGAGCTTCGTCGAGAAGCCTGAACTGATCGCCACGTCGCCGTGGGCCGGCTGGTCCGTCGTCTGGTATTGGTCGACGCGGAACCTCAACCAGTATGCCGACGCCAACGATATCGAGATGATCACCCGCAAGGTGAACGGTGGCCTCACCGGCTACGAGGACAGGCTGAGCTATTACGACCGATCGGCGCTCGTCATGCTCGGATACGATCCGACAGACATCCGCGGGTTCCAGTCATGTGCTGGCCTCGCTGTCGATGGAGTGAGCGGCCCGCAGACGAGGGCAGCGATGCACCGGCAGCTTGTCGCGCTCGTGCCGGCGGAAGCTTCGCGGCCAGAGGTAAAGGCTGCTCCTGTGGTCGAAGAGACGACTGTCGAAGTCCCGAAGCCCGTCGTTCCGGAGAAGGTCGAAAAGGAAGTCCGCAGCAAGACAAACTGGATCACCGGCATATTCGGAACCGGCGGCGCTGCAACTGCCATTGCCACCTGGCTCGCCGGCATGGACCGGGATGCCTTGATCCTGATGGGCATCATCTTCGTCGTGTCAATGGCCACCATCCTGATCGGCGGGGAATGGATCGTGCGGCGGGTGAAGTCGATCCGCCGGGAAATCGAGGCGTGAGATGTTCGGCCTCTTCGATTACCTCAAGCTTGGGGCAGGGGCCATCGTCGGCGCTGCCCTGATGACGACTCCCGCCTACTTCTACGGCAAGAGCGCAGAACGCCAAGCGGCCAAGATCGAGGAAGCGAAAAACGCCCTCGAACGCATTCAAACCCTGGAGAAGAACAATGCGAACTTCCGTGCTCTATCGGATCGCGACCGTTGCCTTGTGTTCATGCGTGATAGCGGCCTGCCAGAGCAAGAGTGCGACTGACGGTTCCGGTTATCAGATCGTCCGCTTCTCTGATGCTGTCGCCGCCCGTGCTGCTTCGCAGGACGCGACGGCCGGACCGGCGATCTCGTCCAACAATGATCAGTGCCGGCGCGATGTCGGCTGCCGCAAGTGAGGCCCGCTGATGCGCTTGTCCCTCGATATCTCCCTCTCCGGCATGCTCACCATGAACAAGGGCGGTGGGGGCGGCATTCCGTCATGGGTGCCGAAAGACGGTTCCGGCGTCCCCGCCATTCTTGTCCTCGACCAGGCGAATGATCGCGGCTGGTACAGCAGCGCTGCTTATTCGACAGAGGCAGCGGCGCTAGCGGCAGTTGATGGATCCGCATCGGGGATCGCCAGGACTGTCGGGAATTATGTCCCGACGGATGCCGCCGAGCTTTTGCCCAACGGCGATTTCTCCGCAGGGATTGGCGATTGGACCGGCTTGAACGGCGCGGCCGGTACTGTCGTGGATGGTGCCTTGCAGATGGTCGGGGATGGTAGCACGGCCAACCCGACTGTGCGTTCCGGGGCAGCGGCTACGGTGCAGGGACACTATTATGTCGGACGTGCAGATTATAAGAAAGGTACGTCTCTCGGCAGTCCTCTGATCATCATCAGTCGCGCCTCTACTATGTCGCCGCTCAGCAACAGCATGCCGGCTACGAGCTCGACCGAGTACGTCTCAGGGATTCGCGGCTTCGGCGGTGAAGGTGCATCGGCCTATATGGGCTTGCGCACGGTAAGCGCTAGCAACGGAACTTCTTTTGCCGATGGCTTCTCGTTGATGGAGGGTTCCGCCTTCGCAGGATTCAAGCCTTCCGAGTTCGCCGCCATTATCAACTTCCGAATGCCTGTCTCGCTGCCTGCCTCGGCTAAGGTGCTGTTCTCCTTCGACGACAGCGGCGCCCGCAATCGTTACCGGGCTGCTCTGAATGCTGACGGCACCATGTCGTTGATCCTGACCAGTAACGGCGTAGATCGTGCCACCTATACAGTTCCGGCCGACCTGCTGCCCGTCGATACGGATCACAAGTTGCACATCACGTCCAACGGATTGATGGCTAGCGGCTCAGATCGCTTCCTAGCCGCGCTTGATGACGTCAATCTCTTCGGTAGCCAAGGCGGCTTCACGCCCCCCGGCTGCGGGTGGGTGCGTATCGGAGCCTCGCCGACCGCTGGCGAGGAATGGACCGGGCAGATCTACAATGCCGCCATATTCGATCACGCGGTTGTGCCAGAGTATTTCCTGTGGGCTGTCGGTGACAGCTACGTTGCGGGAGTTGCTGGAGCAAGCGTTGAGGGTGGCATCGAGGCATCATCCTCCCGGCAGGTGATATCGACCGGTGCCGGCGGTAGCACTATATCCACTCAGCTTGCTAACATGCAGGCCAGGCCGGACCTATCTGGCAACCCCCTTGTCTTTTGGGATGGAGATGCCAACGGGGCCAATCTTGCGGCTGACCAGACCGTGTTCGAGGCCATGGCTGCTATCAGCTCGAAGCACATCTTCGTCGGATCGGGCCGTCGCGCCAACAACACGGATATCGCCGCAGCGACGAACGAACGGAATGACTGGCTCTCGTCTCGCTTCGGCGATCGGTATCTCGACCCACACCCGACCCTTTATGCGCTGTCGGATGGATCGGCCGGCGACATAGCCGCCGTCGCCGCTCAGCAAATCCCGCCTTCCTGTCTGCAAGGCGACGGAACGCATCTGACGCCGACCGCTATGACGGCTGTAGGTGCGGCGATCGTGGCGAAGGTTGCCGCGCTCGGGTTCTGACCAAGCACTTGGCGATCCTTATTTGTCCGCGTGTCCTGCCGCCGCGATTTCGTAAAGCGCATCAAAAGCCTGCGCCACGCTACCTGCGGCCAGTGCGGCGTCTGGATAAGTGCCGAGCAGACAGCGCAACTCCTCTTCGGCCAACCCGAGCAGATAGGAGAGAAGTCCTGTGCCAGATTCCCTTCCGGCTAAAAGGCGGCACGCTTCGATATGCTTCTGGATCGTCGTCAAATTGCTCATGTTCAACCCCCGTCATAGTATTTTGCTACCATGAGGTGGTGGCGGGTTTGATCCTGCTGTTTTGAGGGGAAAAGCGGTAATCCACAGTGAAGTTTTCGCCCCAGCGCTCCATTCATAAAGGATGGGATAAGCGGCGGCCGGAGCGTCCACACATCCCCGGCCGCTTCTACTCGCAAACAAGTATCTCACCACGTGCACATGAGCGGCCTGACCTTACGGACGGATGCCGGCTGGTCAACCCTGGGATATCGTCTCATGAAGTTCCGCCACACCGAGCCGTTCAAGGTCGCGTGCATCGCGGCCTTCGTGCTGATCACCGTCGCTTCATGGTTCTGGTAGGAGGGGCGCATTGGAAAGCCTTCCCGGCGAAGTAGCTACATGGCTGCTCAATCAGGGCCCGCTCGGGTTCACCACCCTCATGGGCTTCGCTCTCTACGTCTATGAACGCTATGCCCGTCAGAAGGACCGCGAGGCCTACGACACGGCTCTCAAGGCCGCGCAGGCAGAGCATATCGAAACCTTGAAAACTGTCACGCCGCTGGCCCAGAAGTTCACCGACACGATGGATGTCATCCTGCCGCTCGCCATGGCGCAGCTAAACAGGAGGTCGGAATGAGCCTGTTTTCATGGTGGAGCCGGCCGAAACACGAGCCGGTCGGCTTGGACCCGCAGACAGAGAATGAAAAGCGGGAACTCAAGGGAGATCTCGCCCAACGGGTGATGACATTCGAGCGGAGGCGGAATCGGGTGCATAACATCGCAGTGCAGGCAGTGCAGAGCATGAGAGAGGAACACGGTCGATGAAGCGGCTCAAGACAAGCATAGCCGCGTGGTCGGCTCTTTTCGCGGTCGTCGGCTTCTGGATATCCAACCAGTTGCTATCTTATGATCGCATGCTGGAGGTATCGTCGAGCCTCGTCTTCGGTGTCGCCTTTACGGTACTTATTCGCTGGGCCGGCGATGCCTATCGGTCTCTTCGCGCCGGCCGGGAAGGATCAGAGTTCCTGATCGTGTCGGTCTTCTCGATCGTGCTGATCATCTTCCTTCAGCGTGTTTGGGTGATCGTCCTCCGGATCTACGACAGGGCTGATTGGTTGGTGAGCTCGCCGGTGAGCTCGTTCATCGCCTGGATGATGGCGTGGGCCTGCACGCTTGCCCTTATCGCTCCCGATATCGAGAATGGAGCTATCCCCAGCCGGAGCCGCATCCTGATCGGCGTGGCGCTCTTTGTCGCCGGCCTGATGTCCGGCATCAGCATTGCGCTGTCGCTCAGCTAAAGCAACCGCATCACCATCGCCGCGAGCTGAAGCAGGATGAAAGCCGCGACGATCAAGAGCAGAACCCGTCCCGGCAGAAGGTGCATGGCTAGTCCTTGTTGAACGGCTTATGGAGGTAGTGTTCCGAGCAATGCCAGACCGGCCGCTCTGCCTTCGATCGTGCATAGCCGAACCCGCCCCACTTCGTGCATCCCGGATGCTCGCACCAATGCTCCGCCTCGTTAGGAGCGGCGGGATGGGTTGAAGTCCGATCGTCTATCATGGCGATATGTGCCCCTTCTGCCTTCCCTCCCGGGTCGCTAAACCAAGGGCGACGGATTTCACACGGTCAGACATTCCAGGCCAATCTCCCCGCAGCATCCGATCATAACAGTCCTCAGCCGCTTTTGCGGCCAACCTTGCCGTCTCTGCTGCGCCCCCAGCAGGACAAAGGGCGGGACCGTGGCGGCTTTCCGATAGCCCAGCGAACCAGAGCCAGTTCCCCATGTGATGAGCATAAATACGGCCGACCGTCCATTCCCCGTCAAATCCGGTGAAGTGGTCTTTCGTGTCCGGCCAGGTGAGGCGCCACCGATAGCGGGGCTTAGGTTCATCTTCTGATGACATGCGGAATCGTCCTCGTTCGAGACCGGCCGCATCGGTCATATGTTGATCAGGCCCGCCACCTACGGGTGAGGGGATAGATTCCGCATATGGTCTCCTCAGTCAAGCGACCTCGGCAGAGGATTTTCTACGCCAAGGGAAATCCATGCCCTGCACCATGTGACAGGGGGAGCACATATATTCATTTCTGTTGTCACGGAACAAAATCACCCCGTCGAGATAGAAGTGAGTGCCGCCGCCGTTGAATATAGGTTTTTGAACCCTGTAAACGGGCTTCCCGCACCGGCAGCATTGGCCCGCTACATCGCTCGTAGCATATCGGTCTGAAACGGAACCAAAGACATTTTCATTCATCGCAGATGACCTCCTCCCGGCTATATGTCCAAGTCGTCGTCGGGATCGTCACCGGGACACTTGTCGCAGTGATATGAAGATTTTCGCATCCTGAGATCAAGAGCGCAGGCTTATCCATATACTCCGCAACGATATTGTATCTTCCGAACGCCTCTATAACGACCACGTCGCATTGGAAGCAAAAGTCACCGAAACGGTTTTCTATTTCGAGAGGGGTAACCTCGAACATCCATTCCGGAACGGCTTCACCTCTCTTGAAGGTGGCAACTATCACCGGCCGCGAAACATTATCCATGTCGGTTCTCCAGGCATGCGGATGCATGCAGTTAAGCCATTAAACCTCCCTGGTCCCGGGTTTCTTCAATACCCCGGCACACGCATCTTTCGCGTCTTCCAGCGAATTTCCCTCGAATATGAGCTTACCGTCTCGATAAGCTTCGAACCGTGGGGAAAATGGAGAGTCATCAATAATCAGGTAGGTACCGCAGGCGCTCACACAATCCCGGTATCCTCTTGCTATCGGCTTGTCGATCCATTCAATCATGCTGTTGCTCATCTCCACATCTCCTATAGGCCCCTAGAGGGGGTTCTTCAGCGGGTTCCATTTCCAGTTTTCGTATTTGTCGCCCGTCTGCCGAATATGGGCGTATCGTTTCAGGCTCGCCCATGACCGATGCCCCGAGACGGTGGCGACATGCGGGATATCCATTCCTATTTCGAATAGTCTGCTTACACCCTCATGCCGCAAATCGTGGAAATGAAGATCCACCACGCCGACGACCGGGCAAGCGCGCGTGAAATTGGCGCTTGCGGTTCGGTGATTGTACGGGAAAATCAGTTCTCCCGCTTTCGGCATTGAATCGATAACCGCCATGGCCTCCGCCGGCAAATCGCACCATACATCATTGCCGATCTTCTGCCCTGGGTGCTTCATGTCGCGCACGAGGATTCGCTTGTTCTCCGGCTGGTAGTCTTCCCAGCGAAGGATAGTGATTTCCTCCTGCCGCCGCGTCGAGAACAAGGCAAACAGGATTAGCTTATCCATCGGCATAGAGTTCGGCATACGCTCATTGCGCTCGGTGAAATGCTTCATGAGCTTGTCCAATTCCGCCAGGGTAGGGCGACGATCCCGGCTCTCGCTCTTGCTGATGACGCCCATACGGCTGTTGACGGTAAAGGCATCCCTGAACGCCTGCTGGTCAAGATTGTAGCCCCACATAGGCCGCGCTACGGCAAACACCGCGCCAAGGTGAGACATGTAGTTCCCGACCGTCTGAGGTTTCCTTGGCGTCCACTCCTCGTCCTCTGCTGCTACCCAGCCCTTTTGCATATCATCTGCAAAGCTGGACACATCCGCGCTCGTGATCTCCCCGCACTTCATCGCAGCGATCGGATGCTTTTTGATCAGGTCAAGGCATTGCGCCTTAGTCCGGCCGATCTCCTTGCGGGATTCCCCCACGTACTTTCCTATCGCCTCTGCCAGCGTCACGTCTGGCTTTTTGAGCGCGTCCAGAGCCCCGGGCTCGGCAAGCTGCGTCTCGCGCTTCCGTAGCCATTGCGAAGCCGCTTGCTTCCTTTCGAATGTCTGCGCCTCAGTGTGCACGATAACTCCGTCTCGCTTTATGCGTATCTGTGCGGTATAACCTTTTGAGCCGTCCTTGCGCTTCCGCTCTGTGATGGTCCCCATGTCAGTGCTACATTGCTCCCCTCGATGCTACGCCGTAGCATCCACGCCTCAGAAATGAGAGTCAACGGGCGGCGACAGGATAAAATAAGAGGAAACGAGACAGCCGGAAATGCCTGCATCGCAAGGGAAATCCTTATATTCCAACGGCAAGATATTTGCCGTGGCCCCGATGATCGACTGGACGGACCGGCATTGCCGTTTCCTGCACCGGCAGCTTTCGAAGCGCGCGCTGCTCTATACCGAGATGATCGTGGCGGACGCGATCATTCACGGGCCGCGTGAGCGGCTGCTTGCCTATTCGGCCCAAGAACATCCCGTCGCGCTGCAGCTCGGCGGATCGGATGCGGAAAAGCTTTCCGAAGCGATCCGCATCGCCGCAGGTTACGGTTATGACGAGATCAACCTGAATGTCGGCTGTCCGTCGGACCGGGTGCAGTCCGGCACGTTCGGCGCCTGCCTGATGCGCGACGCGAGCCACGTGGCCGATCTGGTGACTGCAATGAAGCGGGTCTCGACCGTGCCGGTGACGGTGAAGTGCCGCATCGGCGTCGACGACCAGGAGCCAACCGACGTGCTGCCGGATTTCCTCGCCCGGATGATCGGGGCCGGAACCGACGCGATCTGGATCCATGCCCGCAAGGCCTGGCTGCAGGGGCTTTCGCCGAAGGAGAATCGCGAGATCCCGCTGCTCGACTACGACCTCGTCTACCGCATGAAGCGCGAGAACCCAGGCGTTTTCCTCGGCATCAACGGCGGCATTGCCGATCTCGATCAGGCGGCAGGTCACCTGGCGGTGGTGGATGGCGTGATGCTCGGCCGCGCCGCCTATCAGAACGCCGGCCTGCTGGCCGGGGTGGATGATCTGGTGACGAGTGGGAAACCCGTCCCCAACCCCTCCCCACAGGGGGGAGGGGCTAACACCGTCGACTGGCTGGCGCTGCACGACACGATGATGGTCTATGCGGAAGAGGTGATCGCGTCCGGCGGAAGGCTGCATCACGTCACCCGCCATATGGTCGGGCTGTTCCAGGGATTTGCCGGCGCACGCCGGTTCCGCCAGATCCTTTCGGCCGAAGCCACACGCCCCGGCGCAGGGGTCGAGGTAATCGCTGCGGCCTTTGCGGCGGTGGATATCGACGGCGGGGCAAAGAAGCTGGCGGGGTAGGGCACTCCATCCATCGGACAGATTCGTCCCTTGGCGATGCTTGGAATTTTTGAAGTCGGACGGGGCGCTGAAAGCTGCCTCGTAAAATTTAGTTTTAGGTGACACCTCTCAGCGCCCCGTTCGGCGGTT
>Ga0182743_1004502_pt1 | contig 10510 bp, 6 predicted proteins | sample eDN3rd30CKraftOP_FD_128522 | JGI IMG/M metagenome (GOLD analysis project Ga0182743, IMG submission 128522) | Enriched Organic Plus compost microbial communities from Emeryville, California, USA - eDNA 3rd pass 30_C Kraft OP (version 2) (version 2) ... | reverse complement strand
GCTGGCGACCGATTGCACTTCGCGCTCGGCGGCTGCGGCTTCTTCCTTCTTCTGGTGCGCCTCGGTCTTGGCTTTGACCAGCTCCTTGCTAACCGGTTTGGACGAGGCGGGCGTTTCCTTGGCTGCCTCTTGAGTGGCGGCCGGGGCGGTTTCCGCCGGTTTCGGTTCCGTAGCGATTAGAGGGATGGCGGGCGTCGACGTCGTGGCGGGGAGCTTGGGCAGCGCGGGGGTAACGGCAGCCGCTGACGGGGCTGGGCTGGAAGTGCTGGGCGCGGGAGCGGGAGTCGCAGCGGCCCCTGGTGACGTGGACTGTGCGGTTTCCGTTGGCTCGCCCGGCGGCGTGGTCGGCGCGGGGACGATGCCTTTCAGTTTGTTAAGGGCGGTCTGGTCCTGGGCGAGCTTTTCTTCCAGGGCGGCGACCTGTTGCTGCATCGTCTTGTGGGTTTCGATGGCCAGGTCGAAACGCTCGCGGGCCAGCTTCCAGGTTTTGGAGAGTTCGGCGATTTTGGCTTCGACTTCGGCCCGGCCGACGTCGTCGCCGTCTTCGGCGAGAGTTTCGGCGTCGTATTTGGCTTCGGCGAGGGCACGGTCGACCGCCTTGAAGGCGGCTTCGGCCAGATTGAATTCGTTGTCCGGGGCCTGCATCTCCGCGCGGAGCTTCTCGATCTGCGCTCGCTCGTCCTCGATGGTTCGCTCCAAACGCGTGATAAGCTCGGCTTGCGAGAGTTCGGGCACGACCGGCGGCGGCAGCGCCCCTTTCGCGTCGGCTGGGAGCCTGGCGGGGCCGTTGTCGGCAAGTAGATGCAGCGGAGGCGTAGCGGGCGCCGTGATGACCGGCGCTGGCGCTATGGCGGGAGCGACGGTAGTGGGAAGCGGCGCCGCGCCGCCATCCGCAGCCAACGTGACGCTGGCGGCGAGTAGAGTCGCGAGGGCGGCGGCGCTGGTTCCCAGGTGGGGCAACGCTTTCCGAAATGCAGACATGGAACGGAAGCCAATCGTAGGAGGATGCAGTGCGACGGACGGTCGCATTGCCTGGTCCGTCGCGGGCGCTGACGCACGGACAGCGGCGGGCATGGAGCTATACCAAAGGGAAAACAGCGGAGGCCACCCCGAAAATTGGTTGTCCGGAGGGCTGGCGCTGCTATCGCAGAACCGCTCGCGTCCGTGTGTTGACTAGTTGTTTAGAAATTAATAATATGTGTTTATTGGAGCGGTCGTCGCCGCCGGGCGGCGTGGGCCGTTTGATGCTGCGCGGTTGGAAATCGCGAGGCGCTTGCGACTTGAGGCCTGGCTGGAACGTTCGTAGTGCGGTGGATTGACGCGGCTAGCGGTTGTGAAAGGGAGGTGTTGTTGAACAAAGTGGCGTGCTGATTGCACTGGTGAAAAGGGGTTGTATTGAAAATGGCCCGATTTTGCGTAACTTGCGGCGGCGCATTTGGTTGAGTGTTTTTGAGCGATTTTGCTAGCGGTTGTATTTTGATCGCCGCGGCGGCAGGGAATTGCGCGGCTTACGTCCGCGAAAAGGGGTTGTGAAAGTCGGGCGCGCGGAAACGAAATGGTGGACGGCCCAAGGCGGCGGGGCCTAGAATGCAGTCTCAACTAGCAGTGGAATGAAGGTGCTCGAAATGACCAGCCGACAACGAACCCGGTTGACCGCGATTGCTTGTCTGAGCGTGGGCTTGGTCTGCGCTGCCCTGCCCGACGCCTCATGGGCTGCGGATGCGAATCCCGGGGCGGTTAACTCCGAGCGGATTGCCGCACTGGTCCGACAGCTCGGGGCTGATGAGTTTTCGGCCCGCGAGTCGGCCACTGAAGAGCTGACGAAGATTGGTCTGCCGGCGTTTAAGGCCCTGGAGGATGCTGCCCAGAGCCCGGACCGCGAGGTTCGCTATCGGGCGGTGCGGATTTTGGGAATCATTCGCGAACTCGACCTGCAGCGCCGGCTCGAAGCTTTCCTGCAAGGGAAGGGTGACGACAACGAATACGCCCTGCCGGCCTGGGGGCGGTTCAAGAAGCAATACGGCGATCAAGCGAGCGCGCGGGCGCTGTTCGTCGAAATGCAGCGGGCCGACGCCGAGATTCTGGCGCTGCTCGAACGCGATCCCAAGTTGGCGGGGGAACTGTTCGCTGCGCGGACGGCGCAATTGCAGCAAGCAATCGCCATGCAGCCGCAGGGCTCGAACACGTTCGGGCAAATTATGACGCTGCTCTTTGTGGCTGCGGAGCCCGATGCGGACGTTGCCGTGCAGCATCTGTCGTCGGTCTTCAATTTCTGCCATCAGCCGATGATGCTCGAAGCGCTGCGCGAAACCTCGAAAGGGGGCATTCCGCGGAAAGTGTTGGGCGGATTGATCGAGCGGAGCGAGAACTGGTCGGCCTATCAGGCGATGATGCTGGCGAACCAGCACGGCATGAAAGAAGGGCTGACGCCGGCGCTGAAGATTTTGAAGAACGACGGCAATCGCGTTCCGCACATGGCACAGTACGCCCTGCTGACGCTGGCCAAATTGGGCGACAAGTCGCACCTGCCGATCGTAGAAAATCTGTTTGAGGACAAGAGCGTTCTCTCCAAAATGCAGGAGAACAACAAGATCGTGCACGAAGTGCAGGTGCGCGACGCGGCGCTCGCGGCGGCCGTGTATCTGAGCAAGCAGGATGTGAAAAAATTCTTCCCCGAAGCGGCGAAAACAACGATTACCGATCCGCAGCAGTTGTTCTTCAACGCCCGCGTGATCGGCTTCTCCAGCGAGGAAGCCCGCGACGCAGCCTTCAAGAAATGGGCTGAGGTGAGCAAGGGGAAGGATCCGGCTGGCGCCGAATCGACCGAAGCGGAGAAGGCCCCTGCCGAGCCGAAGCCTGACGGCGAGCCGACGAAGGCGGAGTAGTTGAAAGTTATTGAGCGCTCGGGGCGTGTGCGGCGCGATGGAGTCTCGCTGCTAGCAAGCGGCGGCATCGATCTTGACCCGTAGCGGGCGTTTTGTCACGATCCGCGGCCCCCACGCTTTGCACTGACGCCACGCTCAGTGGCCCCACCGCACGGAAGTGTGTCATGACTCGTTCCTGCCTTGCCGCACTCGGCTGTCTGGTCGCCGCACTGTCGGCTACCGGTTGTCGGTCTCCCTATTACGCCGACCAAGGCGCGCTCTTTGGCGGTCTGGCAGGCGCGGGAGTCGGAGCGGCGATTGGCGACGCGACCGGTAACGCGTTGCCGGGAGCGGTTATCGGCTCGGCGGTTGGCGCAATCACGGGCGCAGCCGTCGGCACGGGAATCGACGCCGACATTGCCCGCAACCGGGCTGAGGTCGAAGCCCGGATGGGGCGGCAGATGCAAGGCGCCGTCACGCCGGACGACGTGATCGCCATGACCCGCGCAGGGCTCAGCGAGGCGGTCATTGCCACGCACATTCGGGCCAGCGGCGTCGCTCAACCGTTGCAGGTGAACGACCTGATCCACATGCGCAACCAAGGCGTGCCGGATAGCGTGATTGTCACCATGCAACAGACTCCGCCGCGCACCGCAGCCACGGCGGTCGTAACGCAGCCGATGCCGCCGCCCGGCACCGTTGTTGTCGAGCACTACTACGCTCCTCCTCCGCCGCCCGCGCCGGCGCTATTTTTCGAATTTGGCGGCCACCGGCACCGCCATCGCCACTTCCATCATTAGGGCCCTTGGTTTCCAGCGGGACGCAAGTCTGGATTTCGTCCCCCAATGGAGCCGCAAGCCAGGTCCAACGGCTGGGGGATTTCGCAGTCGTCGAGTAGCATAGAAACCGGTGTCTATCGACGTTTTCTGCGGAGCAGCCGCGATGTATCAGCCGGCCCGTTCGGTCGTCGTTGTTGGCAAGTCAGTTGTTTTGTCGGCCGCACTCGCGCTGCTGGCTGCGCTTTGGGCAGGGCAGGGAGCCGCAGCCGAGGTGGAGAACACGGCGGTCGGCATTCGGGCGCCCGAGGGCTTTGAAGTCTCGCTTTATGCCGGCGACGATCTGGCCCACGACATTTACTCGATGACGCTCGACTCGCAGGGGCGCGTCGTAGTCGCCGGCCAGGGCTACGTGAAGACGCTGCACGACGATGACGGCGATGGCGTGGCCGATCGGGAGACGCTCTTCTCGGATCGTCCGAAGAGCGGGGCGCACGGCATGCTGTTTCTGGGGAGCGATTTGCTCTGCACCGGGGACGAATCGCTTATGCTCCTGCGCGATACGGATGGCGACGGCCAGGCTGACGGCGAACTGGAGATTTGGGCCAAGGTCCGGCATCCCGAACATGGAGCGAATGGGCTGGTGCGCGGGCCGGACGGCTGGATTTACTTGATTTGCGGGAACGACGCCGGCGTGACGTCAACGCTCGCCGGTACGAGTGGCTCGCCCGTGCGACAGCCGCAGTGCGGCGCGGTGGTGCGGTTCTCGCCGGATGGCAAGCGGTCGGAAATTGTCGCCCACGGCTTTCGCAATCCGTACGATCTCGATTTCAATGCCGACGGGCGTTTGTTCACCGTCGACGCCGACGGCGAACGCGACCATCACCTGCCTTGGTACGCGCCGACGCGACTGTTCGACATTGCTCAAGGGATGCACCACGGCTGGGTGCTGCAAGGGTGGCAGCGGAGTTGGAATCGGCCGGAGTGGATGTTCGACAACGTGCCGCGCCTTGCGGAGATCGGACGCGGTTCGCCGACTGGCCTGACGGTGTATCGTCACCGACAGTTGCCGGAGCGTTATCGAGGGAGCGTGCTGAGCTGTTGTTGGACGCTCGGCCGCGTTTACTGCCTGCCACTCGCTCCGGACGGATCGAGCTACCAGACGAAGCCGGAAGTGTTTTTGGAAACGACCGGAGAAGTTGGGTTTGCGCCGGTCGATATCGCAGTCGGCAAGGATGGCGAATTGTTTATCGCGATTGGCGGGCGGCGGACTCGCGGGAGCGTGTTTCGCGTTCGGTATGTGGGCGGAGCGACTGATGAAGCGAAGCCGGCGAGCGAATTGGCTACGGTCCTCGCGGCGCCGCAGCCGCTGGCTTCGTGGTCGCGCTCGGAGTGGGAGCCGCGGGCCAGGTCGCTGGGGAAGCAGGCTTTCGCTGACGCATTGGCCAATCGCGAACTTCCTGTCGAGCAGCGGATGCGGGCCGCGGAGGTTTTGACGGATCTGTTTGGCGGCGTCGAAGCGAGTGCGGCTCGAGCGGTTCTCGCGGAGGCGAGCGAAGCCGATTCGGCGAAGGATGCAGCCCGGCTGGCCGCGTGCGTCGTGCAGTGTCTTGGCCGGATCGGTTACGACGCGCAGTCTGTTGCGGTCTTGGCTGAAGCGACGGCGAACGAGCATTTGCCCGTTCAGCGGGCGGCTTGGGAGGCGATTGCCGCGTTGCCCGGCGACGATAACGCGGCTGCTGAGGCGCTTTCGTCCGCAGCCTGGGCGAAGGGGCTTAATTCCTCCGACCGACGGGTGCGCGCTGCGGCATTGCTTGCCGATGCTCGGCGGTCGGAAGGGCCAATGGAAGCGACGAGCGAAACCGACCTCTGGCGATTGCACTTTCGCGGCCGACTTGCGGCGGAGCATTTCGCTGCGGCTGCTGAGAGCTTTTTGAAGGCGGCAGGCGATCGCACGCGGCTCAACTGCGTTCGGCTGATGGAACTGACGCTGGGGGACATCGACACGCATCAAATGCAGGCCGATGTTTACGCCGGCTATTCGCTCAACGGTCCGCCGGCGAGCGTTGCCGCGGCGAGGGACGCGTACGGCGCGAAACTGGCTGAACACTTTCCGGCTGCCGACGCCGACTTGAATCGCGAGCTGGCGCGGCTGCTCGGCATGTTGGGTGTTGAGGATGCGTCGCTGCTCGATCGGCTGAGCTTGGTCTGGACCGACGACAGTTCGCCGCCGGACGATGTTCACTACCTGATTGTGATGTCGCGTTTGCCCGGTTCGCGAAGCGAGACTGCGACCCACCGTACTGCGGCCGCCTTAGCCAAATTGCACGACAAGATGCGGGCTGGCGAAATGTTCGTCAGCCGAAACTGGCCCGCGCGCGTTGAGGAAGCCGTGTCCCTGCTCTATCGCCGCGATCCGGCGCTGGCTGCGGCGCTGGTCGCCCACGACGAGTTTTGTCGCCCCGAGCAGGCGCTGTTCGCGCGGTCGATGGGGGAGAAAGATCGCCCGGCCGCCGCTCGCAAGTTGATCCAAACCGCGTCCGATCCCACGGACGAATCGGCCCGTTGGACCGACGAACTTGTCACGCTGATTGCCGATCTGCCGAACGACGAAGCGCTGCCGGCGCTCCGCGTCGGTTGGGAGGATTTTACGCTGCGGGACTCCATTGTGGCGGTTCTCGCCCGAGCGCGGCAATCGGAAGACCGGGAGCGGTTCATCGAGATGCTTTCGTCAGTTCAGCCGAGGAGCGTGGAACTGTCGGCAGCGTCGCTGACAATGCTCAGCGATTCGCCGAGTCCGAAAGACTATCTGGCGGCGATGACAGCGCTCAAGCAAGCCTGTCTGGCGCCGGAGCAGCAGAGCACGCGCCTGGCGCTGGCTCACTTGCTGGCGCGCTGGTCGGGCCACGCTCCGACGATCGACGAGCAAAGCAACAAGAACTTGACCGAAGCCTACAAGCCGTGGTTTGACTGGTTCGCAGCGAACCATCCGAACGAAGCTGCCCTGTTGAATCGTCCAGCCGGGGCCGACGCGGCGGCATGGTTGGCGCGATTGGACCAGATCGACTGGGATGCTGGAGACGCGGAACGCGGGAAAGTTGTGTTCGAAAAGCGAAGCTGCGTTCGGTGCCACGCCGGTAGCAGTCCACTGGGGCCCGACTTGGCGGGCGCGGCGGGGCGGTTTTCGCGGGCCGATCTGCTGACCGCTATCGTCGATCCGCACAAGGAGGTGTCGCCGCTCTATCAGACGACGCAGATCGTGACCGGCTCGGGGCGCGTCTACAACGGTATTGTGGTTTATGAGTCGCCCGACAGTACGCTCCTGCAAACGGCCCCCGATACGACGACGCGCATCACCGGCGACGAAATCGTTGTGATGCGAAAGAGCAAAACATCCCTCATGCCCAGCGGCTTGCTCAACGATGCCAGCAATCAGGAAGTCGCTGATCTGTTTGCTTATTTGAAAACCCTGAAACCAAGACGGTGATCGGCCAGTTTTGTCCTGCCATTGCCTATCGCCGCTTTGAGAAGTGAGACGCTGTGAGTACCAAGCCCAACGCGGAGAGCGAGATTTCCGCGAACGAGAATTCGAACGATGATACGGCTGCCAGACGCAAGGGAAGTTTTTATCCCGCCTGGCTGGCGTTTCCGCTCGCCGCGGCGCTGATCGTCGCGATTTTCTGCTTGCGGACCTTTGACGAGCAGGTTTCGACGGCCTTTCCGATCATCGAGCCGGCGATCATCAATATCATCACGTTGATCGTCGGCTTTCTGGCGTTCGATTCGCTCCTGTTGTGGTTCCTGCTACACCGGCAGATTCCCAGTCGAGTGCGGTGGACGGTCGGGATAGGTCTGTTCGTTGCAATTGCCGCGGCGTTTGCTGCGATTCGAATCGACGGCGTAGCTGGCGACCTGACGCCGCGCTTCGCGTGGCGCTGGAGCCCGCCGATCGACGCAGATTTGACGCCGCTCGAAACGCCCGCCGCCGTGGCTGCCGACGGCGTCGATCTGACTCAGACCACGCCGGATGATTTTCCGCAGTTTCTCGGCCCCGACCGAATGCCCTACCTGCCGGAAACAGAGCTGGTCCGCGATTGGGCGGCTCATCCGCCCAAGTTGATCTGGAAACAACCGATCGGCGCCGGCCTGTCGGGTTTCTCGGTTGTTCAGAACTACGCCTTTACGCTCGAGCAGCGCGGCGAGGATGAATGGGTTACGTGCTACGAGGTCGAGACCGGCAAACCGGTTTGGGGACACTCGATCGTCGCCCGCTATGAGTCAAAACTTGGCGGCATTGGTCCGCGCAGCACTCCGACCATTCATGAAGGACGCGTATACGCGCTCGGAGCGACCGGCGTGCTGCGTTGTCTGGACGCTGCGACCGGAAAGCTCCTTTGGCAGGACGACATTGTTAAACGCGTCGGCCTGACGGAGAAGGAAGATCTCGAGATGATCGCGTTTGGCCGTTCGGGTTCGCCGCTCATCGTCGATAATCTGGTCGTCGTGCCCGCTGGCGGCAAGAAAGGCAAGACGCATTCGCTGATCGCCTATGACAAGCAGACGGGCAAAGTTGCCTGGATGAAGGGGGATAAGCAAATCTCCTATGCGTCGCCGGCGCTCGCGACGATCGCTGGTCGGCGGCAGATTCTGACGGTAAACGAAGACACGGTCGCAGGCCATGACGCCGAAACAGGGGATGAACTGTGGACGTTCCCCTGGCCTGGGGCAAGCAACGGCAACGCCAGTTGTTCCCAAGCGGTTCCGCTGGGTGACGACCAGGTGCTTATTTCGAAGGGGTACGGCACCGGCTCGGCGGTTTACAAGATCAGCGTCGATTCGGCGGGCAAATGGTCCGCGAAACCGGTGTGGGAAAATCGCCGCGTGCTCAAAACGAAGTTCACCAACGTGGCGGTCATCGACGGCTACGCGTATGGTCTATCGGAAGGCGTGCTGGAGTGCGTCGAAGCGGCAAGCGGTAAGAGCGAGTGGAAGAAGGGACGCTATCGCAACGGGCAGTTGCTCGGCGTGGGTAAATCGCTGCTTGTGATTTCGGAGAGCGGCGAGTTGATTCTCGTGGATGCGACCCCCGAGGAGAGCCGCGAGCTCGGTAAGCTGCAGGCGATCGAAGGGCAAACCTGGAACACGCTCTGCCTGAGCGGCAACCGGCTCCTCGTGCGCAACAGCGAAGAAGCGGCTTGCTACGAGCTTTCGCTCGCTGGCGACAAGTAATGGGTATTTCGCACGTGACTTCCACTTCCTTTGCCAATCCCGATTTGCTGAGCGGGCGCGTCGCCGTCGTGACTGGTTCCTCGCAGGGGATCGGCCGCGCGATCGCCGTCGAACTGGCGCGCGCCGGCGCTGATGTCGTCGTGCATGGACGGAAGCTGGGCGAAGCGGCGGAGCGGACCATGCAGATGGTGCGCGATTGTGGCCGAAAGGTTGCGTTTGTCGCCGCCGATTTGTCGGACGAGTTGGCCTACGAGCCGCTGGTGAAGTCGGCCTGGGAGCAGTTCAGCCGCGTCGATTTGTGGATTAATAACGCGGGAGCCGATGTGCTGACGGGCGATGTGGCCGCTTGGTCGTTCGAAAAGAAGCTGGAGTTGCTGTGGCGGGTCGATGTGCGTGGCACGATGCTCGTTTCGCGTCTGGTGGGGCAGCGCATGCGAGATGAAGGCGGCGATGGCGCCCTGATCACCATCGGCTGGGATCAAGCCGAGCAAGGCATGGCCGGCGACAGCGGCGAGATGTTCGCGGCGGTGAAAGGGGCGGTGATGGCGTTCACACGCAGCCTGGCCCAATCGCTGGCGCCGAAAGTGCGAGTGAACTGCGTTGCGCCTGGTTGGATTCAAACCTCGTGGGGCGAGCAGGCGTCGGAGTATTGGCAGACGCGCGCAAAACGCGAGTCGCTGGTCGAACGCTGGGGAGCACCGGAGGATGTTGCCCGGGCTGTGTGCTTTCTCGCTTCGCCGGCGGCTGCGTTCATTACTGGTCAGATTCTTCCCGTGAATGGCGGGTTCCGTTACGGCGGAAACGTCGAGTGATTGTCTGACCATGTCGCTACCACACCTGCACTTTGTGACCGGCCGTCTTGCGGAGCACGCGTTGCGCAACGAAGTGGCACGCGCGGCGGAGCAGGTGGCGTTCAGTTATTCGATCGACGTGCTGCCGATCACGGTGGCGGCGCTGATGACGCCGGCGTGGGTCGCGAAACACGTTCGTATTCCTCCGCAGACGTCGCGGGTAATCCTGCCGGGATACTGCGAAGGGGATCTTGCGCCACTGGAGGCGCTGACATCGGCGACCGTCGAACGGGGGCCGCGCGATCTTCGTTTGCTCACCGAGTACCTCAGCGGCAAGCAGCGAACCCGTGAGGACTATGGGGAATATGACATTGAAATTGTCGCCGAGATCAACCACGCGCCTCGCCTGAGTCTGGACGAAGTTCTGCGGCAAGCAAAATCGCTGCGGGCCGACGGGGCGGACGTAATCGACGTGGGCTGCGATCCGGGCGAACCGTGGCGCGGCGTCGCGGAATGCGTGCGAGCCCTGAAGGATCTTGGCCTGCGAGTTTCGATCGACAGCCTGAATCCTCGCGAGATTCAGCCCGCGGTGGAGGCCGGAGCGGAGCTTGTCCTGTCGGTGAACGCCACCAATCGCGACGCAGCCGTCGATTGGGGCTGCGAAGTGGTAGTCATCCCGGACGACATTCCGACGCTTGGGGGCTTGGACGAAACGATCGATCGTCTCGTGGCCGCCGGGGTGCGATTGCGAATTGATCCGATCCTGGAACCGATCGGGTGCGGTTTTGCCGAGAGCCTGCAGCGCTACCACGAAGTGCGGAAGCGATACCCGGACGCCGAGATGCTCATG
>Ga0182743_1004498_pt1 | contig 10520 bp, 9 predicted proteins | sample eDN3rd30CKraftOP_FD_128522 | JGI IMG/M metagenome (GOLD analysis project Ga0182743, IMG submission 128522) | Enriched Organic Plus compost microbial communities from Emeryville, California, USA - eDNA 3rd pass 30_C Kraft OP (version 2) (version 2) ... | reverse complement strand
CATGCCGCCGCCAAGCAGGTGGCGGTGGCGCGGCGCGGCGAGCCGGTGATGTTCAACCCGCTTTACGTGCATGCCGGCGTGGGCCTGGGCAAGACCCACCTGCTCCAGGCCATCACCTGGGCCGGCAACAACGGCGTCGACCGCAAGGTGCTGTATCTCACCGCCGAGAAGTTCATGTACGGCTTCGTCTCGGCGCTGCGCACCCAGACGGCGCTCGCCTTCAAGGAGGCCTTGCGCGGCATCGACGTTCTGGTGATCGACGACCTGCAATTCCTGCAAGGCAAATCCACCCAGGCCGAGTTCTGCCACACGCTGAACGCGCTGATCGACGCCGGCCGCCAGGTGGTGATCGCCTCGGACCGGCCGCCGATGGACCTCGAAAGTCTCGACGACCGGGTGCGCTCGCGGCTCGCCGGCGGCCTCGTGGTCGAGATGGGCTCGCTCGGCGAGGAGCTGCGGCTCGAAATCCTCAAGACCCGCGTCGCCGCCGCCCGGCACTACCATCCGACCTTCGAGGTTCCGATGCCGGTGCTGGCCTATATCGCCCGCGCGGTGACTCACAACGGCCGCGACCTGGAGGGCGCGATCAACCGGCTGCTCGCGCATTCCAAGCTGACCGGCCAGCCGATCACCATGGAGCTGGCCGAGCGCGAGGTGCGCGACCTGATCCGGCCGCAGGAACCCAAGCGGGTCAAGGTCGAGGACATCCAGCGGATCGTCGCGCGCCAGTACAACGTCAGCCGCTCCGACCTTCTCTCCTCGCGCCGGACCGCCAATGTCGTCCGCCCGCGCCAGGTGGCCATGTATCTGGCCAAGACGCTGACGCTGCGGTCCCTGCCCGAGATCGGCCGCCGCTTCGGCGGGCGCGACCACACCACGGTCCTGCATGCGGTGCGCAAGATCGAGGGTCTGGTCGGCAGCGACACGATGCTGGCCGACGAGATCGAGGTCCTCAAGCGCCAGCTTCAGGAGTAGGCGACGCGCTTGGAGCGTGTTTCAATCACGTTGAATCCGCTCCAGACCTAGCTTTAGCGAAGCGTAATCGTTTCGGGAGCTGGATTTCGCCTCTCTCAGCCCCCTGCGGCCACCGGACCGGCCGAATCCTTAGGATAGAGGCCATTGTTCGACCGGTTTCCCTTGCGGAAGCGGCGCTTTCCCGCCACCTTCGGGGCCCCCCGGCCCCGCCGGGACACAATTCGGATCGCCCGCCCCGGGCGATCGTCTCCGAGGTGAAGCGCCCCCGCCATGAAAGTCACCGTCGAGCGCGCCGATCTGTTGAAGTCGCTGGGCCACGTGCATCGCGTGGTCGAGCGCCGCAACACCATTCCGATCCTGGCCAACGTGCTTCTGCGCGCGGATAAATCCGCGCTCAACCTCAAGGCCACCGATCTCGATCTCGAGGTGATTGAAAGCATCGGCGCCGAGGTCTCGCCGGGCGGCTCGACCACCGTGCCCGCGCATATGTTCTACGAGATCGTCCGCAAGCTGCCGGACGGCTCCCAGGTGGCGCTCGAAGCCGCCGGCGACCGGGCAGTGCTGGCGATCCGCGCCGGGCGTTCGCGCTTCACGCTCCAGACCCTGCCGGAAAGCGACTTTCCCGATCTCGCCGCCGGCGACATGGCGCACCGGTTCTCGCTCTCGGCCGCCGATCTCAAGCGCCTGATCCTGAAAACCCAGTTCGCAATCTCGACCGAAGAGACCCGCTATTACCTGAACGGGATTTATCTCCATGTCGCCGGCGAGGGCCCCGAGGCCACGCTGCGCGCGGTCGCGACCGATGGCCACCGCCTGGCCCAGGCCGAGGTCCCGGTTCCCGAGGGCGCCACGGGCATGCCCGGTGTGATCGTGCCGCGAAAGACGGTCGCCGAGGTGCAGCGCCTGATCGAGACCGCCGAGGCCGAGATCGGGATCGAGCTGTCCCCGGCCAAGATCCGCTTCACCATCGGCCAAGTGGTGCTGACCTCCAAGCTGATCGACGGCACGTTCCCCGATTACGCGCGGGTGATCCCGGCCGGCAACGACAAGGAGCTGGTGGTCGACAAGAAGGATTTCGAGGCCGCCGTCGATCGCGTCTCCACCGTGTCGAGCGAGCGCGGCCGCGCGGTCAAGCTGTCGCTGACCTCCGGACGGCTGACACTGTCGGTCACCAATCCCGATTCCGGCAGCGCCACCGAGGAGCTGGAGGTCGAATACACGGCCGACCCGATCGATATCGGATTCAACTCCCGCTATCTGCTCGACATCGCCGCCCAGCTCGACGGCGAGACCGCCGTGCTGCGCCTCGCCGATCCGGGCTCGCCGACGCTAATCGAGGACAAGGACGCCAACGGCGCGCTCTACGTGCTGATGCCGATGCGGGTGTAACCTTCAGGCTGGCACCCTCTGCCGTGTGGGAGGGGACTGAGAGCATTTTCGAGCGAAGTGCGCACCGGTTCGCGTGAAGAAAATGCGATCAAACAAACAGATAGAGCCGCGGTTCTGATTCCATCAGAACCGAAACGGCTCTAGCGCCTGTGGTACAGCCAGCGTCATGACCGCCGCCGCGATCCGCCGCCTCTCGCTGACCAATATGCGCAGCTATCGCGCCGCATCGCTCGCGGTGAGCGCCGGTCTTGTGGCGCTCACCGGACCGAACGGCGCCGGCAAGACCAATCTGATCGAGGCGATCTCCTTTCTAGCGCCCGGCCGGGGCCTGCGCCGCGCGACGCTCGACGAGATCGCGCGTTCGGAGGGCGACGGCGGCTGGGCCGTCTCCGCCGAGGTCGAGGGCATGCTGGGACTGGCCACGCTCGGCACCGGCATCGAACCCGCGCCCGGAGAGAACGCGGCCGCGCGCCGCTGCCGCATCGACCGCGAGCCGGTGTCCTCGGCCACCGCCTTCGCCGATCATCTGCGCGTGATCTGGCTGACGCCGGCCATGGACCCGCTGTTCGTGGGACCGGGCTCCGAGCGGCGGCGCTTTCTCGACCGGCTGGTGCTGGCGGTCGATCCGGAGCACGGCTCACGGGTCAACGCGCTCGAGCGCAGCCTGCGCTCGCGCAACCGGCTTCTGGAAAATCCCCGCCCCGACGCGCATTGGCTCGACGCCGTCGAGCACGAGACCGCCGAACTCGCGGTCGCGGTCGCCGCCGGCCGCGCCGAGACCGTGCGCCGCCTGCAAGGCGCGCTCGCCGCCCGTCGCGACGAGACATTTCCGTCCGCCGATATCGCGCTGGACGGTTGGATCGAGACCATGGTGCTGGAGCGGCCCGCCGTCGAGGTCGAGGATTGCTATCGTGGCGTGCTGCGCGAGGGCCGTGGCCGCGACGCCGCCGCCGGCCGCACGCTCGACGGCGTGCATCTGACGGACCTGTCGGTGATCTACGCGCCGAAGGCCGTGCCCGCCAAGGATGCCTCGACCGGCGAACAGAAGGCACTGCTGATCGGCCTCGTGCTCGCCCATGCCGCGCTGCTGTCGGAGATGACGGGCTATGCGCCGGTGCTGCTGCTCGACGAGGTCGTGGCGCATCTCGATCCCGGCCGCCGGCGCGCGCTTTACGATGCGCTGGAGCGCCTCGATGCGCAGGTCTGGATGACCGGCGCCGATCCCGCCGCCTTCGCCGACATCGCCGGTCGCGCCGATCTGTTCGACGTCACGCCGGGACAGGTTGCGCGCCGCGATCCTGCGCGTTGAAACGCAAAACCATCAGCATCGTGTCATCGTAAGTGCGCTGATCCAGCGTCTCGAAACCTTCGGGCGCCTCGAAACCGGAATCGGCCGCCTCCTCCACGATCACCAAGGCATCGGGCGCAAGCCATGAGCCCTCACGCGCCGACGACAGCGCGCGTTCGGCAAGACCGCGTCCATAGGGCGGATCGAGAAACACCAGGTCGAACGGCTCGATCGGATGCGCGGGACCGAGCCGCGTGGCGTCACGCCGGAACAGGCGCGTCGCGCCACCGAGACCGAGCGTCTCGACATTGGCGCGGATCAAGGCGCGCGCCTCCGCGCCCTCCTCCACGAACAACGCGAAGGATGCTCCGCGCGAGATCGCCTCGATGCCGAGCGCGCCCGTGCCGGCGAAGAGATCGAGCACGCGCGCGTCGGTGACCGCATCGTCATAGGCATGGGCCAGGATATTGAACAGGGATTCGCGCAAGCGGTCCGTCGTCGGACGAATCGCATGCGACGACGGTCCCTTCAGCGCGCGCCCGCGCAAGCGTCCCCCGACGACGCGCATCAGCGCATGATCCCGAAAAGTGCGAAGCGGTTTTCGGATAAGATCATGCGCATGTCAGCCCGACCTGGGCCGCGAGGGCCGTGGACCGCCATGCTTGTCACCTTGCTTGCCGCGGTGCGGTGGATGATTGCGATGGCGCGGCGCGCCGTCCCGCCGGTCCTGCTGCGGTCGCTCCGATGGCGTGCCGAAGCTCCTGGGCTTTGAATCGGAACGCTTCGCACCATGCGGCTTTGCTCCGCGAGGCTTTGCGCTGTCAGGCTTTGAACCGTGAGGTTTCGAGCGCGGCGAATCGAAGCCCCGCGATTGGCTCTCTCGGGAACCGTGCTGCTGAAAGCCATGAGATTCGCCACGGGAGCCGCCCTTGGACCCTTCATGCGATCTGCCAAAGGGTTTGCCCGCCGGCTTGTTGTCTGGCTTGCCGCCTTGCGGCCGCGCGCGCCGGGGCCGCTCCATCGCATTGCGATCCGCCGCTTCGCCGGCACGCGGCGGCCTTGCCGCCGGTGATCGGCTTCGTTGAAACGAGCCCGGCTCCGACTGACCGTGACGCGCATTCGAAACCGACGATCGGCCCTCGCTGGACCTAACGCCAGGAGACTTGCCACCAGCGGACTTGCCACCATGGAATTTATCGTCGCGCGTTTTGCCGCCACGAAGCTTGTCATCGCGCGATCTGTTACCGCGAAACTTCGCATTATCGAACTTCGCATCGCCAAACTTGGCGCCACGCGGCTTGGTGTCACGCGGCTTGCTTTCGCTCGTTCGGCCCTCGCCGGATTTCGCATGGCCGAATCTCGCCTCGCGCTTCGGCCGCTCACGCTCTGGCCTTTCTACCGGCTCGCGTTCGGCCAATGGCGCGGCGAAGTCGGCGCCAGCCGCCGCCGCGAGGCGTTCGCCGAGCTGGTCGCGCAGCATCCGCGTGCGCACCTCCTCGACCGCGCCCTCGGCCATTTCGCCGAGCTGGAACGGGCCGTAGGAGACGCGGATCAACCGGTTCACCTGCAAGCCGAGCGCGCGCATGACGTTGCGGATCTCGCGGTTCTTGCCCTCGCGCATCGCGAAGGTGAGCCACACGTTGTCGCCCTGCTCGCGCTCCAATGCCGCCTCGATCGGGCCATAACGCACGCCATCCACCTCGATGCCCTTGCGCAACGCGTCGAGCTGCGGCTGCATCACCCTGCCGAAGGCGCGCACGCGGTAACGCCTCAGCCATCCCGTCGCCGGCAGTTCGAGAACGCGTTTCAGCCCGCCGTCGTTGGTGAGCAGCAGCAGGCCCTCGGTGTTGAGGTCGAGCCGGCCGACGCTGACGAGGCGCGGCAGGTCCGAGGGCAGAACACTGTAGATGGTCGGCCGGCCTTGCGGATCGATGCGCGTCGTGACGAGGCCGCGCGGCTTGTGAAACAGGAACAGGCGGGTGCGCTCACGCTGCGGCAGCGGCTTGCCGTCGATCACGATCCGATCGCGCGCGCTCACGTTTAAAGCCGGCGACGAGATGACCTTGCCGTTGACGCTCACGCGGCCCTGTTCGATGAGCGTCTCCGCCTCGCGCCGGGAGGCGACGCCGACGCGCGCCATCACCTTGGCGATGCGCTCGGCATCCTTCTGCGCCGCAGGTTCAAGCTTCGGCCCCCTGGGCAAGGAGCGGCCGGAGCGTTTTTGAACGGGTGTCTTGGTCATTGGGCCTGCCGCCGATAAGGTGCCGCGTCATATCAGAGAACCGGGCCTGGAACGAAATTTCTTGGCGTGGGATTTCTGGAACGAGATTTCTGGAACGAATCTTGGCCACACCCACCTTCATGGATCTCGCCCTCGACGCCGCGCGGGCGGCAGGCGAGGCCGGCGAGGTTCCGGTCGGCTGCGTGATCGTGCGCGACGGCACGGTGATCGCAACCGCCGGCAATCGCACCTTGAGGGACCGCGACCCGACCGCCCATGCGGAGCTGCTCGCGATCCGCGAGGCCGCGCGCGTCCTCGGTTCCGAACGGCTGACCGATTGCGATCTCCATGTGACGCTGGAACCTTGCACCATGTGCGCGGCGGCGATCGCCTTCGCGCGCATCCGGCGACTCTATTACGGAGCCGCCGATCCCAAGGGCGGCGCGGTCGACCATGGCGTAGGGTTCTTTCGCGCCGAGACCTGCCATCACCGGCCGGAGGTCTATGGCGGCATCGGCGAGAGGGAGGCGGCAGCGCTGCTGCGGGATTTCTTCAAAGCCAGGCGAGCATGATCCGACGAGCATGATCCCGAAACGTGGAAGCCGGTTTTCGGATCAGATCATGCTCAGATGAGCAAGGCGCCGAGCCGCTCCTTGACCTGCGCCTTGACCGGATCGGCGGCGCGCATGATCGCGCTGGCGCGGAAGAAATCGAACAGCCGGAACACGCCATCGATCGGCTGAATAACGAGATCGGGCGGCCCTTCTTCCATCTTCCGTGCCACCAGGCCGTGACCCATCACTTGAAGCGTGGAGAACAGCGCCTCCCATGGCTCGGGCACACCGCGCGGCTCCGATGGCCCGATGGAGGCATCGACGGCGACGATCAGGTCGGCCTTGCCGCGCAGGCGGTCGAACGGCAGCGGATTGACCGCCGCCCCATCGACCAGAACGCGGCCGTCGCGCTCCACCGGCCGCATCAGGCCCGGCACCGCGATGGTGGCCGCGATCGCCGAACGCAAGGGACCGGACGACATCACGGCTTCGCCGCGTCCATAGAGATCGGTCGCCACGACCGTGAGCGGGATTTGCAAACTTGCGAAATCGTCGGGAATTGCATCCGGCAGAAGCCCGTCGCAAAACCGCTCCGCGTCGAGCAGCAACGGATTGCCGAGCGGGCTCGTCAGCCAGTTGGCCAGGCCGCTGGCGCGCGCGGCCAGAAGCCGGCCGTAGACCAGGGCGCGATCGTGCGCCATGGCGATCGCCGTGCGCCGCAACTGCCGTCCGCTCATGCCCGACGCATAGGCCGCGCCGATCACCGCGCCGAACGATGTGCCGGCCAGAGCCACCGGCCGCACGCCCATCTCGTCGAGGGCCTCCAGCACAGGAATTTGCGCCAGCGTGCGCGCCCCGCCGCCGCCGAGCGCGACAGCAACGCTCTTCATGATGCGCTCGTCATCACGCCCCGGCCGCCGTCGCGAAGCGCCATGCGGTCTCGGCCAGCGGCCGGACCAGCCTGGCCTTGGCCGGCGCGTGCTCGCTCGTCGCCGTCCCGTCGCGGACACGACCGGCGACGCCTTGCAGGATCGCGGCGATACGGAAGAAATTGTAGGCGAGGTATGTGTCGAGATGCGGCCGCGGATCGAGGCCGGTCCGCGACGCATAGGCGGCCACGTAATCGTCGGCCGGGGGAATGCCGAGCGCGGCGAGGTCGCGGCCCGCCAACGTGCCGGAGCTGGCGCCGCTCGGATCGGCCGGCATGTGCCAGGTCATCAAATGGTAGGTGAAATCGGCGAGCGGGTCGCCGAGCGTGGACAATTCCCAGTCGAGCACCGCGAGAATCGACGAGCCGTCCGGCGCGACGACGATGTTGTCGAGACGGTAATCGCCATGAACCAGGCGAATCGGCGCGGGCGGCGGCAGATGATCGGGCAGCCACGCGATCAGCCGTTCCATGGCGTCGATCTCTTCCGTCTGCGACGCGCGATATTGCTTCGACCAGCGCGCGACCTGCCGCGCGACATAATTTTCGCCGCGACCGAAATCCGACAGACCGAGCGTTTCAGGATCGAACGAATGCAGCCGCGCCAGTGTGGCGTTCATCGCATCGTAGACACGGGTGCGCGCGGCCGGTTCCGCGTCGGGCATATGCGGATTCCACCAGACACGGCCGTCGGCATGGCTCATGAGATAGAATGGCGTGCCCGCGATCGCCTCGTCGCCGCAATAGAGGATCGGTTCCGGCACGGGAAAGCCCTGCTTGTGGAGCGCGCCGATGACGCGAAACTCCCGGTCCACCGCATGGGCGGACGGCAGCAGCACACCGGGTGGCTTTCGCCGCAGCACGCATGAGCGCTCGGGCATCTCGACGAGATAGGTCGGGTTCGACTGCCCGCCCTTGAACTGTCGGAGGGCGAGCGGACCGGTGAATGCCGGCAGCGCCTTGACGAGATAATCATGCAGCCGCACGGCATCGACGCGTAGCGACGCGCTGACCGTCTTGGTGCCGCTGAATGCAGCCTGCCTGTCGATTGGATTCACGGGATCAGGTTACCATTTCGATGTCCGAAGTGCGAACGCCCGTTGATTATATCGAGCCGCAGCCACAACCCGTGTCATGTCGGCACCAACTTTCCGGCATGGACGAGGCGGACACCCTCCATTTCAAAAAAACGAACGGGCTTGACTTCTCCCCGCCCGCCGCGCGTCACTGGCGGGATGTCGGCGATCGTTCAGAACCTGCTCGAGCTTCTCGATCTTGAAACGATCGAGTTGAATCTGTTTCGCGGATACAGCCCGGACAACGGGCTCAAGCGCGTGTTCGGCGGACAGGTGGTGGCGCAGGCCCTGGTGGCGGCCTGCCGCACGGTCGAGGACCGGGCGCCCCATTCGCTGCACGGCTATTTCCTGCTCGCGGGCGATCCGAGGATTCCGATCATCTACGATGTGGACCGCATCCGCGACGGCCGCAGCTTCACCACCCGCCGGGTGCGCGCGATCCAGCGCGGCGAGGCGATCTTTTCCATGTCGGCGTCGTTCCACATCGAGGAGCCGGGCCTCGAGCATCAGGCGCCGATGCCCGATGTGCCGCCGGCCGAGGACTTGAAGCTCGACACGGCGGCGCGCGACCGCATGCTGGCCGCCATGCCCGAGGCGGCGAGGCGCTATTACGAGCGCGAGCGGCCGATCGATCTGCGGCCGGTCGAGATCGAACGCTACATGGGCGAGAAGCGGCCGGACGGCCGTTTCAACGTCTGGTTCCGGTCGGTCGCCCCGCTTCCCGACGATCCGGCGGTCCACCGCTGCGTGCTGGCCTATGCCTCGGACCTGATGCTGCTCGACACCGCCCTGGTCACCCACGGCCGGACGCTGCTGGAACCGAGTTTCATGGCGGCGAGCCTGGATCACGCGATCTGGTTTCATCGGCCGTTCCGGGCTGACCAATGGCTGCTTTACGCCCAGGATGGACCGAACCTGCGTGGTTCGCGCGGGCTGGCGCGGGGCCTGATCTATTCCGCCGACGGCACCCTGGTGGCCTCCACCGCTCAGGAGGGCCTGATCCGGCAGCGCCGGCCCCAAGCAACCTGACCCGCAACCTGACCCAGCCTGATCTCGGGCGAGCGTGCCCATTCCACCAGCATATACGCTGAATCTGCCCAAAATATAGCCAGCTGTGCGGCGGTTGTATGGCGCTGCCCAAAGTGCGGGCTGATTGTCCGCCCAGCGCGCCCCGCAAATCCCATTCGAAAGATCGCGTTCGCGATTGTCGCAGCCGGCCTTCGTGGTTGGCACGCCGTTTGATTCCTTACACGCGCGGCGCGCAATCAATCATCGCGTCTCGCAATGTTCGCTCGCCCGGCGCCTTGGCGTCCGGGCCCCAAGGGGGATTGCACCCATGAAAATCGTCATGGCGATCATCAAGCCGTTCAAGCTCGACGAGGTCCGCGACGCTCTCACCGCGGCGGGGGTCCATGGTCTCACCGTCACCGAGGTGAAGGGCTACGGACGTCAGAAGGGACACACGGAAATCTACCGCGGCGCGGAATACGCCGTGAACTTCCTTCCGAAGATCAAGATCGAGGTCGCCGTGCCGACCGAGCAGGCCGACAAGGTCGTGGAAGCCATCTCGGCGGCCGCCAAGACCGGCCAGATCGGCGACGGGAAGATCTTCGTGATGGACGTCAGCCACGCCGTCCGCATCCGCACCGGCGAAACCGATGCAGCGGCCCTCTGAGCCCGCGCGTCCCAAGCCTTTGAACAGGAGTTTGACCATGACGTTGAAGTCGCTTCTCCGCGCGGGGGTTGGCGGGCCGGCCGCCCTCGCCCTCGTCGCGCTGTCGGCAAATGCCGCATTGGCGCAGGAGGCCGCAGCCCCGGCCGCGCCGACGCTCGATACCGGCAACACCGCCTGGATGATCACGGCCACCGTCCTGGTGCTGTTCATGTTCATTCCGGGGCTCGGATTGTTCTACGGCGGCCTTGTGCGCTCGAAGAACATGCTGTCGGTCCTGACCCAGGTGCTCGCGGTCGCGAGCCTGGCGATGATCGTCTGGGTGATCTACGGCTACAGCATCGCCTTCACCGACGGCACCGCGTTCATCGGCGGCCTGTCCAAGATGTTCCTCGCCGGCGTCTCGCCGGATTCCAT
>Ga0182743_1004496_pt1 | contig 10523 bp, 10 predicted proteins | sample eDN3rd30CKraftOP_FD_128522 | JGI IMG/M metagenome (GOLD analysis project Ga0182743, IMG submission 128522) | Enriched Organic Plus compost microbial communities from Emeryville, California, USA - eDNA 3rd pass 30_C Kraft OP (version 2) (version 2) ... | reverse complement strand
GTCCAAACGGCGTGGTCCAAGTCGTCGGCACGGGCCCCCTGACGGCCGAACAGTTGGCAAGCCTGACACCGTCAGAGCGGCGCAATCTTGCGCAGTAGAGGAGCATCGCTAAAAAGGGGGCGCCAGCCCCCTTTTTAGCGACTGCAGTACGAGCTCGCAATGAGCACAGCCGCACGGTGCAACGCGTACCGTCTTTGCCCCTCTAGTCAGCAGCCATTGTCCCGAGCATGCTGCGCTTCACAGGTGCGCGTCCACCACTCAGTACCCACTGCATAGCGTCTTTCCTGCTCCACACAAATTTCTCCGTGAAGTTTTTGTGACATTGAGCACTCCCCACGTCTGTCATTCGTCTAGCAATCAGTAAACGCTGGTCATTGCCGGTTCGTAAAAGTGATCGGTTTGATCGACCGGCTTTTCGTGATTCACAGGCGGCCGCTGCGCGTTGCTGATGCCTTGCGGCTCCGTGACTCGCGGCGAATTCTAATCAGGATTGAGTGCGGTTCTATGCATGAATTGAACAACGCAGGCCACGGCGTCTGTCTCAGGATTTTTAGCGCGGCTCTCGCGGCGCTAGGTATACATGCCTGTGTAAACGCCCAATCATCGGTGGGCACCGATAGCGCCGACCCCGTTGCTGCCGCTGCTTCACAGCAGGCCGACGCCCGCCGTGTGAACGTCAGCGAGTACATCGTGCGGGGCAATTCCGTATTGACCGCGCGCGACATCGAAAAGGCCGTTTACGCTTATCTGGGACCCGACCGCACGATGGCCGACATTGAGGCGGCCCGCGATGCCTTGCAAGAGGTCTATCACCAATCAGGTTACCAATCTGTGTACGTCGACTTGCCTGAACAGCAGGTCAGCGGCGGTGTGGTGATCTTGCAAGTGACCGAAACCAAGGTGGGGCGCTTGCGCGTGGTGGGTGCCAAACATTACTCGCCGCTGGAAATCCGCGATGAGGTTCCTGCCTTGAAAGAAGGCGAGGTTCCGGATTTCAACGAAGCTCAAACGCAGTTGACTGCCTTGAATCGTACGGCCAGCCGCCAGGTCATGCCCCTGGTGCGTGAGGGCAAGATGCCCGGCACCATGGACGTCGATCTGCGCGTCGAAGACAAAAGCCCCTGGAACGCCAGCGTGGGCTTGAACAACGACTACAGCGCCGACACCGAAAAACTGCGGGCGATGGTCACGCTGGGCCACGATAACCTGTGGCAGCGCGGGCATGCGTTCTCGGTGACCTATTTCACCGCACCCGAGGAGCCTTCCAACGCCAAAGTGTGGTCGGGTTCCTACACCATGCCCTTATCCGGAAAGTGGAGCCTGCAGTTTTCCGGCTATCACTCCGATAGCAACGTGGCCACGATCGGCGGCACCAACGTGCTGGGCAAGGGTTATTCCTTCGGCATGATGGCTACCTACGCCATGGAGCCATTAGGCAATTGGCACAACTCCTTGTCCGTCGGTGTGGACTACAAGAACTTCGATGAGAGCCTGATGTATGGCGGGGACGGCGACGAGGTCCCGTTGAAATACGTGCCGTTCACCTTGGCATACGACGGCTACCGCTATACCGAAACATCGCAAAGCTCGGTCAGCCTGAGCGTGGTCGGTGCCACGCGTACCTCGTTCGGCGTGAGCAGCAGCGACGAAGAGTTCGACTACAAGCGCTATATGGCCAGCCCCAGCTTTGCGCTGTTGCGCGGCGACCTGACTCACACTCAGACAGTCGGCAACGATTGGCAGGCTTTCTTGCGCACGGGCTTTCAGTTGGCCTCGGGCGCGCTGGTGTCCAACGAACAGTTTTCGGCCGGAGGCGCCACCAGCGTTCGCGGCTATCTGGCAGCCGAACGCTCGGCTGACGAAGGCCTGATGGCCTCTCTCGAATTGCGCACTCCTTCGCTGTCGCGCTGGTTGGGGCCTCAGGTGAATGAATGGCGTTTCTTCGCCTTTAGCGACTGGGCCTTTATGCGCCTGCGCGACCCGCTGCCCGACCAAGAGAGGTCTTTCGGTTTGGCCAGCGTCGGCCTGGGCACACGTATGCAGCTGTTCGATTGGCTGCATGGCGGCCTGGTTTGGGGCTATGCCCTGCGTGACGGCGATGTCACCAAGAAAAACGAATCGCGCGTGAATTTCAACCTGCGCGCCAACTTTTAACCCTTACGCATGACGGACTACCGGAGCACGGCAACCATGCAACGCTTACTTTTTCTCATGCTGGCCTTGATGGCCAGTGTGTTTCCCTTGACTGCCAACGCTTGGTGGCAGGCCGACTGGAATTTTCGCAAGCAGATTTCTGTCGACACGACCGCGCAGGCCGGGGCCATCAATGAAAACGTCGGCCGCATGCCGTTACTGGTGCGCTTGCACACCGGCAACTTTGCGTTTGACGGCGTGAACGAGAAAGGCGCCGATCTGCGCTTTGTGACCAGCGACGATCAGACGGTGCTGAACTACCAGATCGAGAGCTTTGATCCCTTGCTGGGCATGGCGTTGGTGTGGGTGGACATTCCGGATGTCGTCGGTGCGCAGCGCCAGGACATCTGGATGTATTACGGCAACCAGAAAGCACCTGCCACCTCGAACGGCCAGCTCGCGTTCGACCCGAACTACACCTTGGTGTATCACTTTAATGGTGCGCCGGATGCGCCGCCGCGCGATGCCACGGCCTATAGCAACCACGCCCAGACTGCGTTGGCAGGCATGGTCGATGGGGTGATGGGGCGTGCGGCGCAGTTCGTGGGCGGCGCCCCGCTGATGTTGCCGGCCAGCCCTTCGCTGGCCGTGCCGGCCGCAGGCGCGTTCACATTCAGCGCCTGGGTGCGCTCGGACCAGGCCGCGGGTGCGCAATTGATCTACGCGCGTCGCGATAGCGGCAATGCGTTGTTGATCGGCGTGGATAACGGTGTCCCCTTTGTCGAAGTCAATGGTCAACGCACGCAGCCCGGTCAACCTTTGTCGCCGGCCGCGTGGCAACACTTGGCAGTCACGGCCGATGGCCGCCAGGTCGTGCTCTATGTCAACGGTCAGGCGAGTGCAACGCTGGCCACCAGCTTGCCGCCGCTGAACACGATCGCCGCCATCGGGGCCGATGTTCCAGCTCAATCCACGCCGGCCGTCGCGGCGCCCACAAACCCTGCGCCATCTGCCGACACCCCTGCAACCCAAGGGACCGCGGCCGCATCAGAATCTGCTGGCGCTGCAGCGCCAGCCGCCCCGGTCGCGACCTATGCACCGTTCATCGGTGCCATCGACGAAATCCGTTTATCCAAGACCGCTCGATCCGCTGCGCTGATTCTGGCCGATGCCGTATCCCAGGGGGCAGAGTCGCGCCTCGTCGTCTACGGTGCCGACGAAGAACAATCCGGTTTTGGTTTTGGTGGCCTGGGCTATTTGCTGAACGCCGTGCCGCTGGATGCCTGGATCGTGATCGCGGTACTGGTCTTCATGATGCTGCAATCCTGGGTCATCATGGTGTCCAAGAGCCGCAAGGTCAAACGCGTGGAGCAAGGCAATGCGGCATTCCGCGAAGCCTTTGCCAAAGTCGGCAACCGCCTCGAAATGTTGATCGACGACACGGCGTTGAAAGGCCGTATGCAAGACGCGCCGCTGTGGAACCTGTACGAAGTCGCGGTCAACGAACTGCGTGTGCGCCGTTCGCAAGGCGCTGACACCACGTCGATTTCCGCCGCCACCATCGAAGCTATCCGCGCTTCCATGGATGCCGTGCGGACCAAAGAATCCCAGGCACTGGGACGTCGCATGGGCGTGTTGTCCAACGCGATTGCGGGCGGGCCATACATCGGGCTGCTGGGTACTGTGCTCGGGATCATGGTGGTGTTCCTGGGGACGGCCATGGCTGGCGACGTGAATATCAACGCGATCGCCCCGGGTATGGCTGCCGCGCTGCTGGCCACTGCCATGGGCCTGTTCGTCGCGATCCCGGCACTGTTTGGCTACAACCGTCTGCAGGGGCGCAACAAAGATGTCGGCGCCGACATGCGCGTATTCGTAGACGAGTTCGTGACGCGTCTGGCCGAGGTACACGGCGAAAGCCAGGCCGCCGAGGCCGCCCATCAGGGCCGTCGCACACCGGCATCGGTCAAACCCGAAGCCGCCGTTGTTTAAAGGAGAGCGCACATGGCATCTGTGTCCTCGACCCCTGATGACGACGACGGCGTACCGGTCGACAGTATCAATATCACGCCGTTGGTTGACGTGCTGATGGTGGTGCTGGTGATGTTCATCCTGACTGCCACGGCGCAAGTCGCGGGCATTCAAGTCAACCTGCCCAAGGCCAGCAGCACTGTATCGCTGGCGCAGCCCAAGACGAAAGCCATTTCGATCAACGAGAGCGGCCAGGTTTTCCTGGACGCTTATCCGGTCACCTTGCCCGAACTGGAAGATCGATTGCGCACGGAAAAGGCGCTGAATCCCGATTTTCCCGTCATCGTCCGTGGCGACGCCATCGTGCAGTACCAGAAAGTCGTCGAAGTGCTGGATATGCTGCGCCGTCTCGAGCTGTCCCAGATTGGTCTAGTCACCGGCAAGCCGACCTCGTAGAGCGCGCAACATGTCGTCGAACATTCCTGATCCAACCGACCGCCAGGACGCCGGGCGAGGCAAAGACCGGCGCGTGCGCATCGCCAAAGGCGTAGGGGTCGTGGCGGTGGTGGCCGTGCTGGGCTATTTCCTCTGGCAATGGGCCAACGATATGGCCGGCGTGAAGCGCGAGGCCCCGAAGGTAGCCACCATCATTCCGCTGCCCCCGCCGCCGCCTCCGCCGCCCGAACCGGAGCAGCCTCCTCCCGAGCCCGAGCAGAAAGAGGAAGTTGTCGAGCCCGAACCCGAGCCCGAACCCGAGCCTCAGGACGAACCCCCGCAGCCCAAGGAAGAAGCGCCGCCGTCGCCCTCCGATGACCTGGCCAAGCCCATGCAGATGGACGCCGACGCGCAAGCCGGCAGCGATTCTTTCAACATCGGCGCAGGAAAAGGCGGCGGCATGGCGGGGTCCGGAGGCGGCCGCGCAGGCAATGCGACGTACAGCCAATACATGGCCTACGCCCTGCAGAAAATCCTGCGCGAGGACGACCGCACCCGCAATCTGACTTTCCGCATGACCGTCAACATCTGGCTCAACGCGACGGGGCAGATTCTGCGCGTAGAGATCGCGCGCTCCAGTGGTGATGCCGACGTGGACGAGCGAGTGATTGCCGCATTGCGTGCCGTGCCTGCGCTGGACGAGCGGCCGCCGGCCTCCGTCAGCATGCCTGTGCGCGCGTCGTTGACGGGCCGCCGCCCGTCCTGATCGAGCTGTCTTGAACATGATTCTTAGATTCGGAGTTTGCAGATGAAATTCACATCCACACGATTGGCTAGCGCTGTAGCCGTCGCGCTGGTGGTAGGCGTGGGCCCGGCCGTCGCGCAGGGCCAGGCGTCGCCCAACGCCACTATCAATCTGATTCGGCTATTGGTCCAGCAGGGCGTGCTGAAACAGGATCAAGCCGACGCCCTGGTCCAGCAAGCCGAATCGGAAGCGGCCGAGGCGCAAAAGGCGCAAGCCCAGGCCGCCCCGGCACTGCAGGTGGGGGCGGCAGGCGCCGCAGTGGCTCAGCCGGGCGACGTGCGCGTGACCTATATCCCCGAATCGGTGCGCGACAGTATTCGCGACGAGGTCAAAGCCGAAGTCATGGTCCAGGCCAAGGCCGAAAACTGGGCGCAACCCAATACCTTTCCTGATTGGGTTTCCCGCATCACCGTCGAAGGCGATGTGCGGGCTCGCTACGAGTCGCGCCTGTACGACTCCTATAACAGCGACACGATCGTCGACTTCAACGATTGGAACCGCAACGGTCCTGTCCCTGTCGTCGTCAATGGCCAAGACTATCCGCTGGAGATGCCATTCCTGAATACCCGCAAGGACCGCCGCAACATGCTGCGTGCCCGCGCGCGTCTGGGTGTGAAGGCTCAGATCTCGGATCAATGGATGGCGGGCATCCGGTTGGCCACCGGCAGCGACGACAGCCCAGTGTCCACGACGCAGACGCTGGGCGGCGGCATGGACAAGAAGGATATCTGGCTGGATCAGGCCTATATCACCTACCGGCCTGCACAGTGGGCCAGCATTACGGCAGGGCGCGGGGCCAATCCCTTTGTGTCCACCAATATGCTGTATTCGGATGATTTGAACTTCGACGGCATCTCGGCGCAGTTCAAGCAGGCGCTGCAAGACAGCCCGGTGACACTATTCGGCTCCTTAGGCGCGTTTGCCCTGGAGAACACCTTCGGCAGCTGGAGTGATAGCAGCTGGAGCGAGGGCGAGACGGAAAACAAGTGGTTGTTTGGCGCGCAGATCGGCGCACGTTGGGAACTGGACAAACGCAATACGCTGACCGGTGCGTTGGCCTATTACCGTTTCGACAATATCGAAGGCCAGCGTTCCTCGCCCTGCCTGACGACCTCGGCCGTGTGCGACACCGACTGGTCGCGTCCCGCTTTCATGCAGCACGGCAACACGGTGTTCCTGCTGCGTGACCTGATGGCCGCTGTACCGGGCAATCCCGCCGATCCTGCCAACGATCAATATCAATACGTCGGCCTGGCCTCCAAATTCAATTTGCTGGACGTCAATCTGATCTGGGATACCCAGATATTCGACGGCATGGGTCTGCGTTTGCACGGCAACTATGTTCGTAACCTGGCCTACGACGAAGACAAAATGGTCGGTCGTGCGGGCGGCATCAACAACGTGGCCAACAATCGGACGGGCGCAAACAACGATTCGATCGAAAGCGGCCCCAACGCCTGGATGCTGCAAGCTTCGCTCGGTCGCGGACTCGATCTGCGTGCCCGAGGCGATTGGATGGTGTTCGCGGGATACAAATACATCCAGCCTGATGCCATGCCTGACGGCTACAACGATTCCACCTTCCACTTGGGCGGCACTAACGCTCGAGGCTATTTCCTGGGAGGCGGTTACGCCTTTGACAAGAACGTCTACGGCCTGCTGCGTTGGACCAGCACCAAGGAAGTCTATGGTGCTCCGTACTCCGTCGACGTCCTGCAGGCGGAAGTCAACGCGCGCTTCTAAGGTGGTTCGCACTCATGACAACTTTATATTTTTCTCGTCGTCACGCGACGATCCGCCAAGAGCCAGTGTCCCGGCGCGGCTTGCGTTTTCCTTGGACGGGGCTGTGGCTGGCCCTGTCGGTAGTGTGGGCCGCGCCGGCCGCGCACGCGCAAAGCATGGAGGAACGCCTGCGGTCGGAATTGCGCAACGTCACCCAGCAATTGCAGCAAGTGCAGAGCGAGCGCGCTCAAACCCTCGCCGCCAAGGCCACCGCTGAGGCGCAGCGTGAAGCGGCACACAAGGACAACGAGCAACTGCGTGCCCAGATTGCGCAGCTGCGTAAGCAATTGGGCGTCGCGCAAGACGAAGCCGGCAAACTGGAGGCCGTACGCGAAGCCGCCCACGCCCAGGTGGCGGCCAGCCATGCGCAGATCGACAAGTTTCGCGGCGCTTACGAGGAACTCCTGGGAATGGCGCGCGCCAGCGAGGCCAAGCGCCTCACCCTGGAGGCCTCCTTGAAAGACCGCGATGGCCTGTTGACGATGTGCGAGCAAAAGAACGCTGACATGTATGCCGCCGGCAAAGAATTGCTGTCGGCCTACGAAGCATTCGGGACGGGCGACATGCTGAAAATCCGGCAGCCCTTTGCGGGGCAGGCTCGCGTGTTGTTCGACGAGCAAGCCCAGGCGCACGGCGACAAACTGTACGAGGCCCAGTTCAACCGCGACGCGGCCGCCGCCCAATCGCGCAAACAGGAAACGTCCAATCAGCCAGCAGCAGCGGACAACGCGTCGCGCCCCGCCAAGAACTGAGTTTTCATTTTTTTTACATGGAAAGATCACACAATGACTGACAGCACTACTCTCGTCCAGACCGTCACAGCCGAAAGCCTGACCCAGCTGTTGCAAGATGCGGGCTACCGCGTGAACCGTTCCGAACAGAACGGTTCGGTGCAGTTGCTCAGCGCCAGCCAGGGGGTGGGGTTCTCCGTCCGTTTCGGCAACCCGGGTCCGCAAGCAGGCGAGTTTGTCGACTACACGCTGAGTTGCGCGTTGCGCGTGCAAGGCGAGCTGTCTGCTGACTTCGTCGCTGGTTGGAACGTGGCCAAGCGTTTCGCGCGCCTGACGGTGCAGGGCGGTTCGTTCCTGGTACTGGAGTTCGACGTCATCGTTGCCGGCGGCGTCAGCCAGTCTCACGTGCGTGCCGTGACCGAGTTGTGGGACCACTTGCTGCAGGAATTTCTCTTGTTCCTGCGCCAGTATGCCCACCAGACGGTGGCATCACAGCAAGGCGCGAGCAGTGTTGCTCCGCAGGATCAGGCTGTTGCGGTAGAAGAGGGCAGTGCGCAATCCGCCGCGGTGCATGACGCCGCGTAGTTGTGTTGTGTCCATTCCGAGAGTCCTTATGAACGAAAGCAATATCTTGCGTGTGGCCGCCATGCTTGGGTTGAGCGCGGCATTGTTGGGCGGTTGCGGCGATGGCGGCGATGCGCACGCGCAATCGCAGGGCGCGCCGAACACGCCGGTCCCGGCGGCGAGTGGGGCCGCCTCCGGGCCGGTCACTCAAAGCGCAGGCAAGGCCGCGCCATCCAAGATCGACGTCAGCAAACCCGTGGCCACGCTGGGCACCATTTCGATTTCGCGTGCCGACATGGATGCGGTCCTGCGCGGTTTGCCGTCCGAGCAGCGTCTGCAGTTACAGGCCGACCGGGCATCGCTGGATCAGTGGCTGCGCGGGCGCTTGGCCGAAAAAGCGTTGATCGAACAGGCTACCCTGCAGGGCTGGCCCGAACGTCCGGAAATTCACCGCGTGCTGGAGCTGGCCCGCGATCAGGTGGTGTTGCGCACGTATCTGGAATCTGTCAGCCAGCCGCCTGGCGATTACCCCTCGCAACAGGAACTGCAGGCTGCCTACGATCAGAGCAAGTCGCAGTTGACGATGCCTGCGCGCTATCGCATCAGCCAGATCTTCCTGGCCGCCCCGTACACCGATAACCAGGCGGTAGCAAAGGCCCGCAAACAGGCAGCCGACCTGGTCAAGCAAGCGCGCGCCGCCAATGCCGATTTCGCCTCCCTCGCCCGCGAATATTCGCAGGACGAGGCCACGGCCAAACAGGGCGGCGACAGCGGTGAAATGACGTTGCAGCAATTGGTGCCGGGCCTGCGCGAAGTCGTGCAGCACCTGTCCAAAGGCGAGGTCAGCGATCCTATCCAAATGCCGGGCGGTATCCACATCATCAAAGTCGTCGATGCGCACATGGCCCAAGTGCCACCGCTCGCGCAGGTGCAAGACCAACTGCGCATCGCATTGCGCACCCAGCGTCAACAGCAAGCCGCGCGGGCTTATCTGGAGGGACTGATTAATGGCGGAACGGTCAGTATCGACGGCGGTGAACTCAACGAGGCTTTCAAAGCCATCGAGACGGCGGCAAGCGTTCAATAAAGGCAACGCAGGCCTGGACGTGAGCACCCGGTTGCAGCGGCGTATCGAGGCATCGCTTGGTTATGTAAGTTCGCCCCGGTCAACGGCAGTGGGCCCCGTGTTGCTCCAGATCCTGCGGGATGACCTGACCGAAGCCGGCCTGTCGCGCCTGATCGAACCGGCTCCGCCGGCCGAGATGACCCGCAAATACGTGGTGTCGCTGTACCGCGCCGTGCGCATCGTCTGGTTGGCAGAATTGGTCTTTGGCCATCGCGACACAGCCCGCGCGTGGCTGGGCCAGCCCAAATGCCGCCTGCATGGCCGTGCGCCCCTGGAATTGGCCCGTTGCGCCGCCGATGCCCCCGTACTGGAACGCTGGCTGATCGCGATCGATCAAGGCAGCGGGCTCTGACGTCGGCGCGCCGACCAGGCATATGGCGCGCAGACCGGACGGCCCGCTGCAGCCATGCCTACAACGTACTAGGAGACATACAACCTTGACGACACTTTGGCGGTTGAGCAACAGCGACAATTTGACGGGTACGGCAGTTCTGGACGGGCGCTGGGCGGTTGCGGGTGCACCGGTGATCCTGTTGGATGCGAGTCCAGCTGCCGCAATTTGTGCGCGCCTGGCCTTGGCCGAGGTGCCACATCCTCATCAACTACCGCGCACCTATCGGCTGCTCGAAATCAACGTGCCGGCACGTTGCATCACGACGCCGCCGCCGGCGCTTTTACGGGGTCACGACACGGAGGCGACCCGAGCGTTTGGTCAACGCTGGCTGGACAATGAGAGCTCGTTGTTGCTGCGGGTCCCGTCCATGGCCGGTGCGATGCAATTCCTCCTCAATAGCGTACATGCCGACATGGCGCTGTGTACGGTCAAACGCCGCGCTGCTTATCCCTTTGACGGACTGCTCGAGGGCCTGTCGCTCAACCTGGCCGACGGCAGCGACTGGTTAGCCCGCGAGCCGGCGCGCGCGGCATGTCTTTATGCATTTCCGTACAATTCCTAGAGGAGAACCCCGGCCATAGT
>Ga0182743_1004494_pt1 | contig 10526 bp, 9 predicted proteins | sample eDN3rd30CKraftOP_FD_128522 | JGI IMG/M metagenome (GOLD analysis project Ga0182743, IMG submission 128522) | Enriched Organic Plus compost microbial communities from Emeryville, California, USA - eDNA 3rd pass 30_C Kraft OP (version 2) (version 2) ... | reverse complement strand
CGCCGTCTTTGCGAGCGGCTTCTTCCCCGCGCGCGAAAGGCAATGCGAGTAGGGCCAGGCCAAGGGCCAGCGAAAATCGCCAGGGGATACAGGTCATGCGAGAAAGTTCCTGTGGGGACAGAGAGAGCGAATACGAAGTTCAAATCAAACGAGTATCCAAAGCACCGTCGTTGCGCGTTTGGCGACGCCCTACGGGTGCTGCAGGTTGATCAGGGGAAGCGAGTTCTCGCCCGGTTCGAGCGTGAGGGTGCGTAGTGGCCTGTCGACGTGGGCGAACTTGCCGCGCAGCCGGTCGTCTCCTTCGACGCGGTCCCCTTCGACGATCGTGACCTGCGGCCAATAGGCGGTGACGACGTAGACGCCCGGCTTTTTCACCGGGAGTGAGAACGAACCGTCCGCCTCGGTCCACACGGCTTCGGGGGTGAGCATCCGCTGCGGATCGTCTTTCGCATGGAAGCGCAGGCACAGCTCCGCAGCCGGCGTCATTCCCGACAGGACAATGCCGCTGACGACGCACTGCGGCGTTTCCGGCGCTCGGCTACAGCCGGCAAGCAGCGCCAGGCCAATCAGACCGCAGAGCGCCGCGAAGCGACGTCCGCCAGAAGTTACGAAGGGAGGGCTCATGGCAACTCGTACACCTCACCGCCATCCCGACTGGCCATGTAGAGCAGGACATGCACGGGAATGCTGGTACTCACGAACCTCACGCTGCCGTCGCACATGCCGACCTGCGCGCCGCCGGGATGGAACCCGTACAAACCTTGCGAGTTGTTGCAGTTCACCGCGCAATCGGTCCCGGCCGGCGTCGACTTGTTCGTCGGATACGGGTTCGAGGGGCCGAAGTTCGGATAGCCTTGGAGCTTGAAGGCGCACCAGCCGACCCAGGTGCCCCACGCGCCCGGCTGATCGAGCGTCAGGTCTTCGGGGCCGAGTTTCGTGCGACCGACGTAGTGCGCGTCGAGGCCGGCGTGCTCGAGCAGCAGCGTCGTGTTCGACGTGCCATCGGTGACCTGCGCCATCGTCGGATTCGTGCCCGCAAGAACGGGCGTTGGCTTCTCGGTGCTTCCGGTGGGAGAGACGTAGAACGTGGCGTCGATCTGGTGGTTCACCCAATAGTCCGACGCCCAGCCGGTGAAGATGGTCGGATCGTTCGGATCGGTCGTCGTGCCGCTGGCGGTGATGTATTCGCCGTACGAGACGCCGGTCGAACTCGACTTGCGCATCTTGATCAGGCCCGTTTCTGGATTCGACGGGCAGCGGATGATCGCCAGCCGCGTGTTCGCAGCCGCCTGGTTGGCGGCGTCGGAGAACGGCTTGTTGTAGTCAAAGATGTTGGCGACGTTGCTCTGCTCCAGATACGGCAGCAAATGCGGCACGTGGCCGTACTGGGCCGGCGAGCTGGTGCGCGCGGGCGGGAAATATTGCTTCGCGTCGTGATGCAGGTGCATCGCGAGGACCGCCTGGCGAATGCCGTTGCCGCACTGTGCTCGCCGGGCCGCTTCGCGGGCCGATTGCACTGCGGGTAGCAGCAAGGCCACCAGCACGCCGATGATCGCGATTACGACGAGCAATTCGACGAGCGTGAACCCTGCACGAAAACGAATTCTGCGCGACATCGCCTCTCCCAAGTCGCAAGAAAGAAGGAGCGTTTCCAAGAGCGGAACGCGCTCCATGAAGCGACTAAGGCAATTGCAATGCCAACGCCGATTGGATCGTCTGCGCGGGGGGTAACGACGCGCCTTGCTGGGGGAAACGCTTGCGGAGCGGCGCAGAGAGCCGTTGCGGCGCGCTGAAAAACTCGCCTTGCGCGCCGATTTATTCGCCGTACGCGAGTCCGCTTAACCGCGCAGCACCAGCAGGGCCAGAAGGCCCGTGAACAGGGCGATGCTCACCCCAAGCGCGAACACCAGTTGCACGAAGCCGAAGATGTCGATCTGATCCCGCCCCGTTTTCGCCGGCTGCGGTTCGCGCGGGCTCATCGTCAGCAGTTGCATCAGAAGCGACGCGACGAACGCCAGGCCAAACGGCAGCACAATCAGCCGAAATTCGAGCGATTTGCCGTTCAGCAGCGGCCCTTCGTGCGGCGTGAGCACCAGGGCCACCAGCGCGACGAAGCTCAGGGCGGCGGTCAGCTTGAAGAAGTCGAAGCGTCGATCGGGAGTGTTCATGACGCTCGATTATCCACCGCTTTCGCCTCGCGGACTATGGGCTTGGCGTCGGTTGCGATGGCGGGCCCGCCGGCGGACGCCGAGTGGGACGAACTCACCGGCAGAATCGGCGCGACCGCTACGACCGCCTCTCGAGTTTGTAACCCGAAGCTTGCGGCTCGATGCAGTTGCGCGCCGTCTCGATGCTATGGTTGCTTGCCCCTTGGCATGATGTCGCTCCCCCTGTCGCAGTAGTGAATGCGGAATTTCCCCATATGACGGCCACCACCGAGATCGCCGCCTGCCGCACCAGTTTCGAACGTGGCTGGACCTTGGCTGAACACGGCGAACACCTCGAGTCGCCGCGGTTGTTCCCGCTTCGCACGTTTCCGTGCCGCGTAGGTCGGCAATCGTCGGCGAACATTCGCCTGCTCCATCCGACCGTCAGCGGTCTGCATGCGGAGATCGGCCGCGTGGGACAGCAGTTGCACGTCCGCGACCTCGGCAGCCGCAACGGCACGTTCGTCAATGGAATGCGGGCCGATCAGTGGATGCCCTTTCACGAAGGCGACCTGCTGCAATTGGGCACCATCGTGTTTCGGCTGACAGTCGAGCAGCCCGCCGCGACGCCTCAAGCCACGTTCGCCTCGAACGACGTGAACGACCTGGCCCTCGCTCTCGCCCAGTTCGACAAGCTGATGGATGAGAAGGCCTACATGGCCTACTTTCAGCCGATCGTCTTCATCGAAGACGGCGCGCTCTACGCCTACGAAGCCCTCGGCCGCAGCCGACTGTTTGGCCTCAATCAGCCGGCCATCATGTTCAAGGCGGCCGCCTACTTCAACATGGAAGCCGAACTGAGCCGCCAGCTCCGCAACGAAGGGATTGCTGGCATGAGCGCAAGGGAAGAAACGCACCTCTTCCTGAACACGCACCCCACCGAACTTACCGACCTGCCACAGCTCATCACGTCTTTGCGAGTGCTCCGCAAGGCCTACCCCGACCCGGCCATCACGCTCGAAATCCACGAGTCGGCCGCCGTCGACATGACCAACATGAGACTGTTGCGGCTGGCTCTGAACGACCTCCGAATGGGACTGGCGTTCGACGACTTCGGCGCCGGCCAAGCTCGCCTTGCCGAGCTGACCGAAACGCGGCCCGACTTCCTGAAATTCGACATGCGGCTGATTCGGAACATCCACAAGTCGCCCGAGCGGATGGACCTGGCCGGCACGCTCGTGAAGATTGCCCGCGGCCTAAGCATCGCCACGATCGCCGAAGGCATCGAAACGGCGGACGAAGCGGCCGCCTGCCGCCAGATCGGCTTCGAGCTGGCCCAGGGCTTCTACTACGGTCGCCCCGCCACGGCCCAGACCTACTGCAGCCAAAAGGCCGAGCCCGCCGTGCCCGCAGCCACCTAGCGCCAGCATCGGCTCCCGCCTCGCGCCGCCAGGGGCTCACCCGCGCGCACTCTCCGTCCCAGGCTTTAGCCTGGGACGAAACGACACGCGAGGCTCCGCCTCGCCAGCCCCGCTCCAAACGCCCGCCCGAGCACGCGGGTCCGGGTCGCCAGGCCAATCCGCCCCACCCTGCCCTTCTTCAGGCTCCGGTACGCCCCGGCCCAAGACCGGGATTTTGCCCACCTACCGCGCCATTTGGCACGGCCCCTGCATTATTTGGCCCACCGGCAATTCTGCCTGCCAATTTGCCCGCCTGCGCTACCAGCCCACCTCCGCCGCGCGGCAAAATACCTGTCGGGAGGACTCATCACCATGGCTTTTCGTTTCGACAAACTCACCATCAAAGCTCAGGAAGCCGTCGCCAACGCCCAGAACATGGCGAGCGAACGCGGCAATCCTGAAATCACGACGTTGCACCTGCTCGCCGCCCTCGCCACCGAGAGCGACGGCGTCGCGAAACCGATTTTTGAAAAAATCGGAGTCAATCTGCCTCAACTTACTCGGCAGATCGAGGGGGAGATTTCGCGCCTGCCCCAGGCTTCCGGCGGTTCGCAGCCGCAACCCAATGCGGACTTGCGCAACGTCCTCGAAGCTTCCGCCAAAGAAGCGGCGGCGATGAAGGACGAGTTTGTCTCGGTCGAGCACCTGTTGCTCGCCCTGACGAAGACGAATTCTCCCGCCAAGAACCTGCTGCAGATCAACGGCGTGCGGGACAACGACATCCTCAACGCCCTGCGCGCGGTGCGCGGCAGCGCGCGCGTTACCGACCAGAATCCCGAGGCCCAGTACCAGGCCCTTCAGAAATACGGCATCGATCTGGTCGAAAAAGCGATGCAAGGCAAGCTCGATCCGGTCATCGGCCGCGATAACGAGATTCGCCGCGTCATCCAAGTGCTCAGCCGGCGCACGAAGAACAATCCCGTCCTCATCGGCGAACCGGGCGTCGGCAAAACGGCCATCGTCGAAGGGCTCGCTCTGCGCATCGTCGCCGGCGACGTCCCGCAAAGCCTCAAGAACCGCCGCGTTATCGCCCTCGACATGGGGCAGCTCATCGCCGGCGCCAAGTTCCGCGGCGAATTCGAAGAACGGCTGAAGGCTGTGCTGCGCGAAGTGCAGCAGTCGGACGGCCAGATCATCCTGTTCATCGACGAACTGCACACCGTCGTTGGCGCGGGCGCCGCCGAAGGGGCCGCCGACGCCGCCAACCTGCTCAAGCCGGCGCTCGCCCGCGGCGAACTCCGCTGCATCGGCGCCACGACGCTCGACGAGTATCGCAAGCACGTCGAAAAAGACGCGGCCCTCGAACGCCGCTTTCAGCCGGTCTACGTCGGTGAGCCGACCGTCGAAGACACGATCAGCATTCTCCGCGGCCTGAAGCCGCGATACGAGTCGCACCACGGCGTGAAGATCAAGGACTCCGCGCTCGTGGCGGCTGCCCGGCTGTCGCATCGCTACATCACCGACCGCTTCCTGCCCGACAAGGCGATCGACCTGGTCGACGAAGCGGCCAGCCGATTGGCGATGGAGCTGGAAAGCGTGCCGACCGAGATCGACGAAGTGCAGCGCCGCCTGCGCCAGCTCGAACTGGCCCTGCGCCAGCTCGCCGAAGAGACCGACGAATCGGCGGACCAGCACCGCGCGGAGCTCGAAAAAGAAATCACCGAGCAGAAGCGCGTTCTCGCCAGCCTGCGCGAGCAGTGGGAAGCCGAGAAGATGGGGGTCGGCGACGTGCAGAAGCTCCGCAAGGACCTGCAAGCCGTCGATCACGAGTTCGCCCAGCTCGAAACGACGATCAAGGAGAAGCAGTCGGTCGGCCAGTTCCCGAGCGAAGAGGATTTCCAGAAGCTCTACCAGCTCGACGTCCGCCGCCGCCAACTGCAGCAGCAGATCGACAAGGCTGAGGAGGACGAAGAACAGGCCTCCGCTGCCGCCGCGTCGAAGGACGGCAAAACCGCCTCCAAGACAGGCGGCCGACGCCTGCTGCGCAAGGAAGTCACCGAAGACGAAATCGCCCACGTGGTGAGCAGTTGGACCGGCATTCCGGTCACGCGCATGCTCGAAACCGAGCGCGCGAAGCTGCTCGTCATGGAGGATCGGCTGCACCTGCGCGTCGTCGGCCAGGACGAAGCGGTCGTCGCCGTGGCGAACGCGGTGCGCCGCGCTCGCAGCGGTCTGCAGGACCCGAACCGGCCGATCGGCTCGTTCATCTTCCTGGGCCCGACCGGCGTCGGTAAGACCGAGCTGTGCAAGGCGCTCGCCGAAGTGATGTTCGACGACGAGAACGCGATGGTGCGCATCGACATGAGCGAATTCATGGAGAAGCACACCGTCAGCCGGCTCATCGGCGCTCCGCCCGGCTACGTCGGCTACGAAGAAGGCGGCAAGCTGACCGAAGCGGTCCGCCGTCGACCGTACTGCGTGATCCTGCTCGACGAAATCGAGAAGGCCCACCGCGACGTGTTCAACGTGCTGCTGCAGGTGCTCGACGACGGCCGGCTGACCGATAACCACGGTCACACGGTCGACTTCACGAACACCATCATCGTGATGACGAGCAACATCGGCAGCCAGTTGATCCAGGAGATCACGCGCGAAGGCGGCACGCAGGAAGAGCTCAAAGAAGCGGTCAAGGAAGCGTTGCAGGCCAAGTTCCTGCCCGAGTTCCTCAACCGCATCGACGAGACGATCGTGTTCCACCCGCTCAAGCGCGAGCAGATCGGCCAGATTGTCGACATCCAGCTGAACCACCTGCGGAAGCAACTCGCCGCCCAGGACATCTCGCTGGAAATCACCGAAGCCGCTCGCCGCGAGATCGCCAACGAAGGCTACGACCCGCAGTTCGGCGCTCGCCCGCTGAAGCGAGTGATCCAACAGCGCATCGCCAACGCCCTGGCCACCGAAATCCTCAAAGGCCACGTGCAAGAACACGGCGGCGTAAAGATCGACTACGACGGCGAAGACTTCACCTTCGAAGCCCTCCCGCCAAAGCAAAGCGGCAACGCCGGAGCCTCAAACTCCGGCAAGGGGGGCACGACGGTGGAGACGGTGGATGTGAGGTAAGCTGGCGCCGTTGTTCGAAATCGACTGATTCTGAAAAAGGGGCAGACATTCGTGTCTGCCCCTTTTATTCTATTTGCGGTTGTATCTTGCCCTACTTGGGCTTCACCGCTCACAGTGCATCAGCAACTTGGCCGGTGCAGCGTCGTGTGCATGGGGCATGTCGGAGCCTGCCCTGCTTCTCTAAGTTGGGATCGAATGAAAACTGAAACCCGTCAGGGCCTACTCGCGTTCGTTGGGCTCGCGATTATTGCCGTAGTTATTATCGGGGCAATTGTCGCGGTGCGGTATCTCTTGGGTGTTCTTACTTCGCTTGACTCGGATTTGGCGGTCGCAATCATTGCAGCTGCCGCGACTGTCTTGGTTTCGGTGCTGTCGGTTGTTCTCGGGAATATCTACGAGGCTCGTGAGCAAGTACAAAGGGAGCACCGGGAGAAGAAAATCCCGGTTTATGAAGATCTGATTGCCTTCCTCTTTCGTGTCCTCTTGGGAGTAAAGACGGGAAGTGCTCCAACCGAAGAGGATATGCTGAAATTTATGTCCGAATTCAATCAGCGGGCAATGGTGTGGGGATCCGATGAAGTCCTTGCGGCGTGGATCAAGTGGCGGAGAGCTGCAATCAATTCAAGCTCGCCGGGTACGCAGCCGCTCGAGCTGGTATTTCTTTACGAGGAGTTGATACTTGCGATTCGTCGCGACCTCGGCCACAAGAACAGCGGGCTTAAACGCGGCGATATTCTCGCTCTGTTTGTGAACGACATAGATAAGCATCTTTCGTAGTGCTGAGAAGGGGGCGCTGCTTGTGCACTGTCGCGAAAGGCGGAGTATGACATGTTCCGGAGGTGTTCTATACAGTGCCGGCAGCAATCTCCTTTCTGATCAGTGCATTGAAGGAAGTGGAGGTGGCAATTTTAGCGTTTAGAGCCTCGGGGTGGCCATAGTGCGACTCAATGAATGAAGTAATTCGTTTCTTGAGTTCGTGGGGCAATGGTCGATCGGGACTCGAATCCTGCGAGTTGTCACCAAATTTTGGGTGCCGCTTAAACACCTCGCGAGCTATGGAGCTCTGCTCCATCCCTTTCCCTCGAAGGTACATGTAGAGGGTGATGCGATTTAATTCGTCGCATTGAAGCAGCATTTCCTGCTCGAAAGCGGACAGGTTCCACCACCAAAGAATATCGGCGTCGGTGACCCCATCCTGGTATTTCGAAGTAAGAGTGCTTTGAAGATGTGGCGTTGTGCGAAATCGTTCGAGGAATTCAATCCCGAAGCCTTCGCGATACGGCTGGTCGGTCCTCTGAATCGATTTGTGATATGCCTTTTCGGCTAAAGCGTTCGCTGTTTCGCGCGACTCCCGTTCGCTCAGTCCAGGCAACTGTGTAAGTGAAGAAGCGACCTCTCGAAGTATGCGCGCAACTAACTCGTCATGTTCCGCCATGCTCATCTCCTTCAGAAGTGAGTGAAGTCCTGCTGAGTGCGTGTATAGCAGTGTCCGTCCAGTCTTTCCGAATGCGTTGTGGCTGTTCTTGGAGGGAAAATGCAGGCATGTCGGATCGAAATGCCGTGACTGCGTGTCTCACTGGTGGCCTTGATGCAGCGTCCAGTAGGCTTGTCGACGTTCCTGCAGCAAAGGCTGCCCTGCTTTCTTTCGCTGACGTCATGCGCAGTTGAATACACGTTAGTCGTGTGTTCGACGAAATGAAGTGCAGCTGGTACGTCAAATCCCCTCCCGGTGCCACTGCTGGCTTGTCCAGCAGTGTTGTCCAGCAGTTTGGCTTTGACAAGTCGCTCGTCCGGTCTTCGCATACCCGTACCGCTCTTGCTCTCCAGTTCCGCTTGCCCTTCGCGCTGCTGGACAAGCCAGCAGTGGCACCGAAGTAACGCGGGGCGAGCTCCGGCCTGTCGGCGGCAGGGCCGGAGCATTTTCCGCACGACGAGGCCCAAAATGCGTCAGCCTCTCTCGGCTGTCGCTCGCCTGCCATGCTCTGGGTATCCTATGGCCAGTTAAGCGCGGTGGCTGCGGCCTGCTGGGCTGCGAGTAGGTCCACGCAGCGCTGTAGCTAGTGCAATTCGATAGCGGCTGCGACGCTCTTCGCAGGCGGCGCCGTTGGGCGGGCGGTGGAACTCGACGAAGAGCGGCCCGAATTGCGGAACAAAAAGCCCCTGCATTCAACCTTGAGGAAACTCGCCATGCAATTTTGTCGTCTGGGACTGATGTTGATCGTCGTTGCGTTCGGCCCTTTGTGCTCTGCGGCGCGGGCTGAGCATGAAGGGAAGGTGCAGATTCTGCTGCTTGGCGATAGCACCACCGAAGGGATTGTGCCTAAGCGGCATGTGCCCGAGGGGCCGCATCTGGAGGATGTCATTCGCGAACTGCTGGCAGCCGAAAAGGACTTGCCGCCGACCAACGTGATCAATCTGGGGCTCAGCGGCGAATACATCCAGCGGCTCTTGGAGTCGGGCAGGTACGACAAGGCTGTGGCGAAGCTCCCCGGTATCGACTTTGTTTTGATCCGCTATGGCCTGAACGACCACGCACGCCGCGAGAACCTCGACGAGAATTTTCCGAAGGATTTTCACGAGCTGATTGAGCGTCTGAAGAAAGACCACCCGCAGGCGCAGGTGATCCTGATGACGGTCATTCCCTACGCCAGCGAGGAAGTTTCGGCGCGTCTCAACAAGCTGATCGCCGACGTGGCCCGCGCCGAAGGTTTGCCGCTGTTCGACATCTATCCGCGCTACGCCGCCGAGCTCCAGCGGGGGCCGAACATGCTCAACTATCGGCGGTTCCCGCTCGACAAGATTCCCGAGAACCGCCGCGAGTTCGTCAAGCCGTTTGTCGTTCCCGGCGCATCGCCTACGGTCGAAGTCCTCGACAACCGACTCGACGCCCATTTCGCCGATTTGCCGGGATGGTTCAGCGACCGACACCCCAACCTGGCCGGGTACCACGTCATCGGCGACGAAACGGCCAAGTACCTCGCGCCGCTCATTCGCGAGAAGTTCAAGAAGTAAACGCCATCGTCGATATTTGCTTAGACGGACGGGCCTCGGGTTTGCGAGCCTCCATGACAAACGAGCCTCCATGACAAACGAGCCTCCGGGTTTATCCCGGAGGTGATTCGCGAGTAGACGCTCCACCGCCTGAGGTGGCCTCCGGGATAAACCCGGAGGCTCGCTAGGGGAGGGGCTCGTTCCCAGGCGGTCGTGGGCGGCGAGGTCGATGTCGGTGCAGCCGAAGGCACGGCTGATGACGTTTCCTGTTTGTCGGCCACCGGTGTGCCGCTTAGAGGTCATGCTCGGTGACCGTGATCGTGCAGGTAGGCCCTGTGTCGCTGAGGATCTTTTGGGCAAGCGCGCGGCTGACGGGGGCGAGGATGCTAAAATGGTCGCCGGCGGCTGGGAGGAAGTGGACGTTGGGGTTGTCGGTTTTGCGGTCCATGGCGTGGATGGCGTCGATATTGGACGGCTGTTGCTTGCCTTCGATGACGAACGTTGGCGTCGAGATGTTGTCGAGCCAATAGTGGGGCGAGCGGAGGCGGCGTTCTTTGAGGTTGCTGGCCCAGACCTGTTCTTCTCGCCCGTAGCCGGCGACGTCGTGGGCTGGGCCGAGGCTGAAGACGGCGCGGAAGCGGTTGCTCGACGCGGCGGCGAGCAGCGCGAGCGTGCCGCCGGTGCTGTGGCCGCCCAGGTAGATTCGGCTGGGATCGACGTAGCTTTGGGCGGCGAGGAATTCGGCGGCGCCGAGCACGTCGTCCACTTCGCCGTAGAGCACTTCGCGATGCCCCGGGTTCTGGTTGCCGCCGCGGAGCGACGGAACCATCATCACGATCCCCGCCTGGCGAAACGCAGCCGCCGTCTG
>Ga0182743_1004492_pt1 | contig 10530 bp, 7 predicted proteins | sample eDN3rd30CKraftOP_FD_128522 | JGI IMG/M metagenome (GOLD analysis project Ga0182743, IMG submission 128522) | Enriched Organic Plus compost microbial communities from Emeryville, California, USA - eDNA 3rd pass 30_C Kraft OP (version 2) (version 2) ... | reverse complement strand
TACGATCTCGGCGTGCGCTCGGTGCGCGTGGCAACGCATTGCACCGAGGCGGACGTGTCGAAGCAGCATATCGGGATCGCCCGCGATCTCGGCATGGACGTTTCCGGCTTCCTGATGATGAGCCACATGATCGATGCCGAAGCGCTCGCCCAGCAGGCTCTGCTGATGGAAAGCTACGGTGCGCAGTGCGTCTATGTGACGGACAGCGGCGGCGCGCTCGACATGGATGGCGTGCGTGATCGCCTGCGGGCCTATGACAAGGTGCTCAAGCCCGAAACCCAGCGCGGTATCCACGCACACCACAACCTGTCGCTGGGCGTGGCGAACTCGATCGTGGCGGCGCAGGAAGGCGCGGTGCGCATCGACGCCAGCCTCGCGGGCATGGGCGCCGGTGCGGGCAATGCGCCGCTAGAAGTGTTCATCGCCGCGGCCGACCGCAAGGGCTGGAATCACGGGTGCGACGTGATGGCGCTGATGGATGCGGCCGAAGACCTCGTCCGTCCGTTGCAGGATCGCCCGGTGCGGGTGGACCGTGAAACGCTCGCGCTCGGCTATGCCGGGGTTTATTCGTCCTTCCTGCGTCATGCGGAAAAGGCGGCGGAAACCTATGGTATCGATACCCGCGCGATTCTCGTCGAACTCGGCCGCCGCAAGATGGTCGGTGGACAGGAAGATATGATCGTCGACGTCGCGCTCGATATGCTCAAGGAAAAAGCCTGAGCATTTTTGCGCGCATCGGATGGTGGACTTGCTCCGCCACCACGATAGCCAATTGGAAAGGGCCGCCATTGTGCGGCCCTTTTTCGTGGCGTGGCCCGCCGCAAACCCTGGAATGACGTTTGGGGCTGGGCGTTTGCCGCGATGTCTGCCATGCCGTTCCCGGCAACGAATGGAATGGGACTAAACGTTTGTCCAGTGAAGCGGCGGCGCGCCTTGCCGAAATAGCCTGTGAATTGTGCATCGAAGCGGGGATTGGCAACCTGACGATGCGTGCCGTTGCGGAGCGGGCCGGGTTAACCCCGCCGGCGGTGGTCTATCATTTCGGCAATCGGGAAAAGCTGCTGCTGGCGGCGTTGGAGGCGCTGCGTCAGCGGCTTTTGGCCACTTATCAGGCGATTGTGGCGGGCTTGCGCGCCGAAGCGGTGGGGGACATGGATGCGCATTCCGCCATCTGCGCCGCGCTGATCGAACTTGTCGCGACAGAGGGCAGGGCCTTCGCGGCGAGCGACGATATGGCGCGCGCATTGGCTGTCACCGCGCAGGCGCAGCAGGCGGGCGCTGTGGTGGCGGGCATGTATGGCGATGCCGAAACTTTCTGGCGCGCGCTGCCCGCCGTGGATGCCCTGCCCGAGGACGCCCGCGTGCTGTGTGTGGCGGTGCCCTTGGGCCTTATTCCCTATGCGATTCTTGATCGGGTGGCAGTGCGGCGCAATGCGATGATCGTCCAGGCGATCACGCGGCTGTTCGCGCGCCTGCACGGAGCGGCGGTGACTCTGCGCGAGACGGCAGGCGATCTTGCTCCGCTGGAGGATGAGGCACGGCCTGAAGGCAAGCAGCAGATTGTCGAAGCGACGATCCGCCTGAGCGGGCGATTGGGCATCGCCGGATTGACGCATCGCAATATCGCCAAAGAGGCCGGGCTGTCAGCGGCCGCGACCACCTATTTCTATCCCACCAAGGAAGATATCGTGGTGGATGCGGTGCGGGTGGTGCAGATGCGGGCGATCGATGCGGTGATCGCCGGGCATGTGCCGCCGCCGAAATTCCCCTCCCGCATCACACTCGATGCAGAGAGCGAAGAACGCAGCGAGCTTGCCGCGCTGACGGCGTTCATGAACGCTGCGGCGACGCTTCCCGATCTCGGCAATCTGGCGGCGACCTTCCGCCGGATTCGCGGGCTTGCCGCCGTGCGCTGGTTGCGCGCGCGCGGCTATGCGGTGGACCGGCTGGATGGGATCATCTGGTCATCGGCGACTACGCCGCTGACGCGAAAGGCGCTGCTTCTTCCCAAGGCGCAGCGCGCGGCTTTCCTTGATGATACGGCGGAAATCTGGCTCCATCGCCTGTTCGGCCAACCCTAACTGTACATATATAAAGTTGATCCTTGACGGATGTTAAGGATGCGGATAAATTTCCCTCAAATCTCGAATCATATCGGCGATAATTCGAGGATTTAAGCAAAATATAGCTAGCCTGAGACTGTTCAAAAATTCAGTCATTTGGGTTTGGGGAGATTTATGAAGCATTTTCTGAATTCGTCCGCGTGCCTCGCTCTCGCTGTTGGGTTGGCTGGTTTCGCACCCGCAGCTCTGGCGCAGGAGCAGGAAGCGCCGAGTGCTGAAGGCGGCATCGCCGAAATCGTCGTTACCGCGCAGCACCGCGCGGAGTCGTTGCAGAAGACACCGATCTCGGTCGCCGCGCTCACCAGCGATGCGATCGAAGCCCGCGGTATCACCAGTGTGGCCGGCCTGCAGTCGGAAGTGCCCAATCTGCAAATGACCCCGCATCCGAACAGCGCCACCACGACCCGGATTTTCATTCGCGGCGTGGGCAATATCGATGACCAGATCACGCAGGATCCCAGTGTCGCGGTCTATGTCGACGGGATTTATGTCGGCCGCAGCCAGGGCCTGGCCAGCGATATTGCCGAGATCGAGCGGATCGAAGTCCTGCGCGGCCCGCAGGGCTCCCTCTACGGGCGCAACGCCACGGGCGGGGCAATCAATTTCGTGTCGCGGCCGCCGCAACTGGGCAAATTCGAAGCCAAGCAGGTGGTCAGCGTGGGCAACTACGATTACCTGCGCACCCGCACCCGGCTGAATATCCCTCTCGGTGAAACGCTGGCGGTGGAACTGGGCTATGTCCACAGCGAAAAGGACGGGTACGTCAAGAATCGGGGCACCGGCGTTTCCCGTTTCGGCGATCAGCGCCGCGATGGGTATCGCGCGGCGGTGCGGTGGATGCCGACCCCCGATATCGATATCCGTTACAGCTATGACCGCAGCGATATCGGCGATACGCCGGCCTATCTCGTGGCCATGCCGATCTATCCGAAAATGATCGACCGCCCGACCGAAAGTTCGCGCTACGTATCCAATCTGCGTCGCAACGATGTGCGGGCGCAGGGGCACAATCTGACCGCCAGTTTCCAGCTTGGCGATCATCTCGAACTGCGCTCGCTCACCGGCTATCGCCGGCTGCACAATGAATCGAACCAGAACTATCTGACCGGAGCGGTCGGGCCGTTCCCGCTGTTCGTCAACTCCTTCGACGATCGCCAGAAACAGTTCAGCCAGGAATTCCAGCTTCTCGGCAGCGCTCTCGATGGCCAGATCGAATATGTTCTGGGCGCCTATTACTTCGATGAAAGCGCGCGTTCAGCCAACACCACGATAACCGCGGCCTCGGTTCGCACCGATCGCAGAGTCACCGCCAAGAACCGCGCCTATGCCGTCTATGGCCAGGGCACGTGGACTCCGGCGGGCCTTGACGAGCGTCTGCATCTCACGGTCGGCGCCCGCTGGTCGCGCGACAAGCGGCAGGCGACGCTGCAGGACGTCATCACCCAGGCCAACGGTGCGGTGAACGTGCTGCCCGCGGGGGCGGGCCGGAATGCCTATTCCAATGTCAGCCCGACACTCATCATCGCTTATGACATCAACCCGCAAGTCAATGCCTATGCCAAGGTTTCGCGCGGCTACAAGTCGGGCGGCTTCAACATCCGCGCATCGAGCACCCAGCGCTTCAATCAGGGGTTCGGTCCGGAAAGCCTCACCGCTTATGAACTGGGCTTCAAGTCCGACCTGTTCGATCGCCGTCTGCGGCTGAATGTGGCGTTGTTCAACGCCAACTACAAAGACATCCAGATCAACATGCAGACCGATCCGAACAACCCGACGCGCACCGACGTGCTCAACGCGGGCAAGGCCCGGATTTACGGTGCGGAAATCGATCTGACGGCGATGCCGGTGGACGGGCTGACGCTGACGGCCAGCTATGGCTATACCAAAGCGAAGCACAAGAAGATCATCGGCCTCAATGGCGAAAACATCGCCGACAATTTCGTTTTCACGAATATCCCGCGCAACAGCCTCAATCTCGGTGCGGACTATGAATTCGCGAAGACGAGCATCGGCAATTTCTCCGCTTCGGTGAACTACAGCTATCAGGATCGCGCTTATGCCTCGGTGGCCGACAAGCGGCAGATCCTGCCGAAGTACGGCCTGCTCGACGCCCGGCTGACGCTGTCGGAAATCCCGGCGGGCAAGCTGGACCTGCGGCTGTCGGCCTGGGGCCGCAATCTCACCAACAAGGAATACCTCGTGTTCGAAGGGGCCGTGGGCCTGCCCGATCGTTTCGGTGCATTGTTCGGCGAGCCGCGCAGCTATGGTCTCGATCTGACGGCATCATTCTGAAGGAGATAGCATGGCAATAACGGTCAAACCCGTTCAGCCGCTCATCGGCGCCGAGATCGAGGGGATCGACCTGATGTCCGTCTCGGTTGCCGAAGTGGCCGAAGTACGCGCGGCGCTGTTGCGGTACAAGGTGCTGTTCTTCCACAACCAGAAGCTGGAGCGGGCGAATCACGTGGCACTGGGCAAGGCTTTCGGCGAACTGGAAGTGCACCCGCTGTCGGTCCATCCCGATTTTCCCGAATTGCTGGAAATCGCATCCGATGGCGATGTCTCGGAAGGGCGCCAGGCGCCCGCCGCGGATTTCTGGCACAGCGACACGACGTTCCGCGATGTGCCGTCGGCGGCATCGATCCTCAAAGCCACGGCTTTGCCAGCGCTGGGCGGGGATACGCTGTGGGCCAATATGGCGGCGGTCTATGCCGGGCTGCCGGAAAAGGTCCGCCAGCGGATCGATGGGCTGGACGCCTGGCATGATGGGCTGGTGTCGTTCGGGCGTCATCTCGACACGCCCGAAAAGCGTGCGGGGTTCACTGCCAAGCATCCGCCGCAGCGCCATCCGGTGGTGCGCATCCACCCGGAAACGGGGGAACGGGTGCTTTACGTCAACAGCGGCTTCACCACGGCCATCGCTGATATCGATCCGGCGGAAAGCGAAGACCTGCTGCGGCTGCTGTTCGACGAAGTGAAAAGGCCCGAATATCAGGTGCGTTTCCGCTGGGAACCGGGCGCGATCGCCTTTTGGGATAATCGATCGACACAGCACTATGGCGTTGCGGACTATTCCGGTTATCGTTGCCTCGAAAGAGTAACAATAATGGGTGACCGCCCGGTCGGCCCGACAGCGGAGTAGGATCATGGAAGCGACGGACAGGTACGAAACTCCCACGGATATAATCGTGCCAGTCCGGGAACCGCCTCGCTGGCTTGCGCTGGCGTTGCTGTTCTTTGCGCAGATGGTGGCGATCGGCAGCATTTCCTACGGATTTTCCGTGCTGCTGAAGCCGCTGGCGCTCGATTTCGGCCTCCCTCGCGCCGAGGTCAATCGCGGTCTGATGGTGGTGCTGGTCGGTATGGCCGTGTTCTCGCCCCTGATCGGGCGGGCGCTCGACCGGTTTTCCGGTCGTCTGGTAATTGCCTGCGCGGCCGCGCTGTTCGGGGCTGGTTGGCTGGTGATCGCGGTCAGTCACAATCTGGTGATTGCCCTGCTGGCGGCGTTCTTCCTGCTGGCGCCCGGCGGCGCGGCGCTGGGGCCGCTCGCCGCCTCGACGCTGGTCGCGCGCTGGTTCACCGAGAAGCGGGGGCTGGCGCTCGGCGTGGTGTCGGTCGCTTCGTCCACCGGCGGCCTGCTGGTGGTCCCGGTGCTGACTTTCCTCATCGACACCTTCGGCTGGCGTCAGGCGATGGGTGCGTTTGCCGCGATCGTTTCGCTGATCGTGCTGCTGTTCGCATTCATCCTGCTGCCCGACAGGTCGGATCGCCCTGCGCAGGGCGAAGCGGCCGCACAGGCGGTGGACCAGCCGGGCAACCTGTTCCTGATCCGGGATTTCTGGCTGATCGCGTTTGCGGTGGGATCGATCATGGCGATCAACGGCGCGCTGCTGTCCTGCCTGATCGCCTATGCCACCGATCGCGGCTTCACCGCGTATCAGGGGGCGGCCCTGATGTCGGTGATTTCGGGTACGGCGGTTCTGGGTAAACTGGGCATCGGCGCCCTGTCCGACAAGATCGATCCGCGCTGGCTGTTTCTCGTCGTTATCGTTCTTAATGCTTGCCTGCTGGCAATGCTGATCGCCAATCCCGCTTATCCGACACTGTTCACCGTGGCTGCGTTGACCGGGCCCGCTGTGGGCGGGGTTCTGCCGCTGTGGGGCATGCTGGTCGGCGGACGTTTCGGCGTGCCGTCGATGGGGCGGGCGATGGGGCTGATGTCCACTGTCTTCCTGCCGCTCAATCTGCTCGGGCTGCATATCGTCGGCACGGCTTTCGACAAGACCGGCAGTTATCTGCCGGCCTTTGAAATCTATCTGATGGTCCTGGTGTTCGTGGCCATCGCTATCCTGCCCGTCAGGGCATCCTTCAGGAAATGACTGCTCATGCGTAAACGTCTCGCGATCTCCTTGTTGCCTCTGCTGGTGTTCGGCGGCATCGCCAAGCCGGTGGTTGCGGCCCAGCCTGAACCGCAGGCTGCCGCGCTTCCACCGGAACTGCCGACAGGCGGGTTCGATGCGGGCCTGTCCAACAAGGAGATCGAAAGACTGACGGCAGAGGCGTTCTACTGGGGCCTCAATATCGCGGGGTTCTATGAACTGCGTTATGTCTATACCCAGTTCGAAGGCCAGCCTGCCTTTCGCGGGATCAACCGGATGCAGCCGATCAACCAGTTGATGGATGCATCGGTGCGCTATGCCACCACGGTGAATGCTTCGACACTCTATTCCGGCGGTGCATTCGATGTTTCCCGCGATCCGCTGGTGATCGAGGCTCCGGCGGTGAGCGATGGCCGCTATTGGAGCGTGCAGGCCGGCGATCAGAACGCCAACTGGTTCATGATGGTGGGATCGCAGTTCACCGGGAACGAGGCGCAGCGTTATATCGTCGTCGGCCCCAACTGGCGCGGGACCATTCCGGCGGAGTTCCGTTCGACCCAGGTTTATCGCGCCACGTCCGACAGTTTCACGCTGGCGGTGCGGGTGGCGGTGACCGACCGCAGCGAAGCCGACATGGCGGCCGCGCGCAAGGCGGTGAATGGCGTGCTCGCCGCTCCGCTCCGCCTGTGGCAGGCCAACGGCCGCAAGGTACCGCCGCTGGCGCAGCAGCCGATCGAGAAAGCAACCTACCGCCACTTCCCACGGATGAAGCAGATCGTCGATTACGGCCGCACGATGACGGCGAACGACTATCTCCAGCTTCTCAGCCTCGCGATCAACGATCCGGCAATCACGAAGCGCAGCGATTCCGTGCGTGAAGTGGCCGTTCTGAAAGAACTGGCGAAGCTCGGCCTGCGCGAAGGCCTGCTGCTCGATCCGGCAAAGCTGACCCCGGATCAGGTGGCGGCGGCCCAGGCCGGTTTCAATGCGGCCCGCAAGAAGGCGAAAGACGCGCTGGAGGCGAGCCTTGTCAACATGAACGGCTGGCGCTTGCAATCCTCGCTGTTCCACAACGATCTCGATTATGTCGCCAAGGCGGGTTCGGACGATGTGGCCTGGGGCACGCCGGTGCCCTATCAGTCGCACACCATCGCCTATATCTTCCGCGACAGCACGGGCCAGGTGCTGGATGGCAACAAGCGCTACACGATCACGTTCGATCGCGCGAACATGCCGCCCGTCACCGAATTCTGGGAACTGCCGGTTTATGATTCGGCGGGCTATTTCATTCCGAATCCGATCAACCGCTACAGCACCACCAGCTATCAGGTTGCGGCGGGCGCGTTCACCGAAAAGGACGGGAAAGTGACGTTCTACCTGCAAGCCGACCGGCCGAGCGATCCGGAACAGGCGCGCAACTGGCTGCCTGTCGCCAAAGGTGACACGTTCCAGCTTGCCGCCCGCTATTACGGGCCGATGGCGCCGCTGATCGATGGGACCTATCCGATGCCTGCGATCATCCTCAACACCGGCAAGTAAGCCGCTAAGGGTTAACCCGCCAGCAGCGGCAGTTCCTCGAAAGAGGGATCGTCCGGCCCGCAGGTCCCTTGTGCCGATCTGGCGGTATAGGGGCTGGGCCGGGCGGGTTCTTCGCGGGACCAGTCGATCACCCGGCGGCGGCGGGCGAAAAGCCACCGCCCCTCGCGCTTGACGTAATGATCGAGATAGCGCCCGCCCGCCGTCATCTGCGTGGCCGGTTCGCCGGGGAAGATATGCGTGTTGATCGTGTAGATTTCGCCTTGCGCCTCGGTTCCGTCGATGGCGATCAACATGTTGGCGACGAGGTGCTGCGTCTTCATCGTGCCCATGGTCTGGCGCAGCCATTCGATGAACAGCGCAGCTTCGCCGCAGAACGCTTCGCCATGATCCTGCACCGCGCCGGGGGCGTAGAGCGCGGGCAGAGCCGCGAAATCGCGCCGATCCACCGCGCGGCTGTAGCGGGCGAGCAGATCGGCGATTTCCGCGCGGTCGGCGAGGTCCTGCAACGTGAACCGTTCGGCGCTCATGCGACGAGTTGTCCGCTGCGGATGGCGATGTCGTCGGTGAGCATATCCCAGCCCTGCTTCTTGAGGTCGGCCAGCGGGACCAGATAGGATGCGACCTGCGGCGGCTCCGCACACTTGATGAAGCGCAGGCTCATCGTGCCGTGCACATGGCCGAAGCTGTCGATCCAGTTGCCGCCGATGCCCGGGTTTTCCTCCGCGATCACCACCCGCACTGTGCCGTCGGCCTCGTGGCGGGCCATCATCCCGTTGATATAGCCGCCCTTATGCTCATAGGTGTCGAGGTTTTCCTGGAAGATATTGAGCAACTGGAAAATCCAGTATTCGGCAGGCGGCGTGGCGAAGTGGAACACCAGCGCCATATCCTTGGGCTTTTCCCACATGCCGAATGCGTGATGGCGGTCGGCCACCCCGCCGTTGCTGAGATAGACCGTGCGGGAAAACTGCAACTGGTTGGCTCGGGTGGCCAGATTGTCGAACCACCAGCTCCGTTCCAGTTCGGCATAGCCGCGCACCATCTGCGCGGCCCGCGCAAGATTGGTCGCCAGTTCCTCCGGCCGCACGGGGCGCTGCCTCGGCTGGTCGAGCCGCTCGATATGGAAAGTGGCGGGCACTTCGGCGTCGCGATCCTTGTGCACCAGCCGGATCAGCAGCCCGACGGTGTCATCCCCGATCTTCAGCCAGTCGCGCCCATCAGCCGGTTTCTCCGGGCTGCAGATCACTTCGAAATTGCCTTCGGCATCGAAACGGATCGCATCGCTCTGGAGGAAATCGGTGGTGTACAGCATCGCCGGATCGAATTCCTTGACGCTGTCCGCCCCCTTGTCGGCCCAGTCGCGTGCGCCCACCGTCCGATCCTGGCTGGCTTTCCATGCCGCCATCACGAAATAGGGCAGAGTGCCGCGATTGCCCCATACGCGGTAGGAGTGGCCCGGTTCATACCATTCGGACAGCAGATGATCCTGATCGGGCGTTTGCGCGTTGATCGAACAGCGGAACGGGGTGTCGCGCAGGCGCGGATGAGCGGGCTCGCTGTTCTCGACGAAGCGTTCCAGCCCGTTGCGCAGCAGGCGGCTGAGATGGCGATACCATTCGGCGCGATCAAGATCATCGGGCACATCGCCCCAGCGTTCGATCTCATGCCCGGTGAGGCGGACCGTCTCGCAAAAATCGTCCCAGGCTTGCCCGGTCAACAGGCGCTGTACCGCTTTGGCGTCGGTCATATCTCGCTCCTCTCTACGATGGATGGTGGGGGTGTGCCGCGCCGTTGCAGGACGGAAATCACGAATCCGGTCAGCAAGGCGAGGCCCAGAATAAGAAAGCAGCCCTTGGCCCCGAATGCTTCACGCAGCGGCAGGATCACCAGCGGGCTGAGAAATTCGCTGAGGAAAACCGCGCTGTACATCAGTCCGATGGCCCGGCCGCGCGCGGCATGCGGTGTCCGCGCGATCAGGACGGCGGCGAAATGCGGGGAAAACAAGCCGGTGCCGGTGCCCAGCAACATGCAGCCTAAAGCCGCGCTCCACACCCCGCTCGACTGGCTGAGCGTGATCGTGCCCAATGCAAAGGCCATCAGGATCGCGCTCAATGTGCCGCGTTCGCCCAGCTTCTGGCGCACGCGGGCGTAGAGCGCGGCGGAAACGATGGAAAGCGCGGCACTGCACGCGATGATGCGGGATTTGAGGACCGGGCTGACGATGCCGCTGTGTTCGAGCAGGAACGGAACTTGTGTCGCGGGCATCATCATCAGGCCTGCCATAGCCAGCACGAGGGCATAGATCGGCCAGAGCGAGGACACCACGGTGCGGGTCGGCGTCGCCGCGCGATCCGCGCCGCCTGTGGCGATGGAAGGAACCGAGATCAGCGCCAGAACGACCAGCGGCGCGGCGACGAGATAGATCGCGAAAGGCATCCGCCACCCACCCGCTGCGGCGAGTACGCCCGACAGCAGCACCGCGCTCATCG
>Ga0182743_1004490_pt1 | contig 10532 bp, 13 predicted proteins | sample eDN3rd30CKraftOP_FD_128522 | JGI IMG/M metagenome (GOLD analysis project Ga0182743, IMG submission 128522) | Enriched Organic Plus compost microbial communities from Emeryville, California, USA - eDNA 3rd pass 30_C Kraft OP (version 2) (version 2) ... | reverse complement strand
TTCATTCCTTTTCATGGGTCCGACAGGTGTCGGCAAAACCGAGCTATCGAAGGCACTTGCGGAACAGCTGTTTGATGACGACCGCGCGATGACCAGAATTGATATGAGCGAATTCCAGGAGCAGCACTCGGTTGCGAGACTCATTGGCTCTCCGCCAGGTTACGTTGGGTATGAGCAAGGAGGCCAGCTAACTGAATCAGTAAGAAGGCGTCCGTATCAGATTGTGTTGTTTGATGAAGTCGAGAAGGCTCACCCCGATGTCTTTAACGCGCTGCTTCAGGTGCTCGATGACGGTAGGCTGACAGACGGTCAGGGACGAACTGTGAACTTCACCAACACCATCATCATTATGACGAGTAATTTGGGTTCCTCTGCCATCCAGGAGTGGGACGGAAAGAACCTTGAGGAGCTTGAAAATACCGTGCTCCAGGCCGCCAAAACCCACTTCCGCCCTGAATGCCTACACCGCATAGATGATATCGTGATATTTGACCGAATTAAGCAAGATAATATGCAGCGAATTGTAGACGTTCAGCTGGAATCGCTCGCAAGACACATAGAGAGTTCGAAGGGTATTCAGCTTGTATTTACTGATGACGTTAAAAAAGCTCTAGCTAACGAGGGCTATGACCCGGCCTTTGGTGCCCGCCCACTCAAACGAGTGATACAAAATCGTATACTGAATGAACTAGCCAAATACATCATTGATGGCTCAATAAAAGAGGATAGCAAGGTAATTGTTACATACCACAATAACAAATACAGCTTTGATACAAAGTAGGGGGGCACCCTTATGGTAGTTGACCAGAACAAAACCAGTCGAAGAACACCGTATCCCGCGCAGATACAAAGCGGCAAGGTTGAATCTAGCAATCTACCCTCAACCAAAAAACGCAACCGCGAACTGTTTAGGGTAAAGGCCCATTGGATTGCTGACATATTCCCTGACGAGTTAGTTATTCAGGAAAAGACCATTTCGGTTGTCCGTAATGATTTCTTGGTTTCGTATGTAGAAACCATGCCTGTAAAAGATATAGGGCGGGTTGTTTACATAAACACACCAATTTTTGGTGGCTTGCGAATCATTGGCAAAAATACCGCTCATGAACTGAATATAAAAGGGCTGAACAAGAAAGTAGCAGTTGAAGCGAAAGAGATTATTGAAGGGCTGCTTCTCGAGGACTCGGGAGTAGTAGACGTGCCTCATTGGATACAGACGGAAAAACGGCGCGATATGCTAGCTGATGCTGGACGTAATCCCAAACATAATGATGAATTAGCAGACCGGGCTGGTTAATGACAGTAAGTCCTCTAAACGAACCCGCTTAAGGAACGTTTGGCTAGCTTATACTCTGAAATCATAACCTACAAGTGCGGGTTATGTTCGGAAAACTGTCCTTAAATGAGACACTTTCAGAATATGGCGTTTCGTGTCTCATTTGTCTCGTTTTGTGTCCCGCCACCTCTGTAATTGTTCCGTGACCTGTATGGGTAGCCAAGAAAAGACGAGTTCATCAGAACTCGTTTTTTCTTGGCTTTGAGGCCTGGGCCTAGAGCCAGATTGCAAGGCGATAATTCCGGTTTGGCGGAGTGCAGATCGGGAGTGTGTCACCTGGTACTATAAAACTATGAACGAAATGCGCTTCACGGTCCAGATCAATGCCAACAGAAAACAAGTTTGGGAGACCTTGTGGCGAGACGAAACATTTCGTCAATGGGCGGGCATTATCGATCCAGGCACACACATAGAAGGCGAGCTCAAAGAGGGCGAAAAGGTGCAGTTTATATCCGGAAACGGGTACGGTGTGTCAAGTTTAGTCGCAAAGCTAGTAGCGGGTGAGTTTCTGTTGCTCAGGCATCAAGCCGACACCCAGGATAATGGCAAGCGAGAGCGTGATGAGCAGTGGACCGGCGGGGAAGAGAGCTACGCGCTGGCAGAGAATGATGGCGCTACAACCCTCACCGTTACATTTGGTGTTCCGCCTGAGCTAGAAGATGAGTTTAGAAACAACTACCCAAAAGCCCTGGAATGCGTCAAGTTACTAGCAGAAAAGGGAACTGGTCAACCTCTATAGGCCTGACTCCTGGCGGCCTCGTAGAGATTTGACATACCGTACCCATGAAGCGGGCTCCACGACTCATCCTCATCAATGGCCCAGCTGGCATCGGAAAGACAACGATAGCTCAAAAATATATAACAGACAATCCTCTAAGCTTGCATGCGAGCACCGATGATATCATAGCTTCTCTAGGCCAGTGGCTCGCGCAAGAAGACAAAGCAAGAAAGCTGTCATTTTCGCTTCTGGAAGTGATGGCAGCAAAGCACCTAGCAGCAGGGCATGATGTCGTAGTACCGCATCTGCTTACCGACGCGGAAGACGCCGTAGCACTCGAGCGGATAGCCAAAGACCAAAGTGCATCCTTTTTTGAGTGCATACTGATTGCGGACAAAGAAGAGGCTGTCAAGAGATTACTGGAGAGAGGCAGGTGGGGAGAAGTCGGGGCCCCTCCGCTGACTGCCCAGGACCGGCCAATTATCGAAAAACTGTACGAAGAAATGGAAATTGCCGCAAGAGATAGACCGCGTGCAATCGTCATTCATTCTGCGTGGAATGACATCGAAGGCACCTATGCTCAGTTCTTAAGCGCCCTCAGGTAGGAATTGGTTTCGACACGCGCAGCATGGGTCTATACTAGAGACATGAAGCGCATATGGCAAATAGGCAACATACTCGCACTTATATTTGCACTTGCCGCGAACTTCGCCGTATCAGCCCAGTTATTGGATCTGCCTGCGATCAACGAAATATCAGATAAGTACGCTACGTATCTCACGCCGGCGACATACGCATTTTCGATATGGTCCCTTATTTACTTACTTCTAATCGTGTTCGTGATTTACCAGGCTCGAGACATTATCCATCCACGAGCAGAAAATGATCTACCTTCCAAGACCGGTCCTTATTTCATTATTGCCAGTATATGTAACGGGCTCTGGACGTATGTATTTGTGAATGAGGCAGTCGGCCTTTCTGTTGCGATATTACTAATTTTGACTGCCGCACTCTACGCGCTACTCGCGCGCCTACAGATCGCGCTCCTTGATGTACCGAAAAAGACAATCGTATGCGTGTGGTGGCCATTGCTGCTTTACACAGGATGGGTGACCGTTGCTACTGTGGTAAATATCGCAAGCCTGCTAGAGTCATTGGGCATCGAGATCGCCCCCTGGGCGGCAGCCGTAACGCTCATCATCCTAGCCATTGGGCTGGTCGCACTGCTCATCAAGCGAAATGTCCGAGAACTGCTGCTTGCTAGTACGTGGGGAATACTCGCGATAGGCATGCAGCAGCTACAGCCGGCCGGCAATGATCTCGTGGCCACCACGGCGCTGCTAATAAGCGGCCTGCTGCTCGTCGCAGTCGCCATACATGCTTACAAGAATAAAGTTGCTCCAAAGAGAGCAAGCTAAACCCACTCCTCAATGCTAGCTATTTTTTTGATTTAGCAAGTATACCTTTAATCGACGGGCTAATCTCTTTGTCGGTACGATGTATGCAGCCGATCCAGCAGCAGGGACGGCGCTGACCTTCTAGCAGCTCTTCGGCTGTCCGTCTGATACGGCGTTCACGCGTCTCTATTTGTTTGGCATTCTCTACCCAGCAGATGAATTCATTGCGCGCAAGCGGTGTGATGTCATGCCATGCCGCCAGCACTGCCTCGTCAGCAGCCAAAACTATACGTAAGTCATCGGGCATTTGGTGGACTGTGCCGCCTGGTATATCTTGCTTGCTCATGGGTCTAGTATACCAATCCGATGAAAGAGAGACTACAATGCATTTATGAGCGAGAATAAAATGCAGCCCACCCAAATAGATGTACATACCTTTTTGGAAGGCGTTAGCGAGAAGAGACGCAGCGAAGCGCACACGCTGATAAGCATGATGCAAACCATCTCAGGCGAGAAGCCAACCATGTGGGGTCCCAGCATCATAGGCTTTGGCTCGCAGCATTACAAGTACGAGACAGGTCGAGAAGGCGATATGCCTGATTTGGCGTTTAGCCCACGCAAGAGCGCTATCACGATATATTTCTCTGAAGGATTTGATCAGTATAGCGAGCAGCTGGGTAGGCTCGGGAAGTACAAAGCTAGTGCCTCGTGTCTTTATATCAATAACCTCACGGATGTAAATCTAGATGTTCTCGGAGAACTGATTCGTCTCTCCTATGAGCGCAGTGATCAGACTGCGCTCAAGCCATTGTCAGTTGATGACTATATTTCAAGCATTCCTGCCGCTAGCAAAGCCAAATTTGATCAGCTCCGCCAACTAGTCAAGGATACATTGCCGCAAGCGAAGGAGGTTTTTAGCTATGGAATCGTCGGCTACAAAATCGACGACAAGCGCGCACGTGTATTTATATCCGGCTGGAAAGACCGCGTCGCTCTCTATCCAATCCCGAAAGACGAGGCTCTCCGTACAGAATTAACCCCATACGTAAAAGGTAAGGGTACACTCTGGTTTAGCCTCGAAAAAGAGCTACCGGTCGATCTCATCCGCGCAACTATCCTGGCACTCGCGGAGTAGGAGATAATGGCAGCACGACCAGTACACCACGCCGCTGATTTCGGACTCGATGTTCTCGAGGGCGGAGATGACGATATGTTCCGATGGTTTCTGCTGGCCTATCTTTTCGGCAAGCCGATACAATCGACTGTGGCAGCAAATACATGGCGACTTTTCGTCGATCTCAAAGTCGATACGCCATGGGCCATTCAACAGATGCCACGCCGCGCTCTCGTGCGCATCCTTCACGAAGGTAAGTACACCCGCTATCAGGAAGTGACCGCGAGGGCGCTCCAGACATGTATGGAGCAGCTCATCCGTGACTATGACGGCTCACTCATTCTCATGCTGGAGAGCAGTAGCTCCGAAGACGAGTTCTCGAAGCGTCTCCAAATGCTCTACGGCGTCGGGCCAAAAACCGCCGAGATATTCATGCAAGAGACCGAAGAATTCTTCGCTCGCAGAGCGGAATATAATAGAGTCGTGCACTCGTGCTCAAAATACAAGAGAGCCGAACGAAAAGATCATAAGGAAGTCAAGAAACAGGCTGCGAAGCTTCAGGGCTATTACTGCGTGGAGACGACACAGAAAAGAGAGACACTGATCCCATCTCCAGCGGCTGGCGTTTCGATTTTACCCACAAAGTGCTTATGCGTTATGCTAAGGGCACACAAAACGGAGGGAAAGGGTGAGTCAAAAAGATATTTTGGTCGTCGACCAGCTGACCAAGCGATATGGCAAAAAGACGACTGTCGATAGCGTCAGTTTCACGGTCAAACAGGGGGAGATTTTTGGCATTCTCGGTCCCAACGGAGCGGGCAAGACGACAACGCTCGAAATGATCGAAACGCTTCGGCCAATTGATGGCGGCGAAGCAATGCTTGATGGCCATGATGTAGCTACGCAGCCTGACAGGGTACGCCAGGTCATCGGCGTCCAGACGCAAAGCTCGCCATTCTACGACAAAGTGAAGCTCCGTGAGCTCCTAGAGCTACTCGGAACTATATACGGCAAGAAAGTCGACAGCGCCAAGCTCCTCGAATCTGTCCAGCTCACCGAAAAGGCCGACAGCTACGTCGAAAAGCTCTCCGGCGGCCAGGCGCAGCGTTTTAGTATCGCTGCGGCTCTCGTAAACGACCCTATAGTACTGTTTCTCGACGAACCCACGACCGGCCTTGACCCACAAGCGCGCCGCAATCTATGGGATTTGATCCGCGAAATCCGCGACCGGGGTATCACCGTGATCCTCACAACGCACTACATGGAAGAGGCTGAGTTACTCTGTGATCGCGTGGCAATCATGGAGGCCGGCCAGATCATAGCTCTCGATTCACCAACGAAGCTTATCAGTGACCTCCTCGCCCAAGGTTTCAAGAAAGAAACTACCGTCCAGCAGGCAGATCTCGAGGACGTATTCATCAACCTAACAGGCAAAGGATTGAGAGATTAATATGGCGCATAGTTTCCGCACAATGCTCGCGCTGGCAAAAACCCAACTCAAGCGCAACCTTCGCGATCCGATCACTTCAATCGTGCTCTTCGGCATACCTGTGCTACTGCTTCTTGTATTTGGCGCACTCCTCGGCAACACCAACAATATCAAGCTTCGCGTAGCGGTAATTAATGAGTCGAACCACGCCTTTGCGCAGCAGTTTACCGAGGCGCTCGACAATATCAGTGTCATCAGTCAGCCTGATGATGCGCTTAGTTTCGAGGAAGCCCGTGACAAGATGAAGAACGGTGAGCTCGATGGTATCGTCGAACTCCCACATGAATTTGGTAATGAAATTGCTGGTGAACCGCGCGGCGCACTCAAAGTCTACTACGACACCGCTGACACACAAACGGGTGATATCGTGGCAAGCGTCATGCGCAGCATCGTCGATGAGAGTAACCAGCAGATCACTGGTGCGCAGCAGCCAATCACCATCCAGCGAGAGAGTATCGGCGTCAACCAAGTGAGTGCGTTTGATAATGTATTCGCGATGTTTACTGGCATGGCCGTATTGATGGTCGGTGTGTTTGGCGTCGCCTCAAGCATTCCCGCAGACAAGAAATCTGGCATCTTGCGTCGCCTTCATGTCACGCCACTCAAATCCAGCCAGCTTCTTGGCGGTACGATGATCGCCTTCGGCGCTATCGCCTTGATTGCGGTGGCTGTCATGACACTGCTCGCAGTTCTCGTGTTCAATCTCAATATGCACGGTGGTTGGCTGACGTACGGTGTATTTATGATTTTTGCCACAATCATGATGCTTGGCTTCGGTCTGGCTATCGCGAGCCTCGCAAAGAATTCTACCCAAGCAGACATCATTGGACAGGTCGTTTTCCTAGCATCGCTAGCCGTGAGCGGCGTCTGGTTTCCACGTGCGCTCATGCCAGAACTGCTCCAGAATATCACCTTCGCGATGCCACTCACTCCCGTCATCGACGGTATTCGTGAGATCGTAGGCGAGGGCGCGACTCTCACGGCACTCGGACCGGAACTGCTCGTTGTCGCCGCGTGGTCAGTCGTGCTCTATGGTTTTGGCGCCAAACTATTCCGCTGGTCATAAACTAACCTGGATTATCCAAGTTATTGGATTTTTCACAGCAGCCATCCCTCATCCATGGCATACTAGCCGATACTAGTGAGGAGGGATGCGCTATGGGATATCAAGAACTTGTAGAGTTAATACATAAACGTTCTGGGCTATCGGACCAGGAGTCGAAGATAGCGCTCGAAAGCACCGTCGAGAGCATCGCAGTACACCTCGATGAGTCTGAGCGTAAAGATTTCGCCAGCCAACTGCCCGAGCGACTTCAGGACATGGCGCTATCTGTCTATCCATCTGCCGAGAACACTCAGCAGGATATCCTCACGCAAATCATGTACCTCAACGATGTACCACAGGAGCGTGCACAGCGGCAGCTAGCCTCGGCATGGGAAGCGCTCCAGACTGTTCTCAGCCCGACAGGGCTGAGCCGGATTCGCTCTCAGCTCACCATGGCACTGCCTGGTCTTGCCTGAATTATTGCTTACTGTACAATAATTGCTTTATTGTCAATTTAGTTGTATTATGTAGCCACTTGCAGCCAAGCAACTACAGCGTGAGCTACAAGCACCTCGACAAGCAGAAAACCAAGCCCGCCCACTCGCTCATAGATCGGAGAGATCCATGTCTCACAAGCCTGGCAGCAGACCCATGACCGGTCGTGACTTCGGTTTCGGCATACTGCTCCTCCTCGTGGGGTCCCTCGTCGGCGCAGCCATGTGGCTTAGCGGCTCTTTCGAGTGGATTCTCGGTCAGCTTCCCGTGGTGATCGACCACATCCGAGACCTCCTCTGAAGCAGCCCGCGCGTGCCGACCCACAAACATTCCACAAAGAACACTATGAGCAGGGCAGGCGGGAACGACAAGACATAAGAAAACTGCGGCGATGTGCACGCACTCACCCTCTTTTCTCCTCTTGTCTTTTCTGCTTGTCCTGTTCGTCCACGAATATACGTCATGCCGATGAGCCGCAAACGGCGAAACGAACAACGAATCAGTGAAATAGGTTACTGATTATCACCTCAGGCCACCCTATAGTGCAGGACAGTAGTACTTCAGGAGGACATATGCCAGCAGCCCAACGATTGCACGCCCTTATACTCACTTGTAGCCTTAGCGGCGCACCCGCTATATCGTCATCAGAGAAGCTTGCCAGAGAACTAGCCGACGAGCTCCAGAAGCACGAGGTTGACCACGAAATCATCAGAGCAGTCGATATGCAGATAGAGCCCGGCGTAGGAGTCGACATGGGAGAAGGGGATCAGTGGCCCGAGATAAGGCAGAAGATGCTGGCGAGCGATATCCTCATACTCGCCACGCCGATATGGGTCGGCCATCCATCAAGTATTGCGCAGCGCATCATCGAACGACTCGATGCCGAACTCGGCGAGACAGATGAAAACGGCCGATACTACACGCTCGACAAAGTCGCAGGTGTGGTAGTAGTCGGCAACGAAGACGGTGCGCACAAAGTAAGCGCCGACCTATTTCAAGCACTCAATGACGTCGGTTTCACCATACCAGCAAACGCCGTGACGTACTGGAATGGCGCAGCCATGCACACCACGGACTACAAAGATCTCGGCCACACCCCTGAGCAAACAGCCAACGCGACCGCCATGATGGCTCGCAATATCGCACACGCCGCACATGTCTTGCGCGAAAATCCTTATCCAGCAAGCACTGATTAGATAATAGTCTCGATTTGTCCGTGGGCGATGCGCACAACCACTTCGCTCCCTGCATCAAACGAAAAGACCTCGCCATCGAGCTGCATCTGAAATGGTAGCTGCGAGACAAATGAGTACCGGTCTGTGACGAGTGGTTTACGAATACCACGCGTCCATGCAAAGAAAAAGAATCGCACGAGATTCATAATCGAGCCGCTTTTCACGCGCGTAACCTCGAACTTACCATCATGCGGCGAGGCATCGGCCGCGACCGTGAGGAGTTTGGACATGCGCGGTATATTACTGAAGATAACGCTATCATACTGGTGCGCATGGCCGTCCGAAGTCGTAATCTGGACCGGCCTACTGCTGAAAAAATGTCGTACTACAAGCCAAACTTCTTTGAGGGGATTGAGCTGTGCTTTTGTAAGCTTCTCGCCGATGTGCGGCGTGATGCCCAAACCGCCATACGAGTGCGCGTAGCGATGCCATGTCGCGTCACCACTCGAGACGGTGACTTCGAGCAAATCGACCATTGCCGTATCACCATGTGCGATGCGGCTCGGTACGTTCCCGCTATGGAGCGCGTGATAATGGTCGTTTGCGTTACCAGAAGGCAGCACCCCGACCACCGCAGTATGGCCAGCGGTCATCATGACACCGTTGATCAATTCATGATACCCACCGTCACCACTAGACGATACGAGCAGTACACCTCGCTTATCCGCATATCGCTGCGCGATCTCTTCTGCGTGACCGGCATGCTTTGTCGGGATAAGTTTCACACGCGCTTCAGTGCGCTTCCGAACAGCGCTCGCAAACTGTTCAGCTTTCTTTTTGCTGCGACCAGTGCTGTTTGGGTTGTAGATCACATAGACCGTGTCGATAGCCTGCATATGCTCAAGTATAAAGCACGCGATAGGCGAACCGTTGTAAATAAAGCTTTTTTACCAATCTACTAGTGTTTATCGTGCGATATCAGCCACCATATATGGCGGTTATGTTTGACGTATTTTCTGAGCGCGATACGATAGTATTTGTGCTTTTTGCTATGTGAGGTGGAGAGCACGCTATTACATTCACCCGAATCCTCATTTTGATCACAATTTGAATAATACATAAGCCATGAGGGCTGTTTTTTGGGGTGGATGAGGAGGAATATGCGCTTTAACGCATTGATAGCGGTAGGTGTTTCTGTGGTCGCAGTTCTCGTGATTGCAGGCACAGCATACGCATTACCAAACAAAAATACGCAAACTAATGACAACGAAACTTTGGATACAGCGGCTACGGCTGTCGCAGAAACAAGTGAAGAAACATCAAGCGAACTCGCAAATAGCGAGCCTACCCCGCAGCCAGTCATCGTGACCGTTGCGCCTGGCGAAAGCCTTTCGGTAATCGCCAAAGCTCATGGCACGACAGTGCAGCGGCTCTATGCGGCAAACACCGAGATCCAAGACCCAAATATCTTGCGTGTCGGCCAAACACTTCGTGTACCGAGCGCAGAGGAGCAGCTACCTGAGCGAGCATTGCCCGCGCCACAGCCAAAGACTGTAGTAGCCTCAACCCAGCGTGCGGCAACCAAGCGCGTGGTTGCTTCTACGGCATCGACAAGCGGCAGCGTCTGGGATCGGCTCGCGCAGTGTGAAGCAGGCGGTAACTGGAGTATCAACACCGGCAACGGTTACTACGGTGGGCTACAATTCTCCCTCTCTAGCTGGCGCGCCGTAGGTGGCTCAGGCCTCCCGAGTGAAGCGAGCCGC
>Ga0182743_1004489_pt1 | contig 10532 bp, 15 predicted proteins | sample eDN3rd30CKraftOP_FD_128522 | JGI IMG/M metagenome (GOLD analysis project Ga0182743, IMG submission 128522) | Enriched Organic Plus compost microbial communities from Emeryville, California, USA - eDNA 3rd pass 30_C Kraft OP (version 2) (version 2) ... | reverse complement strand
GGCCAGGCTCTCGGGGATATGCGTGCCTTCGGTCATCGTGGGGTCAGACATGGCTCCTATGTAGAGAGTGTCGGCGGTTCCTCCCACTCCCCATTTTTGCCCCAGGGAACATGGTAACGGAGAGGGGACTTTCCCATATTCGTGTGGAGCCGGCGCATTTCGGAGTGGCGTTGCCGGCCCTGGAGGTGCTCGTGATGACGGTTCGGGTCTTGCTGTGGAGCGCGGCCGCGCTTCTGGCGGCGGTCCCCGTTGCCGCTGAGGCTGCCGACGCGCCGGGTTACAACACCGCGGCGAGCGCCACCGCATCCGACGTGGCGCCGGCCAATTTCGATTGGAGCGGACCCTATGTCGGCGTCAACGCCGGCTATGGCGTCGGCGATTTCCACTATTTCACGCCCGGGCCCGCGACCGGCGCCAAGCCCGATGGCGGCGGCGGCATTGCCGGCCTGCAGGCGGGCTATAACTACCAGACCGGCTCGATCGTGCTCGGCGTCGAGGGCGATCTGCAGGCTTCGGGAATCGACGGCACGTCCGGCGATGCCAGCGGCGCGCCCGGAGGCGGCGACACCAAGGCGAGTCTCGGCTGGTTTTCCACCCTGCGCGGCCGGGTCGGCTACGCCTTCGACAACATCATGGTCTATGGCACCGGCGGCGCGGCGGTCGGGGAGGTCAAGGGCAAGATCACCGGCGAGGGGCCGGGGACCGGCAAGGACAGTGGTACGGCCTGGGGTTACACCGTTGGGGCAGGTATCGAAGCCGCCTTGACGGAGCACCTCACCGCCAAGGCCGAATATCTCTATGTCGACCTCAACAAGAAAAATCTCGACATCGGGGGCGTCAACCAGAAGGTAGACGCTGACACGCACGCCTTTCGTCTTGGCCTGAACTACAAGTTCTGAAGCCAATTCTTAACAGTTCGTAAACGGCGTCCTGTCGCTGCCTCCACATTGGCGAGTGTTTTGGTCACTCTCTGTGACCGAGAAGACACGGCGTTTTTCATCAAACCGCGTTATATGATCGTCCGTAGAACGCGCGGCGAGAGTCGGGGGGCTCTCGCGTCGGGCGGTCTCTGTTAGCTTCTTAAGGGTGCTTATGATGAAGAAGATTGCTCTCACTCTCGCTTCGGGCGCTGCGCTGGCCGCTCTGGCCACCACTGCCTTCGCGGCTGACCTCCCGGTTTATCAGCAGCCGCAGGAAGCCGTGGTTGTGTCGCCGGCTTATGACTGGACCGGTCTGTATGTCGGTGCTCTCGCCGGCTACGGCTGGGGCGATGCCCAGGGCAGCAACAACCCCGATGGCGTGCTCCTCGGCGGCACGCTCGGCTACAACGCTCAGTTCGGCCAGTTCGTCGCTGGTCTCGAGACCGACCTCGCCTGGTCGAACCTCGACGATCATGACTACGAGCTCGACTACCTCGGCACCGTCCGTGGCCGTCTCGGCTGGGCCTTCGATCGCTTCATGCCGTACGTGACCGGCGGTCTGGCCTATGGCCGCACCGACTTCAACCACGACCACGACACCAATGTGGGCTGGACCCTCGGCGGTGGCGTCGAAGCCGCCATCGACCAGAACTGGTCGGTCAAGGCCGAGTACCTCTACGTCGACCTCGGCCATGTCGATGCCGGCGACGAGGGCAGCAGCCACTTCAACGCCCACACCGTCAAGCTCGGTGTGAACTACAAGTTCTGATCTGACTTTTCAGATCGAACGAGAACCCCGGCCTTTCGGCCGGGGTTTTTGTTTGTCCGAACGGCAGGGCCGGGCGCGGGGAGCATGCCTTAAGGCTTCATTGACTCTGTCAAAAGCAAAACAATCCAGTTACGCCTTGTTAACACTCTGAAAACACCGGCTGGTTAGCTTCACGAAAGTCGCTCCGAGCGTTTTGTGGAGGTTGGTGTCATGTCCGGGCTGCGTACCGCCCTTATTGCCGGCGTCGTCGGTGTATTTGCGTCTCCGGTTGCGGGTTTTGCCCAGGATTACGGCGGCGATTACTACGAAGCGCCCGCGAGCGGCACATCTTCCGCCATGAATTGGACGGGCACCTATGCTGGCGTCAGCTTTGGCGGCGGGTGGGGAAGCTCCGACATCGACGGCGTGCTTGCGGGCGTGACGCTTGGCCAGAACTGGCAGAACAACAATCTGCTCTATGGCCTGGAAGGCGACATCAGCCACGGCAAGATCGACGACGACAGCTCGGGCCCCGGCTTCAAGATGGACTGGGTCGGCACCGTGCGCGGCCGCGTCGGCTATGCCTTCGACCGCTTCGTGGCCTTCGGCACCGGCGGTCTGGCCTGGGCGACCACCGAATATGCCGACGGTTCCGACAAGGACAGCGCGACGCGCCTTGGTGTCGCCTTCGGCCTCGGCGTCGAGGCGGCCTTCAACGAGCATGTCTCGGCCAAGCTCGACTGGACGCACATGGAGTTCGCCGACAAGACCTACCATGTCGACGGCGACAGCAAGCACATCGACCCGAGCCTCGATCTGCTCCGGCTGGGCGTGAACTATCGCTTCTGATCTTTCTGGAAAGTCAGGGTGCCGGCGGCCGTGTTGCGGTGAAAGCCGGCACCTGTTGCTCGAAAGCATCGAGCCATTCGGCGAGTCGCGGATAGTCCGGACGCCAGCCGTCGAAGCGTAGATCGAGATAACCCAGCGCACAGGCGAGCGCGATCACGCCGATAGTGGGCGCCGCGTCGATCTCAGGAAGGCTGCCGCTTTCCAGGGCGCTCAGGCCCCGATCCATCTTGCCGCGCTGGTGCGAAAGCCAGTTCTCGCTCTGCTGGGCAGGGTCGCGGAAGCGCTTCTCGTAGACCTGCAGGATGGCGGCGTCGGTGATGCCGTCGGCAAGCGCCTGCAGCGTCAGCGCCTCGAAGCGCGTGTCCGCAGCGGTCGGGATCACGCGCCCGCCGCCGGCAAGGTGGTCGAGATATTCGATGATGACCCGGGAATCGTAGATCGCCCGGCCGTCTTCCAGGATGAGGACGGGGATCTTCCCGAGCGGGTTCTGTTGGCGCAGATCGTCCGCAGGATCCTGCGTGTCCGCCATGACGACGGAGAGGCGATCCTTCAGTTCGAGAAGAGAGGCCGCGATTTTGACCTTGCGGCCGAAGGGCGAGAATGGGGAAGAGCGCAGTACAAACAACAGAACGTTCTTCCCCTCTTGCGTTTTCAGGCGGCCGTCAGGTTGACGGCCTTGGGGCCCTTGCCCTTGCGGTCGGGCTCGACTTCGAAGCCGATGCGCTGACCTTCAGCCAAATGTTCGATGCCCGCGGTGTGCACCGCGCTGACATGTACGAATACGTCAGGACCGCCATCGTCGGGCTTGATGAACCCGTATCCGCGATCGGTGTTGAAAAATTTCACAGTTCCCCGCTGGCTCACTCCAGCCTCCTATAAGCGTTTCCATCCCCCGCGCGACGTTGCGCGCCAATATGCGCCGCTCCGCTTTACACGGTTAACCGGCGCGGGAATCTGGTACCGGGTGCGTCTCTTGGAGGCAAGTCTTTCGCGTCAACTTTCGTTAGTCAGCCAGCCGACCCGGCTGCGCGCACCGGTTTCTTGGCGCAGGAGATCGCTTAGCCAGGGCAGCAGAACTTCGAGATCGGCCGCCAGGGTCCAGGGCGGGTTGACGACGATCATCCCGCAACCCGACAGCCGCGCGGGGTCGTTGGGGCGGCGTATGAACAGCTCGGCGCGGAGGATTTTCGCGATGCCGGTCCGCTCCAGCGCCTGTCCGAAAGCCTCGGTCTCCAAGGGGTCCTTGACCGGATACCAGAGCGCGTAGGTGCCGGTCGGCCATTTGGCGTGCGCGCGCGCCAGCCCGTCCGTCATGCGCTGGAACTCGCCCGGCTTCTCGAAGGGCGGGTCGATCAGCACAAGGCCGCGGCGCTCCTTCGGCGGCACATAGGCATTGAGCCCGGTCCAGCCGTCGATCTCGATCACCCGCACGCGTCTGTCGCGGGCATAGCGGCGGCCGAGCGCGGCGGCGTCTTCCGGGTGCAGTTCGCACAGCACCAGGCGGTCCTCGGGCCGCGCCAGCGCCCGCACCACTTCCGGCGAGCCGGGATAGAAGCGGCCCTGGCCGTCGCGATCGGCGGCGTCGAGCGCCTTGCGGTAGGGCGCGAGCAGGCGCTCCACCTCAGGGGGTGGCGTCGCCGCGCGGAGCCGGCCCACGCCCTCGCGCCATTCGCCGGTGCGCTCGGCTTCCGCCGAGAGATCGTAGAGGCCGATGCCGGCATGGGTGTCGATGGAGCGGAACGGCGTCTCTTTCTTGAGCAGATGCTCGACGATCAGCGCCAGGACCGCGTGCTTCACCACATCGGCGAAGTTCCCCGCGTGGTAAGCATGTCTGTAATTCACGAAGGATTAACCATGATTTTTGGTTGTCCGGGCCGCCGGAGATTTCTAATCCGAAGGCGTGCGGTAAGGAGTCATTAACGCTGCGGGGCCAGCGGCGGGAGGAAAAACATGCTGCGCGTCCTTTTTCTTCTCTGCGGAGCCTATGTGCTCGGCGGCCCCGAATGCGACACCGTGCGCCCCTTGATGATCGAGCTTCCGTGCGCGGTTTCCGGCACGATGTCGACAGCTTCTTCCGTTTTGTCGATCGCAAGACCGGGGATGTCGCGGGCCGCAACCCCTTCAGCCGCATCACCGAGACACTCAACCGCGTCAGCAATTTCTGAAAGCGGCGCCCTAGTTCTCCGGCACCGAGAGGCGCCGTGCGTGGCAGGCCCGGCGGTCGATCTCCCGGCAGGCGCGGAAGCGGAGATCGCGGTCCATGCAGATGCGCACCTCGCTGAGCGCGCCGTCGCGGCAGCTCACCCCCACCATGTCTTGCTGGAGTCCCGGATTGGCCTGCGCGAACGCCGCCTCGATGGCCTCGGTGCCCTGGCTCGAAGGGTCGTTCTCGCCGTCGAGAGTGTCGGGGATGGCGACGAGTCCGCGCGCCTTGCGCACCAGCGCGAAATAGTCCGCCGGCCCCAGGCCGGTACAGGCGCCGTGCTTGCGCCATTCGGAGGCGGCGAGTCCGGGATTGGGAAACAGGTCGCGCACGCTGTTGAGCAGGCTGCGGGGAACATAGGGCGTGTCGGTGTGGCAATGGCTCGGCCAGCCGCGCTCGCGCTGCGGCCACAGGCCATGCACCACGAATCCGGGTGGGCCGTTGCGGCCGCATTGCCGGGCGTCGGGGCGATCCTCCTGGCGGCAATAGGTCGGCGACCAGGAGAGCGACAGGACGTAGAAGTCGAAATCGCCCGGCCGGTCGCCGGCATGGGCAAGGGGCGCCGCGGCAAGGACCAGCAGCGCAACGGCCAGCAGTCCTCGAATCACGGACGGGCCATCTTGCAGTCGGGCGCGTAGGCGTAGTTCCAGTCGGTGCCGCTGACGCACCAGGTCACGCCGAGTTCCTCGGCGATGGAATAATAGACCGGCCGCATGGCGCCCTCATTGGTCAGCGCCAGCGCGCTGCAGAAGCGGCGCGGCACGAAGTCCGGCCCCCAGGGGCGGTAGCCCAGCTCGCGCGGCTGCGTGAAGCCGGTGATGCGCAGGCCAGTGTGCCAGTAGGTGCCGTCGCGGCTGGCGAAACGTCCGGCGATGCGCCGGTAGATATCGGGACTGTCGCAGGACGCCAGGTGGTCGCGCTGGACGATGACCGGCGGCGGCGGTGCCGCGGTCACCGCATAGGGGGCCGGCTCGTAGGCTATGTCGGCCGCATGGGCGGCGCCGAAGGAAAGGGGGGTCAGCAGGGCGGCAAGGCCATAGCGGGTCAGGCTCATCGGCGATCATCCCATTCCAGCGGCACGGTTTGCCAAAGGTGTGCCGGTCGCCGCCTGTGGTCAAGAACGGGACGAGCCGTGGCGGCGGTTGCACCTATGGCGGTTTGGTGCGTTCCTTCTTCATGGAGGCACGATGGATCGTTACCCCACCGCTCGCGACATGACGCTCGCGCGTCGCCCCGACCATCCGGTCTATTGCTTCCGCCCGGACGTGCTGAAGGAGGATGCGGGCGAGTTCCTGCGTCTCTTCCCCGGCACCGCGGCCTATGCGGTGAAGACCAATCCCGAGCCGCTGATCCTGCGCACGATCGCAGAAGCCGGCTTCCGCGCCTTCGACGTCGCCAGCCCCGCCGAGTTCGAGGCCGCGCGCGAGGCGCTGCCCGATTCCGCGCTGTTCTACATGCACCCGGTCAAGGCGCAGTCGGACATCCGCCTGGCTCTGGAGACCTACGGCATCCGCGCGCTCGCCCTCGACCACGAGGACGAGGTCGCCAAGATCCTGCGCATCGTGCGCGCGCTTGACCTCGACCCGGCCGAGATCACCCTGTTCGTGCGGCTGGCCACCCGCGGCCACGCCGCCTACGAGTTGTCCAAGAAATTCGGCGCGGCGCCCAAACACGCCGTCGAACTGCTCGGCCGCATCGAGAACATCGGCTTTCGCTCCGGGCTGACCTTCCATGTCGGCAGCCAGGTCGAGGATCTGTCGACCTATGAGCGCGCTTTGGCCACCGCCGCCTGGGTGCGCGGCCGCGCCGAGGCCGACATCGCCGCGCTCGACATCGGCGGCGGCTTCCCGGCGCGCTACGGGCACGATCCCAAGCGCCGGGCGCCGCCGCCGCGGCCGCCTCTGGCGGACCTGCTCGGCGATATCCTCACCGAAGTCGAGGAATGGGGGCTGGACGACCTGCCGCTGATTGCCGAGCCGGGCCGGGTCATCGTCGCGCGCTCGCTCTCGGTCGTGGTCCGGGTGCTGCTGCGCAAAGGGCAGCGGCTCTACATCAATGACGGCATCTGGTCGTCGCTGTCGGACGCCTGGACCGGCAAGATCACGCTGCCCGCGCGGCTCATCACCGATCCGGCGCGGCGGCGGCGCAAGCGCAGCAATGGGTCGAAGCTCGAAGCCTTCCGTGTCTGCGGCGCCACCTGCGATTCCGTCGACATCCTCACCCGGCCGTTCTGGCTGCCCGAAACCGTGGATACCGGCGACTGGATCGAGATCGGCCATATCGGCGCCTATTCGCTGAGCTTGCGCACGCGCTTCAACGGCTTCTATCCCGACACCTTCGTTTCGGTGGATACCCCCTTCGAGGAAGACACCAGCGGCGAAGAGGCCTTCGCCGCGATCGAGGGCGCCGGCGAGACGCTGTGACGGCCCCGCTGCCGGTCACAATCGCGCGGGCTTTCTCAGCGCACGCAGGCGGGATGACAAAAAGTTCATCCGTCGCGGGCGTGACAGGGGAGGCGGCCTTCCCCATTTTCCCAGCGTCACGGAGGAACGCGCCGGGAATGGCCAATTTCAGATTTACTCCCAGATTTATCATGGTTCTGGCGGTTGTTGCCGCTGCGAGCCTGTTCGCAGCCGACCAGGCCGACGCCCGAATGGGGCGGGGCGGCAGCTTCGGCAGCCGCGGTATGCGCACCTATCAGGCGCCGCCGGTCACGCGCACCGCGCCCAACGCCGCGGCGCCCGTGCAGCGCTCGATCACGCAGCCTGGCATGACCAATGCACGGCCCGGAATGGGCAATGCCGCGGCGGCCAACCGCTTCGGCCGCTTCGGCGGCTTCACGGGCGGGCTGCTGGCCGGCTTCCTTGGCGCCGGCCTGCTCGGCATGCTGTTCGGCGGCGGCTTCTTCGGCGGCCTTGGCGGCATGGCCTCCATCCTCGGCCTCGTCCTGCAGATCGGCCTGATCGTCATCGTGGCGCGGCTCGTAATGGGCTGGCTGCGCCAGCGTCAGCAGCCGCAGGGCGCCACGGCCGGCGGGCCGCAGCGCTCGGCGTTCGAGGCCATGGGCGGCCAGGCCAGTAATGGCGGAGGCTTTGGCGGTGCCGGCGGCTTCGGCGGCGGAGCCTCGCAGCCCCTGGAAGTCACGACGGCCGACCTCGACCGGTTCGAGGTTCTGCTCCGTGAAATTCAGGAGGCGTGGGGAAAAGAAGATCTCTCCGCCCTGCGGCGACTCGTCACACCGGAAATGCTGTCGTTTATCTCGGATGATCTTGCCGACAACGCCAGCCGCGGCGTGGTCAACGAGATTTCCGAGGTCCATCTGCTGCAGGGCGACCCGGCCGAAAGCTGGCGCGAGGGCGAGGTCGACTATGCCACCGTAGCCATGCGCTTTTCGGCAAAAGACGTGCTGCGTGAACGCTCTAGCGGCGATGTGGTGGAAGGCGATCCGGACAACCCGACCGAGGCCACCGAGTTGTGGACCTTCCGCCGCGCGCGGGGAGGGGACTGGATTCTCTCCGCCGTCCAGCAGGCCTGAATCGGAGAAGCGGGCGGTTCGAATCGGAGCCGCCCGCCCTTCCGCTTTGTGGCGCAATTGTGGCAGATTGCCTTATTCTCGCCACAGGTCGCCGCCTTTAACCCCGCGCACATCAACCGCTGTGGGGTTTTTTAGTTGACCGTTAAACGTTTTGCCGCCGTCGCGGCGGCTTGTGTTTGCCTGAGTGCTTTCACTGCCCCGGCCTTCGCCCGAGACCACCACAAGGTCCATTCCCCGAAGCCGGCCTCCCATTCCAGCCATTCCAGCTCTTCGTCCAAGGTCCGCTCCGGCACCGCGTCCTGGTACCAGTACGGCCGGCGCACCGCGAATGGCGAACGCTTCAACCCCGATGGCCTCACGGCCGCGCACCGCACGCTGCCCTTCGGCACGCGCCTTGTGGTCCGCAACCGACGCAACGGCCGTTCCGTCGTGGTGCGCGTCAACGATCGCGGGCCCTTCATCCGCGGCCGCGTCCTCGACGTCTCCCGCGGCGCCGCGCGCAAGCTCGGCATGATCGGCACGGGCACGGCCCCGGTCGACATCACGGTCGAGAAGACCGAAACGCTCGCCTCCAACTGAGGCTCTATCCGGCAGGAACAAGGGCGGCGGCCATGGGTTGACCGAGAGGTCCCCGAGGCAAGGAGGCGATCATGCCCAACCGTCCGCCGCCCGTTCCGCCGGAGAACCGGCCGAAACACAGTTCCGTTGCCGGCTCGGCGCCGACGGACACGTCGAGCCACGAAAACGCGGTGCGGGACAATCCCGACAAGCGCGGCCACACCGCCAACACCAAGCAGAACACGACCCATCAGGGTCACCAGCAGGATCGTTGAGCCATGCCGCGCAAGGATCCCGACACCATCCGCCAGGGTGGTCCCGGCGCCAGCCACGAGGACCGCTCGGAAGGGCTGCCGAAGAAGGCCAAGGGCTCGCCCGATCGTCCCGACAGGCTCGACGAGAAGAGCCGCGTTTCGGGCGGCGGCGGCGAGGCCGACAGCCATCACACACACGATCCGGTGAAAAAGGGCGGTCGCTGAGCACCGACTGCCCTTCGCCACTGGCGTTCCCGCGCGGCTTTGCTAGGCTCCGGCTATCCACATCACTGGAGAGTCGGACATGGATCGAGCTGCGCTGGAGCGTTGGGCGCCCATCTTTCTGAGCGTGCTGCGCATCGTCGTCGGACTGACCTTCCTGGAACACGGCACGCAAAAGCTGCTCGGCTTCCCGGCATCCGACCATATGCCCGATATGCTCACCCTGAGCTGGTTCGCCGGTGTGCTCGAACTTGTCGGCGGCGTGCTGATCCTGATCGGCCTGTGGACCCGCCCGGTGGCCTTCATCCTCTCCGGCGAGATGGCGTTCGCCTACTGGATGGCGCATGCCCCCAGGAGCCCGTTCCCGGCTCTCAACGGCGGCGATGCGGCGATCCTGTTCTGCTTCGTCTTTCTCTATCTTGTGTTCGCCGGAGCGGGCCCGTGGAGCGTTGATGCAGCGCGGAGGTCCACCACACGGCTGCCATGATGGCGGCGTTTGATCGAGGTGGTGTGATTTGTCCGTAGGCGCCGGCTAGCGCCCCGAGAGGATTACGGCGTTCATGAGCGGACCGCAGAGGGGCCGGAGGTATCTGGCCGTCGATTTCTGGCGCGGAATCGCGCTGCTGACCATTTTCGTCGATCATGTGCCGGGCAATGTCTTCGAGCGCCTGACGCAGCGCAATTTCGGCTTCTCCGACGCCACCGAGATCTTCGTGCTGCTGGCCGGCACGGCGGCGGCGTTCGCCTATATGCCGCGCTTCGCCAATGGCGAGGCATTGGGCGGCGCGTTCCGCATCCTCCAGCGCGCCTTCCAGATCTACATGGCGCATATCGTGCTGGTGGTGTGCTGCGCGGCGATCCTCACCAGCGCGGTGACCATGACCGGCGACGTCCGCTTCCTCGAGGCCATCCATCTCGACGTGCTGGTGGACAACACGGTTCCGGCGCTGGTCGGCCTGACCACTTTGACCATGCAGCCCGACTATCTCAACATCCTGCCGCTCTACATCGTCGTCCTGGCCATGGCGCCGGCTTTGATCTGGCTGACGCTCAACCACCCCCTGCGCGGGCTGCTGGCTTCGGGCGGGCTCTATGTCGCCACCCAGTTTCTGTGGCTGAACCTGCCGACCTATCCGCTGCCGGGCACCTGGTTCTTCAACCCCTTCGCCTGGCAGCTCCTGTTCACCATCGGCCTCGTCATCGGCCAGTCGATGAAGCAGGGGCGCACGCTGCCGACCAATCC